>Ga0209541_10004662_pt1 | contig 24244 bp, 15 predicted proteins | sample RifCSPlowO2_01_FD_184027 | JGI IMG/M metagenome (GOLD analysis project Ga0209541, IMG submission 184027) | Groundwater microbial communities from Rifle, Colorado - Rifle CSP2_plank lowO2_0.1 (SPAdes) (version 2) | ecosystem: Environmental > Aquatic > Deep subsurface > Groundwater | place... | reverse complement strand
CACTATATTACCGCTACCATCCACTATTAATCCCCGGAAATTTCGAAGAACGGGATATTCATCCCAAGCACTCATCAATTCTGTATAACCTGAGTAAGTAACTAGTGTTAAATTTTCATATTTACCGTGGCCCCTTTTTATTTCAACCAAACCTTGAATTTCTAAATATTCGATAAAGGTCAGCAAATCATTACCCTCAGGCATGACACCGCTCTTAATAACTTCATAGAGCCTGGCTATCGTAGGCTCCTGAGCAGATGCCAATTCTAGTTCGGGATAATACATTCCCCAAAGCCTTCCTTTCAACTCGATACTGCCATCCAAGATCGTGGTGCCGGCCACCATATTCATTACAGGCTCCTGTTCGTGGGTATGGCCGCCCACAACCAATATATCCGGATCTTTGGCTACTGTATTGTGGAGACTCCAGACCTCGGCTCTGCCGCCCGCAAACTCGCCACTTCTAGCTCCGTGGCTCATAATTTTTCTTTTACTCTCTCTATCTTGTGCTTTTTTGATCTTTATTTTTTCTTCCTCAGTTAAGCCCTCCGCCTTATTATCTATTACCTCCTCATTGAATTTTAATCCCTCTTCAATTCTTGGAATTCGAGGCAGAGACGCATGGACAACAACTAAATGTTTCCATTCCTCATAATAAGGCGCATTTTCTAAAACTTCTATAATTTTATTGATGGATTCAGGCTTGAGACGTTTCTTTAATTCTTCGACTGTTTTTTGAGTATCCTGAGACTTGATTTGTTCTCCCCTTAATCCACGCAATAAATTTTCGTCATGATTGCCTTTTACCAATATAGCTCTACCCTGCCTAACTAAGGATGTGATATATATAACGGTTTCGGTGCTGTAAGGACCCCGATCGGCCATATCTCCGACAAAAACAATTTTCCTCCTCATTTGACTCGATTCGTCACGCTCTAGATTCTCTTGTCTTATCCGAGAAGCTATTTCCCTCATAGCAGTATATGCCCCATGAACATCGCCTACAATAAACAACGGGACATCATCGGGAGCATCCCTACGAACATCAATTTGATAGTTGACCAATTCCGATCTGTTGATTACTGCGGAACCGGTAAATATTTCTTTTTGGCTAAAAATTTCACCCGAACCATCCTCTACTCTTATTCTTGGGGATGTTATCTCTATCTTCCTTTTTTCTTCGACCCTTCGGATTATATCTATTAATTTATCTCTATAAATAAAATCTGGCTCATGAATAATGCAGGTAGTTAAGTTTCTATACATTCTCTCACCCAAGATAGCCTTAATAGTATAAAAAATAGCCTCATTATTTACATCAACAGCTAATCTTTTAGCTACAGCCCCCACATCAATTACCTGATGAGGTAAGAAATTATTATCAATAAATTTTTTAAGTTCATCTGATTTGGAGCCCTCTATAAATAAAGCGGAGCCCGCCTTGATAGAAATCGTCTCCATTGACTCTTTTATTTCTCGCTTAGTGAAGCCGTCTTCGAGGCCGGATATTAGCATCTCAGCACGACCAGCCTCCCCTAGAAGTTTCCGGTCGGCGTCCATATCTTCTTTATATTCTTCCGGTATAGAAACTGATACATTATTGACTTCATCAAAAGCAACGACATGAAGCTCGTCGATGTGAGAATCTTTGTGGATAGTTTTTTGAGTTAGTTCGTATAGGCTCTTACGGATTTTTATATATCGTGATCCTGTTTTTTTATTTCGTTTATTATCACGCTCGATACTTTGATCGGGATTAACGTCTAAAAAAATAGCGACCACTTTGGCATCATATCTATCAGCTAATTGGTAGAACTGGACTCTATTGTTTTCGGCCAAATTCTGGGCATCGACAACTACAATCTTGCCTTGGCTTAGACGCGAATCAACGATTTCATTAGCAACAGCAAAAGCTCGGCCTGAAATTACCTGATTACCGGGATTATTAGACATCTCCTGTCTTAATCTGTCAGTAGACACAATAGCATCCAGAGGAAAATGCTTCACAGCAAAAGTGCTCTTACCGCTTCCCGGTAACCCGACGATCAAGACTAGCGTGTTATTCTCTATCTTTATTTCCCTTATCTTCTCTAAGCTGGGTCTATTATCTGGATTCTCCCCTATAATTTTCCCTGAATCATCATCTTCGGGAAGTTGTTCTGGCCCAATTTTCATAAATTTATTATATTAGAAAATTCTTTGAATCGCCAGACCCGATTGCACCTTAAAGCTATCGGTTAGATGTCGATTTCTGAGCGTACATTAAAATTGTGGTTTTTAAACGTTTTCTGATAAAATACACGCATGTCAATTTCAAAACTATCCATCGGGATCGTCGGACTGCCAAACGTCGGGAAATCTACCCTATTCAAGGCCCTGACAAATAAACAAGTCGATATTCAGAATTATCCCTTTACTACTATCGACCCGAATATCGGGGTTGTTGGCGTACCCGACCAACGAGTTGATGCCTTGGCAGTAATGTCCAACTCGAAGAAAAAAATATATGCCACAGTTGAGTTTATTGATATCGCAGGATTAGTAAAGGGCGCATCTCAGGGTGAAGGTTTGGGAAATAAATTTCTCGCCAACATCCGAGAAGTTGATGCCATTGCTCATGTAGTCAGAGTTTTTGATGACAAGAACATTACCCATATCTATGATAAAATAGATCCAACTAGTGATATTGAGATTATCCAAACAGAACTTGGATTGGCCGATCTTCAAACAAGAGAAAAGAGAGAGAAAGATAAAAAGAGTAAAGATTTACCGCCCCTAGACCTACTAACTGACAAAAAAGTTATTTTTGTGTTAAATGCATCTGAAACACAAATAGCCCAAGGTTGGCAGCCAGACAATAGATTATTACAAGCTATGGAAGGAAGAGACTACGTGATTTTATCGTCACCTCTTGAATTGATAATTTCAGAAGCAACTAAAGACGAGAAGGAAGAATATCTTTCTGAGTTTAATGTACCAGAGAGCGGATTAGACAGATTGATTAGAACTGGCTATAAGACCCTTGGCCTACTTACTTTTCTAACTACCGGAGAAGACGAAACTCGTGCTTGGACAGCTCATATTGGTGATTCCATCCCCTGCGCCTCCCGTGCCATCCATACCGATTTTGAAAGGTTATTTATAAGAGCAGAGGTAATAAATTGGAAAGAATTACTTGAAAGCGGAACGTGGACAGCAGCACGCAGTAAAGGACTTATCAAAACCGTGGGCAGGGATTATATTATCCAGGAAGGAGACGTCGTAGAAATTCTCATTAGCAAATGAGAATTTAGGAGATCCTGAGCCGAGTCGAAGGATTGTTGAAATAAAAATATAGTGATATTCTCAATACAGATTATGATAGAAAAGGTTCCTAGCCATGATTGGAGATCGTAAGGAAAGAATAGAAAAATTAACCATAGAGATTCTGACTAACGGCTCTCCGCTGGATCCAAAGACCCTAATAAGAAAGATCATGGAAAAATTGGCCAATGGAGATGCAGATATAGAAGAAGTGGGCTTGGTAATAGAATCAATGCAAGATAGGTTTATAATCAGCGAGACTCCCAGGGGATTGCTAATACTCCACAATAAATAAGACCCCGCCAGTTGCGGGGTTTAACTATTATCTTTTACTGAGTCGTACGTAAGAGCAGAGGATCATCGAATACACAAAATTGACAAGAGTTAGATAGACAAAGGTGTCAACATTATTAAGAAAATTTGGGTTGAAAGAACTAGAGAAAAAAAAGTGCAAAATCGTAAAAGCTAACCAAACGGTAAAAAAATCTAAAAATCCTCCTCTCATCTGCCCCTCCTTTCTTATTTAAGATATCTGCAGAGATCGCCTTCTAGAAACTTGGTTCCTGGTGTAGGGTATAAGAGCCATATATCTTGCATTCTTCACAGCATTGGCAATGTACCTCTGATGTCTATTACAGATCCCATTGCGCCTAGACGTAGCAATCTTAAATTGGGAAGTCAAAAACTTCCTTAAAAATTCCTTATTTTTATAATCAATCTTCTCTATGTTGTCGTTGCAAAGATTGCACTGCTTCATACTAGAATGGTAGATCTTCTTTATTTATTTTTCTTTCTTCTTCTTCAACTCCAGCACTAACTGGCTCGTCTTCTCCGATAATTGGTATCTCGGAATCTGGAACAGAAGAACTGTTCACCGAGCGGCTCGGCCTTTTGACATCGTCCATAGCCGATCTCGGCTCTCCGCTACCGGTGCTAGCAGATCTAGGTCCGAGTTGAAGACTTTCAGCTATAATCTCGGTAACATATCTTTTGGTACTGTTCTGGTCAGTCCAATTTCTAGTTTGGAGTCTGCCTTCTATCATAACCAAACCACCTTTCTTCAAGTACTGCCCGGCTATTTCACCAAGCCTCCCCCAGGCAACAACGGTATGGTATTCAGTGGCTTCCTGTTTCTCGCCAGAGTTATTGTTCCAAACCCTGTTCGTCGCCATTCTTATGGTCGTCACACCCTGACCACTGTTTGTAGTCCTTGCTTCAGGATCATGGGTTAGCCGTCCAATTATAAAAACTTTATTTAGATTCATACTATAATTTTTCTATTATTTCTTCTAATTTTTCATCTATCTGCTTCTCATCCACTTTTGGTGTTTCCTGCTTCTGGCCGGCCATTTTTTCTGCTGCTTTGGCTTTCGCTTTCCTCTTTTCAGCCATGGCCATTCTGCGGACTATGTCTTCTTTTTTTGTCTTAGACTCTGGCTCCTGCTTCAGGATCATAAATCTTAAAATGCTGTCATTAAGCCTCAATGCATCTCTTATCTGATTGGCCGATTCCAGTGATTCAAGGTTAAAATTAAAATAGCCAAAAAAAGCGCTAGATTGATGCTCTACTGGATAAGCCAACCTTAGCTTCTCCGGGTTTCTAGCAAACGAAACAGCGCCTCCGTGAGAGGTTATCATATTTTCTATATCCTGCCTTGTTTTTTGGACATCAGCTTCTTCAAGGTTTGCGCTGATATGAAAGGCGAGTTCGTAGTTTTGCTTAGCTAGATCTGACATAACTTGATGAATACTATCAAAGCCAAGCTCAAAAAGCAAGTCGCAAAACTTTCCCATCCTCTCGACCACCTTTTTGTCTTCGGGGTAAATTACATAAATTAATCTCAATTTGGCTTATATATTTCAGGCCCTGTTTCCCTCCGCCAGCTGGCGGAGTCTCAACACCCAAACTTATATATAGCCAAATTTTTGATTAATTTAAGCAATTTATTTCTCGAAAAAAGAAAGGTCTGCGAAATGGGAAAGGTTCGCTCATTATCTAACTATATTCGTGCAAATTTTTTATAAACAAAAAAACGCCGATCAGGTGTTAGCCAAAAGGCGCTGGATGAAGTTTGGGTGGGGGCTTCCCTATTTTCTTCTAAAGTAGCTGCCCGAAGGCAACCCATTTGTGCCCCCAAACTTGTTGAAATGGTAGCGAGGTCGGCGCCGTGAGTTGAACAGGCTTCTCTATAGGCATAGCTCGAGCATACCTACAGCGCATTTATCGTTTATGCTAGGACCGCACTCGCAACCAGAGCCATCGAGTTAAACTCAATAAATCTGGTCGAGAGGCCGAGCTGACAACTCGGCCCACACCCCTACTTCTTGCCCGTTTTGTACTCAAGAGCCGCTTTGCGACTCATGAATACAATGCCATCAATTACGATGTGCATCTGACCTCCAGTCAGGGGTTAGCCGCTACTTCCGGAGAGTGACCTTATCCTTGTCGAGCTTATCTCGACGAAAAATAAAAAACTATTGCGAGACCGTCATCGGCTTAAACCGGTTATCCGGGTGCCGTCGTTCCCGACTGCAGACGACAACAGCCTCGCAGAATTGACTTAAAACCTATATTTCAAGCTAATTTCGCGAGACCACCTAGCCTACATTATTATTATACTCCTCCCATATAATTTGTCAAGGTCAGTTTCCGCAGCCCCGCCACTTTTGAATCATTGGACGAATAGCTGGTACTTAATAAATAATTACGAAATTTTCCTGGGAACTATCTGGGGTGGTCTGGAACCCAGCCGTAGTTTTTAGAAAAAACTACGGCTGGGCATGGCCAGACTGGGGAGTTCCCAGATGGTCAGAGAAAATTAGTAATTATTTATATTAGTACCCTATGAGGAACTAGATGATGAAAAAGAAGCGGGGCGAGAGGAAAAATATACTATGCCTCCAAGACTGCCGCCTCTTTAATCTTAGTTACTATTTCCTTCTCTAGCTTAGGATTCTCTTTGAGGTACTGGCGAGAACCTTCAATACCCTGTCCAAGTTTCTGCTCACCATAATTAAACCAACTCCCCGCCTTGGTAACTACGTTGTATCTCACTCCAGCATTTACAATATCAGCATATTTGGAAATGCCCTCATTGTAGAGAATATCAAATTCACAAGTTCTAAACGGGGGAGCAACTTTATTCTTAACGACTTTAACTTTAACTCGATTGCCGACAATTTTTTCTCCGGCCTGAATTTGAGCTGCTTTTCTAACTTCCACCCTAACTGAAGAATAGAACTTCAAGGCCATACCGCCCGTAGTAGTTTCAGGATTGCCAAATACAACGCCAATCTTCATCCGCAGTTGGTTTATAAAAATAATGGTCGTATTAGATTTGGCCACAATGGCAGTAAGTTTTCTTAAAGCATGGGACATCAGCCGAGCTTGAAGACCCATATGCTGCTGATCCATTTCACCTTCTATCTCGGCTCTAGGTGTAAGAGCCGCTACCGAATCAACGATGATAACATCTATGCCCCCCGACTTAACCAATGATTCCACTATATCTAAAGCCTGCTCCCCGGTATCTGGTTGAGATATCAAAAGCTGATCTATCTTAACTCCAATCTTTTTTGCGTATTCTGGATCAAGAGCATGCTCAGCATCAACGAAAGCCGCAATCCCACCCATTTTTTGGGCCTCGGCCACAACATGAAGACACAATGTAGTTTTACCAGAACTTTCTGGTCCATATACCTCGATAATCCTGCCTCGTGGTATTCCACCGACTCCCAAAGCCAAATCAAGAGATAGTGATCCAGTTGGTATTACATCCACATCCACTCTTCCGACCTCTCCCAGCTTCATAATCGCCCCCTCGCCGTATTTCTCCTGGATTTCTTTTACCATTAGCTCAACGTTCTTATTTTTTGTTTCATCAGTTGGTTTCTTCGGCATTTTATTTTATATAACGCTCCTCCAAGCGTAATTTAAATTTATCTCAATATCCTACCAGAATTAGTGATTAAAGCAAGTAATTTTTTAACAAACTGCAATTATCTTATAAATCAGCGGCCGTGTAACTTATGAGACGGCTGTAAAAAATAAAAAGCAAGTTATTTTACTTGCTCTGCTTTGCTTCTAATCGCCGCAAATATACAACTTCTGTAATCATCGCAACCTTGTCTGAATTCATCCTCTGTCATTCCATCGGGATTGGGAAAGCTACCAGTATAACCCAAAGTATTTTTTAAAAGATTAGGAATCCAGATGTGGCATAAATTATGACTGCTCTTGCTCGCTACAATCTCCAACTCTGCTCGCCATCTTTTCAAAGTATCCTGCGCATCACTTAGCTCAGCCATCGTCCTCATCAGCTTAATGTTTAATTCTCTGCTCCTTTTTTCTGCGCTTTCTATTCTTCTGCCAACAATCCTCAGCTCCTGCTGTCGAGTCATAGCTTTGCCACTCATCAGTTACAAAAAACTACAGGTTCTAGTGTAGCAAAAAATAAAAAAATTAGAAGGTGCCTAGACTTCATCAGATTCCGCCTCCGGAGTATCCGCATTAACCCCGCTAGCCATAGTTAAATTAGCTAGCTCTTGAGCAACCGTACCATCAGGACGAACATAGACTTCACGAGGCTTAGCCCCGTCACCAGGACCTATAATTCCTTTTTCTTCGAGAATATCTAATAACCGCGCCGCCCTAGCATAACCGACTTTTAAGCGACGCTGGAGAAGTGAAGCCGAGGCCTTGCCTGCATGAATAACAACTTGTTTTGCGTCATTATAAAACTCATCTCCAGCATCATCATCGGGATTAGATGTGCTTCCTCCAAAACTTCCAGTAGCATTAAAATCGACGTGCATTTCCTCTTCTCCCCCCATATCAAGCTCCTCGGCTTGAGTTTTTATAAACTTAACCACATCCTTAACTTCTTTCTCTGTCACATTGGCGCCTTGAAGCCTGCGTGGTTTTGCCACATCACCGGCCATAAAAAGCATATCTCCCTTGCCCAACAGCTTCTCCGCTCCAGCCATATCGAGAATCGTTCTTGAATCAACCTGGCTCGCTACCTGAAAAGCAATACGAGAAGTTATATTCGCCTTTATCAATCCGGTTATTACTTCAACGGATGGCCTCTGGGTGGATAATATCAGATGGATGCCGACAGCTCTAGACATTTGGGCTAAACGAACAATTGCCGCTTCGATATCACGCCCATAAGAAGCCATAAGATCAGCTAGCTCATCTATCACAATAACTATAAACGGCATCGGATTCTCCTCTTCACTGTTCTTAATCTGTTTGTCAGCGATTTTTGCGTTGTATGAAAATATATCCTTGGAACCAGATTTCGAAAGAGTGTCATAGCGCCTATCCATTTCACCTACTGCCCACTTTAAGGCACCCAGTACCTTCTTATTATCTGTAATAACTGGGGTAATCAAGTGGGGAATGTTGTTATATAAAGTAAGCTCAACTCGTTTTGGATCTACGAGAATAAGTTTAAGCATATCCGGAGAATGTCTGTATAACATAGAGAGAAGGAGCGTATTTATAGAAACGGACTTGCCCGTACCCGTGGCACCGGCAACAAGTAAGTGAGGCATTTTATCTAAACCAGCAAACACGGGATTGCCAGAAACGTCTCGTCCCACCGACAATGGAAAGAAGAATTTAGATTTTTTATAATCCTCACTCTCAAACATATCCCTTAAACCTACTATCGAAACTTTTTTATTGGGAACTTCAATGCCAACAAGAGACTTGCCTGGAATAGGCGCTTCGATTCTTATCGGATGAGCAGCCAGAGCTAAGGAAAGATCCGAGTTTAGAGTCGTAATCTTAGATAGCTTAACTCCCATTGCTGGCCTCATTGTAAATTGGGTAACCGTAGGTCCGACTGAAACCTCGCCCATCTCCACATCAATGCCAAAGTTACCAAGAGTTCTCTTGATAATGTTAGCACTGGCATTTATATCTCCGGTAACTGCCTCGTCCTGATCACGATGCAGAAGTTCAAGAGGTGGCAAAGTCCACTTTCCTCGCTTTAAATGTTTGATAACGAATTCGCGATCAGTTAACTCAGCCTTTGCCGCTTTAGCTTGCCCCAAGCTTGCTTGCCTTGAGCTTATCGAATCGGCCGAACGGGCTTCTTTTACGACATCGACAACCTCCCCTCCCCTTTTCACTACTATCTTATCTATTAGCTTCTCTTCTCCCTCCTCCTTGTTTACTAATTTATAAACTGAGACATTCAAAGTCACCAAGACTGAGACCAATAAAGCTGCCAGTAAAATAACCCACGAAGCAGTAAAACCGACCATGTTCAAAAGAGGTATACCAAGGATAATTCCCAAATAACCACCCTGGCTTATCCTTTCAGATGTAGTTGCATCACCGAATATAAAGAATGCCGCCAATATTGACAGCGTAAATAAAGACGTTCCCAAAATAGCGCTTAGATAAATCTTTCTTGCAATTGACTTTAGGAAGGAGACCCCGAGCAAAATAAATGCAAACGGCACAATAAAAAATCCCCAGCCAAACAGGGATCTGGACACTAGGTTAAACATTTCTCCAGCCCTACCGGCTTTACCAAAAAAACTTAGCACACTCAGAACGGCAAAGATTATCGCCGCCACACCCATAATGCTGTTCCTGGTTTCTTGAGAGATATCAAAGACAGGGACTTTATCTTTTGATGGCTTTATCCTGGTTTTTTCTTTCTTTTTCAGCTTCTTCATATCTATCAATAATACAGCGGTTAAAAGCAAAAATCAATTACCTTAGAAGATCTGAATACCCACCGATAGTGCTTAGGAACTGAGGAATAACGAATAGAAGAGCAATAAAAGGCAACACCAAAAACACTATGCTCAGAATAAGCGTCCACATAAAATACTTTCTCGTTTTCTCAGCCGATTTGTAAACAGTATCTATCTTATGTTCAAGCTCCTCTAGTTTTTTTAAAATTTCATCCATCCTTAAATTCTATCACCATCCCCATCAAACAAAAAGAGGCGAAAACCACCTCGATAAATTTCCTCCTTTCCAACTCCGTACCATACTCGACTCTGATTATTCAGAGTCGTCAATAATATAACAAATCAATCCAAAAACACAACTAAAAAATCTCCTCTCGGAGATTTTTTAGTAAATTAAACAGGGACTTTAATTCACGCAGGCCTTGGTCTATGAAGGGATTTGCGCAGGCCGACTGGGCCGAGCATAAGGAAAAATTTCAGTAGAAATTTATTCCGTGCCCTAAATGGGCCAAGGCCGAGAGGGAATTACTCCTCCTCGATTCCCCTTCCAAATCCCGTTCCGGCAGGAATTAGCCGACCGATGATGACATTTTCCTTGAGACCAATGAGATGATCCTCTTTTCCAATCGTCGCACCTTCGATTAATATTTTTGCTGTTTCTTGGAATGAAGCTGCCGACAAAAAGCTATCGGTCGACAGAGCAACTTTGCTGATACCCATTATAAGTTGCTCCGAAACTGCTTCACGTTTCTTTTCGGCTCTCATCCTTTCGTTCTCTTCTATCAATCCTCTTTTCTCGATTACATCACCGACAAGGAGGTCTGAATCACCAGCATCCGCAACTCTGATCCTAGAGAACATCTGTCTTACAATAAGTTCAACGTGTTTATCATTAATGCTGTCCCCGGTTGGAAAATAAATTGATTGCACCTCTCTTATGATATATCGAGCAACTATATCAATACTGCTGGTGGTACTGAACAACTCCTTAAGGTCGACATGACCTTCGCTTAGCTGTTGTCCACGAGCAATCATATCTCCGGCAGAAACTGAAACGGCTAAATTAGGAGAGATGATGTATTCACGCTCTTCTCCGGTATCAGAAGCAATTATGGTTATCATTTTCTGTTTGGCTTTTTCTTCAACTGACTTAACTTTTCCATCGGTATCTGCTATCAACGCTCTAAACTGAGGCGGCCTGGTCTCAAATATTTCTTCAACTCTAGGCAAGCCCATGGTGATATCGGCTCCACCAGCAACACCTCCGGTGTGAAAAGTTCTCATTGTGAGCTGCGTACCCGGCTCACCGATGGCCTGAGCCGTGACTATGCCCACAGCTTCACCCAATTGAACAAGTCTATTCTTGGAGAGATCATTTCCATAACAGAGTTGACAAACCCCTCTAAGTATCTTGCACTTGATAAGTGATCTGATCCTCAAGCTTTCAATCTTTAAATCGTCAATCTTCTGAGAAGCTTCTTTGTCTATCATCTTACCCTTCTTAGTTATAACCTGGCCATTATCATCAACTATATCCTCCATAACTACCCTGCCTCTTACCCTCCTGCCAATAGTTTCACCACTAAATTTGCCATCCTGAGCATAAATGATGTAGCCCTCCTTATCCTTGCAATCCTCTTCAGTTATAACTACATCCTGGGCAACATCTACTAAACGCCTAGTTAGATATCCAGCGGTTGCAGTCCTCAAAGCAGTATCCACTAAACCTTTTCTGGCACCATGAGTAGAAATGAAATACTCAAGGGGAGCAAGACCTTCTTTGAACGAATCCTTTACCGGAAGTTCTATTAACTCACCGGCCGGATTAGCAAAAATTCCCCTCATTCCCATCATCTGATCAAGTACGGACCAGTTGCCTCTCGATTTGGAATCAACCATCATAAAGGCCGGGTCATTGGAACTAAATTGCTTTTTAACCAAGACTGAAAGCTTCAGCTTGGCCTCATTCCAAATCTCAATAGCCTTTGAGCGACGCTCATATTCTGTTAACAGCCCATCTTCATAGAGCTTCTTATTCTCCTCTATCATCTTATCAGCTTCTTCTATAATCTTATGTTTCTCAGGGGGCAAACGAAGATCATCCATACCCCAAGAAACTCCCGAAATTGTGGCATAATAAAATCCGAGATCCTTAATATCATCTAAGAATTTTACAGTAATCTCCTCTCCAAGCTCATCCCAGATATCAGCCTCAATCTTTTTAAGATCAGGCTTAGTAAGAGATCTATTTATAAATCTGTACCCCTTGGGTAGTGCCTTATTAAAAATAATTCTTCCGGCAGTAGTTTCAATGAGATCCCTCTTCGGCTTATCCCCACCATCAGGATCAGGCACCTTGATTTTGACTCTCAGATCAACGACATCATTTTCATAAGCCAGGAGTGCTTCGTAGCGAGAACCAAAAACTTTGCCCTCTCCCTTGCCACCTTCCTGAGTGGTAGTCAGATAATAACAGCCGAGTGAAATGTCATGACTGGGTATTGCCACCGGATCACCGGTAGCCGGTTTTAGTATTCCGTGAGAAGCAAGCATTAATTCCCTTGCTTCTGCCTGAGCCTCGTTCGTAAGAGGCAGATGAACCGCCATCTGGTCACCGTCGAAATCAGCATTGAAAGCAAACACGGGCATAGCAGGGATCTTAATGGCCTTACCCTCAATAAGAATAGGCTCAAACGCCTGAACTGAAAGTCTGTGAAGAGTTGGGGCTCGGTTAAGAAGTACAAGCTTACCCTTTATCGCCTCTTCGAGAGCCGCCCAGACATCAGGAGTCTCCTGATCAATAAGTCTGTTGGCTGATTTGATGTTGTGGGCCAATTCTTTGCGAATCAAAATTCCTATGACAAACGGCTTAAACAATTCAAGCGCCATGTGCTTTGGCAAACCACACTCGGCAATTCCAAGATCAGGACCAATGACAATAACGCTACGGCCGGAATAGTCGACTCTCTTTCCTAAAAGATTCTGCCTGAATCTACCCTGTTTTCCCTTCAGCATATCGGCAAGAGACTTAAGGGCTCTCTTCTGGCCAGTTGAAGCAGCGGTAGTTGTTTGACCTCTTCTCATGGAGTTGTCGATCAAAGCATCAACCGCCTCCTGAAGCATCCTCTTCTCGTTTTTAGTAATTACTTCTGGGGCTTTAAGCTCTAGCAAATGCTTCAAGCGATTGTTTCTATTTATAACCCTACGATAAAGATCGTTTAAATCAGAAGTGGCATAGCGACCACCATCAAGAGGAACCATCGGTCTTAAAGCTGGCGGTATGACCGGCAAGGCAGTAATAATCATCCATTCTGGACGAATTCCGGATCTAGACATACTTTTGATAAATTTCAATCGGCGAGATATTTTCTTTTGCTCAAGGGGGTTAACTTCGTTTTTAAAAACGCCTTCCAGATGGACAATAACCTCCTCAAGATTTACCTCTTCCAGTAGTTTTCTAACGGCTTCAGCGCCAATGCCAGCCTCGAATACTTCACCATACTTCAAGGACAAATCACGATAATCAAGTTCTGATAGGATTTGATTCTTTCCCAGACTCTTAAGATTATTCCTCTCGTGCTCCTTCATATCTCTTAAAGACTCCTGCTCTGTGTCGTTTTTTGCATTCTTCATCTTAGACTTAAATTCAGACTCGACTCTTTTCATCGCCTCAGCCTTTAGATCTTCATTGACCCTCATAACTATGTAGCTTGCAAAGTAGATTACCCTCTCAAGTTCAGTTAATGAAACACCCAATACAATAGCAACCTTAGATGGCACTCCACGAAGGAACCAAATATGAGCCACCGGAGCGGCAAGTTTAATATGCCCCATCCTCTCTCTCCTTACGATAGAACGAGTGACCTCAACCCCACAACGATCACAGATAATACCCTTATATCTTATTCTCTTATATTTGCCACAGTAACATTCCCAATCTTTGGTTGGACCAAAAATAGACTCGGAGAATAAACCATCTCTTTCGGGTTTCTGTGTCCTATAATTGATAGTCTCAGGCTTGGTTACTTCGCCGTAAGACCAAGACAAAATATCTTCGGGAGATGCAATTTTAAGTTTTATACTAGATAAATCCATAATTATTATCGTTCCATGAGCTCTACATTTAGCCCCAGTCCCTTAATTTCAGAAATGAGAACTTTAAATGACTCCGGCAGATGAGGTGCTCTTATTTCTTCTCCATTAACAATTGATTCATATGTTTTGGCCCGACCCAGTACATCATCGGATTTGATGGTTAGCATCTCTTGTAAAGTATAGGCTGCCCCATAACCCTCAAGTGCCCAGACTTCCATCTCTCCAAAACGCTGACCTCCAAACTGTGCTTTACCTCCTAGTGGTTGCTGTGTGATTAATGAGTAAGGACCGACAGATCGCATATGTAGTTTCTCTTCAACCATATGAATAAGCTTCATGAAATAGGTCAAACCGACAGTACATTTCTGAGCAAACGGCAATCCAGTTTTCCCGTCATAAAGCTGCATTTTACCGTCTTCGGGATAGCCGGCCTTCCTGAGTTCTTCCTTTATCGTTTCCTCGGTTGGACTCGCCATCGAAGGAGTCGCCACCTTATAGCCAAGTTTCTTAACCGCAATGCCGAGATGAGATTCAAGAACTTGACCTATATTCATACGAGAGATGATACCCAAAGGACTTAATACTATATCTACCGGAGTTCCGTCAGCCAAGAAGGGCATATCCTCTTCGGGAAGGATAACCGATATAACACCTTTGTTACCGTGCCTGCCGGCTAGCTTATCGCCAACCTGAACTTTTCTAAGCTCGGCAATTGATACCTGAATTCTTTTTATTACTCCAGCATCAAGCTTGTCTCCCTCTTCACGAGAGAAAACCTTAACCCCAACAACTCGTCCCTGCTTGCCATAATCAAGTCTCAATGAAGTATCTTTAACATCTCTGGCTTTCTCGCCAAAAATAGCTTTCAATAGTCTTTCCTCGGCAGTTAGATCGCTCTCGCCTTTTGGAGAAATTTTACCGACAAGAATATCCTGAGATCTGACTTCTGCCCCTACTCTCACAACGCCTTCCGGATCCAGATCATTAAGACGCTCCATGGCAACATTAGGAATATCATATGTGGTTATTTCGGGGCCAAGTTTTGTTTCCCTAACATCACTGGCATAATCTTCTATATGAATCGAGGAATAGACATCATCCTTAACCAACTTCTCTGAAATCACTATAGCATCTTCAAAATTTGACCCCTCGAAGGACATGAAAGCAACAATAATATTTCGGCCTAAAGCCAACTCTCCATCTTCGGTAGAAGGGCCGTCGGCAAGGACTTGGCCCCTTTTAACTTTTTCGCCTTTGGCAACAATTGGCCTCTGGTTTACGCACGTAAAAGCGTTTGACCGTACAAACTTAAGAAGACTCGAGTTAATTTCTTTTCCCTTTTCTGTTTTCAGAACAATTTTTGAAGCATCAACTTCTTTTATAGTACCAGCCTCGAGAGCAACAACAACCAAACCAGAATCAACGGCAACCTTTTTCTCCAAACCCGTACCAACATAAGGCGATTCGGGTCTAATCAGTGGTACAGCTTGCCTCTGCATATTAGATCCCATGAGTGCCCTGTTTGCATCATCATGTTCTAAAAACGGAATTAAGGAAGTGGCAACAGAAAACTGCTGCCTAGGAGAAACATCCATATAATTGACATTTCCCGGTTCCGCAGTACTAGGCTCCCCCTTAACCCTAGCCATTATCTTAGAACCTATTAATTTATTATCTTTATCAACCTGAGCTCCAGCCTGGGCAATGGCGTACTTTTCTTCCTCAACAGCATCCATATATACAACTTCATCTGTCACTCTACCATTAATTACCTTCCTATAGGGAGTGAGTATAAATCCAAGAGGAGAAATTTTAGCAAACAGGGCCAAATGTCCAACAAGTCCTATATTCGGTCCTTCTGGGGTTTCTATCGGACAAATCCTTCCATAGTGTGATGGATGAACATCACGAACCTCAAAACTTGCCCTCTCCCTAGTTAATCCCCCAGGGCCCATAGCCGAAAGACGCCTTTTATGCTCAAGCTCAGAAAGCGGATTATGCTGATCCATGAACTGTGAAAGCTGACCGGAAGAGAAAAATTCTTTAATAGCTGCGACAAACGGCCTAGCATTTATTAGCTGTGAGGGCATAACCATAGCTATATCAGAAGTACTCATACGATCCTTAATGTTTCTTTCCATCCTGGCAAACGCAATCCTCAACCTATCTTGAAGAAGCTCGCCTAGGGTCTTTACTCTTCTATTACCTAGATGATCTATATTATCTTCTTCAGCCCCGGAATCATTGTTGAGTTTGATAATCTCCTTTAAAACCAGAACTATATCTTCGGCACGGAGAACTCTGGTCTTTTCATCTTCAATATTAAAGTTCTGGTCAAATCTTTTGTTCATTCTGAAACGACCCACTCGCGATAAGTCATATCTAGAGAAATTGAAAAACATGTTATGAATCATCTGCCTTGCATTATCAACCGTCGCTGGATCACCTGGACGGATCCTCTTATAAAGCTCTATTAAGCCCTCGTCTTCATTCGATGCAGGATCTTGAAGGATTGTAGCCAATATATATTTTGTATTTGGATCAGTATCAACATCTTGAAAGAGTTTTTTAATTTGGTCATCGCCGGCAATACCAAAAGCCCGCAAAAGGGCAGTTGCGGCTATTTTTCTTTTACGATCAATCCTAACCGAAATCACTCCATTACTCTCAGTCTCAAATTCAAGCCAAGCACCTCGAGAAGGAATAAGTTTTGCCCCGAAGAGCCTTTTGTAACGGCCAGTTGCAGATCTTACCAGAGAAAAGAATACGCCAGGACTTCTTATTAGCTGTGAGATAACAACTCTTTCAACGCCATTTACTATAAAAGTACCCCTCGGAGTCATCAGAGGAAAGTCGGCTAAGAAAAGTTCCTGTTCCTGATATTTTGATGTCTTCTTATTCCTAAGACCGACTATGACCTTTAGGGGAGCTTCGAAAGTAACATTCTTCTCCACTGAAGTTCTCTCGTTATATTTTGGTTCCTCAACTTTGTAATCAACGAAGCTAAGCTCGAGCTCCTTTCCGGTCCAGTCCTCAATTGGAGAAATATCTTTCAATAGTTCTTTAAAACCTAAGTCCCAGAACCAATTGTAGGAATCCAACTGAACCTGCACCAGATTCGGTGCTTCAAATACGTCCGGAGTATATTTTGAAAAGATTTTTCGCATTTAGATTTTCTCAGCGAAGCAAGCTTGCAACGCTGAGTTGTTATCCTTCGATCAACTCAGGATAACCCCGAGTTGATCGAACGGGTTAGAAAATCGTCACTCTGTCACTCATAAATAAAAGCAACAAAAACTCCTCCGAATAGGGTTTTACGGCTAAACTAATATTAAAATTCAATTAAAAAATCCAGCCAAAATTGGATTTAAATTACCGTGTCGTACCTCCCAAAAAGCTAAATCTTTAGAGAAGACGACATCGTACTTCAAATTCCAAGCCCAGCCTCAATAGTCTTTAAGATCATGCTGGAAACACTCTCCGACCTCATTATACCCCTAATTTCAATGCTTTTTAAAGACAACCTGGATATTTTATGCTTGACTATAAATTTGTCAAGGACAGTTATTAACAGTGTATCAAAGTCGCGATCTATCGTCAAGCCTTCACTATCTATTACCTTCTTCCCCGACTTAAGCTGAATTATAACGTTATTTCCTTTTATGTAGATGGTTAAATGCAAAATGTAAAAATCAAAGTGCAAAATGACAATTCAAAATCTTAAAATTTTAAATTTTACATTGTCATTTTTAATTTTGATATTTTAATCTTAAATTAGTTCTATCCGTATCTCTTAATACTTTGTAATATTCCCAATCCAGCCATGACAGAAACCAAATTACTCCCCCCCGAACTCAAAAAAGTAAAAGGTAAACCGGTAATGGGAAGTAGACCGACATTCACTCCAGCACTCACAAAAACGTGAGAGAAGATAAGTACTGAAAGACCTATAGAAAATAGCTTGCTGAAATTATTCCCAGCTAATGAACCGATCAATATTACCCTATAAACGATCAGTACAGCCAAGATCATAATCACGATGGCACCGATTAGGCCGAATTGTTCTATAAAAGCAGCAAATATAAAATCATTATGAGGTTCCGGTAAAAATCCTAACTTGGCCTGAGAACCATTCCCAATGCCATTACCGAACCAGAATCCAGAGCCAATCGCAATTTTCGACTGTATTAAATTATAACCGCTACCGAGAGGATCCCGACCCTGATCCAAGAATGACAAAATTCTGACTTTTTGATAAGGCTTGATGACTGCAAACCAAGAAATAAAACCAATTATTAACGCTGAACAAATAATAATAAAGAGGTGCTTTCTATTAATACCGGAAGCGATCAAAAAACTTCCCCAGATCAAGCTTAGAATAATTGCTGACCCCAAATCGGGCTGATTAATTATCAGAACTAGTGGTATAAAGAAATAGAATCCCGAAGCTACGATGTGTTTAAACTGATAAATATGTATATGTCTCTGAGAAAAATACTTAGCCATCAAGATTATTAAGAACAGCTTAGTGATCTCAGCCGGTTCGAAGGTAAAATTTCCAAAAATAATCCAGGAATTAGTACCTCTTATTGATCTCGAGTAAAAAGTAAGTGCCAGCAAGAACAGGGATGAAATATACGGAACTAGAACCAACAAGGAATAATTTTTAAAATATCGATAATTGAAAAAGGAACAAACTACCATTATAAAAAAACCTAATAATCCAATAATAACCTGCTTTTTAAATAACAAATCACCAAAACCAGTTATGCCGTAAATATTGACAATACCTATCGATACAAGAGCTAAGACAGCAAAAAATAATACAGAATCTATATCTCGAAAATAAAACCTAATTGATTTTATCAATTTATAGCTTGACATAAAAACCAACAGCTACTCGTATTCCTGAAATCTTTCTATGGAGGATCCGTATCTTTTAACAAAATTTGCGTTTTCAAATAAATTAGTGACGGCTCTTATTTCCGTTCTCACCACCGGCCGGCTTATTGAGATGGGCCAAGTGGCCTTAAAATACCTCTCTGTCTTAGAAACGAACGTTCGTATATCAGTCCTATTAACAGCTATCACATCTTCACGCGAATCCAGCAAAAGAACCTGCACCTCTACTACTCCAAAATCAAAATCGGAATCATTAAATATGACGGCTTCCAAGCTACTTGAAGATCCTTCAACTGAAAATTTTTCTCTCCTGACAATTAGATTTAAACCCTCCAGCGATTCTAACTTCTGCCAAGTGGCACTTTTTATTTTTAATTCTGAACGGTTAGCAGAGCCATTCGTTTTAAGAGATGTTAAAACAAGAAATTTTTCCTGAATTGGAAGAAGGTAAAACACGCCGTCCTCCTTCAAAACTTCAATGTCGCCGTCGTCAAAAAGAGTAAGCTCATAATTCACTTCTGGGGCACCATACTGAACATGGGGATTAATAATTTTAGCTACAAAATCATAGTCATTCTCGCCCACTTTTATTAGTTTGCTTGATTTAACCTCCGGCGATGCAAGCTCCTCTTCGCAAGAGATGTTACAAGTCGTAAGTCCGCAATCTATCCCCTCTTCCTGGCCGTTTTGAATGCCATCGTTACAAGTCGGAGCCGGAGCAGTTATTTTTTTTAATCCATAGCCGCTGAAACCAAAAACAGCGAGAAAAATAACTAGTATAATGATCCTGCGAAGTAAACGGGAGGAAAGCTTCATTGTTAGATTATAACATTTTCAAACAAAAAAACATTTCTTACGATCACTATAGGGGAACTACCTACTTTCGCCAGATAAGTCTGACTATCATGGGCCATGCAAGATTTCACTTCTGAGTTCGGAATGGGATCAGGTGGAGCACTTGCGGCATAGTTCCCTTATAGTAACAACAAAAAATGCTCTTTTTAATTTTATCGTCCCAAAAAGGAAAGGCAGGGGAAGGGACAGTGGACCCCTAACCATTTGCATGGCGAGGCTCCTCGTAAGAGTATGCCCCTGACAACGGCCGAAACCGTTCGCGGATCATATCCCTTCCCTTCTTGGAAAAATAATATTTTATACTTGTCCCGCTAGAAACAGGCCGCTTGCCGGCCGCGGTTTCTGATCGGGATGTTAGCGGTTTTTAAATAATCACTACTACGGAAAATTACAACCCTTCGACTTCGCTCAGGGTCGTTTTTACTCCGTAAAAACGAGAAATTGTGTGAACATTACTCAAGTTTATTTATGATTTATTAGTAATTCTTGACTAAACACATTACTGTGCTTACATCTGAATCCTATCAACCTCGTAATCTACAAGGAATCATTGGACTTGCGTCCTTGATACTTAATCTTGGAGCCTGCTTCGCGCTTATATGCTTTCAGCGCTTATCAGAACCGAACATAGCTACCGAGCACTGCTCTTGGCAGAACAGCTCGTACACCAGAGGTTCGTTCATCCCGGTCCTCTCGTCATAATCTAATATATCACTATATGTATAGACTATATCTTTCTCCGATTGCTTGTGCAATTTAGGAGATCGGCATCTTATAGAAGTTAAGAAACTTCTATCCGTCCTCCACTCGTTAAGAGCTCGGGAACAAGTCGTTACGGGGTCAATCTGTATCGTTTTCTCAGTATTCTTCCCATCAATTATCCTGTGTGTACATTTTCTAGGAAAAGTTTATCTTAGACCTACCATTGTCTAGAGGGAATTAAACCCTCTTTTTTCATACTTACTTTTAGTCTAAAAACTTGAACAGATGACTTCCCACGGTATTAACTCTTGCCCGTTGCAGGACGTGGTTTGCATAGCAAATTTTACGTCCTTGATCTATGCTTTTCGGACCGAATTGCATAGCAAACAAGAGCCTTCACCGTTATTAGCCGAATTGTCATCGCGAATTACTTCGCGAAGTAGCAATACTTTACTAAGGACAACCCTCCTCAAGTATCAACGCCCGCACCAGATATGGACCAACCTGTCTCACGCATAAATTAGTTTTCACTAATCGTCTCGTATTACTACGAGTATGGACTATACCACCTTCCGATTCTTCGGAAGATCGACGTGTTACGAAAATAAATTTCGTCTGCCGAGATATTCTCGACAAGTCTCTACGGGGTCAAGCGCTCACTTTGTTCGCTGAAATAAAAATTTAAAAATCAAAATTTAAAATTTTCAGAATCTGATTATTTTACATTTAGCATTTACAAGGTAAATGCGCCGACTTCCCTCGGAATTATCCTTGCTTCGGTTGGTTTTGAAGCAATAGGACTTCTCCGATATGAGTCGATTTTCTTTGTCCCGTGATCGCGAATGCGATTTTACGGGATAAGACCTGCAAACGTACTCGATTTTACGTTCTTACGCAGGTTGCATCTGTCAATTACTTGACAGAGCCGCCCCGATTATTTATAATCGGACGGTTTGAACCCAGCTCCGTGTTTTTATTCCCATATCACTATGGGCACAGACTATATCTTTATCCCTCCGCTGATAACGGAGTAGGATACTAGCGTTTTATAGTAAGCCTTTGACATTATCTCCTCACTTACTATCCGTGAGCTAAACTCACAAGTCGTTACGGGGAAAAGTTAGGAATTTTATAGTAAAACTGCGGTAATAAATAATTCTTCACAACGGTTTTTAATCTCCGCGTGCTTTCAGTATTTATTCTAATTCTATACAGTTCTATTCTTTTAATTCCTAGCTGATCTTCCCTCGGTACTGCCCGTGAAAAGGGTTAATTTTCATGGGTTCTACCGATATAAGCTAGAGTACATATTTATCTATATTTTAACATAAATAAATACGTTTGGCTCGCTCCAAATATTACTACTTGGACACGTGATTTCTCGCGTAACCTTTTAATTGGCGAACAGCCAAACCCTTGGCACCTTCTTCAGCGCCAGGATAGGTCGAGCCGACATCGCATACATTATTCTATTATTACTAATAGTGTGGACTATGTCTTCATCCTTCATAGTTTTATACATAAGAAGGCGCTGGCGTATTAGCTAACTTTTATAGTTAACTAGGATCCTTTTACGGATCGAGTCTCTACGGGGTCATTACACTAGTTTGTATTGCATTGATTGAGATATGAATTGACGAATTATATCACAGAATTTTTTAGCATCTCTGGTAACTAACCTGATCCTTTTATATTCTTTATCTTTGTTTAGATTAGAACTTATACTAAATTGGTCTGCTAATAACTTCTGTAACTTATGTTGATCTTCTATCGAAAATTGTTGTGTATTCAAATAGAGAGACCTTCCACATTTTGAACCGTCGTCCATATACCAAACTGCCAAACTCATCGGATCTATGGCTAGATCATCAGGAATTATTTTCTTGCCATCTTTGTAAAAATACCTAAATAAATCTGTAATTTCTGAATGACAACGAGTATAGAACCGACATGCGATTCTATTACCATTGCCGTTTCTTAATTTAGGTTTGCTTTTTACAATTGATCGCAAGATAGAATATTTCCAATCTACATAATCCTTTTGATTAGCTGAATGATTTACCTCAAGAAATGCGTTTTTCCTTCTTGGAATAATTCTCAAATAACCATCACCTAATATAGTTCCGATTATCAGAGATTTTTGTTCTTGTGTAAGACTTCCCACGGTATTATCGCTTACTTTGTTCCTATTTTACCATAAAATCAAGTTCGATTCCACCGTTATAAGCCAGTTTTATTCACTTAAAAATTATTTTTAGACGGTCTTAAATGTAACAGGAATAGCATTACTGCTGATGCACCCCGATATGTTAAGGTGCCGAACACCACCGTCGCTATGGACGCTCGGGTGGTACCAGCCTGTTATCCCCGGAGTAGCTTTTATCTGATGATCTTCTCCGCTCCTACGAGCAAAGAAACTTGAATGCCAAATTTCAGCATTCAAATTTCTTTTTTTAGAGTCGGTTCACTAACACATGCTTTCGCATCTGCGCGACACATCCGTCTTGCAGTTAAGCCGGCTTTTGCGTTTGCGCTATCGCTGCGATTTCCATCCGCAGCTAGCCGACCTTGATGTACGCCTCCATTACTCTTTGGGCAAATTTGTTACTTCGTACAAAAGTACTTTCGTATGCCTGGCTTAAATTAAAATTATAAGCCAACGGCACCCTAAAGGGTTTGGCCAACTTCTTCGTTAAAATCTCCGTTTGAATCTCGTCGTACTTCTAGTACGCCTCGTTTCAATACTCGATTTTGTCTCGAACTTGGCTCAAATCCAAAAGTCCTAAGATTACGGAGCGAGACATTTCTGCTCGCTTCTACACATCGCTGTGCAGTTCAGACTATATCATTCTCCTTTTACAAGGAGGTTCAGCGTATAGTCGTTGAGGGGTCATTCCGTTCAAATTTTTGGAGTCAATCGTGGGATTGACAAATGAATACTAATAATCTACATATGGAGATAGCATCTTAACTTGAGAGAAGCAAGTATGCCCAATAAAACGACAGATTTTTGTCTAGCTATCGCATTTCTTATACTTGCAACGATCACAAACATCGTCATCTTTAACTACATTGAGCATTATCTACCCTAGACAACAATCTGTAATTCGATAAATAATTTCTCCCAATGGCGCCGCATAGGCGCCTTTTTTTCCAAAAATTTGAACGGAAGACTTCCCTGCTGATTGGCCGCCCTGTATGATTTTCACCTTTCGACAAGGTACATACAGATACTACATCCATTAAAGGAACGGCTGTTCCAGCATACAGCTGAATTTGCGTCTGATATTACTACCAGACCGCCCCACGTGGTCGTAATGTAAACCACCTTAAGGCAAGTGCCCCACTTAAACTGCCCGCCAGGCACTGTCTCGATTATGCCCTCTTAATATGCGAACGTGAGATTTTTAAATCTCGTTTATTGGGACGCGAAAAATTCCACTACTTAAATGGAAACTTTTACTGCATCCCTCTAAAAATTCACATACTTAAAGGGCACAACCGGTTAGAACTACAAATCGTTAAAATGAGTGTTTCATTGGCGGATCCATCCACTCCGAGAAGTGAACTTCAAATCCTACTCACTACGCTACGTATAACAACTCGTAGACCAATACCAAGCTACAGTGAAGCTTCCGGGGTCTTTCCGTCTTGGTGCGGGTAGTCAGCA
>Ga0209541_10004661_pt1 | contig 24245 bp, 24 predicted proteins | sample RifCSPlowO2_01_FD_184027 | JGI IMG/M metagenome (GOLD analysis project Ga0209541, IMG submission 184027) | Groundwater microbial communities from Rifle, Colorado - Rifle CSP2_plank lowO2_0.1 (SPAdes) (version 2) | ecosystem: Environmental > Aquatic > Deep subsurface > Groundwater | place... | reverse complement strand
AATTAATAATTTGACGGCAATCTTAGTTTTGCCTAAAGCCCAAAAGGCATCCATAAAGGTATTGGTAATGCCCACTATCAAAATCCCGACAAGGTGAATGTAAAAAGCCGGCAGGGCCGGCAACCATTTGTCAGTAAAAATAATGGTGACAATTGGTTTAGCTAAAGCCGCCAGTAAAAAACTGGTGGGAAACAAAAATAAATTGGTGAACCTAATCGTCTTTTCAATCGCTTTTTTTAATAATTCGGTGTTGCCCTGAATCCGGGAATAAGTCGGAAAAGTCACCCGGAAAATATCAGCCATGAATAAAATCGGCAGTTTAGAAAAAGTTAAAGCCCAGTTTAAGTAGCCGACCGCCGCCGCCCCGGAAACCGCGCCGACAAAAACCGGCATGACCGCATCTTTAATGGTGGCGATAAAGCCATTGAGGTTGTAAGGGATGCCAAAAGCCACTAAACGCTTGGCAATGGTTTTGTCCCAGGCAAAACTGATTTTCCAGGGAGAAAGATAAAATAAAACAATGGCTCCTAAAAAGCTTCTTATAAGCAGTGCCACAATAAAGCTCCAAACAGCAAAGCCCATATACGCCAAAACCACGGCAATAACCTGAAAAGAAATCACTTCAACTACTTCCGGCCAAATCAAGCGTTTAAATTGAAGTTTTCGCTCGAGTAGTATTGAAGGAATTGTTTTTAATGAGGTCAAAAATAATGACAAAGAGAAAACCCGCAGCAGCCAAGTCCCCTGCAACCCTAAATTGTATTTAGCGGCAAAAAGAGGCGCCGTCAGCCAAATTAAAATGGTTACCGAGACCACTAAAATTTGCTGGAGGGTGAAGGTGACGCTTAAATCTTTATTGTCTAATTTCTCCTTTTTCTGAATTAAAGCGGCTCCCAAGCCCACATCAGAGAAAAAGCCGAAAAAGGTAATGATAAAGCTAACGATGGCAAAAATCCCGAAAATCTCCGGCAGCAACAACCTGGCCAGAATGATACTGCCGATGTAATTAACCGCTTTGAGTAAAAACTTCCTGACGGTTAAAACCATCACTCCGGAAACGGCCCGGTGGCTGATTTCACTTAAATCAAGTTCTTCGGTTTCGAGCATAATAAAAAACAAGCCCTAAAAGGCTTAACAAACTGATTATATCTGACCATCTCTGAATTGGGGTCTTGGTTAAACTGATTTTTAAGTGATGGTCGCCTTCAGGCACGATCAGACTGACTCTGCCGATACTGGGTTCAACACCTAAGCTTACCGCTTGCCCATCAAGGCTGGCTTGCCAACCGGGGAAATAATATTGGTTAAAATTGAACTGGGCCGAGCGGGTAGCGGCCAGGTCAGCGGTAAAACTTCCCGGTTTAACCATCACTCCTGAAACAGTGGCCTCGGTTTCAAACCAGTCAACCCGCAACGGAGACGGAGCGTTGGCGGTTTTAGGTAAATAGTCAGCCAAAATGTCGCTCATTTGACCGGCAATTTTAACTCTATCAGTATAGTAATAGTCATCAACCGGGGAAAATTGACGGGGCCGGAAATATTGCCAGTTTAAGCCGATAATCAATAAAGCGATAGCCAAAACCTGGGCTTTTTTATTTACCAGCGTAAAAATTGAACCGGAAAGAAAAGCCACAAAAACTCCGGCAAAAGCCAACAGCCGCCAGGGGAATTGAGCTAAAGCCAAAATCGGCAGTCGGTCCCAGATAAACTGGGAATGAAACGTCATCATAAAAATCGCCGCCCCTAAACTAAACCAAAGCCATTTAAGGCGGCGCCAGATTATCAAGGCCGGCAGAATCAACAAGAGCTGGGGCCAACCCAGTTGGAACGACAGGCCGTCTTCCAAACCAAAGATCGAACCGCCATAACCCCAGAATCTACTCCAGAGTTGCCTTAAATAAATAAAATGGAGCGAGTAATGAGAGTAACCGCCGGTCAAGCTATTAACCACGGTTAAATCTTTTTCAAAAAAGGCCGGAATCACAAACCAGGCCGTTAGAGCTAAAGTCAGTCCGGAAACGATTAACCAGCGGCGCCAATTTCTAAAATGAAACAGGAAATAAATCGCGGCAAAGCCAAGCGAAAACAAGGCAATGACGTTGTGGGATAAAAAGATTCCCGCCCAGGCAAAGGCAGCCAAAACTGTCTTTTTCTTTTTGAGGGCGTAAAAAAATAAGGGAATAAAAGTCATGGCCGTCAACTCGGCCAGGGAACCCCTGACATAAAATTGAACTGCCCGGTAAGGCAAATAAACAAAGGCTAAACCGCTCAACCATCCGCCCCATTTACCCCAAGACTGCCTGGCCCAAAGGTACATGAAGTAAAAACCGGCAAAGTAATTTAGGGCAAACACTGCTTTAATTGCCCAAACTGCCGGTACGGACATTTTATAAAGCAGCTCGGCTAAGTAGTAAGGCAAGGGTCCGTAAAAGTGAAACAAGGGCATGCCGTAACCCCAGCCAAAATCCGGCGCCCAGCGGGGCGGGATTTGGCCGGCCCTTAAAGCCAGGTCAAGCTCGACCAATCTGGCCACATGGGTGAAATCATGCATCGGGAAAAAATCACTTCTAAAAATCGGCCAAAGAGTCGGCAAGACTACCGCCAAGCCAACCAATAACAGCCAATAGCGTTTAACGAACTTCATAGAACATTAGCTTCTCTCCGGTTAATCGGGGATACTCGGCAATTAATTTCAATCTGTTAATCTCGGAAAAGTTGTAGCGATTCCAATTGGCCACCAAAAAGACTCTTTTACCCTCAGCCAAAGCCGCGGTCATCGCTTCAGTAATCGTCGTTTTAGGAAAACCGACTCCCCTGATTTCAATTCTTGGGTCGTTAAAAAAATAAATTGACAGGCCGTCGGGCAAAGTGCCGAAACTGCCTTCTGTGACCACCAAAACTTTTTGATCTGACGACAACAACCTTAAGTAACTCACAATTCCCTTAAGACCATATCCTGCTGACCACGATTCAAAATACTGAACCGTTTCGGCCGGTGGCAGCTTGGAAGGCTGGAGAGAAATTATTAAATGAAAATCTTTGATAAGCCAAATCAGTCCCAAAAATAAACAAAGCACTATTCCCCCGCGCTTAATTTGCCTTAACCCCCATGCGACAATAATCGTCATAAATGGAATCAGGGGCAACAGGTATCTTGGATAGACAATTTTGCCGATAAATAAGGTCACCAAAAAAGGAATTAACACCAAAGAGGATAAAATCAAAATTTTCTTTTCCCGCCGGTAAATAGCCCACAAAAACGCAGCGGCAAAAATAATTAAACCAGTCCAAGAAAAATATGCCGCAAGCCAGGTTGTAAACAGCCAAAGGCTGTCGAGGGAAAAATGGGGCGGCTGCAAATAATCACCGCTGCGGCTGGCAATTAAATGAAAGGCTGAAGATAAGCGCTGGAAATTAAAAATGCCAAAAGCCAAAAATGCCGCTTTGACCAAAACTAACCAATTTTTTCGTTTTAATGCCGGCCAAACCGCGCTTAGGGCAATAAACAAACCGGCTGAAGGTTTAGTCAGCAATGCCCCCGCCCAAAACAGGCCCAGCCACAGGCTCGGGTTTAAACTTAAATAAACCGACCAGACAATCAAGGCGGTCAGCCAACTATCAACCAGGCTTAAACGATCATAAAATACTAGAAAAGGTTGGATTACAGACAAGCCGGCGGCCCAAATAGCCGTTTGCCTGTCAAAAAGTTTTTTAGTTAATAAATAAATACCTATGACCGTTCCCAGCCCGGCGGCTACTGATAGCAGCCGGCCGGTTAGAAGCGGGTCAGCCCCAAACTTCAATAATGGTGCTAATAACCACATAAACAAAGGGGTTTTACCGTCAGACAAGGGAATAAAGAAATTGTGCCAATCGCTACCTATAAGCTGAGCCCAGCGGATATAAATCGCCTCGTCGGCAAAAACCGGAATTAAATCCAAATTAACCAACCGCAGCAATAAAAAGACGATCAAAGCAATGGCACCAAGCAACATGCCTTATTTTAGCAAATGATAGACGGGAAAGTTCCAGTTGCCAGCGTAAATGTAGGGGGCGTAGCGAATTAACCCCAAGATGGTCAAAACAGTAAATACCGTTGTTATTAAGCGGTATTTAGACAGAACCGCAAATGAAAATCCCCAAATCAAATACCAGGCATGAACTTGGTTGGGCCGGGTAAAGGGAACTAAAAACAATAAAATTGCTGCCGCTGAAGGCCAATCCCAATATTTCCACTTGGGTTTAAATAAATAAAGCGGCAATAGGACGATGGTGGCATATTTCATGGCGGCTGATACAAGCAGCGATAAAACCGACAGCGCCCGGCGCCGGTTAATTAACAGCCAATAGCTTAAAAGCGCCAAAAACATCATCACTACATCGTTGTGGCCGTTAATTAAGGTTTCGGTTAACACCAGTGGATTTAAGGCAAATAACATTAGCCGCCAGGATTGACCGGGAAAAAGTTTATCGACCAAACGCTTTAAGACCCAAATTTCTGCCAGGAAAAAAGCAGCCACAAACAATTTCATTGCCCAAAAAGCCAGAGTGAATTTACCGCTAATCCAGGCTAAGCCGGGGACGAGCGAGATTAGCGTCCAGCCGTAGCCGTAGGGTGCCGGTGTATGGGTGTTTTGCATAAACCGCACCATCGGATCAAACCCAAAATCTAAAGCAGTCTTAAGATGGGGATTGGCGCCGTAAATTAAGACCATCTTTGAATTAAACATATAGTTGAAAATGTCGTAGGAAAACATCGGATAAGCCAAAACCCCGATAGCAACTAAGGCTATCAAGAAACGCCAGCTAAACCGCCGGGGCAAAAGTTTAAAATAAGTAAAAGTTAAAATCGCCGCCAAAATCAAAAAAATCAGAGTAGCCAAAGGCCTCTGGTACCAGCCTAAGTTTTGCAGGAATGGCGCAATTATGCGAAACCAGGTTAGATTTAAATCCTGACGGCTAAAGCTGTAAACAACCAGCGATAAGAAAGTTATAAAAAATAAACCGATCATCGATAAAGGCCAAAAAGATCGGCCAGTCGGATTTTGACTACATCCATAAACATCCTGATTGAGTCGCGGATCGGATTCACCCTGGTGGTGGGTGAGTGATACCAATGAACCGGCACTTCCGCCACCTCAAGCCCCTGTTTTTGGGCCAAAAACAAAAGTTCCACATCAAAGGCACCGGTAAAAGCGTGCTTTTCCGGACGGGGCCGGTAAACCTTTAAGCGATTAAATAAGTCTTTAGCAATTGGTGTTTGAAAAATTTTAAAGCCGCATTGGGTGTCATGAATCCCCCGTAAAGCGACAATCTGGACTAAAAAGTTAAAACCCTTACCCATTAAATGTCGATACCAGGGTTCTTTGGCCCTCAACGACCCCTTGACTTCGCGCGAGCCGATGACAATCTGATAGCCTTTGGCAATAAACGGCAGTAATTTTTCCACTTCGCCGATGGGGGTAGCTTGGTCAAAGTCGGTAAAGAGTAAATGAGGTTTTGTGGCCGCTACCACTCCGGCCATGACAGTAGCCGCTTTACCCTGATGAGGATTTTGAATAAAACGCCAATGAAGCTGGTGGTTAACCCATTTGGCAATCGCTACGTTTGAGCCATCGCTGGAACCGTCATCAACCACTAATACTTCCCAGTCCAGTTTATTTTTTTTCAAGTAATCGGCCACCTCTTCTAATTTGCCGGCTTTAAAGTTGGCCAGCTCATTAAAAGCGGGAATAATGACTGTCAAAGACTGGGTCATAATCTTTTCAGTTTATAAATATTTTCGTGTTGGGTAAACTCCCAAGCTTGAATTAGACTGGCGGGAAGGAGTGAGCTGATCTCCCAGTTTTGACGGCTTAAGATGTCTGTTTGCCTGTAAGGGGAAACCACATACAAAATGTCAGTTTTAGGGTAATCGGCTTCTCCCAAAGGTTTGCCGCCGTAAACTTCAACAAAATAGCGAAAAGCTTGGGCCCGGTAATCACGGGTTTCATCAATTAAGGTCAGGTTGTAAGCACTGTATTGATTGGCTTTAGCGTCCTCAAGGATAAATTTGGCCGTTTTTTCAACTGATTGTAAATTGCCTGTGGCCGATAAAGCTGTTTTTAGCTGGGGAGCGTTGGCAGTCACAAACAAAAGTAAAAAAGTTAAAGCTAAAGGCATCAGCCAGCCTTTAAACTGCGACAAGATTAGACCGGTTAGCATAAACACCACCGGGAACAAAAACCCCAAATAATGAGGATAAACATTATCCTGATACACCGACAAAGTGGCAACGCTAGCCAACAACCAAACTGAAGTTAGCACCAAACCCGGCTGGCGCTTTTTAATTAACCACCAGACCATGCCTAATAACCAGCCTCGGGTGATTAAAGCGCGCAGTAAATTAAAGCTCCGGCCAAAGCCTAAAACCATCCCGATCACCTGCTCGCTTCTTCCCACCGTGTTTTTGATAATCAGCCACAAATTAACGCTGGTGTATTGACGCTTGCCCAAAAACTCCAGCAAACCCCTAACGTTAAGCCAATTGTTTTTAATCTCAAATAAAACCAGCGGCAACAGCATCAAGCCTAAAATACCGGCGCCGGTAATTAACTCCCGGGTGTGTTTTTTAGCCTTGTAAAGCTGCCATAAAATTACCGGCGCCAAAAACACAATCATGTAGTGAAGCTGTAAGGCCGCCCCTAAAGAGACCGCGGCCAAAAGCAAACCCTTGGGTTTATTTTTGTAGTTAGCTAAATAAAAGCCATACAAAATTCCTAAAACGGCCAGAGGCATCGGATTAGGGTTCCACATCCCCCGGGTTTCTAAAACCGGAATGGCGGCCAGGGCATAAAGACCGCTGGCCCATAAAGCCGAATTTTGGGAAAACAATTTTTTTGTCACCCAATATAAAACCGGAATGGTAGCAACGCCTATGGCCGCCGTGGCATAGGCCGGCCCGACCGGGTTAAACCGTGCCAGCCACAACCATGGGGCCATTAAGTAGTAATAGAGCGGACCTAGGTAAAAACCGCCGACTGAAGTGATCGGACCGATAAACGGCAGATTAAAATTAACGATTAAGTCCTTTAAAACCAGGGCGTCCCTGCCCTGATCACCCAAAAACTGCAAAGTTGAAGTTAACCGGTAAAACCTTAAAATCGCGCCGAAAGCGGTGATCAGCCAAATCATTTCCAAACAACTCGGGTGTACATTAAATAGTTCCAGGTTAGACCGAGTAAAATACCCAAAAGGACTAAGCCGTTCTCAATTAAAACCGAGCGGCCCAAGAGATAAACGCCTCCCAGTAAAACTACATTTTGAATCACGATCGAACCCAAAGACAAAACGTTAAACTTAATAAACCGCACCCAGCTCCAGCTTCTGGCTTTAAAGGTCCAGATGTTGTTTAAAATAAAGTTAGAAATTATCGCCAGCTCAATTGATATGTTTTGGGCTAAAGCCAAATTTAAGCCCGCGCGCAATAAATTAAAGGCAATTAACTGGACAATGGTGCCGACTCCCCCCACCACCATCACCTTAATTAGTTTTTGACTGTCTCTTAGACGCAAGGAGAAAACCACCCGCAACGAATCACGGACATTGTTTCGGGGGAACTTGCTTTTGCCTACATCCCTGTCAATAAACTCGATCGGGTACTCGACAATTTTGGCGCCAAGTTTATGCAGTTCGTAATAAAGCTGGATTTTGTAAGCAAACTGTTTGGATAATAAATTGGGTAAGTCAATTTGGTTAATATACTTAGTTTTGCTGCCGCGAAAACCGGAAGTCATATCGGTGTATTGAGGGGTAAACAACACCACTCGGGCAATCAGGTTGCCGACAAATGAAACAAACTTGCGAAACGCTCCCCAATCAGGCGGCATGCTGCCGCCGGGAATGTAGCGGCTGCCGACAACGACATCGGCCTCACCTGCCAATAACTTAACCATCGGCGGAATATATTGGGGTTGGTGACTTCCGTCGGCATCATATTCAAAAACGGCCTCGGCGTTAAGTTTAGCCATGGCATACTGGAAAGCTTTAATGTAGGCCGCGCCCAAACCTTTCTTCTCCCGGTTGGGTAATAAGTAAATGTTGCCGTATTGTTTGGCTTTGGCTTTGACTATTCCGGCAGTGCCGTCCGGAGAATTATCATCAATCACCAAAATCCCCATTTGATCCTCGGGCAACTCAGGGAAAACCTTTTCCAGGCCGTCTATGGTTTTGCCGACATTCTCCCGCTCATTGTAAGTGGGAATGACAATCGTTACCCTCATGAGTTCTGCTCACGCTTTAAATCGGCTTCCACCATAATCTTCATCATTTCCTCAAAACTGGTTTTTGGTTCCCATTTTAAGATCTTTTTAGCCTTTGAGGCGTCACCGACTAAAACATCGACTTCGGCCGGGCGCATAAACTGTTTGTCGATTTCCACATAATCCTGCCAGTTTAAACCGGCGGCTTTAAAAGCCATTTCAGCACATTGTTTGACCGACCAGGTTTTACCGGTGGCAATCACAAAATCCTGGGCCTTATCCTGCTGGAGCATCAGCCACATCGCTTCGACATAATCGGGGGCATAACCCCAATCCCGCTTTGATTCCAGATTTCCCAACTTAAGTTTTTCCTGTTTTTTAAGTTTAATCCGGGCAACGGCGTTACTGATTTTTCTGGTGACAAACTCCAATCCTCTTCGGGGCGACTCATGATTAAACAAAACCCCGGAGACGGCAAACAAATCATAAGACTCGCGGTAGTTAACGGTAATCCAGTGGCCATAAACTTTAGCCACACCGTAAGGGCTTCTGGGATAAAACGGGGTGGTTTCCTTTTGGGGAGTTTCAACCACCTTACCAAACATTTCCGAAGAAGAAGCCTGGTAAAACTTAGCCTCGGGTCTGACCAACCTTAACGCCTCCAAAATTCGGGTCACCCCCAGGGCGGTAAACTCACCGGTTAATACCGGTTGGCTCCAGGAGGCGGGCACAAACGACTGGGCGGCCAGATTGTAAACTTCGTCTGGCTGGATTTCTTTGATCGCGTAAGACATAGAGTGCTGGTCTAATAAATCTCCGGAAACCAAAGTGATTTTGTCGACAATGTCTTTGATCCGGTCGTAATTGGGAGTACTGGTTCTTCTGGTCATCCCAAAGACCTGATAGCCTTTTTTCAATAAAAACTCGGCCAAGTAAGAGCCGTCCTGCCCGGTGATGCCGGTGATAAGTGCCTTTTTCATGACTTTATTAATTGTAAATCATGTTCAACCATTTTGATAATCATCTGCCTAAAGCTGGTTTTGGGCTGCCAGTTAAGCTCATTTTTTGCCTTACCGGCATCGCCCACGGGTTCTTTGGCCTCGCTTGGCCTGAACAGGCTTTTATCAACCTTAACATAATCTTTGAAGTTTAAACCCAAATGCTCAAAAGCGATTTGGCAGACTTCTTCAACTGAATGCAGCTGGCCGGTGGCAATAATATAGTCAGCGGCAGTCTGGGCTTGAAGCATCAGCCACATCGCCTCGACATAATCGGGGGCATAACCCCAATCCTGGCGGGCGCTCAAATCACCTAAAGACAATTCTTTCGCTAAGCCTTTTTTGATTTTAGCAGCCGCCAAAGTAATTTTTCGGGTGACAAATTCTTCGCCCCGGCGCTCCGACTCGTGGTTATACAAAATCCCGGAAACGGCAAACAATTTAAAATGCTCCCTAAAGCCTCTAACCAAGTAGTGAGCCGCTGCCTTGGAAACACTGTAGGGATCAACCGGGTTTAAAGGTGTTTCTTCTGTTTGGGGGCTGACTACCGGCCGGCCGAAGATTTTAGCCGAGGTTGCCTGGTAAAACTTAGACTGGGGCATCAAGTTTCTTATAAGCATTAAAAGATGCGATACTCCCCAAGCGTTGATGGCAAATACCAAACTGGGGTCATCCCATGATGCCGGCACAAACGTTAACCCCGCCAGGTTGTAGATCTCATCGGGCTTAGCGGTTTGCAAGGCTTTGGCTAACGACTTTTGATCCAACAAATCCCCCTGTAAAAGCTCAACTTTATCCTTAACTGCCGCCAAGTTGTCAAAGCCGATGTTGTATTTATTGCTGACCAGGCCAAAAACCCGGTAACCCTTGCTTAATAAAAGCTCGGCCAAATATGAGCCATCCTGACCGGTGATGCCGGTGATAAAAGCGGTTTTACTCACCTTTGTCCGATGCCTAAATAGTTAAAGCCTAATTTTTTCATCTTTTCAGGGTCGTAGAAGTTCCGGCCGTCAAAAATGTTCGGCCTCCGCATCAATTTTTTTACCCGCTTAAAGTTTAACTCGCTAAATTCCTGCCACTCGGTGACTAAGACTAAACCGTCACTATTGGTTAACGCCTGATAGGCATCGTCAAATTTGGTTTTCACCACCGGATCATAGGCGTGCACCACGGCTCCTAACTTGGTTAACCGGTCAATTACCAAAGCGGACCGGGCTTCACGCAGGTCATCAGTGTTGGGTTTAAACGCTAAGCCTAAAACGGTTAATAGTTTCCCCTTTAAGGAACCGCCAAAGAAAAGTTTTATTTTATTGACGAAGTAATCCACCTGGTCGTTATTAACCTGATCTACCTGCTTTAAAAAATTAAAGTCGTAACCTAGAGTTTTAGCAAAAGAAATTAAGGCCCAAGTGTCTTTAGGGAAACAACTGCCGCCATAACCCAAACCGGCTTCCAAAAAGCTTGAGCCAATTCTGGGATCAAGACCTAAACCTGCCGCCACGTCTTTAATGTCGGCTCCCACCTGATCAGCCATAATCGCCATGGCGTTGACAAATGAAATTCGGGTGGCCAGCATCGCGTTGGAAGCATATTTAATCAGTTGAGCGGATTGAGGTGTAGTGACTAAAACCGGCCCGGGCAGTTTTTTATGAACTTGCCTTAACCAGCTTTCAGCCTTTTTGGTTTCCACCCCAAAAATGATCCGGGAAGGGTGTAAAGCATCATTAACGGCCGAACCCTCGCGCAAAAACTCCGGATTAGAAGCAATGTCAAAGTCAACCCCGGTGTTTTTTTGGATAATCTCTTTGACTTTAGTCGTAGTTAGCGGCGGCACGGTGGATTTAATGACCACGACGGCATAACCGGTTAAATGTTTAGCAATTGACTCGGCCGCGGCAAAAACATACTTTAAGTCATAGCTGCCGTCTGATTTGGGCGGCGTGCCGACACAGATAAAAATTACTTCCGCTCCCTTGAGTGCCTCGGAGTAGCTGGTGGTAAACTCCAGATTTTTGCCTAAATGTTTACCAAACAATTCTTCCAAACCGGGCTCGTAAATCGTTACCTGGCCTTTTTTTAAGCGGCTAATCTTTTTCTCATCAATATCCAAACCGATGACTTCGTGCCCTAAATGAGCAAAAACAGCACAACTGACTAAGCCCACATAACCAGTCCCCAAACAGACGATTTTCATGACTTAAATATACCAGATAAGGCAGGCTTGAACCAAGGAGTGAACCTTAAACCCTCAAATCGGCTAAGGTATTTATAAGCCGATGCTTCCTTAGGATTAAGTTTCGGTTTAGCGTTAGTCACGCCTGTAAAAACCGAATCAACTTCATACTCACTTAAATTTCGGCTGTATTTAGCTTGGTAAATAAACTTGTGCTTAAACTTAAGTTTGACTTTTAAGCCCATTTCCCTCAACAAACAACGCCCGGCCGCGGCCAGGGTAGTTTCGCCCGGACGAACATTGGTGCAGCTGGTGTTAGACCAATTCATCGGCCAAAGCGGCTTAAATTTGCTTCGCTGCTGCACTAAAAGTTCTCCCTTACTGTTGAAAATAAACACGGAAACGGCCCGGTGGAGCTTAGGCGGGTTTTTGTGCACCTTGATTAAATCACCAACTCCCTGAATCTCGTCTTTCCGGTTCACTAAAATTACTTTCTTATCAGACAACCTTTTCAAATCATTGGTCAGAGCTTTTTTTACTGCCGCTAATGTGGTTAAGCGCTTCGGGCCGCGGATAAAATCAGTTAACCTCACGGTCAACTTTTTCCCGTAAATATTTTGCTTAAAGTTTAATAAGTAAACTTCAAAGCTGTTAACTTTGTCACCAAAAATATAGCGCTTACCGTAGTAAGCCAAACCCAGATAGTTTTGGCCGCTTAAAGCGCAAACGGCGGCATAAACGCCGGGTTTAATTTTGAGCTTTTGGTTAAGTTTTAAATTGGCGGTGGGAAAACCAATAGTCCTCCCGGCTTTTTCGCCTTCTACCACCCGGCCGCTGATAACCATTTCAACTCCTGGTTCTTAGTACTAAGGTGACAATGTCTGCCAATAATACCACACCGGCTACAAGCTGAACCGGCGTTAATACTTCTTTAAAGAAAAGCAAGCCGATAAACGCGGCCGATACCGGCCAGGTTAACTCAACCAAGGTTGACACTTTTGCCGGCGTGCCGGATAGACCCTTGTAGTAGATCAAAAACGCCACCATGCCTGAACTTAGGGCGATGCCTAACAGGCTCAACCACTGACTGGTGGTCACAGCAGACAAAGGGTAAGTCTGGCCGGATAATACCGCTACCAGATAGGCAATCGGGATGGCCAAAGCAAATCTTAAAATTGCCGCTGCTTTAAAAGACAAGGTTTTTAAGATCAGCTTGCCCAAAACCGTGGCCGAACCCCAAGCGATAGCCGCACCCATAGCCAGCATTGCCGCGCTCGTTTCACCGGATAAGCCCAAAACGTTAGGCCTTAAGCTGGGAAAAGCCAAGAAATATGCCGCCGCTAATCCAATTACCGCCTGAATTAAATACTTCTTAGTTAAAGCTTCTTTCAAAAGCAATCCGGCCAAGGCAATGGCAAAAATTGGCTGGGTTTGCTGAAGTAAGACTACTACCGAGTAATTGATGTAATTAACTTTTCCTAAAGCGGCGGTGTAAAAAATTGTTCCCAGGACTGAGGCAAAGACAGTGATCGTCAGCATTACCAGCCAGTCTTTTTTGGTCATTTTTTTATATTCGTGAATCACCCTAGGCAAAAACGGCAAAGCAATTAAAACGCCAAAAGCATGCTCCAACATTACTACTGTTGCCGGCGGTAAGGCATAAAGCTGACGCCGCAACACTCCGTCGGCGCTCCACAGAATTGCCGCCAGCATGATCAGAAAAGGAGACCAACGCTTATTCATTCTTATTTAAAGTAATTCCAAGAATCGTCGCTAACAGCACTACGGCCGCCACTATCTGGATTAACACTAATCTTTCTCCCAAAAAAGCAAAGCCGATAAAAGCCGCCGTTAAGGGATAAGTCATTTCCGCGAAAGTCGAAACCTTGGCTTCGGTATGCTGTAAACCCTTGTAGTAAAGCATGAAGGAAGCGACACCGCCGACAATGGCTAAAAATAAAATCATTCCCCATTGGTTTACTGTCAGGGTGCTGAGAACATAAGATTGACCGGAAAACAAACTCCAAACTAAGGCAGTTATACCGGTAATAATAAATCTGAGCATGGCTGTAGCGGCATAGCTTAATTTAGACAGCATCAGTTTGGATAAAACCGTGCCCGAACCCCAAGCGGCAGCCGCCCCTAAAGCCAGTAAAGCAGCCTTTAACTCACCGCTGTTACCCAAGAATGTCGGCACCAAGCCGGGAAAAGCAAGAAAGTAAGCAGCAATCATTGCCACTAATCCTAGCAAGGCAAACTTGAGGCTGACTTTTTCCTTAAGAATCAAAACTGCCAAGAACACTGCAAACAGCGGCTGGGTTTGTTGAAGCAGCGCTACTACCGAATAGTTAATGTCATTTACCTGAGCTAAAGCCGCAGTAAATAAGGTCACTCCGATCATTCCGGAAATGATTCCCATCCCCATCATTACCCACCAATCTTTAGCTTTCATCAGTTTGTACTCTGGCAAAAAGCGCGTAAACCATGGCAGTAGGATCAAAACCCTGATCATTGTTTCTATGGTCACCAAAAAAGGAGCAGGGATAAAATAAAGCTGACGCCGCACCAAAGCATCCAGGCTCCATAACAGGGCGGCAATAACAATCAACAGGGAGTAACCCCGACGCATGTCATTAAAATACACTACCGGTATAGTAAAATCAAACTCTATGAAACTAAATGTCGACATCCTGACCATTTTCCCAGGTATGTTTGCCGGACCGTTTGCTGAAAGTATTCTCTCTCGCGCCCAACGCGCCGGCCTGGTCAAGATCAAAATTCATGATCTTCGCGACTGGGCCGAAGATAAAAGGAAAACCATCGACGACAAACCCTTTGGCGGCGGTGCCGGCATGGTGATGCGGGTCGACATTATTGATAAGGCTTTAGCCGCTCTCAACCCTGGCTACAAAATCCTTCTCACCCCTCAAGGAAAAACTTTTAATCAAAAGCTGGCCGCTAAATTGAGTCGAAAAAAACATTTGATTTTAGTCTGCGGCCACTACGAGGGTTTTGACGAGCGCATCCGTGCCCTAGTTGATGAGGAAATCTCCATCGGCGACTATGTTTTAACCGGCGGCGAACTGCCGGCGATGATTGTTACCGACACGATTGTCCGCTTACTCCCGGGCGTGGTCGGCAACAAAGCCTCTACGGCCGACGAGTCCTTCTCAGCCGGATTACTTGAATATCCCCAATACACCCGCCCGGCAGAATATAAAGGTAAAAAAGTTCCTGAGGTTTTACTTTCCGGCGATCATGCCGCCGTTAACAAATGGCGCACCGATCAAGCCAAAAAACGCACTAAACTCCGGCGCCCTGATCTTTCAAAATCTTAAGCGCCTCATCTAAAGTTTTCATTGACACACCCAACTCTTGTTTTAACTTGGCGTTGGAAATTTTCAAATATTGTTGGCGAAGACGCGGGTCTTTGACCATAAAATCTTTAAAGCTGCCGGATTTAATGTCCGCCTTTATCTCAAACGCGGAGGCGATTTTCTGGGCAATTTCGTAAGGTGAGAGCGAGCTGCTGCCGACAGCATGGAAAATGCCGTTGGGCTTTTTATCAATAATTGTTTTAAAGGCTGCGGACAAATCATCAATAAAAGTCGGAGTAATTATTTGATCAGTAAACATCGGGTATAAAGAGTTGGTTTTTAATTTCTCCAGCATATTTCTGATTAAATCTAATTTGCCGGCAAACTTGGCCCGATAAGGAAAAGCAGTTCTGACAATAACGTGGTTGGCGCCGGACTTTTGCACCTCTTGCTCTGCCCAAAGCTTGGTTTGGCCATACCATTCAATCGGTTTAGGAGTATCGGTCTCGGTGTAGCCGCCTTCCGGCGGGTTCACGCCGTCAAAAACAAAGTCGGTCGAGATATGAATTAGGAAATGACCGAATTTTTTGGCCGCGTTAGCGATATTTTGGGTCCCAATCACATTGACCTTGTAAACCGAACCGTTTTTATCGCCGTTTTGGTCAAAGGCTTTGGAGACGTCGGTAAAAGCAGCCAAATGAATTACGGTCGCATTTTGGTACTTAGACAAAGCTGTTTCCACCTGCTTTGCTTCAGTGATATCCACTCCTGTAGTTAAATCCAGATTCATAAAAGTAAAATCATTGGCATAAACTTGGGTGAATCTGGAGCCGATCATGCCGGATAAACCGGAGCCGATGATTACTGGTTTATCTTGAGCCATATTTAACCCGCTGCCACCAGTCTTGGTTTTTAGTGTACCAATCAATCGTTTGGGCTAAATAAGTGTCAAAATCAGCTTCGGGCTGATAGCCTAATTCCTTTTTAGCTTTAGACCAATCGAGGGCATAACGCCGGTCGTGGCCGGGCCTGTCTTTGACCATTTCGATTTGATCTTCAGACTTGCCCATCAATTGAATAATCTTTTTAACAATAGTTAGGTTGTTAATGTCTTTAGTTAAGCCGCCGATGCAGTAAGTTTCACCCACCCTGCCCTTAGCTAAAACCAAGTCAATTGCCCGGCAGTGATCGTCAACGTAAAGCCAGTCGCGGACATTCAATCCATCTCCGTAAACCGGCACCAATTTGTCCTCAATCAGATTAGTAATTACCAGGGGAATCAATTTTTCCGGAAATTGATAGGGGCCGAAGTTGTTGGAACTATTGGTAATCGTTACCGGCAAACCATAGGTTTTCCAGTAAGCCCGGACCAAATGGTCAGAACCGGCCTTGGAAGCCGAATAAGGACTGTTGGGGGCAAAAGCCGTGGTTTCGGAAAATTTGGCTTGGGAATCAAGTTCTAGAGAGCCAAAAACTTCATCAGTAGAAATGTGGTGGAATCTTTTAACCTGATGCTTTAAAGCGGCATCCAAAAGCACCTGGGTGCCAATGACGTTAGTCGTTACAAACACTTGAGGACCGGTAATTGATCGGTCAACATGAGATTCGGCGGCAAAGTGGACAACGGTGTCGACTCCGTTCATGGCCGCATCAACCCCTTTAGTGTCGGTAATATCGCCTTTGATAAATTTGTATTTAGGATTATTTTCTACAGACTTAAGATTGTCATGATTAGCTGCATAGGTTTCCGCATCAAAATTAACAATCGTATCTTCCGGATGCTGTTTAAGCCAATAAAGTATAAAGTTACTACCGATAAAGCCTAAACCACCTGTTACTAGTAACTTCATGTTTATTTTCTGTTGGCAAATCTTAAAACCGAAGCTTTCTTGCCAATTGCTAATTTTGAATGATTAAGCATTGCTGTCATTTTATCCCAATTTACTCGTGTCCCCAAATAGTTTTCTCTTAAAAATCTTTTTTCAAGGCTAGTCCAGTGTTTTTGACTCTTATTTTTGTAATCAAAGTCTAATTTATATTTCATCGATGGCAATATTAGTTTTTCAACTAAAGAGAAAAATTTGTTTCTTTCTTCTGAAGGAAATTTTAGAAGAAACCTTCCTTCTCTAGGAGACCTTATTATGTTTGGATGAATATCCCATTTTTTGATTAAATATTCAGATATCAATTGGTTCTCCTTATACGTAAAAGATTCTGTAGAAATTCTCATCATATGATTACTTTGTGTCATACTGCCGTCGTCCATATACCAAATTGCTAGGCTGAAGGGGGTTAGTTTTTGCAACCAATCATTTGAAACAGTTTTTAACCCCTTCGGATATATTAGCTTATAAATCTTTGTAAAAATCGAGTGAGATATTGTTCGAAACGAATAGAACTTTTTCCTATTCGGCCTTCTATCAATTCGGTCGTAAACTGGCGCATTGACAAAAGATTTCATTAAAGAATATTGAAATTCCAAATATTGTTTATTTGTTTGACCTGCAGAAAAGTAGGCGTTACCGTTTAAATGTTTTTTGTTAATCTTAATGCAACCATCTCCAAGTAAGGAGCCGTAAATAAAGGCGCTTTGTTTATATGAAAGTTTTTTTCTTAATAATAATTTTTGCGCTCGGCTAATCATATCTCTACCAACTACCTGAAGAGCCGCCGCCGCCCGACGAACCGCCGCTAAAACCGCCGAAAGATGAGCCCGAGGAAGAAAAGCCGCCGGTTGAAGACCAAAAGCCTGTAGGTAGACCCTTAGCTTTTCTGACCTTGTAATTTTTGGAAAGCCAAAGGTCAAACAATAAACCCAAAATTCCCAAGCCTAAGCCCATTAATATTCCGCCCAGAATCACGCCAAAGATTAAACCGATCACGCCACCGGGCCAGTAACGGTTAGAACGGCTTAAAAACGCAGCGGTGTACATAAACAGCATCACCAAGCCAAACCAAAACATACCAAAAGTTTCTCCGGCACTATTACTCACTTCCGGCTGGTCAAAAACCGTCGGATCGCCGCTTACTACCGAGATAATTGCCTCGGTGCCGGCAATAATCCCGCCCTCATAGTTGCCGGCTTTAAACAATGGGGTAATTTGGTCTCTGATAATATTGCCAGACCTACTGTCTGTTAACACCGGCTCCAATCCGTAACCGACTTCAATTCTTAGTTCCCTGTCATCAATCGCTACCAGCAGTAAAACTCCGTTATCTTTTTCCTTATCGCCAATACCCCATTCTTCAAATAGTTTTACGGCCGCGTTCTCAACCGTATCACCCTCCAAAGAACTCAAAGTTACCACCGCGATTTCATTGCTGGTGGAAGCTGTAAAACTACTCAACCTTTCCTCTAAACTGTTTTCTGCTTCCTGGCTTATTACTCCGGCAAAATCGTTAACATAGCCTGTTGGAGCCGGGTAAACAGCGGCCAGGCTGGTTTTTGCCAATAAGATTACTCCGCCGAAAACGGCCAGCAATCCTAAGACAAACCGCCTCATTGCAGATCAACTGTCGGGGCCGTATCGGCTTCTTCAGCTGCCTCAAAATAGGCATGCGGGTCAAAGTTAAATACGTTAGCCATTAGATTGGTAGGAAAACGCATGATGGTGGTGTTGTAGTCACGCACCAAATCATTAAAACGTCTTCTTTCCACACTGACTCGGTTCTCAGTTCCAGCCAACTCATCCATTAAGCTTAAAACTGACTGATTGGACTGCAACTGGGGATAATTTTCCACTATCACCAATAATCTCCCTAGAGCTGACTCAAGCCCGGTCGCTGCCGATGCTTTTTCATCCACTGTTTGGGCTCCGGAATAACGCGTCCTGGCTTCGGCAATCGCCCCAAAAACTTCCTGCTCCTGGGTAAAAATGCCTTTAACTGAGTTAACCAAGTTGGGAATCAGGTCAAAACGGCGCTGGTATTGAGTTTCTACCTGCGCCCACTGGCCTTCGATATTTTGCGATTTACCCACCAAACTGTTGTAGGTGGAAACCGTTGATAGGCCCATAACAGCCACTATGGCTAAAATCACTAACCATGTTCTCTTCACTTGTTTTCACCCCCTTTTCATAAGGGTAAATAATATGTTCTAAGTATGCTTATCAGCTACCTTTGACGCTCCATAAGAATCTGGTTTAGTTTTGGCGGTAAAGCCGTTTCCTGTCACCATACCCACCACTTCCTTGATCATATCCCTGGTTTCGCCGACACGGCCAACGTCAATATGGATCTCCAGCTCGTAATTGTGGTTACCGTTAAGCTTTTTATTCAAAGACGGCAGGAATTCCTGAGCGATTTTTAGAGATAATAAGGTTTCAGAGTAAATTTTATCTCTTAAAGACTGGGCCTTGGGCTGGTTTTGGCTTTGCCAGAAGTAACGGGCGCCAAAACCGATCCGGTGAATCACAATCGCTGTTACCAGCTTTAGGTAGCTGGCGCCATTGCTGCCGCGCTTGTGGGAGTCGCTGCCGATGATGAGTCGATATGCTGACTCCGGGTGGGCCTTAACGTAGTCAACAATATCTTCAATTAGCTGTTCCTGGCTTCTTTTACCGAACGTCGGACTGATAAACATGAAGTCTATTATACTCTACGAATAGTCAGCAGTGCTCGGGTGGCTAAGTAGGCCGAAGCAGCCGTTAAAATATGCCAGCTAAAGTGGGTGCCAACAGGGAAAAACTGGCAAACTGCCGGTTCAATTGTGCGGCCTAAAATCGCCAAAGAATAAACCGCAAAAACGCTAAAGAATAAGTTTGCTTTCCGGCCAAATTTTACCCGCACCACCACTGCCATTCCCAACAAAGTGGCCGCGTTAAGAAAGTGCCGGATCGAACCGTTTAATAATTCGCGCGGAGTATAGATTGTCACCAACAAAAGCGTTGCCGCGAATAAAACCGTCACCATCACCGCCCGTTTTGTCCGCTTTAAGAAAGCTTTGCTAAACAAGAAAAAGTAAACCAGAAAGAATAAATAAATCGGCACCGCGTCGGCCAACATTGTCAGCGGACTTCTGAAAGTGTGATAAAGGCTGCTGCCGATGCCGATTAAAAATACGCTCACCGGCAACAATTGCCATTTCCAATCGGTAATTTTGTGTTTCTCTAACAATTTCCAAATAAACCAGGCGGCAACAAAAAAGGCTAAATTGGTCACCGCATTCACCGGTTCAGCGTTCCAAGAACTGCTTCCTGCCCGCTCACAATATTCCGTATAGGGTAACGAACCTAAAAAGCTACTCCACATTTTTGGTTCTATTGTATCGGTACATTAGAATTATCTACATTAAGAGATTTAATTGGCACCATTAAGATAAATTCATTAAAGCGGAAGTAATATTCAACCGGCGGTCTACTCCAATCAATTCTATTGTCGTTTTCTTTGACTAATTGATCCATGGTTTCACCAACTTGTTGGACAATTTCATTATATTTTCCCTTAAGAATAGAATAGGCATATAGCCCACCGGGAATAATCTCTTGTTCCAAACCCATTTTAGCTAAATCGTCGTCAACCTCTATGGCTGTGCAAGCCCAGTACTCATTTTTGTCTTTAAAATATACACCGTACATTTTTCTGCCCTTTAATCCGGTAATTTTTTCTAGTTGATTAAAGGCTTTACCTGCCACAAACCTTGGCTCACCTTTTGCCTTAACTGTTAAAACTTTGATTGCCGTGATATTTTTTGTTGGCACGATTACTGCTTGAAATATTTTTTACTTTTAAGTTTATCGGGTAAAAAAGAATGCTTTGGGTACATATCGTAACCCTTGCTGTAACCTAAGTCTTTCATCAATTTAGTTGGGGCATTTCTGATTTCCATCGGCACCGGCAGGTTACCGTGCTTTTTGACATCGCTTAAGGCAGCCATGTAAGCATCATAAGCAGACCGATCTTTTTTGGCTTTGGCTAAATAAACTACGCCTTGGGCCAGGTTCTCCTGGCATTCCGGATAACCGATAGTTTCACAAGCCCTGAAAACGGCGTTAGCCACCACCAAGGCTGTCGGCTGGGCCATGCCGATGTCTTCACTGGCAAACACCACCATACGACGGGCGATAAAGAGCGGATCTTCACCCGAATCCACCATCCGGGCTAAATAATACAAAGCGGCGTCAACATCAGAAGCGCGCAGGCTTTTTATAAAGGCGGAAATGACGTTGTAGTGCTCGTCGCCGCCTTTGTCGTAGCGCAAATGCTTACTTTGCAGGGCCGCTTTTAAATTATCAACAGTAATTTGCCGATAAAGACTGTGGGTAGCTTCCAGCAAATTTAAGGCTTGCCGGGCATCACCGTTGGCAAAATTAACCAAAAATTCCTGGGCTGATCGGGACAAGACTACTTTCAAATTCTTGGCGCCTTTAACAACAATTTGCTGAAGCTCTTTTTCGGTTAATTCCGCTAATACAAACACCTGGCAGCGGGACAGTAACGGAGGGATAACTTCAAAGCTGGGATTTTCAGTGGTGGCACCAATTAAAATGATCGTCCCGTCTTCAACATACGGCAGTAAGAAATCCTGCTGGGCTTTGTTGAAACGGTGAATCTCGTCTAAAAATAAAATTGTCCGTTTTTGGCCAAATAAACTTTTGGCGTCTTCGACCACGACTTTAACATCTTTTTTACCCGAAGATACGGCTGACAAATGGACAAAATGGGCCTCCAGGCTATTGGCAATAATCCGGGCCAGTGTCGTTTTACCACAGCCGGGCGGGCCCCAAAAAATCATTGAGTGAAGCTGATTAAGCTTAATCGCCAAATTAACCGGCTTATTCGGACCCACCAAATGCTTTTGGCCGACAAAATCTTTCAGGGTTTGCGGCCGCAATTTTTCCGCCAACGGTGTCATTGCCATAAGCTATTTTAGCCTAAAGTTCAATCTTGCAGTGGTCAGCCACGGTAAAACTATAACTGGGGTCGTTGGATTTGACACCGATAATGTTGGTATGTTTGCCAATCAGGCTGGCTTTAATTCTGCCCTTAACATCATAAATATGGATACCGCGCATCAAAATACTGTTTTCGACTTGGCTGTTTAAAATCTCGCAGTCATCGTCAATCGAGGTGAATTGACCGATAAAACTACCTTTAATGGTGACATTTTTACCAATCGACACCGGCCCAACAATTTGGCTGTTTTTAATGACAGACCCAACGCCTATTTCTACCTTGCCGGAAACTTTGGTGTTTTTATCAACCTTACCAGCAATCTTGGTTTTTATCCGGCTGGTAAGCATTAACCTGTTTGCCTCTAAACTGTCATCAAACTTGCCCGGATCGAGCCACTCGCCTTTAAACTCGGCTACTTCTACCTTGTAGCCGTGCTGAAGCATATAGTTATATAAAGCGGCAATTTCATACTCTCCCCGTTCTGACGGTTTAATTTTGTCTTTACCGGAAAAGGCTTCAAATACATGATGATTAAACATGTACAATCCGGGGACGCCGAATTTGTTGGGCGGATTTTGCGGTTTTTCCACAATTTTTACCAACTTGCCGTGACCGTCAAAAAAAGGCACGCCTAGACGAAAGTTTTCCGGATGTTCCACTACGGTCAAGACCGCATCGGCCTTACTCTTTACAAAATGCTCGACCGGCTTAGTGATGCCGCCGTCGGAAAAAATATTATCCCCCAAGTGATAAACAAATGGGCTTTTACCCAAGAATGGTTGAGAAATCTGGACCACGTGAGCCAAACCCCGAGGTTTATCCTGCTCAATGTAAGTAACTTTCAAGCCCCATTTTGAACCGTTGCCGACAAATTCCATCACCGATTTTTTGGTGTCGGGATTGACAATAATGCCCACATCCTTAATACCCACGTTGGCGACGTTTTCAAGCGGATAACTTAAAAGCGGCTTGTTGCCGATGGGAATTAAGTGTTTGTTGGAAGTAAAAGTTAAAGGCTGGAGCCGGGTACCTTTGCCACCGGCAGCAATAATCGCTTTTAAGTTCATAAGGATAACGATAACAAAATTATTACCGCCAATAAACTGATTACCAAATACTCGGCCGCGATCAAAAGGTGCAAATTTTTATCAAGATAATGAACAATTAGACCCCAGAGGAAATAGGTCAGACCCAAGCTGATTGCCGCCGCCTGTCTCCAAATCGGCAGGGTTAAAAACACCAATCCCAAAGCCGACAAAATTAAAACCAGGGCAGTGTAGCGATACCAACTTCTCATATTAAAGAATTAAGCCTGGCTGAATGCCCAGTAACAAGATTAACAGTATACCTAAAAAGATGATGTGAGCCAAGCCCTTGCCGCCCAGGCGTACAATCCGGTGCCGGGTAATAAAAATAGTGTCGATCACAATCGCCAGTAAAAGAATTAAAGTCAGACTGATTGAAATTGACTTAGTTAAAGTAAAGTCGCTAAGACCGGGCAAACGGGCAATTAATCTTCCCAAAACTGAAGCCTTAGGTTGACTCGTAATCACCACTGCTGACTCGCTGGCCTGGGATGATTCTGAAGCTACCTCAACTTCTTGGACAGGCTCCGGCTCCTGAAGCACCTCAGCCTGAGCTTCAGCCACCACCGGCGCTTTGGGTATAACCTGAGCCACTGCCGATGAAGCAGTGGTGCCAAACATTTGGACTACCAAAGTAGTATCCTGACCCTGAAAGTTGCCATGAATCACAGCAATACCAATATCCCGGTAACGCGAAGACAAAACGTTGTCTCGGTGAGAAGGTGAATTCATCCAGGCGTTTATCACTGAACCGGTATCCATGAAATCTCTGGCTAAGTTTTCTCCGGCATAAATATAGCTGTAGCCGGCTTGTTTAATAAACGTCCAAGGGGTGGCTCCATCCGGAGAGGTGTGCGCCCAGTAACTTTTAGCCAGCATGTCTCCGCCTTTAAGCGCCGCCGCCTGCACCAGATTTTGGTTTAAAGACAGGGAGGGTAAACCATTGGCTTGGCGCTGACTATTGGTGAGCGCTACCAGCTCATCGGCCGTAATCGAGGTCGCAATCCCTAAAACTCCGGGAAAGGTTTTGACAACAACTGCCAACAGCAGCTGGGTAAACATTATGATCAATAAAAAAACGCTCAACGAAGATAAATGCAGCGCTTTGGCCCGATAATTATTCCTAGAATGGGGAACGAATAAATCAATTAAAACCTGCATAAAGTGGTGAGATTATTTTATACTAGTTTAGCCGGGCCGTAATAATCAAACGCTTGAAAGTTGTCCCCGGCGGCCAACAGGTCATTAGGGTTAAAGTGCTCCCCTGACCGGTAGACTTTAAAAAGTTAACCGCACTCGAGTTGTAAAGGCCTTTATCAGTCACCGTAAACTCTAACTTTTCTCCCTTGACATAGATGTAAATTAAATCGCCTTCTTCTAATTTGTTTAACAGATAAAAAACCGAGTTGTAACGGCTGGCTTCATAAAAATTGACAGAAGAATGGGAAAAAAGAAAGCTGTTGCCGATTTCACCGGGCAGGATCGTGCCGGCGGCGTGGGCCACCCCTTGGGTTAAGGCTCGCTGGTAGACCTTACTG
>Ga0209541_10004657_pt1 | contig 24253 bp, 23 predicted proteins | sample RifCSPlowO2_01_FD_184027 | JGI IMG/M metagenome (GOLD analysis project Ga0209541, IMG submission 184027) | Groundwater microbial communities from Rifle, Colorado - Rifle CSP2_plank lowO2_0.1 (SPAdes) (version 2) | ecosystem: Environmental > Aquatic > Deep subsurface > Groundwater | place... | reverse complement strand
ATTCAGTTCCAGGGTTTCCGCGCTTACTGCGCCTTTAAGTCCGACGGGATTAGCTTTTTCCTTTCGTCGGCATAGGGATTTTCCCTGGACTTTTCCGCTGTACATGCAGCCAAAAATTAGATTTGTTGATGCCCTCGGTGCAGGATTGCTCAGTTTCTTAATTGATAATAATGCTGCTATTCTGGTTGCGGGAACGCGAAGTTCTGGGAAAACATCTTTGTTAGGTTCATTCCTGACTGAAATAATGCGCCGGGCAAGAATCCTTACTATCGAAGATACATTTGAATTACCGACAGAATCGATGCGAAAGTTAGGATATAACATTGAACCATTGAAAGTTGCCTCGGCCTTATCTGCGCCCGGATCAGAAGTAGATCCTTCTATTGGAATCAGATCAACCCTGCGCTTAGGAGACTCTGCTATCTTCGTAGGCGAAGTTAGATCGAAGGAAGCCATCGCCCTTTTCGAAGCCATGCGAGTAGGTGCTGCTGCAAATGTTGTCGCAGGGACAATCCACGCCGATTCTCCATATGGGGTATTTGACCGAGTGGTAAATGATATTGGGGTTCCTAAAACTTCTTTCAAAGCAATTGATATAATTGTGGTTGCTAATCCCGTCATTTCCGGGCTGAAAAAATACAAACGAGTTTTACGCATTACCGAAGTGCGTAAAGAATGGGACGAAGACCCTCTTAGAGAGCACGGATTTGTTGATTTGATGGCCTATAATCCGGTAACTGATCAGCTTGAAATAACTGATGAATTGCGCAATGGAAACTCCGATATTTTAAAGAGAATGGCCGGCCGGGTGAAAGAATTTGCCGGCGACTGGGATGCAGTATGGAATAATATTGTGCTGAGAGCAAATTGCAAACAAGCTATCGTGGATGCATTTTCAGAAAGCGGCGATGAATCATTATTGGAAGCAGAATTTGTAATCAGAGCAAATGATATCTTCAGAATCGTTTCTGATAAAGTAAAAGAAAAAACCGGTAAACTAGATTCAGACAAGATTTACTTTGAATTCAAAGAATGGTTGAGAAAAGAAGTCAAGAAGCGGAAGCAGGAAGAATAGATTAAGGAATGTTTTTATATAATCAGGATTTTTAGCTATCATGAAATACCGCATCATCACCCACGGAAACTGCACCGACGGTTATAGCAGCGCCTTTGTAGTTAAAAGATTCTTCAATATCCTCTTCGATGCAAAATTAACTGACCAAGAGATCCAAGAAATTCCCGTTTTGGGGGTGCAGCCGCAGGATGTCCAAGCAGGCAAAGTCACACTCTCTTCGGGAGATATTGTTGTGGATCTGCCAAGAACAGATGCAAAAATCTTTTTCTGGTGCGATCATCATTTGACTACTAAACCCTCTGCAAAGCTTCCAGATAATCATCATTGGAAAGCGACTCCCAGCTGTACTGGATTCTTGATAGATATCGCTTTGGAAAAAGGAGCAACATCAAGCAAAGAGCTTCTGGAGTTCAAAAAAGTGATTGACATCAATGACAGCGCCGCTTACACTAAAAAAGATATCAAAGAATGTTATTACAAGAGGAAGAGCTACCAACAACAAAATCCACTGCAAAAATTGACTATGATCGGATCAATGTTTAATACTCGTGACAGGATTCTGAACGATGAAATCTTTCGAACCTTGCTTACTCATGAATTGGGAGAGACGCCTCTTTCCAGCCCATCCTTATGGCAGCTGAATCCGTTGATGTTCTATAAAGCGCAGTTAGAAAGTTTTGAACAATGGCGGAAGAATGTCGATACTTACTTAACCTATGATGCCGATGCAAAGTGTGTAGTCCAAGATGACCGAAAAGCCAAAATGAATATGGGGGTTCCAGACCGATTTTATTCTTACATGAAATTTCCAGAAGCAAGTTATAATGTAAATTTGCGGATTATCGATGAAGAGAAAAAATGCCGATTAGGGATAGGTTCAAATATCTTCCACAAAGAGCGCTGCAAAGTGAATATCGGTGAATTGTGTCAGGAAGTCGGGAAGAGATTTGGCGGTTCTGGCGGCGGGCACTTTGCAGTCGGCGGAGCAGTTATCAAATCAGATAAAGTAGATGAAGCGTTGAAGTTTATTTTGGAGAGATTTAAGGAGAAAAATTAATTTTATGATCTTTACTTTAATGTCTTATAACATTGAACGTGGTTTTCACAGTCGCAATCATCTTCTTGAAGAACAGCGCTTGCAGGCAGCACAACGAATAGTGCAGCAAGTCAGACCAGATCTTCTTGCACTTACCGAAGCCTGTTACGGCGGTCCTAATTCACATGGAATTAAGATGGACTATCAGCAGCTTTTTTATTTTAGACATGGTCAATTTGGAAGCTATCCTGTAATAGGACCAAGAAAAGGCGATGAAGGTGGAAATTGCCTGTTATCGCAATTTCCGATGCAGGGTGAAGCGATACAATTATCCTACAAAGGAGCGGTCCGTGGGAAAGTTCAGCTGGAGGATAAAATTCTTACAGTTGATGTGGTACATCCTTCCTATTCTGTTGATGATAACAAAAAAATTTCAACCTTACGCCCATTGATAAGCAGCCGTCAAGAGCCTTATCTTCTTACTGGAGATCTTAATACCATCCATCCTGATGATAAATATGATTGGGATCAATTGGTCTGTGATCTACAATCATATGATCCTGAAAAAGCAGCATGGATAGTGGAAAACTGGCGCAAAGCAGAATTTGTCACTTGGCTGCTTGAGCAGGGCTTGGAAGACACTTTTCCTGTTGCCGCACGGCAATCAACAGTTCCTACTTCATATTCCTATGGGGAAAAAATAGCTGGAGTACGTATGGATTTCTGTTTTAAGTCTAATGATCTTAAAGTTAAAGAAGCATATGTCCTCAAGAATGAAGATACAGAAATAGCTTCGGACCATTATCCGATCGTGGTTACATTTGAGATATGATTATGACTTAGATATTTTCCAAACCAGTTCAAAAAATTCTCTAAAATTATCTGCGATTGTTTTATTTTCTATTACAATTGAGAGAAAGATATCTCCAGTAACAAATAATATAGCTTTATCCTTGTAAACAGTTGTCCACATTGGAGCTAATAATTTTTCATTTAAATATTTGGCTTGTGTGTATTTTAGCTTATTCCTTGCAGGCACGTACTCTTTGGCGTCTCTCTTGTAAATGATTCTTAATCTCAATTTTTTTTCGATTCTTCTTTTATGAAAGTCTTTGAAATAGGGTTCAAATCGATCTTGCGCTTCTTTCGGTGCTCCAAGTACCAAAAACTCATCTTTACTTTTCAATTCCCTTATAATGTCTTCCTGAACAGATTTAAACCCCTTATCTCCCTCAAATATCGAAACATTATATTTCACCTGTTCCTTTTGTTTTTCTATTAAGGTTGGTATTATCTCTTGGATACGTCTCTTTTTTTCTTCAATAAAAGTGAGAATATTTTCCGGCTTTGTGGCAGTATAAAATTTTTTTCTTCCTTTTTTGACGTAATTAACCAAGCCTTTATCTATCAAGCTATTCAAACAAAGGTGTGCTACTGAATTTTGGACTTTTGTCTTTTTTTTGATAGGCCCTGCAGTAGTTTCGCCTAGTTCTAACAAAGCGAGATATATTTTTATCTCTCCCTTTGTCAAACCAATATCTTCTAGTATTTCCATTATCCACTCATTTTGGAGGACAAATATTTAAGAGTTTCCCTTAAAAAATGAGATCATGGGAAAAATAGCTTCTCCGAAAAGTACATTGGATGTGCTCAGAGGAAAATATGAGAAAAATATCGAATACGTTTCGTCAGCTTTAACATTACTGAGAGATGCTCATAATTTTACTTTTAATCGCCGAGAACAAGAGAGAGAAGGTTGGTTTACGAATCCGCTTTGTGGAATGTGGTTACCATATGACCAAAGGTATAAACCACATGAAATACCAAGGTTGTATCTTGATGAGATTTCCAAAACTCTTGAGGAAAGTTTAGGTATACGGGAAACTGCTGGAGAATTAGAACGCACCGGAGATTCAGATAAAGGATTTCCTCAGATAATTTCTGCAACATGGAGGATATTTTCGCAAAGCGGAGAGACAGCCTATTTAAAAGGTAGTACTAGCTTTCACTTTTACGATTATACGGTAGGTGATATTGACAAAATTATTTTTTCTCCGAAAGCTTTTACTTCTGTTAGATTTGATAGAACCAATTATGCAGAGAGGAGTTCAAGATGGATAACATTGCCAGATAAGGTCTCGTTATCTACTTTTGGTGATGTTGTCGACAGAGAATGGAAATTAGACCTTGCTAGACTGAGAGAAGCACCTTCAGATTTCTTAGCTATGCTGACGCGGGGACTAGGAGGAAAGTAATTCACTTCTTATAACAAACATCGCAGCCTTTCAGATCTCCTTCGATCTGGGCATGCAGCTGGCATAAGGCTTTTGATTTTTTAATGAACTCGTTAATGGTCTGGATCTGATGGAAAGCGCTTTCGCTGTCAACTATTTTTCCCGCAGATTTCTTGATGAATTCTTTCACTTCAGCAGGAAACGTAATCTCTTTTGCTCTTTTTTCCGAAACATATTGGGAAACCGCAGCTTCCGTAATATTCAGTAATTTAGCGATTTCTTTCTGTGATTTTCCTTTCTCTTTCAGAGCTACCACTAACTCTCTTCTGATCGCTGGCAGGATATACCACACTTCGATTTCTTGGGGATGTTGTGCAGGGACTTTCATGATAGTTATAAACCCCGAGAAGTTAAAAATCTATTGGAGAAACTCCGTTAAGGAAGATCCTTTCAATTTTTTTTTAAATACTCAATTCTCAGTAAAGAAGATGATCAAACAAGGTATAAATAGCATAGAAGGCCTCAACGGGTTCCTTAAAAATAACCGTTATTGGGCCAATGGAAAAAGTTTTCCCGTTGATCATCTTCATGCTACTGGAGCACAATCACGCTGGGAATATGAGAATGTTTATGGGATTTATTTGACCCAGCCCCATTTTGCCTGGATGGCTATGTGGATGGGTTCTACTGATAGAGAAAGAGTGCAAAAAAGAAATCTTACGTATGTAAGACCGGAAAACGGCGACTGGATAGGAGCAATTCGAATTTATTCTCTAGATTCTGGTGTGAAAGAACTCTATTCTAAGAACGGTTGTTTTCTGTATCTATTCGATCCTGAAAATTATAAGGAAGCTCAAACTATTGATCTACAAAAATTATCTGCTCAAGAAAAAATAAGTTATCTACTAAATAATAACTTCTCCAGAAAAGAAATAACGAGAAAAGGGAAATCACAATCCAACATTGTATCTGAAAGCTTAGAGAGAACAATAATTGAAATTGACTCTTGGCAAATGACCTTAGTAAATGTTGACGTGATTAGACCAGATATTGAAGTGCATGTAGAAAGTGAAGTTCTCAAAAATCTATATGGTCAAAGAGTTCTTCCTGCAAATGAGATAAGTACAGAAAATTATATTATTGATTAAGCGTTTCAGTTTGAAAAAGAGAATAAAAAGAAAATAAAAATAAATCTAATTTAACAATTCAGCGTCTACTAATCCATAGCCAAACAAGTCATCCTTGCCTACTGCCCCTAGATCGTCAGCCGTACTTTGCAATAATGCTCGAACTTCTGCATTTGTAAGCAATGGATTTGCTTCCCAGGCTAGTGCTGCAACACCTGAAACATGCGGGGTAGCCATGCTGGTTCCGCTTAAAGTAGCATATCCGCCGCCTTTATAGGTAGATAAAATACTTACTCCTGGAGCAGCCAATTCTACTTGCGGGCCGACATTACTGAAGGATGCAAGGTTATCCGCACTATCAGTTGCAGAGACAGCTACAACAGAATCATATGCGGCTGGATACGAAACCGCTCCACCATAATCATTACCAGCAGCTGCTACCAATAATACTCCGCTGGCATAGGCAGCATCAACAGCATCATGCATGGATTGTATGTCTGAACTAGTTCCTAAACTCATAGACACAACTTTCGCGCCGCTTTGCACGCAGTAATCGATTCCGGCAATGACATCGCTCAAATATCCTGAACCTTGTCGGTTCAAAACTTTAGCAGCTAATAAAGAAGCACTTGGCGCAACTCCTACCACGCCGATGGTATTGTCAACTGCAGCGATTGTTCCTGCTACGTGTGATCCATGGCCATTATCATCATCCCATTTAGTAGAATCAACGGTAGCTCCTTTCGCGACAAAGTTTCTTCCGCCCACAATATTACCTTGCAGATCAGGATGATCTTTATCGATTCCGGTATCGACAACACAGACTGTTACACCTGCGCCAGTATTATTTGCTAAATCAGCATCCACTCGATCAACTCCCCAGGGCAGCTTTTGCGCCGGTTGGGAAGGAGCAGGTTTGCCAGAAGCTTGAACTTCAGCGTCGAATTCAACACCAACAACATTAGGATTTAACAGAAGCCCATTTAATGCAGTAACCGGGACTTCTACCGCTACAACATTCTCAAGCAAAGTGTAACTGTGCAATACTTTTCCACCAGCAAGATGTACTGCGCCCACATCTGGCTTCCCTTTAAATTCTAAGAATACTCGTACTTTTTCCGGCTGATTTCCAGCTGCTGTTGCCAGCGCGGAAAATACCAGAAGAGAAATCATCATTAATACTATTAATTTTTTCATATTTTAACCTCCAACCTATTGTGAGGCACTAGGAGCGTGACTGGTTTAAATAGTTTATGTTGTTAAAAAATTTAGAATACTTTTCTCAATGAATTAACAATCTCAACCATAACTTTCACTGTCTTTTCAATATCCTCTTTACTTGTATATTTCCCCAGACTAAAGCGTATACTTCCTCGAGCCAGAGCTTCAGGAACTTTCATCGCTCTCAGAACATGACTGATGGTGATCTCATTAGCAGTACAAGCGCTTCCTGCAGAAGCATAAATTTCTTTTAGGTTTAAGTGGGATAATATTGTGCCAGCATCCACTCCAGCAAAAGAAAGATGCACATTGTTTGCCAGTCTTTCTGTAGGATGGCCATTTACCGTTACTTCCTTAATCTTAGCCTGAACTTCAGCGATAAAATAATCGCGCAATTCTTCTAAACGCGTATTTTCTGCTTCTTTCTCCTCTTTTACCAATTCCATGGCTTTGGCAAATCCAACTACTGCGTTGACATTTTCTGTACCGCAGCGCAACCCAAACTCTTGTCCTCCGCCATGAATTAGCGGTTCTACCTTCACTCCTTCTTTAATATACAACAAGGCTGTCCCTTTCGGGCCATAGATCTTGTTGCTGTTTAAGGTAAATAAATCAAGGCCTAACTTTTGCAGGTCTACATCCAGATATCCGGCCTGACAGGCATCAGTATGAAATACTACTTTTTTATTTCTGGCTACAGCAGCAATTTCTTTTAGCGGCTGAATTGTTCCCACCTCATTATTAGCGTACATGATGGAAATTAAAATTGTTCTTGGCGTGATAGCTCTTTCCACTTCTGCTGGGTCAACTCGGCCATAATTATCTACTTCAAGATAGGTTACCAAAAATCCTTCCTTTTCCAAATATTTACAGGTCTCTAAGACTGCTTTATGTTCTATTTTGCTGGTGATGATGTGGTTCCCCTTTTCTTTATTGGCAAGGGCAACTCCTTTAATTGCGAGATTAACACTTTCCGTACCGCTGGAAGTGAAAATAATTTTTCCAGTTGGAGCATTGAGTATTTTCTTGATCTTCCGGCGTGAACTTTCTAATAACTCTCGAATCTTAAGGCCTTCATCATGGATACTGCCTGGATTAGCGAAATAGAGAGAAACTTCATCTATAGCTTTCTGTACTTCTTTTCGTACTGGGGTGGCTGCAGCGTAGTCTAAGTAGATCATTTTATAGTTCCGCCTCGAGATAGCATCCGTTTTCTTGATCAATTCCAGCTTGGAGAATTATTGGTTCATATTTTCCGGTAAATCCTTCATGCTGTTCTATCCAATAAGGGTGATGATGCGGCCTAATAACTTTGGCTTTTTTGTAACCTTTTTTTCTTCTAGAATCCATTATATGCTTAAGTAAATATGTTCTTGGATCCATTCCCAATTTAGCGGTCACTCTCGCAAATTCTCTCCCTTGTTTTTTAGCTTCATCAATGTGCTCAGATGGTTTTTGACCTTGTATAGTTATAACATAAACTTCTTTGTTTGTTTCATCCAAAAAAAAACTAACTTTAGCTAAATAAGGGGGTGTATGATAAATAAATCCATTATCTTCATTCATTAAATGAGAAGCGATGCCAAAAGAGTCTTCGTATGTTCCGCCACTAAAGTAGATAAACAACCCTGAAGAATCATCACGAACATTGCGACTCGAAAAAGTGAATTGTCTTTCTATTGTTTCATGTATAATTCTAGAATTGTCCTGTATCTTGTTGATTACTCCATCAAGACTTTCTCTTTCAATACCATGCAATAAGAAATGAGGCCATACTAAACTACGGAGAAGCAAAGGTTCTGCAAAATGTTGCATAGCCCCAGCAACAGCTTTTGAATAAATAGAAATATCTGTGCCGTCTTGTAAGTAACTATAAGCTCTTCTAATCAATTCCATCGCACATTTAGTATTCCCTCCAAAAGAAATTCCTCCATTTTCTTGTAGAGAAAGATCTACGAACATCCCTGCTGCCTCGGGTCCATACATTTCTGGATGAGCCATATATTGTCTCACTTTTTCCGCAAATCCTTCTTGATCTATCGTTGCCATCTTACACTCCTAACATCTCCCGCAATTCATCAGATGGCTTCCAGGGCGGTGTAAAGGTAACTTCGATATTCACTTCCTCTGCTCCCTGATCGAAAATCATCCTCTTCAGATCTTCCACCATCTGTGGCCCGAAGGGACACATGACAGAAGTAAAAGTTAAAACTACTTTGATCTTTTTCTCGTCGATCTTGATTTCGTAAATCAAGCCTAAGGTCCAGACATCGATGTTCAGTTCAGGATCTTCATATTTCTTGAAGACGTTTTCGATCAATTGTTCTTTAGTTATCATTTTACCAATCTCTCAAATCCTTGCTCATTGATTTGCTTTGCTAATTCGTAACCGCCAGATTTTATAATCTTACCACTAGATAATACACTGACCACATCAGGTTTCAGATATTCTAAAAATTTGCTGTAATGAGTGATCACTATAATGCTCATCTCTCGCTCTTGGCGGATTCTTTCGATTCCTTCTGCCACTGTCTTCATGGCATCCACATCTAATCCTGAATCAGTTTCGTCAAGTAACGCATACGTCGGTTCTAACATGGAAAGCTGCAACATCTCCATGCGCTTCTTCTCTCCGCCGGAAAATCCTTCGTTGAGGTAACGTTTGCTGAAAGAACCATCTATCTTCAGTTGAGCCATTTTCTCTTTCAATAACTTATAAAAATCAACTACTGAGTAGGCCGGCAATCCTTTCTTCTCCCGCAGATTATTTACTGCAGTTCTCAGAAAATTGCTGATAGTAACACCAGAGATTTCGGAAGGGTATTGGAAAGACAAAAACAATCCTTTTTGTGCGCGTACTTCTGGCTTTGCGTTAGTAATATCTTCTCCATTCAGTACTATCTTACCTTTGGTGATCTTGTATCGAGGATGGCCCATCAAAGCATGCGCTAAGGTTGATTTACCTGAACCATTCGGTCCCATCAAGGCATGTACTTTTCCGGCCTCAAATGTAAGGGTAACTCCTTTGATGATCTCTTTTCCGTTTATTTCGACAAATAAATCAATGATCTCTAACTTTTTCATGGTAATCACATCTCCTCCACAGCATGGTGGATTGTTTTCAGGCAAAGTAAAGCGCATTTCCTTCGGATATGGCTGATCGGTATTCCCAGTAAATTAAATACCTCTTCCTGATTGATATTTTTAATTTCTTCTACACTTTTTCCTTTTATCTTTTCTGTCAATAAAGAGGCAGAAGCCTGGCTGATAGCACAACCATTTCCGGTAAAGGAAATATCTTCTATCTCTTTACCTTTTACTTTAGCATAAATAGTAATATTGTCTCCGCACAAAGGATTAACATCACGGTGAGTAACTGTAAAATCAATCATTTCCTTCTTATTGCGTGGAAATCTATAATGGTCAATGACATTTTCCTTGTAGATCTCTTGTTCTTCAGACAGATCGCCGGAAGCAATTTCATTTCTGTCGATGACAATATTCTCTACTTCCTTTCCAACAATATTTTTCACTGCCTCAACTAATCGATCAACATCCTCCTTGCTGTTGTAAATATAGAATGATGCTCGAACACTTCCTTCTATCCTTAGTTTGGAAAATAAGGGCATGGCGCAGTGAAATCCGCCGCGTACTGCAATATTTTCTTTATCGAGCATTTCGCTGAGATCATGCGGATGTATCCCGTCGATGTTGAAAGAGATGACTGGTCCTCTATTTTCAATGGTAGTTGGTCCAATAATGGTTAATCCTGGAATTGTGGATAATTTTTCTAATGCATACGTAGTTAGCTCCTTTCCGTGAGCAGCAATTTTTTCCATTCCGATCTGTTCCAAATATTCAACTGCTGTCATCAATCCTGCTGCACCGGCCATATTCGGTGTCCCTGCTTCAAACTTCCAGGGCAGATCATTCCAGCTTGCTTGTGTAAAACTAACTTCTCGGATCATATCTCCGCCGTACAAGAACGGCTGCATGGTCTCGAGCAATTCTTTTCTTCCATACAGTACACCAATGCCAGTAGGAGCACACATCTTGTGTCCTGAGAAAACTAAGAAGTCGCAGTTTAATTCTTTGACATTAACTTTCATATGCGGAACAGATTGTGCGGCATCAACAATCATCACTGCTCTAGCTTTATGTGCAAGTTCAGCAATTTCTTGCACAGGATTGATAGTTCCCAGCACGTTGGACATATGCACAACTGAAACGATCTTGGTTTTGTTGCTGATTAATCCTTTCGCTTTATGCATGTCTAGCCGGTAATCTTTGGTAATTGGAATAAATTTCAATACTGCACCCTTCTCTGTTGCGATTTGCTGCCAGGGAACAATATTACTGTGGTGTTCCATCTCGGATAAAACTATTTCATCTCCTGCCTGCAGATCTTTTCCCAAGGAATATGCCAGTAAGTTTAATCCTTCAGTAGTTCCTTTGGTGAAGATAACCTCCTCAAATTCAGCGCCAATAAATTTAGCTACTACTTCATGTGCTTTTTCGTATTGGAGAGTAGCTTTCTGGGCTAATCTGTAGATTCCTCGATGTACATTGGCATTATCCTGTTCATAATATTCTTTTACTGTTTCAATCACTTTTGCTGGTTTTTGGCTCGTGGAACTATTGTCGAGGTAAATTAAACCATTTTTCAAAATGGGGAAATCTGTTTTTACAGTCATCATATTTTTGCTCGTTGTTCTTCTGTGACTGCTAAATCCTCTCTCACTTGTTCTTGGTATGTTCCTTGATCTGTATCGTCAGTGAATTCTGCATCAATTATTCTTGGTTTAGATTCTATACGCAATTGTGGAGCTTGGTAAGTTGAATTGTTTTTGATGTTACGGAGAGCAGCTGGTCCTTTCGCAGTTAATTCGTTAAAACTTCCCCCTATTTTACAACCAACGACTATGCCTACAAGAGATACTATAAGCATGGTTCCATATGTTAAAGTCTCTCCTGCCCCATATTTTTCAATCATTCCGCTAGCTACAGATCCTACTCCCATTCCACTTAACCCCCCAAACATGCTTCCTAACATTTTAAATGAGTCAAGTCTTTTTTGTGGTTCTGTATATTTATAGGAACCTTTATAGGAACCATACCATCCCTGAACATTTTGTCCAGCTGGAATTTGATATAGATGAAATACTATTTCATTACCTGGTGTTCGAGCATAATCATCTTTTGTTAAATCCCTGTCTGCCAAGATTTCTATACCTCCTGCATTTTCTCGAACATAAACTTCCTTGCGTCTTTCAGGCAATTTTTCTTTTCTGAATCCAAGCGTATTTAGTGCATATTCTCCTCTTTGCTCATCTAATGGACCGCAAACCATAAAATTAACACCATTGTTTACATATTCTTCCAACGTAGCTTTCGCTTCTTCAAAGCGTTGGCGATGCAGTTCTATCCCGGTAGTTTCAGATCTGTAAGTCATTTTTCTAATCTCTCTTGAATATTATTCATTATCTCTTCTCTTACTTTTTCATTTGGTATTTTTTGTAAGATTGGTTCTACAAAAGCAGCCACTAACATTTGTTTTGCGATATTCTCATCTAAACCTCTGGAAACCAAATAGTACAATTGCTCCTCATCAATTTGTCCCATAGTAGTTCCATGCGAGCAGGAAACGTCGTCATTCTCTACTTCTAAAACAGGAATAGCATTGCATCTTGACTCGTCTCCGATCAAGAGCATATCTGCTCGCTGGTGTCCTTGGCAATTAATTGCATTTTTTTCTACTCGCACGGTTCCGCGATGCATCGCTCTGGCCTTATCGCTGAGAATCCCTTTGGCCAACATCATTGATGTAGTATGACTATGTTCATGGAAGGCATCAGAGTTGATATCGCATTGCTGTGCTTCTGTTCCAACAATCGCTTGATACTGCTGTGCTTCTGCTCCTGCTTCCCACAAATGACTGCGCAGTTGAACTTGGGTAAAACCTTTTCCAATTGCCACATCAAACCATCTTACACTGGCATCTTTCAACACTTCTGCTCTCTTAGTGGTAAAGGAGTGTGTTCCTTGGGCTTCCTGATGCAGAGTGCAATAGGTAATTTTTGCTAGTGGCTGTAAGTATAATTGTACTACCTGGCTTTTGTAGTGTGCATCTGAACTTGCAGTTTCTACAATAGTTGCTTGTGAGCCTTCCTCAGCAACAATGATGATGCTTTCTGCAGATATTTTCTTTGCATTTGAATTGATGATGATGGGTTCTTCGATGACAGCATCTTTTGGTATAATTACAACAGTAGCATCAGGATTTGCGACAAAATGAAGTGCTAATAATTTGTTTTCCGCAGAAACTAATTTTTGCCCATACTTTGCCAAGAATTCATCTCCCAACTCTGAGAGCTTGCATATTTTTACTCTTTCATCAGCAATAATCTCTACATCTTCTGCTTTTTGCATCTCCGCAAATACTTTTTCCCAGTCCACATTAATCTGTAAAGCAAACCCTTTTCCATGATTCTGAGTAGGAAGCTCTAGCTCGATAAATCTTTGTTGTGCTTGCTCCTGGAGTTTGGTTATGGAAATCATCCTAAAATCCCTCAACTTCCAATTCAATCAATTTATTCAATTCCACTGCATATTCCAATGGCAGTGCCTTAATAACCGGCTCAATGAAGCCAGAGACAATCATCTGGATTGCTTGCTGTTCACTCAACCCTCTTGAAGTAAGATAAAACAATTGTTCTTCACCGATCTTACTGACGGTCGCTTCATGGCCAAGATTTACTTTATTATTGTCAACTTTCATGTACGGATAGGTATTGGATACGGATTCATTATCCAAAAGCAAGGCATCACATTGCACATTTGATTTGGTATTGACTGCATCTTTAGTCACTCGAACTAATCCACGATAACTGGAGATTCCGCCGCCTTTACTGATGCTCTTGGCTTTGATGATGGAAGTGGTATTGGGCGCGATGTGAATTACTTTCGCGCCGGTATCCTGATCCTGTCCTGGACCGGCGAAAGCAATGCCAATACTTTCTGAATGAGCATACTCTCCGGCAAGAATAGAGCAAGGATATAACATAGTTTTACAGCTGTTATGTACAATTAAACCATCTGCAATAAAATTATGAAAACCCTCTACTTCAATATCGTAGGTTGGCTTTTCTTCAAGAGGAATAATTTTTTCAATTCGTGCAAAGCCGATTTCTTCGTTGGTTTTACTTTTGAAATTTAAACTACCAATCCTGCCGAAGTTTCTTCTGCTTTTGATTTTGTCAATGTTCTCTTTTTTCTTCTTGCTTTTGGAAGGAAAATGCTGTGTCTTGGGACCGTTAAGTAAAATTCTCCATGATTCTCTGGCATTACATTCTTTTCCGATGATTACTGTTTTTCCATTTTCTCTATGCTTGAAGATGCGGGAAACACCAAAGCCGCACATGATTGCCAAAGTTTTTATATTCTCTAACAATCTTTTGTTAATGCTTGTATACGCAATAGCTTGATAACGCAGCCCACTTTTTGCTACGTGTCCATCAGAATCAAAATAACCTGCCAGCAGAGACAATATCTGGTCTTCAGGCAATCCGAAAACCCAAGATGGCATTTTTTTAGTAGCGGCATCCCCGCCAAATCCAATTTTTGTAAATAAATCTGCCAAGACTTTAGAATAAATTTCTACATACCTGTCTTCCCTATCTTTAATCTCATAATTAAAAAGATCTTTTACTATTTTCATCAGAATTGGACGGGTGTCATTTGCAGTCTTATGAACAGCAATATTCATTTTATTGCTCTTGACGTCAATGAAGCCATCACCAAGCATAATCCCCATCAACCACATGAATTTGTGACTTGTTTCTTTTGGAATGATTATTTCTTCGTTGTACAATGTCTTTGCATTCATATCAAATTTACTATATTGGTTTCCGCTTTGGACACTATAATTGTAGTCATATTGCGGCAATGAGTATGGTTTTCCTTCAAATGGCAACTTTTTTGCGATGCCCACTACATCGCCTTCCTTTAATTCTTCTAGAGGTTTCCATTCAAAATGGAAAAATCCTTTTTTGTGGGAAGGAAGGTTCTTTTTGCGTGACAATGTAAGGAAAGGGTGATTTGCAGTTGCTTCAATTCCTCTTCCGCCAGCTTCAACTTTGTAGACTTTCTTAATCCCGCTAAACATTTTTGCAGTTACTTTTGATTTGACAATACTATTTGTTTTTTCGTCCCATGAATATACCTTATCGCCTTCTTTGATCTCTTTGATATCAACTGGGCCTTTTGGATTTGTGAAAACTTTTGAATCACCAACGAGACAACCCATGTTTCCATTCAGCCAGCGCACTGCAGCATTTTTGTGTACGATCGCTCGTTTAGTATTGAGATTATACACATTCTTGCTCCAGTTTTCAATAGACGAATAAGTCATCTTCGCTCCGGGAAGGACATGTAATTCTACGCAGCCGGCATGTAATGAATTTTTACTGTACTTTGGCGAACTGCACCCTTCAATGTAATGGAGCTCTGCACCTTCGTCAACAATAATTAAGGTATGTTCAAACTGTCCGCCGCTTTGCTCATTCATTCTGAAATATGCCTGCAGTGGTAATTCTACTTTCACTCCTTTTGGAATATAGATGAAAGTTCCTCCACTCCATACTGCAGCATGCAGCATGATGAATTTGTGATCAGTAATAGGAATACAAGAAGTCATAAAATATTTATTGACCAATTCGGGATATTTTTGCACTGCCACATCCATGTTTTCAAAAATAACTCCTTGGTCTTTCAGCTCTTTCATCAGATGATGATAGACTACGCTGGAATCATACTGCGCGCCCACTCCAGCTAACGCTTTTTTTTCCGCTTCTGGAATGCCTAAACGGTCAAAAGTCTGTTTGATCTCTTCTGGCACTTCTTCCCATTTATCTGTTTCCTTGGCATTGGGATCAACAAAGAAGACAATTTCATTGACATCTAATTTAGATAAATCTGGTCCCCAGTTGGGCATGGGAGTTTGCTTGAATAAATCTAAGCCTTTCAATCTTTTTTCCAGTAACCATTGCGGTTCATTTTTCGTTTTGGAGATAAGCCTGACAATCTCCTCGTTTAAGCCTGGTTTAGCGATATATTTAGCTTTATGCTGGTCCGCTTTATCGTACAATTCCCGGTTGAGATTTAAGTCTATTTTCTGCATTTTCTTACCACTCAGAAAAGCAGCGACTTTTCTGGTGTCCCAAAGTGTGGGGATCAGGAAACGCTTGGCGTTTTCCCACACTTTTAGGATTTACTTAACTATTGTTAACTATTTATAAGTTTTATGGGGAAAACAAGCTTAAATGAAAAGAGCAGAAATCCCCGCTATTCATAGCGTGGGATGAATGCTGCGATAGATTTTGCTACTTTTCATTTTAGAAAATCCGTCTCGGAAAAGCGGCGCAAGAAATGCGAAGAATATCACATTTCTGCGCAGAAAAATGATCGTTGTCATTTTTCTTGCGTAAATCCTCGCCATTCACTCAGAGAAGAAACTACTTCTCTGGTGCACAAGAAATGAGAAAAGTTATCTCATTTCTGTGCTGAAAATAAGTATTTCTCTTATTTTCATGCACCGATAAGATATTTTTCTTATCGTGTGTATGGCGAGTGATAGTCGCTTTTCAGGATTTTCTTTAATTTTCATGAAATTTACACTGCTCGTAACAACCTTCTGGCAATTCCTACTGCCTGTTCTAGAATAAGTCTATTGTTAAGGTCAGCGTAGCGGCTGGTATGGCTTTCATTATAATCGTGAGTGGTCTGAGCAATTCTCCAAAGCGAACTTAGATTTAGTTCAATTGCTTGTTTGGTGGCAGCTTTCTTGATTTGATCTTTCTCGGTCTTCAATGCTTCTATCTGGGTGGCTATGCGAGTTAAAGCTTCATAATCTACTTTGGCTAAATTTTTCCGGTTCTTTTTCACAAACTTTGCCAATTCATTCATATTCCCTTCCACGTCTAATCAAATATTTTAACCTTTCTATCCTACAATTCTTTCAGAATTTAGGATCTTTTCTACAAAATGCAGGATATATAGCCGCCGCAATCTCATACGTAAAATCATAAAGCTTATATATTCATGTCTGTTTTCAGCATACATATGGCTGTTAATAACATACAATTTACCAAGATTGAAATTCAGATAGCCAAATATCTGTTTAAGCATTACCAAGATAGGTATAACGCCAGGCAGTTGGCTAAAATATTGGATATCAATCATGCTCATGCTAATAAGTTATGTAATGATTTAGTAGACAAAAAACTGTTAATTAAGGAGGAGATCGGTAATTCCGCTTTCTTTTCTTATGATTATGATGACAAGCTGGCTATCAAGTTTATAGAATATGTGTTAAGTTTGGAAGAGAGGGAGTTTCCTAAATGGTTAAGTGTTCTATCCCACAGTCTAAAAAATTTTAAGAATGATATTGAAATGGGTTTGATTTTTGGTTCAGCTATAAAAACCAGGGATTTTAATGATATAGATGTTTTTCTCATGTACGCTGCTGAAAAATCCAAAGACATCAAAAGAATAAAGGGTGAAATAAGAAAATCAGAGTTAGTAGAAAAACCTATAAGATACATAGATATAGCTGAAAAAGATATTTTGATAAATAAAGAAAATAAAATTTTTTATAATATTTTATCTGAAAGCCTGGTATTTCATAATCCTGAAAAATATGTCGGGGTGGTGAGGAAATGCCGCAAATAGATGAACATTTGAAATGGTGTCTGAAAGATCAAAAAAGATTAGTAAAAACGAAACCAGACTTGGATTTGGCGCAAAAGCACATCAAGAAATCTGAATATAATTATGGGATAGTACAAACTCTTGAAAAATCAAAGGCATATGATTGGGCCTTTAATGTTGGGTTTTATGCTATTTACCATTGTTTTTTAGCGGTCCTTGCTAAATATGGCTATAAATCAAGAAATCAAGCCTGTACGGTAACTATTCTTCTAACTTTGATAAAAGAAAAAAAATTAGATTTGGATAAAGATTTAGTGGCTCAATTTGATACTCTTGACGTTGAAAAGAATGTTTCCAGCCCAACAGTAAGAGAAAACAGGGAAATCTCCACGTATGGTGTCGAGACCAGCATCAATTTGCAGCAATTAAAGAAATTAAAAGAATTGATATTGGAAGTGCAAAGAGAAACCATAAAAATATTGTGAGGTTGCCAGTTTTAATAGCGAAATATATATAAGCCTCAAATGAGTCTCTTATTAAAAAAGTATTATGGTGGTTTAAGGATGTCTAAATTGAAGAAATACTCTCGATCAACTAATGTTGGTAAACCGTCAAACAAAACCCTTATTGTGGTCGCAATTTCCCTTGCTGCTCTGGTTGTTCTTGGGATATTATTACTCTTTACAGATCAATTTGTTGGAAAAGCTTTTTCGATACCGAAATCCATTCCACAAATGTCTGTCTCGCCGTCTACGGTTACACAACAGATCGCCATACTACCAGTAGTTACAGGAGTTGTTGATGAATCGAACACAGCAAGTAATGATTTATGGGTATGGCTGGAAGTGCCTGAGAATTTGCCGTCTAATATAGGAGATACGTTTAATGTAGAAGTTTACATCAAGCCTGGCTATACACATGATATTGGCGATTTAAAATTAAGATTAGTGCCAAACGGCAATGTTGAATTTAAAGGAATAGGAACAAAGAACCCTTCTTCTGTCAACCCTTCGCTTCATGGAAATGTCGAACTTGATCCACAAATGGAAGAAGATGATGGAACAACTATGATCAACCCACCACCTGGTTCGATAGCAATTGGTTGGAACAGGCTTAATATTGGTTTAGTTGATAGGAGGGCGCCCTATCATTTAGCAAGCTTGCAAATGAAAGTTAAAGGTTCCGGATATTTCCAAATTGGTCTAGATAAAACCGGTTCTAGAGTAAGGTACTATGATGGAACAGGGGGATGGAAGTGTTCTGAGCCAACATCTTTCCCTAAAATAAACTGCGGTACTGAACCAATTCCTCTTTCTACCGGCGTAACTTCTCAGATTGGTTGCGGTGATGCAGGCACATTTTACTGTACCAGTGCAGCCAGTACCTGCAGCAAAGCTTACCTTAACCAAATAGGAACTGAAGATCTTGATAATCCTGCGAGCAACTTAAAATCTTACACTCTCAAACAAGGCAACACCAGAGTCATCAGAAATTCCCATTGCATTCCAAAAACAGACGTTGCTGCCTGCTCAGGAACGTGTGGAAAAGCAAATGATGGCTGTGGTAAAGTTGTAACTTGCCCTAGTTGTGGACCTGGAAAAACCTGCAGCAATAATGGTTGTGTAGAGGTAGGAACTCCTGGACTGGTTCTGAATGCTGAAGACAAAGCATTATGCGAAGCAGTCATTACTATCCCAGCAACCGACGTTGATGCCAGAGATGCGCTTGAAGGAGTTTCTAATGCTCTGCAAGGCAAGAATCTTGAGGCTCAGGATTTAGAATGCACAGGAGACGACTGCAAATATTTCAAGATGAATGTACTAATCAATGCACTTACTACTTGGTTTAGTAAGCAATAAGAAAACGATCTTTATGAAAAAGAAAAGTAAAAATTCTGTGCGAAAAAAGAGTACCGGTAAATTGAAAGCAGAGCCAGCTGCTCATGCTAAAGAAGCAGATAAAACTTTTCTTATTGCTATAATATCGATTGTAGCAGTTGTTGCCCTGTTTCTTCTCTTACTTTTTTCAGGTCAATTCGTAGGAAAGGCAATAGCGGTTAATGCTGCAGGTGCAGAGCTTGTTTCTCCAGCTTATGCTGGTGCTTCTTTTTCATTAAAAATTGTTGCTAACACGGAAAAAGAAACGACTTCAGTGCAATTTACGTTAGAATTGCCTTCGGAGATGGATTGCAGTGATGTTGCCACTACGCCAGCTGAAAATCTAATTGCAGGATGGGACGAATTTGAAAATAAATGTGATAGTTCTACTACTCCAAAAAGGATTATTTTCTATGCACAAAAAAAAATATCTACTCCTACTGGGGAAACAGAATTGTTCGATATCGCACAAATTGATTTTGTTGAAGGACTTCCATTAAACAGTATGGTTCAATTCACATTTAAATCATTTTTGGCATTAGATAAGGACAGTGAAAATCTGGTGCAAAATCTTCCACTCCCATTAACAGTTACGGTGCAAGAAGCGCCATCAACGGCGGTTTGCGGCAATGGTGGTGAGCCTGAAACAGGAGAACAATGTGACGATGGTAATAATGTAACAGAATCTTGTTCTATCTACGGTCAATGTGAGGATATTTGTGATGCAAGTTGTAAATTAGTTACTGTACAAGGCCTGTACTGCGGAGATGGCATCATTAATGGAAATGAACAATGTGATAGTACCAGCAGTAGCTGTATTAATTGTAAAGTCGTCCTAACTGCTACCTGCGGTGACAACATCTGCGATGTAAAACAAGAATCAACTGCTTCCTGTCCTCTTGATTGCGGAGAAGTTTGTCCTACCAATAATTTAATCTCCTGGTGGAAAGCAGAAAATGATGCTAAGGATAACTCTATCTCTGGATATCACGGTACGGCGCAGAGTATAGCATATGAGCAAGGAGTAGTTGGAAAAGCTTTCAAATTCGATGGCGCAAGCAGCATAGATTTAGGTTCAAAAGTTGGAACATTATTTTCTGACCCTACTGGCAACAGTCTTTCGATCAGTTTCTGGATGAAGACCAATGCGCTCAAAAGTACCTCAAATGGGACGATGTATATTTTGGATTCTGGAGCGGCAACTGGCGGCAGAAGAGGCATTTATTGTAATACGAAAGATGGCGATTTGAGTTGCGCGATACAACAGCAAAGCGCTATCTACCAAGCCAGTATAAGCAAAGCCATACCTCTTAATTCCTGGAAGTTAGTAACACTCACCTTTAATGATAATACCAAGGAATTAAAGTTGTATTTAGATGGATCTTTTTCTAAGGATGGAGTTCAAACTCAGCTTCCCGGCGAAACATATGTCTCAGAAGAAGTAGTTGTAATTGGAGCAACTACCACGAAACAACTCTTATTCAAAGGTCTGCTTGACGAAATTTCCGTTTGGGATCGCGCCTTGACTGCTGCAGAAGTTGATTCTCTCTTTGACGCAGGAACTACGGGCATGTGTGCTAAGCCAACCAGCGTCTGCGGCAATGGTGACTTGGAAGCAGGAGAAGAATGCGATGATGAGAATAATGACGATGGCGACAACTGCTCTTCAATCTGCCTGACAGAATCAGCTATCTGCGGCGATAATGTCTGTGAGATAAAATTTGAATCAACAACTTCTTGTAAACAGGACTGCGGCTTAGTATGTCCTACCGATGAATTAGTATCTTGGTGGAGAGGGGAAAATGAGAAAGATAGTTTCAGCAGCCACCATGGAACTTTAGGGGGCGATGCTACTAGTGTTCTTGGAAAAGTTGATCACGCTTTCTCTTTCGATGGCGAAGGGGATTATTTCACCCTTGGACAAAAACCAGGAACGATATTTTCCGACCCTACTGGCGAAAGCCTTTCTGTTAGTTTTTGGATGAAAACAAATGCTGCTGAAACTCCAAGTGGCGCGCAGTATATCATAGACTCTGGCGCAGGTGCAGCATCTCGCCGAGGATTCTACTGTAATACTCAAAAAGGTAAACTTAATTGCGTAATCAAGCATGATGAAAATATCTATGAAGTTATTGCTGATGCTGTTGTTCCATTGAACGTTTGGAAATTTGTTACCTTTACGTTTGATAATGCTAAAGGAGAGTTGAAATTGTACGTAGACGGAAATGTTGCAGCTACTGGTACTAAAGCAGCTTTGTCTTCATCTTACCAACCAGTGCCAGCATCAGTAATTGGGGCAACCAGTCTGCAAACATTATCATTTAGTGGCCTTTTAGATGAAATTGCGGTCTGGAATCGCGCTTTAACTTCAGCCGAAGTAAAATCTATCTTTGATACCGGCAATATCGGCATGTGCGCTGTCCCTGGTGCAGTCTGCGGTAATGGCTTTATGGAAACTGGAGAAGAGTGTGATGATGGAAATGTGATTAGTACTGATGCCTGCACCAGCGAGTGTAAAATTGCTGTGTGCGGCGATGGAATGATTCGAACAGGTTTTGAACAATGTGATGGAAGTAACGTTGGAAATGTTTCCTGTCAGAGTCTTGGATTTGCTAACGGAAGTTTATCGTGCACAGTAGGTTGTACGTACAATAATACTGCCTGCATGGCTGCACCTGAACCAGTTCCAGTTCCTCCGGCTACTACTTTAACTGTCAACGGAACAAAAATCTCTCTGGGAGAACTCGCTCCAGCAAATGATACCTTTTCAACTTTATTGACAGCTACAGAAGGTTTCTCTCAGAAAATCATGATCTATACTATCCTTTATGGTGCTGATGGAAAGGTATTGAAGTTAGAATCAGATGAATTGACTGGCGGCATGAATAAAGATGCCTGGCTCGTCGTTACTGGGAATCATCCACAGCCAGAGGTAAAGAAAAAAGCAGTAATAGTCTTTGATAAAGATCCAAATCCGACAGTATATGGAAAACTGGAGAGAAGTTATAGCTAAATGAAAAATAAAACAATGTTATATGCCGTACTGTTATTATTGTCTTTATCACTCGTTGCGGCAGTAAATGTCTCCACAGATAAAACAGAATACAGCAGTTCGGAAATAGTAACTGCTAATATCACTAGTTGTGTTGGAACTTCTATCACCAAATTTTTAAATTCTAACGGTAATTTAGTAGACCTAAAAAGCGGTCATGGTAATTGGACTACCAATTATCATACTTCTTCCAGCAACGCTTCTGGGAAATACACCGTCTCCACCAGCTGTAGCAACGGTCTTGCCCAAGTGAAATTTTGTGTCAATGCTCCTGGATGTTTAGTTGAAGAAGACCAGGAAGAAGAATGTATTTCAGAATGGGATTGCGGCGAATGGTCAAGTTGTGTTGGGCAAGCAGAAAAAAGAACCTGTATTGATAAAAATGATTGTAGAGACGATCGAGAGGAAACCAGAATCTGCGCAGCATGTCAGGAATCATGGACTTGCTTAGGTTGGTCTGCCTGCCAGGACGGTGTTAGAACCAGAACTTGTTACGATCAAAATAGTTGCGGAACAACCTTGGATAAGCCTACTGATGAACAGGCCTGTCAAGAGACAGCTCCTCCAGTACCGGAGCTGATCGAAGAGGGATCATTCTTTACTAAAAATAAAGGTTTGATTATTGCGGTCGCGATTGCTGCAGTGTTGTTAATTATAACTCTAGTTTACTTCTGGAAGTGGAAAGGAAAAGAAGCAAGCTTGGCCGAAGTAAGGGAGTGGATGAGTTCAGAACGCGAGAAAGGACTTTCTGATGAGGATATTCATGGAGCATTGGAGAAACGTGGTTGGCTGGAGAAAGATATCAAACGTGCGTTTAAGAAGCTGAAGTAGAACTGTTAAGATCAGTGAAATATATCAGAATTTCTTCCATAATGGCATAAAAAACAGAAATATTGGCGAAAGTTTTAAATAATTAAGGCATCACAATCACATTACAATGGTAATGGACACGATTCAAATAAGGTTGAGCCACGGTTTAGTAGAAAGAATAGATGATTTAGTCGAGACGGGAATTTATACTAATCGATCCGACGCTGTTAGAGATGCTGTTAGAAGATTAATTTTAAGTAATTTGGTAGGTATCATACCAAACACGGGAGATAGTGTTAAGGAAATACGCGAAATTAGGAGAAAATTATCAAAAGAGATTAAGAGCTTTAAAGATGTTGAAGAAATTAACAAGTTAATTGATTAGGTCTTCTGGCTTATAAACATCAAGATGTTTTTTCGCAAATGTGATTAGATCCTTGTCTCTGGTGATTAATGGGATATTCAATCGTTTTGCGATTGCAACATGAAGATAATCATAAAAGCTAATCTTAAATTGTTCCTCATTTTCAAACTTCCGCGCTAAGTCATAATCTTCCGGAACGGTCTTAATAAGTTTTATTGATTCATTGTCTTTGAAAAATCTCATTGCTAACTCCAATTTTTCTTTAATCTTGAATGAAAGTTCTTTTATCACTATTGTAGAGACAATTATAGTGTTCCCATTTTCAATGAAATCTTTCGTTATTTTCCAGTGCGGCACGCCTTCTTTTTCCTTTCCTTCTTTCTTGAAGAGATTAATCCATATACAGGAGTCGACGTAATAGGTTTCCGATGTATTCACGAGATTTCTTTTCTCTCCGCTCTTTTTTCAACTTTAGTTATTTTAATATTTTTACCAGCGCCGTCATCGACATCATAATGGGCATCTGCATCATAATCACAATATTTGTATCCTAATTTTTCTATTAGATACCATAAGATCTGTTCGTAAAACTCCGGCAGGCATTCAACTGAATAGCCTTTTCCCAGATATCCGCCTTTCTTTACATTAAATAGACCAGAAAGCCTCGTCTTTTAAGACGGGGATGAATGGCTTTCTAGCCTATTTATGTCACAATAGGCGGGGTTAAGAAATCGTCTCTTTTCAAGCCAC
>Ga0209541_10004653_pt1 | contig 24279 bp, 20 predicted proteins | sample RifCSPlowO2_01_FD_184027 | JGI IMG/M metagenome (GOLD analysis project Ga0209541, IMG submission 184027) | Groundwater microbial communities from Rifle, Colorado - Rifle CSP2_plank lowO2_0.1 (SPAdes) (version 2) | ecosystem: Environmental > Aquatic > Deep subsurface > Groundwater | place... | reverse complement strand
GGAAACTCGGTTTCCATCTGGTTGAGCCAGTCGCGCACCTTGCTCCTGAAGCTCAAATGCACGTTGGGACACTCCGCGAAATCAATTTTGAAGCCCTTCAGGAAGGCGTAGAGCCGCGTCTCTTTCTCCGTGACAAAGTAGAGGGGCTTGACGCGCTGTATGAACCCTTCCCGCTCTTGGAGGCCTGTGATGGGCCCTAAAGATGCGTTGTGGGACATATTGCCAAGCAGGACGTTCATGAGGAAGGACTGGGATTCGTCATCAAGGTTATGGCCGGTCACAAGCTTGGTCGCCCCCAGCTCCCGGGCCTTCCGGTTCAAAGAGGCCCTTCTGAACACGCCGCAGACCGTGCACGGCTTCTTGCCGAATTGCTTCAGGGCCTTTTCGTGGATCTCATCGAGGGTTTTGCCATAGTTCTCCTTAAATGATACGAAGTGAAGAGGAATTTTAAGATGGCCGCAGAATGTCCGCAAGTCACTGAGCGTATGCTCCCGATATCCAGCAATCCCCTCATCAACCGCGAGAGCGAACACCGGAATCCCCAGAGGATCAGCATATTTCTTGACGAGAAACAGGGCAACAAGCGAGTCCTTGCCTCCCGAAGCCGCGACACAGACGTTGTCTCCCTTCTTGATTAAATCAAAGTCTTTGATAGTCCTTTCTACCTTCTTCTCAACAGCGTCCAGGAAATGCGTCTTGCAGAGCGACCTCCCGGAGCCCTGATACACGGCTTTTTGGCCGCAAACGCAGTCCATTCAGCCCCCGGAGACGACGCTCAGGATTGTGATGTCGTCCGTCTCGCGGAGCTCTTCCTCAGGCAGGACAACCTCATTGTTTCTCACAAGGATGGCCTCTGCCTCAGGGATTCCTAATCGCCTCAGAAGGTCTCTGCCGTCCTTGGCGCGAAGCTCTATCAGCTTCCTTGTCCTCTCCAAATGGACTTTCATGGCTCTGCGCGAGACTAGTTCCCGCAATAAAACAGGGATTCCTGGCCCTTTAAAAGCGTTTCCCGCAAAAATTAAGGAAATCTCGATCCCCACATATCCATCTGAAAATCTCGTTTCCTATGTTTTTAAGGAAAAATAATTTTAGATGGATACGTAATGCCCGTTGTCAAATCGATATAAAAACAATATAAAAATTTACTCGTTCCGCTGCTTCACGTAGAACGCAATCGCCGAGCCGATGACGATCACCGCGACAGCGACGAGGATCCACAGCATCCAGTTGAAGGGCTTCTTCTGCGGCTCCTCGGGAGCGGTGGGCTCTTCTGGAGGCGTCTCAGGCGCGACCGGTTCCGCGGCAGGCGCTTCAGGCTGTTCGGAAGGCTGGGCCTCTGCGCCCGAAGTGCTCGGCGTCACAGATACGATGGCGAAGTTGCTGAATCCGGGCGTGGCTGCGGCGTAATACGCGTACGTCCCGTCTGTCCTGAGTTCGCTTGTCGAAAGCTCGGTCCAGATGCCGCCGCTGTATCTCATCAGCCGCACCCCGCTCCTCAGCACGTTGTTCTCCATGAACCAGGCCAGGGGGATCCTGAAGGTGATGGTCGCGGAAGTCAGGTCAGTAGTTGCGATGTTCTTCGGCGTGATGGAGAGATACTGGTAGACCCTTCCGGCCGGCACTGCCAGCGAAGCGGGCTTCGTGATGCTCGCCACCTTCAGCTCGATGCTGGAAAGGGCATTCGCGGCCACAAACTCGACTGTCGTGACAGCCAAATCGCTCTTGGTGTTCGTCAGCGACGCGGTAGTGCCGACCGCCACAGTGGACCAACTCTTGGAAGTCTCAGCGATGGTTCCGGCGCTGCTTGACGATCCGCCGCTTCCGCCACCCCCTCCGCCAACAGCACCGCTACTGCTACCCGCATCCGAAACGACAAATTGGTCCGTAGTTGAAACATTATTGCCCATAAAGTCAGTCGCCAAGCAGGTTGCGGTCTTCGTGCCCGTCGTGCTTGTGCTGGGCTCTATCACGCTAGTTGTTAAATTTCCGCCAAAGGACTGGGAATTGTCCGTTGCCGTGCAGGTACAATCCGGATCGCCATTTTCGACGACATCATCGCAGGCGAGCTGGCTGATGACAGGAGCGGTCTTGTCAATCAGCACAACAATCGTCTGTGTGTTGTTATAATTGCCGAACTCATCTACGGCGCCGATCCTGAGAGTATAATTGCCATCAGGAACGCTCGAGAAGTTGAGCAGGGTAACGTTCCAGTCGCTGTCAAGCTGGTTTGTCAAGTTACCATTGTTTGTGATATTGTTGTTGCTCAGGTTCTCCAAGGTGTAGTTGACGCGTAAGGCGCCAATCGCGGTAATGTTAATGCGGAAAGTGGCCTTATGGCCGCTACTGGGCAAAGGCGCGTTGATGGTCAGGTTCGGCGAGCTCCTGTGAATCTGGAAGACAAAGCTTTGCGTCTTGTTCACGTTGTTCGTGAAGGTATCGTTCGCTATAACCAAGACTGTATGATTCCCTTCAGCCATGCCTGTCGTATTGAGAGCCAAGACCCATTGGATTGTCCCGTTCTGAGTGGCATTGTAGCTCGTCACCGTGGATCCGTCCGTGACGTTAAAGAGAACAGCGCTCACGTTCTGCGTAGAGTCGTTCGCCGTAACGGAAATGTTGAGGTGGATGCGGCTCCTAGTCAGGTTGCTGTTGTTCGTGGCTTCCGGCGTGGTATTGAACGGGGCCAGGACTGCGACAACGGGGGTCTGCGTGTCAACGAGGAAACTCTGCATAGTCCTCGCCGTATTCCCGGAGCGATCAGTGCAGGTGAAATTGCCAGTGTGGTTGCCCTGTGCCAGCACGCTGGTATTGAACGTCGCCGTGCTGGTATTGATGGCCGTGTAATTCGAGTTGTATGAACTTGTGGCATCGATAATGACCGTGCAGTTCGCCACGGCAGAGAACGTGTCATTGAAGCTCAGCGTAAAGTTGGGCTGGGTGCTCCGGTAATAGCTATTATTTAACGAGCCCATGGCTATAATGGGAGTTGAAACGTCGACGAGGAACGTCGCCAGCGTTGAGGTCGTGTTCCTGTTGCCGACGCTGTCATTGGCCGTCACAATGATCGTGTGCGAGCCCTCTGAATAGGTCGTCAGGTCCACAGTGTAGTTCCAGAAGTTCTGGCCCCCATCCGAGGCAGTATAGTTTGCATAGCCGCTGCCATTGGAGACGTTGAAGACGACACTTGTGAGGATAGTGTAAGCGTCCGTCACAGTCGCATTCAGGACAAAGGTGCCTGTGCTCAGATTTGCGCCGGCGACCGGCGTGTTCAGCGTGACTGAGGGGGCCGAAGTGTCGATCAGGAAGGTGAACGAGACAGAATTGTTCAGGTTATTGGTGAACGTGTCGTTCGCAAGAATCTGGACCGTGTGGTTGCCCTCCGTGAGGGTCGTGAGGTTGAGGGTCAGGTTCCAGTAGACGCTGCCGGAGTCACTGTCCACTCGCAGGGCCGAGTGAACAAAGGAGGTGCTGGCGTTCGTGATGTTCAGGCGCACCGCGCTCACGTTGAGTGTGGCGTCAGTGGAATTGATGGAGATATTCAAGTGCGCCTGCCCGTTCGTGATGTTCGTGTTGTTGACGGCGGGAGTGGTTGTGGCGACGTGCGGCGCCTGGGTGTCAACGACGAGGCTGTTGAGGACGCTGTTGCGCGTGTTGCCGGCGCGATCCTGGCACGTGAAGTTTGCCGTATGGTTGCCCTGGCCAAGCGCCGTTGCTATGAGGCTGAACGAGGTGGCATTGGGAGCGCTGTGGTTCGAGATGAGTGCAACCTCATCGACATAGAGGGTGCAATTCGCGACCGTGGATAACGTGTCGTTGAAGCTGGCGCTGAATGTCGGCGTTGTTGTTGTGAAGTAACTATAGTTTGCGGTGCTGACGGTAATAGTAGGCGCGGTATTGTCGATTCTGATGTTGGCGACAGAAGAGTTCGACACAGTGGTGCCGGAAGCGTTCGTGGCATTGACCGTCAGGGTGTAGATGCCATCAGTAATAGTGGTCGTATCAAAATTGTTGGCGAACGTTGAATTCGTCCCGTTGGTGGATTCATTAAAAGGGGTAGCAACGGTAATATTTTTCATATAATCGCCGGTGATGTTGATGAAGTAATACACCGTCAAATTGGCGTTGTCATCAGTGGTGATATTCAGGTTGATCGTGCCGGAGATGTTGGCGCCATCGGCAGGCGTCGGTCGGATCACGAGAATCGAGCTGAGGCCGAGCGCCATTGCGGTGAACAGAACAACACAAAGAACAGAAAGAAGCACTCTCGACGAATTTCTCAAGGAACACACCTCATTTTCAGATTTTCTGGCATATGGTGTATATAAACTTTTCGCCGAATGATTTTCAGGATGTCACTATTTGGGAGAAGTCCCTCATGTTGGATACGGCATGTTATCGACGAGAATATTTAAGCAAATCAGAATGTTTTTATAATGGTTCATCTCAGAAAGACATAAGGTCTGGAAGGGGTGCCACCATGCAATACCGGCAAGGGTACAACCGGAAGCTGGCGGGGGAGCTCTATGGGTGGGGAGCGGATGTTGTTCCAGGAGAGGAGCGGGAGACTTTTGACGCCTGAGGAGCTCGACCGGCTGGAGGGGGATTGAGGAGCGCGGGGTTCACGCCGTGGACGCGCGCTTCCACATCACTCCCACCGCGCCCAGATACACCCAGTAGGAGAGTGCTTCAAGCAAGGAAGGGTTGCCGTTGTAGCCAAACAGCCCCTTCAGGAAGCTTCCAAGCACGCTGTTCTCGTTCACAACGCCATTGATACTATAAAGAGGGGAAATCAAGGGATCCAGCACTTTGGCCTCTTCCAGCTCATGCACGCCATGCGCCACCAGACCGGCGGCGAAGAGAATCAAAAGGACAGAGCTGAACGTGAACAGCTTCTTGAGGTTGATCTTCCTGGATTCATAGAAAAACAGCCATCCCAGCCCAATAGCAACGGCAACTCCCAAGAGGCCTCCAATTAAGCTGAGACCGCTAGAATAGCGCACCGCATTGAGAAAGATGACCGTTTCCACGCCCTCCCTTAGTACAGCAATCATCGCGAGGAAAAAAAGGCCAAGATGGGAAAATATCGCATCTTTGGCCAGATGCGTGTCCACCTTGGAATGGATGTGCTCGGCGATCCTCCGCTGCCGCATCATCCAGAGGATCATCGTCGTGAGCAGGGCGACGCCGATGAGCATCGTGACGCCCTCGAACAGCGCCTCCGCCCGGCCTTCGAAGCCGCCAGCGAAGACGTTGAAGAGGATTGCAGTCAGCACGCTCAGGCCAAGGCCGAAAGCGACGCCCATCCAGACCGTCTTCTTGTACGATTCCTTGTCCGTGCGCTGAAGATAGGCCAGGATGATGCCGATGACCAGGGAAGCCTCGAGCGTCTCCCTCGATGTGATCAGAAAGTTCTCGATCATCCCATGAGTTAACTATTGTTAATTTATAAAGCTTGCGGAAGAAAGTTTCCAACAGCGGTTTCCATCGACGGAAAGAGGAGATATGAATTCCCTACTGAAAAATAATTTAGGTGGATAACGAAAACTGTACAGCAGTTTTCGGGACTGAAAAAGCTTTACTTTTTCAGTACGTACCTCCGTAATCGCCGCACCTGAAAAAAATGAGATGACAAAAGAAAATTACTCAACGATGAACTGGCCCTTCATGCCCTTGTGCCCTTCGCCACACTGCACGTTGCAGTAAAAGGTATATGAGCCCTTCTTGTCGGCGACGAACTCCACGTCCACGGTACTGCCGGGCGCCAGATATTCGTTCACATCGAATTCCGCCAGCCTGAAGCCATGCGGCACGTCAACGCTCGTGATATGGAGCTTGACCGTGTCGCCTTCCTTGACCGTTATCGTTGAAGGTTCCCAGGTCCACGTCCTTGCCACAACGTCGAATTCCCTCACCTCCCCGGATGGAGCGCCGCCAACATCCATGTCTATGGCAACGCCCGGCGTATTGACCGTCACGTCAGCGTTGGATTGCGCAGTGCAACCGAGCGCAAAAATCGCCAGTACAAGCAAAGCTGCATATTTCATGGTTTCACCCCGCAGCCTTCCCACAAGGGTAATATAAATAGCTTGCGGCGAAAGAGCCCATACCTTATTATAGAACAGGCGCCTTTCAGGAACCATGGGATTTTCAGAGCAGGAACAGCAGCATGAGGCCGGAAGGCTCCATGAGAAGCTCAGCAAAGTAGGGTGGACTGTAGAGGATTGCAAGCTTATCGCTCCGATGACGCTTGAGATCAACCAGCTAAAGAGGCAGCAGAATGCCCTTATCTTGGCCCATTCTTATCAGACGCCCGACATCATGTATGGGGTAGCGGACGCAATCGGCGATTCCTACGGCTTGAGCGTGGAAGCTAAAAAGTCGCCTGCGAAGAAGATTATCTTTTGTTCCGTGCATTTCATGGGCGAGACCGCGAAGATCCTGAGCCCAGAAAAGGAGGTGCTTGTCCCGGCTGTCGCCGGATGCTCTCTCGCCGACTCCATCACAGCCGAGGATGTCAGAAAGCTGAGAAGGCAGCATCCCAAAGCTGGGGTGGTCTGCTACATCAACACGAGCGCCGCGGTCAAGGCGGAATGCGACGCATGCTGCACCAGCTCGAACGCGCTGAAGATTATCGACGCCATGCCACAGGAAGAAATAATTTTCATCCCGGACAAGCTCATGGGCCAGAACCTCCAGCCACTGACAAAAAAGAAGCTCATCCTCGCCGACGGCCGGTGCATCGTCCATGAAGAGTTTACTCCGGAAAGCGTGAAGGCGATCCGCGCCCAATATCCTGGCATAAAAATCCTCGCCCATCCCGAATGCTCGCCCAGCGTCGTCAGCGAGGTGGACTTCATCGGCTCGACCTCGCAGATTCTCGACTATGTCCACACATCAAAGGACAAGGATTTCATGCTCGTCACCGAGTGCGGAATAACCGACAGGGTCAATATCGAGAAGAGGGACAAAAACATCTACGGTTCCTGTGTCCTGTGCCCCTACATGAAGAAAATCTCGCTGGCCGGAGTGCTCAAAGCGTTGAAGGATCCGACGGAACACCAGATTGTGAAAATTGATCCCTCTGTCATCAGAAAGGCCAGGGCCTGCATAGAAAACATGTTCGCGCTGGAGAAGAAATCCCAAAATCTCGGGCTCACAGCAAGGCAAATCCCGGCAGAATCCTAACGCTTCTCGAGCCAGATTTCCGCCGTATGCTCCTTCAAGGTCTCTTTCGCGTAATGCTCGGGTTTCTTCGGAGGGTCAGATGTCAAAAGCTCAAGGGAGACGGCGCCGACTTTCTCCTTGATGATGCCCTGCCAGGAGAAGAGCAGTTTCGCGAGGTGTTCTGGAACCTTCAGGATCAGGGCGATATCATCTTTCCGCTCCAGTCCTGCCTTCTTCCTGAGCGCCTGGACGCGCCGGGTGACTTCGCGCGCATATCCTTCCGCCAGCAGGCGCTCGTCCAGATCCGAATTGAGGTAGACAAAGCCCTGCCTGAACTGCGCCTCCACGAGATTTTGCGGGGAGACACGCTCGATCAGCAAGTGCTTGCGCTGCAATTCGATGAGTTCAGTTCCCAACTTTATCTTGTGCACCCCTTCTTTTTCAAGATGAGTCAGGATCGTGTCAGCGTGCTCCAGCGCGAGCTTGCTGATGATCTGCGGCGCTTTCTCGCCGAAGTCAGGCGCTAAAGACTTGAAATCCGTGCGGACAATGTTCTTGATGGCAGGCAATTTTGGCAGCACTTGGAGGCTTTTGACATGGGTCTGCGCGAGGATCATTTTCTCCGACTTCCGGATGCGCTCCGCGATCGCGGGATCCGCGCACACAACGATGGCCTCCTTGACCGGCCATCTCACCCCGCGCTGGATCTTCTCCCGTGCCGCGAGGATGGCCTGCATCACATCGCCGGCAGCAGCGAAGTCCTGCTCAAGTTCCGCGTCAATCAGGCTCTCGCTCACCTCAGGCCAGCCCAACAGATGCACGCTCTCTTCGGGGAGCTGGAACGCTGCCCTGAAATGCTGGTACATCTCCTCGGAAATGAAGGGCGCGATCGTGGCGAACATGCGGAGGATGTCCCGGAGCGCCTGGTAGAGCGTGAACGCTACAATTTCCTTTTCTTCCTGGCTCCCAAGCGCCGCTTTGTCCCGGATGAGCTGGATATACGTACGGGAGAGCTGCAGATAGAGCTCTTCAAGCAAGGCAGGCACCTCGTCGATCCTGAACTCATCGTATGCTTTCGTGACGCTCTTGATCGTGCTCTGTAGCCGGGACAGCAGGAAATTCTCCTCTGCCGAGAATTGCTTCAAGCGCGTCAGTTTCGCTGGATTGATATAATTCGTCTTGCAGAGCTCGAGCAGATACACATGAGTATTCCAAAGCACGGCCAGATTCTTGTGCTTGCCCTTGAGATCCTCAAAATTATAGTTGAGGTCGAGTCCGGGCTTGGCGCCTCCGATGGCGTAATACCGGAAGGAATCCGCGCCCCACTTGTCTATCACCTCGTCAGGAGTGATGTAATTCCCCGCGCTTTTGGACATCTTCCTGCCGAGGGCATCCTGCACGAAGCCATGCATATAGACGTTCTTGAACGAGGGCTTGCCGATGGCGATCATGCTCGCCACCATGAGCAGGTTGAACCACCCCCTGATCTGGTCCTTGCCCTCAAGGATGAAGTCTGCCGGGAAGAGGTCCTCAAAATCTTTCTTTTTCTGAGGGTAATCGAGGCAATTCCAGGACGCCGAGCCGGCATCCACCCACACGTCGAGGATGTCCGGAACCCGCTTGTATGTTTTCCCCCATCTTTTTATTTCAACCTCGTCAAGAGTGGAGATGTGGAGGTCATCGAATTTCTGCCCTGACAGCTTCTCCAGCTCCTTCAGGGAGCCGATGACGATGATATCCTCAGGATCCTTCACATTCCTCCAGATGGGCAAGGGCGTGCCCCAGTAGCGCTGCTTCGAGATGGAATTGTCCCGGAGATTAGAAAGCCAGCTGTCAAAAGCGTTGAACGCTGATTCAGGCACCCATTTGATGCCCCTATTCTCGGCGATCATCTTCTCCTTGAGGTCCTCCACCTTGAAGAACCATTGCTTCGTCGCGCGGAAGATGACCGGCTTATGATGCCTCCAATCATGCGGATATTCGTGCTCCACCTCATTCTGCGCCACAAGGCATCCTGATTGTTTGATGACATCGATGATTTTCAGGTCGTCCTGCTTGGCCCTGAATCCGGCAAACGGTCCCATGCTTTCTGGAAAATATCCTTTCTCGTCGATAGGATTGAACGGCGGCAGGCCGTTCGCGTGCCCAACTTCATAATCTTCCGGCCCGCAGCCGGGAGCGCAGTGGACAAGGCCTGAACCAGATGAGGTGTCAACATATTCCGTCGAAAGGACAACCGTGTGCGCTTTTTCCGATGCGCTATGGATAGGGGCAAAATGAGGCTTCAATTCCTCATAAAAAGGATGCTCGTATCTCCATCCCTCCATCTTTTCTCCCTTAAAAGTTTCCAGAATCGTGTATTGTTTGTCGACGACTCCCCCAAAGAAGACATTGGCAAGAGCGTTCGCCACGATCCACACTTCATCGCCGACCTTCGCTTTCACATAGTCTTCATCGGGGTTCACCATGACTGCAAGGTTCAAGGGAATAGTCCAGGGTGTTGTTGTCCAGATGATGAGGAACTCATCCTTGCCCTTGAGCTTGAACTTGAGGAAGATGCTCGGGTCAACAACCGTTTTGTATTCGAGCTCGTGCTTGGCGAGCGCGCTCTCGGACTCCATGTCCCAGGTCATCGTGCGCAACCCTTCATAGAGCCTTCCTTGCTCGTGCGCCCGCTTGATGAGCCACCATTCGCCTTCGATGAATTCTTTTGAGATGCTCTGATAGGCGTTCTCGAAGTCCATCCAGACTCCGAGCCGGATGAAATCCCGGTTCATCAGCCGCATGTTCTCGACGCAGAGCTTCTTGCACTCTTCAATGAACTTTTCAACGCCGAAAGCCTCGATGTCCTCCTTCGTTTTCAGCCCGAGCTTCTTCTGCGCCGCGTTTTCCGTCGGCAGACCGTGCATGTCGTAGCCGGCCCGGTCCCAGATGTCCGAGCCCCGCATGCGCTTGTACCTGATGAAGCAGTCCTTCAGCGCCTTGTTCCACGCCGTGCCGATGTGCACCTTGCCTGACGTATAGGGGGGGCCATCAAGAAAATAGTAGTTTTCCTTTCCCGTGTTGCGCTCCTTCGCCTTCTGCCAGGTCTTGTTGTCCTGCCAGAACTTCAGGATGCGCGGCTCGATCTCGGAAAAGTGGTAGTGCATGGCAAGCGAGAGCGCGGATGCTTTAAAAAGATTACTGGCGCCTCCGACCGGGGGAATATCAGGATTAAGTTTATAAACTTATGAGTAGTAACTCAGGGATGCTAGGCAGACCAAGAGGACGGGGATTGCTGATTATCGACATGCAGGAGGAGTTCGTCGCGAGACTCTCCCTGGGAGAACGGGACGGACTCTCTGGCAACCAATATGAGGCCGTCTCTGTAGCGAGGGAGAATGGGGTGCACATGTACATTGCGCAGCTTGGCACAGATTCGCCCGTCGTGGGCGAGATACACAGATGGACGCAGGGTGATGCAATCACGTATTATCGTTTTCATCCCGACGCTCTCACCAATCAGGTGCTTTTGCAAACGCTGCATGAGGATGACATTGGCACCCTCGTCCTCACCGGCGTCAGCGCTGATCACCAGGTGCTTTGCACGGCGGAAAGCGCAAGGAGGCATCGCATCAGGGTCGCTTCGGCGCTCTCCCTTCTCGCCAATCTCCCTGAATATGGAAGGGTTGAGGAAGGTAAATTTGTGAGGGCCTTCGGGGAGAATATTCTGGGCTATCGTGACGTGCTCGACCTTCTCAGAAAACCTTAAGAAGCCCGCTATGCTGCCCTAGAATATGTCACGGGTCCTCCTCATCGGCAACGGCGCGCGGGAGCATGCGCTTGCTGAGGCCATTGTCCGGAGCGCTGAGAAGCCGGAACTCTTCTCCTTCATGAAAGCCCACAATCCGGGCATCGCCGCACTCTCGGAGGAAGTCCAGCTCGGAAGCTATGATGACATTCCGGGAATCGTCGCCTTTGCCCAGTCTGTCCAGCCCGACTTCGCGGTCATCGGCCCCGAAGACCCCCTCGGAAACGGCGTCGCGGACGCGCTGGAAAAAGCGGGAATCCCATGTGTGGGACCGAGAAAAGAGCTTGCGCGATTGGAGACCTCCAAGAGCTTCACGCGCCTGCTCATCGAGAAGCACAAGATCCATGGAAATCCTATGTTCAAAGTCTTTCAAAATATAAACGGAATCCGAGAGTTCCTCAAAACAATAGGACCTTGCGTCATCAAGCCCGACGGCCTCACCGCAGGAAAGGGAGTGAAAGTCTGGGGCGACCATTTCCAATCCTCTGAGGAAGCGTTCGCTTACGCGAAAGAAGTGCTGGTCACGCATCCGGCGGTCGTCATCGAGGAAAAGCTGGATGGCGAGGAGTTCTCATTGATGTCGTTCACCGATGGCACAACGGTGCTAGACTGCCCCCCCGTGCAAGACCACAAAAGAGCGTTCGCCGGCGACAAGGGCCCGAATTGTTATTCATCTGATACGGAAGTATTAACTGAAAATGGCTGGAAACATTTTAATGAATTAAACAAAGAAGAGAAAGTAATGTCTTTTGATCCGAAGAGTATGTCCCTTCTGTATAAAACCCCAAAAAAAATCTACTGGATGAAATATGGAGGGGATATGGTCCAGTTTAAACATCGGGAACTTGACCTTTTAGTTACGCCAAACCACAGGATGCTTGTAAGAGGTAGGAAATCAAGAAAGATTGAGGTAATAGAAGCTCAAAACCTTGTGGGAGAAAATGAAGTTTTTTTAACAGGCAGATGGGAAGGAAAATCTTCAAGATACTTTGAGATCGTAGCGTATGACTATAAATTTAACAGAAAATTAAAAAAGCAAAGAATAAAGTTTGTGGATTGGATTAGGTTTATGGGATTATTTTTATCAGAGGGATACGTAGTAGACTCGAAAGATTGCCATAGGGTCTATATTTGTCAGACAAAGAAGTCCGGATATCTCTGTGAATTCGAGAAAATTTTGTCAAAATTACCATTTGGGCATACATACTCAGAAAAAGACTCCAAATTTAGGATCAATTCCATACAACTTTCGAGGATACTTAAAAAGTACGGCGAGGCTAAACAAAAATACATCCCTGCGTATATCAAAAATTCTGAAGATAAAGATATCATCGAGTTTCTGAAAGCGTTTAGAATGGGAGATGGCAGCATTCATCTTAAAAATGAGAGATTTCATTCTGCCTCTAGAAGAATGATTGATGACCTCCAAGAATTAATAGTAAAGATTGGAAAGTCAGGGATAATCACAGTTGATAAAAGAAAAAGAATGGTAAATCCGATAAACAGAAAGCAGTACAAAGCAAACCCGGTATATTCTATCGAGATCAAACCTGCAGAAGTTGTGGGTATCAGGAAAAAAGACATTAAGAAAATAAGATATGAAGGTTATATTGGATGTGTTGATATCTCTAATGGATTTGTTGTCGTAAGAAGAAATAATAGAGTCTCAATCTCTGGAAACACCGGAGGCATGGGCTCGTACTCGGATGCGAATCACCTGCTTCCGTTTCTCAAAAAGGAGCATCTCAAAGAAGCCCATGAGATTACCGTAAGGATAGCTGAGGCGTTGAAAAAAGAGTTCGGCGCCTACAAGGGAGTGATGTACGGCGGCTTCATGCTGACAAAAAACGGTGTGAAGGTGATCGAGTACAACGCACGGCTGGGGGATCCGGAGGCGATGAACGTCCTGTCCATCCTGGAATCGGATTTCTGCGAGTTGTGCAGATCCATCATAACTGAGTCCTTGCATGAATATGGATTAAGATTCAAAAAACAGGCCACCGTCTGCAAATATGCGGTGCCGACAGGATATCCCGAGAAGCCGGTGAAGGGCGTGAAAATTGAGATTCCAGCGGACATCAAAGATGTGAGCTGCTATTATGCGTCAGTGGAACAAAAGGAAAATGGCCTCGCCCTTTTAGGAAGCCGCGCCGTGGCCTTTGTCGGCACGGGAAAAACGCTTGAAGAGGCGGAGAAGAAGGCCGAGTTCGCCGTCTCGCAAGTGAAAGGCCCGGTCTTCCACCGCGAGGACATCGGCACAAAAGAGCTGATTCAGAAACGCATCGACCACATGAAAAGGATTCAGCATGGATAAAAGCTTCTCAAATAAAAAAGAATTACGGAAAGACTTTCTAAAAAGAAGAGAAGCCTTGAGCGAGAAGGAAGCGAGGGAAAGAAGCGTCTGCGTGATCCAGAAATTAAGAAGCGACCTGTATTTCAGGAAAGCAAGAACTATCCTCATCTACGTCTCAAAAGGGAAGGAGATATCCACGCATGACTTGATTAAGGAAGCTTCCAAAGAGAAAATTGTTTTAATTCCGAGACTGAGGGAGAAGAAATTGGAAGCAGTCAGATTCACGTCGTTTGACGACATGGCCAATGGCGATTTCGGGGTGCTAGAGCCCAAAAGCGGAGAGGCGTTTGACATCAATAAAATAGATCTGGTGGTTCTTCCTGGCCTCGCTTTCGACAAGCATGGCTATCGTTTAGGGTATGGACTTGGCTACTTCGACCAATTCTTAAAGGCATATCAGGGAAGGAAGATCGCCCTTGCCTATGACTTCCAGCTCACGAAGACCCTGCCGCACGACGAATGGGATGTCAGGGTAGATGAGGTGATCTCGGATACTCCTTGAGAGTGGTATTCTCCGGAAAGGTTTATAAAAGAAGGGTGGTTTTTCAAAGGCCATGGGGCTTTTGAAATTAAGCGATTATCTTTCCCGATTAGAAGGAAAAAGAGTGCTCCTGAGGGCAGACATTAATGCTTCTGTAGATGACGAGGGAAAGCCCATACCCAATGCAAGATTTGCGGAAGTCAAAGAGGGTATAGAAACGCTCAATCGATATGGCGCCAGAACAGTGGTTATGCTGCATCAGGGCCGCAATGGGGCGGCGAACCTGATTACCCACGGCCCCATTGCGGATCGGCTGCGGCAAATGGGATTGGATGAACTCATCTATAGGGGAAACACCCTGGATTTGGAAAAGGATGCACTCTCTGCAAAAGCCCTAAAATGGATTGCGGGCATGGAAAATGGGCAGACCCTCATGCTCGACAATATGCGCCTGCTTCGGGGCGAACAGAAGAGCCGCTCGCCGGAGGAGTATGCTCAGGATCTCTTTTGCAGGCAGCTCATGGGGGAAGAGGGCGGAACGCGAATGGATGTGTTCGTTCTCGGCGACCTCTCGGTTGCCCATCGTGCGGACCGATCTGTCATCGGGTTCCCCGAAATTCCAAACCTTGCTGGACGCACGCTCGTCCGGGAACTGGGATTTGTGGACGATGTTCTCCGGCACTTTGAAAATCCTCAGGAGTACAGAATCCTTGTGCTCGGGGGCATCAAGGCGGGAGAATACATAAAATTCCTTCAGGCCCTGGCGGAAAAGGAGATGGTGGATAAAGTGCTGACAGGAGGCATGCTCGCGAATCTCATTCTTTATGTTCAAATGGGAGAACAGTTGGGAAAGGCGACAATTGAAGCCATGTCCCGAGTGAGGGACAAGAAAGAAAAATCAATTCTCGACTATGCTGATGCCATGTCCAACCTTCTCGCAGCGCACCCAAAGCTGTTTGTAACGCCCGGACACGTTGCCTATTATGTCGACGGAAGAAGAAGGGAATACCCCGTCGGGCGTGTCCCCCGGGACGTGCGAGAAAACCATCCTATACAAGATATCGCGGAGAGAGACGCCATAGAGTACGCCAAAAGGATCCAGGACAGCGACTTTACGCTTTTAAAAGGCCTTCTCGGAAATTATGAATTCAAAAACGGAAGCGGCCATCTGTTCAGAGTGGGGTCTTTGCGTGTCCTCGACGCTTTGAAAGGTGGAAGAGACATGGTCGCCGGCGGGGACAGTTCAGCTGAAGTGAAGGGCAAAGTGCGGAAAAGCCTAGCAGGAGGCGCTTTCCTCGAGGCGATCGTGAACCGACAGGGCCTGCCTGGAGTGCGTGCGGTCGAGACGAGCTATGAACAATTCAGTGGACAGATGGACGCCTATTTGGGAAGAAACTAGCGTGAAGGGACGAGGACTGATTTTTGCATTCTGGTAGGAGGGGGCGTTGGTACAACTTCCGGCTTTCCGACAGCAAGAATCTTTGCATCATTTCCAAACGCGGCTGTTGTGAACACATCTGTGGCAAGGACGCTAACCCTTGCATGCTCTCGTACCGCAGCCGCAAAAACGCCCTGCACAAGCTTGTCATACGCCACAGGAAAAGGCCCCGTGGCATTTGCGTAGATAACGCCCCCATTGGAAACAAGCGACAGCATGAGAGAGGGAACTCCATCGATAAAATCTTCCTTATGGGTGGAATTCAGGCAGGCCACGATTCCCATCCTCCCTTCATAGGGCTCCAGACCTTGTGAAGGCTCGAGAATGTCGCCTCCAATGAATGTTGGCCGCACCCCAAGCTGCTCTGCGACTTGACGTTGCCACGCCAATGCCCGCGAGTCAAGGTCAGCAATGATGACATCCAAGCCAAGCAGAGCGGCAACGAGGGGCTGCCGCTCATATCCTGTTCCGATCGAAAAATAGCTGCGCCGTCGGGTGATATCAAGCAGCTGAAGGGTTTGCGCGAGAGCCGCATCAGGGTCAGCAACGAGCGGAGGCCTCACATAAGAATCTGGCCTTCTGAATAGGGAATCCGGGACTCTGGCGATCGCCTCTCCGAGATCCATAAACGAGGGGAATCGAGCCAAGTTTTAAAGGCATCGATTCCGGCAAAGGGAGAGCGCAAATTATATAAACGCCCTGCCGAGCATCACAATTGGGGGAAAACCGCATGCCCATCATGAACGACCTGTCTCAATTCGATCCTGACATCGCGAAATCCGTCCGTTCTGAGCTGAAGAGGCAGGAGGAAGGCATCGAACTCATCCCTTCTGAGAACTATGTATCGCGCGCAGTATTGCAGGCCCTCGGCTCTGTCTTCACCAACAAGTATTCCGAGGGGTACGCAAGAAAGCGCTACTATGGCGGCCAGGAGAACGTGGACGACATGGAAGAGCTCGCTGTCGCAAGGGCGAAGAAGCTCTTTGGCGCCGAGCACGTCAACGTCCAGCCGTATTCCGGCTCTCCGGCCAACCAAGCGGTGTTCTTCGCGCTCCTCGAATTAGGCGATCCGTTTATGGGCATGAATCTGACTTCAGGCGGCCATATTACACACGGATTGCCCATCAATTTTTCCGGCAGGCAGTACCAATGCCACCCCTATAATGTAGACAAGCACACCGAGCTCATCGACATGGACACGGTGCGCAAATTGGCACTGGAAGCAAAGCCAAAGATGATTATCTCGGGGTATACCGCGTATCCGCGCAAGATTGACTTCAAGGCCTTCCAGGAAATCGCCGAGGAAGTTGGCGCCTATCACTTCGCTGACATAGCTCATGTGGCGGGATTGATTGCCGGGGGCGCACACCCCTCGCCGTTCCCGTTCACTGACGTCGTCACAACAACAACGCACAAGACACTCAGAGGCCCGAAAGGCGCGATGATTCTTTGTAGGGAGGAAGATCGACTGCATGAGCAGTATCATGCGCACATGAAGTTAAAGGACGGAACTCCGAAAAAACTAAGCGCGATGATTGATGCCGCTGTCTTCCCTGGGCTCCAGGGCGGCCCGCACGATAATAGCAACGCAGCGAAGGCCGTCGCCTTCAAGGAAGCGCTCCATCCGTCTTTTTCAGAATACGCGCATCAAATTGTCAGGAACGCGAGGGCGCTTGCGGACGAGCTGATGGCGCAAGGCATCAAACTGGTCACCGACGGGACTGACAACCACCTCTGCCTTATTGATCTGCGCCCGCTGAAGCTGGAAGGCCAGGGCAAGGAGGTGCAGGTGGCGCTCGATGAGGCCGCAATCACCACAAACAGGAATACGGTACCGTTCGAGCCCGTGTCTCCGTTCAACCCTTCGGGCGTTCGTATCGGAACCCCTGCAGTCACAACGCGAGGCATGAGGGAATCCGAGATGAAGATGATCGCCCAGGGCATCGCCAAGGTCATCAAGGCGCATGACAACAAGGAAGTCAAAGACAAAGTACGCCAGGACATCTTCGAGCTAACAAGAAGGTTCCCGCTGTACCCGGGACTGGATATTCTGAAGTGAAAATGTCGCAGACAGCACATAGACAAAGAAAGGATATGGTTATGTTAGTGGGCGGACTTATAATAGTGGTATTGTGCGTCGGAATCGTAGGATTTTTAATCTCCCAAGGATTAACATCTGGGCAGACCATCCCCGAATACTATCTAGCTATTTTCACATCGATAGCAACGCTAATTATCGGTTACACATTAGGGAGCCATAAGAATGAATAAGCAAGGCCAAATCGGGAAATTTAGAGAGCTAATGGCCGCGATAGTCACGTTAGTGTTTCTAATTTACTTTGTAAGCATTTTAGGATCTAAATTTGGAGAAACGCCGTTGTTTAGCCCAACCTTGTTTGTTTTATTGTTCATTGTGTTGATAGTAGCTTTCCTTATTGAGATTTGGAAAAGGTTAATTCATTAATTCTTAATGCAAAAACAGCCTCAATCCCGTGAACACCATCGCGATCCCATGCTCGTCGCACGCATCGATCACTTCCTTGTCGCGAATCGAGCCGCCCGGCTGGATGATCGTCTTCACGCCGGCCTTCGCGATCGCGTCAACGCCGTCGCGGAAAGGGAAGAACGCGTCGGAGACGCACGTCGAGCCCCGCGCTTTCTTTCCGGCCTTGCGCACAGCAATCATCGAGGAATCGACGCGCGACGTCTGCCCCGCGCCAATGCCCAAGGTGTGCTTGTCCTTCACCAGGATGACGGAATTGGACTTGACGTGCTTGCACACCTTCACGCCGAAGAGCATGTCCACAATTTGATTCTTCGAAGGGACTTTCTTAGTGGGGCACAGGAACGTGATTTTTCCGGTCTTCTTCCAATGAGCGATGATATCTTCGATATCCTCTTTAGACGGATTTTTCTTGGAGACGATCTTGATGTCTTTCTCATGCAGGTCTGGAAAATCGCGCGTCTGAACTAAGAGCCCGCCGACGACTTTTTTTGTCGTCAGGTGCTCACGTTCGTTGTGCTTCAGGAGCGTCGGCAATTTCAGGAGGCGCAGGTTCTTCTTGCCGGAAAAGAGTTTGAGCGCGCCGGCGTCGAAATCCTCTGCGACAATCACTTCGACGAACTTGTCCTTCAGGAATTCAGCGCATTTCTTCGTGCACGCGCGGTTCAACGCAATCACGCAGCCGAACGCGGATAAAGCGTCGGCCTCGTAAGCCGACTGCAACGCCCGGACGATGTCGGATGCGCTCGCGACGCCGGAGGGATTCGCGTGCTTGATCACGGCGGCGGTCGGCTCAGCGAACTCCTTCACGATTTCTAAAGCCGCGTCGGCGTCCATGATGTTATTATAAGACAGCTCTTTGCCCTGCAGCTGCTCGGCCGTGGAGATGCACGGCTCGACGATGTCCGGGGACACGTAGAACGCCGCCTCCTGGTGCGGGTTCTCGCCATATCTCATGTCCTGCTTCTTGCTATACGGCAGGACAATGGTGTCGGGGAATAATTCCGGGGAGAGATATTTCAGGATTTCAGCGTCATAAAAAGCAGTCCTGCTGAACACCTTGTGCGCGAGCTCTTTCCTTTGCTCAACGCTTATCCCCCCTTTTTTAAGAGAATCGATAACCCCGGCATAATCCTTCGGATCAGTCACCGCAATCACATGCTTGAAGTTCTTGGCCGCCGCCCTGAGCATCGATGGCCCGCCAATGTCGATCATCTCAATGGTCTCATCAAAGCCCGCTTTTTTCTTCACCGTCTCCTCGAAGGGATACAGGTTGACGACGACCATGTCGATCGGCTCAATCTTGTTCTTCTTCGCGTCCGCGAGATGCGATTTCTTGCTCCTGTCTGCCAAAATCCCGCCGAGAATCCTCGGATGCAATGTCTTGAGCCGGCCTTCCATGATCTCAGGGAAGCCAGTATAGTCAGAGACCTCGGTGACAGGAATGTGTGCTTGGCGCAGCGCCTTGGCCGTTCCGCCTGTGGAGAGGATCTCCCAATGCATCCTTACGAGTTCGCGAGCGAATTCAACGATCCCTGTCTTGTCGAAGACAGAAATGATCGCTCTCATGCTTGCACCTTGAGCTTGCCCTGCGAAAAAAGCGTGATCGCCTCAACGAATGCTTCCCCTTCCAGCTTCTGCGCCTTCTCCTTCATGGTCTCGGGGGAATCATCCTGCTCTATCTTGTATTTTTTTTGTACGATAATCTGCCCTGAGTCAACGCCCTCGTCAACGAAGTGCACCGTGATTCCTCCCACAGTTTCCTTGTTCTTGAGCATGGCCCGGTAGACATCCAGATCCATGCCCCCAGCATACGCAGGAAGCAAACTGGGATGCACGTTCATGATGCGGTTCTTATAGGCTTGGACAAATTGCGGGGAAAGGATGCGCATGTAGCCAATCAGCAGGATCAAGTCCGGCTTGTAGGATTCGAGAACCTTGAGCACTTCTTGATCGAACTGCTCCCGCGTCTTGCCCTTGGAATCAACGAATACAGCGGGAATGCCGTGCATCCTGGCCCGCTCGAGGATATAGGCGTCTTTCTTGTTTGAAATCACAATATCGACAGTTGCGTCCAGTTTCCTAGCTTTGATGCTGTCGAGAATGAACTGCAGATCAGTGCCCCTGGTGGAGCCCAAAACAGCCAGCTTGACGGTTGCCACCAGTGCAGATGGAACGGAAAGTCGATTTATAAAGCTTTGCGTATGTTTTTTATAAGGTAAAGAGGTGAATAAACACATGAGCCGGGCATTCATTAGGCAATTCTACGCGGAGCACCTGAAGCGCTACGGCAAGGATGACATCCGGGCCATGGGCTGGCACCAGGAGGATGAGTATAGCGTCCGGTTTGAGATCGTCACGCATGGCCTGGAACTCGAGAATTCCTCCATCCTCGACGTCGGCTGCGGCTTCGGCGGCCTGTACAAGCATCTCATCATGTCTCAAGTGAGGAATTTCTCATATCTTGGCATTGATATTCTTCCAGAGATGGTTGAGGCAGCGAAGGAAAAGAATCCGACGGGAAGATTCGAGGTCCGCGATATCCTTACGGACCCCACATATCCATCTGATTATATTTTTTGCATTGGCGCCTTAAACGTGAAAACGGAAGGATCAGAAGGGTATTTCAGAAAAATGCTGGAAAGGATGATAGCCCTCGCGAAAAAGGCGGTCGTAATAAGCTTTCTTTCAGAGCCCGTGTATCTCGCCGACGGCCCTTATCATGTCGAGGACGCTGAGCAAGTGAAGAAGGAGCTTGAATCATCATATCCAGTAAAAGTTGACATCCATAAAGATCCAAGATTACGGGGAGAAAGCATCCTCTTTATTCAACGCCGCTGAAGCTGGTAGCACTCGATCGCGTTCTCAAGGAGCATCGCGATGGTCATCGGCCCCACGCCGCCGGGGGCAGGAGTGATCCAGCCCGCCTTGTTCTTCACTTTCTCGAAGTCGACGTCTCCGCACAGCGTGCCGTCTTCGAGCCGGTGCATGCCCACATCCACAACCACAGCTCCTTTCTTCACCATGTCCTTGGTGACGAATCTCGGCTTTCCGATGGCGACAACCAGGATATCGGCCTGTTTCGTCAGCGACTTGAGGTTCTCGGTCTTGGAATGGCACATCGTCACCGTGCAGTCCTGCTGCTGAAGAAGAAAGCTAACCGGCTTGCCGACGATATTGCTCCTGCCAACAACCACCGCGTGTTTTCCTTTTAGAGGGATGTTATGAGCGAGCAGCAATCGGATGATGCCTTTCGGAGTAGCCGGAAGCAACAGTCCCTTCCCCAAGAACATATTTCCCACGTTGACCGCAGAAAACCCGTCAGCATCCTTGAAGGCGAGGATGGAATCGATAACGAGATGCTCGCTCACCTGCTCTGGAAGGGGAAGCTGGACGATGAAGCCGTGAATCTCCCTGTCCTGGTTCATCTCATCAACAGCCGCGATAACCTCAGACTCAGTAGCATTCGCGCCGAGCAGGATCTTCTTGGAGACGATCCCCACCTCCTCGCAGGCCTTGATCTTCCCCTCGACATACACTTTCGAGGCCGGGTTGTCGCCCACCAGCACCACCCCAAGGCCCGGTTTCGAACTCATCGCGCTCACCTGCTCCTTCATCTTTTGCCTAAGCTGGGCCGCGAGGTCCTTCCCGTCGAGCAATTGTGCCGTCATAAGAGAGCCTGCCTCACGATGCTCTGGTCGCGCTTCGGGCCGACCGAGACGATGGCCGCCGGTATTCCCAGGAGTTCCTCGATTTTTTCAACATAAGCTTGCGCTTCAGGCGGAAGATCGTCAAAGTCTCTGATTTTGCTGATGTCCTGCTCCCATCCCTTGAGAGAGATGTAACTCGGCTTCACCTTATCAAGGCCAGCAGCCGGAAATCCTTGGCTCCCATCATACGAGACGCAGATCTTGAGCTCCTTCAGTCCGCCCAGTACATCCAGTTTTGTGAGACAAAAGCTGGAAAGCCCGTTCACCATGACAGCATATCTCGCGGCCACGGCGTCAAACCATCCCGTCCTTCTCGGCCTTCCTGTGGTGGTGCCGTATTCCATGCCCTGCATCCGAAGAAATCTCCCAATATCATAATCCGAGTTGCGATTGGCCTTGGCCTGCACGTCCCGCTTGATCTTGAGCGCCGCTTCCGGAGTGAGATTCGCCAGACTCGTTTCTTGCTTTGCCTGAGCATACGTTCCCAGTTCTGTCGGGAAAGGGCCCTCGCCTACTCGTGTGGCATAGGCCTTGAACACGGCCGTAACTGCCTTGATGTTCGTCGGCCCTACGCCCGAGCCGGTGCAGGCGCCCCCGGCTGTAGGATTTGAGGAAGTGACAAAAGGATAGGTGCCGTGGTCCACATCGAGCAGAGTTCCCTGGGCGCCTTCGAAAAGGACTTTTTTCCCGGCCCGGATGCACTGGTTGAGCAAGCTGACAGTATCAGTGACATGCGGCTTCAATCGTTTCACGGTCGCCACCGCTTCCGCCATTCTGACGCCATGCCTTCCAATCTTGTCCATGTAGCATGGCCCGATTCCCCTGCCGGTGGTGCCGATCTTCTGCGAATGGTCTGAAGTGTCGAGCTGCTTGTGGCGCTCGGTGATGACGTGCGCGGAGCTAGAAATAGCAAGATTCTTCTCATCCACCCTGAAGCCGGCCTTTTCCAGCGTCGCGATCTCCCGCAATAAAACGTCAATATCAATGACCGTGCCATTGCCGATGATGTTGAGCGTGCCCTTGTGCACGATCCCTGAAGGCAGGAGATGGAATTTGTAAGAAGCCCCGCCCGTCATCACCGTGTGGCCGGCGTTGTTGCCGCCCGAATATCTTACAACAACATCCGCCTTTTCCGCGAGAAAATCAACGATCTTGCCCTTGCCCTCGTCGCCCCACTGCCCGCCGACAATCACGAGTGTATTCGCCATACTTTGCCCATTCAGAAGCTTATTTTTAAACGTTTCCATCAAGGTCTCAGCCACGAAATTGAAAAGATACCTTTTTAAATCATGCAAAATCCCTTCACGCTATGGCAATCGCACAGATGCGCTCACGGAGGAAGATCAGCGGCGGCAGATACAAGGTGCAGCCGACCAAGACCTGGTCCCAGCTCGGCTCAGACCCGGCGCTGACAAAGATCGACGCGATGAGAAAGCGCTCCCTCAGGACGCTGGGCGGCCACCGCAAGTTCCGGCTGTTTTCCGCTGACACAGCCAATGTTTTAGATCCCAAAAGCAAGGCCTTCAAGGTCGTGAAGATTAAAACGGTAGTGGACAGCCCGGCGAACTCCAACTATGTGCGCCGAAATATCCTCACCAAAGGCACGATCATAGATACGGAGCTGGGCAAGGCGCGCATCACATCAAAGCCCGGCCAGGACAGCGCAGTGAATGCAGTTCTGATTTGATTGCTTGGTGTAATCTTTTTCTCCTGACGCAAGATGGGTTCTTGCTATAGTACAACGACAAAATACAGAATTGAGCTATAAATGCCAAACTTAAAATAATGAAGAAGCTTCTCGAGCCGTGATGAAGAACTCCGCTGTTCGCGATAGGATCGTGGAGAAGACGCTCGAGAAGAAGCGCGAGGCTGCGCTCTCCTTTCTTGAAAGGAACGTCCGGGGAGCGCGAGTTGAGCGGGCTGGGAATGTCATAAGGTTCCGGAACCGGGGCGCGGCCTATGAGGTCATCCTGCTTTCAAGGCAGAGCGATTTCCCGGTGCAGTTCACGGAAAATCCGGATTTCTTTGATGAGGACAGCCGCAGGCTCACAGCCACCTTTGCCACGCTCGTCGACCGCGTCCGGGAAATCAATGGACGCGGAGCTAGGCCATTCTATGTCGTCCTTGGCGCTGCGGTGGATTATGACGCTCTGCAGGTGCGCGTCCAGGCCCTGGCACAAGGCACGGCGCCGCCAAATGACCTGGTCAACCATGGCCACTTCGACAAGCAGACGCTGCCAAGCAGGCGCACCCCGAACCCGCGCTGGAGCTACCGCACCCTCGACCCCATAGAAGTGGCGCTGATGACGCTCTACTGGAACTCCACAAGCCAGAAAAGGTCAGGCTCGCGGCTCGGGCCGGGATTCTCCCATCTCGTCTTCAGGCCCGGGCTTCCGGTCTATAATCCGGTCGAGAGCCGCCTCGAATGGCAGTTCTATGCCGACCGCGATGCTCCTTCCGGGTTCAGGCGAGAAACGTGCCCTGTCTGCGAATACAGCAACCAGGATCGGAGCCATCTGGACTGCAAATCGATGCCGCAATATGTGTCGTGGGTGCGTCGCAGGGATCACGCGCGCTACGACAAGGTGGAATGGGTGAGCCGCAGCAGGCTGGACAAAGACGCGCAAACAAGTGTCGAGGCGCGGAAAGGCGTCCGGCTCAGGGAAGATGCTGTGCAGGGGGACCGGCTCGAAAGGATCCTCGGCGCCCCGCAATCCGACCTCTCCATCGCCCTTCTTCGCGGGTGTGGGACAGAATTAAGCTAGCCTAGCCAGAAGAGGTTGTGCCATATCGTGGTGAGGAAGTTGGCTGTGTCAACTCTGTCGGGTCTTTTCTGTCCC
>Ga0209541_10004652_pt1 | contig 24281 bp, 22 predicted proteins | sample RifCSPlowO2_01_FD_184027 | JGI IMG/M metagenome (GOLD analysis project Ga0209541, IMG submission 184027) | Groundwater microbial communities from Rifle, Colorado - Rifle CSP2_plank lowO2_0.1 (SPAdes) (version 2) | ecosystem: Environmental > Aquatic > Deep subsurface > Groundwater | place... | reverse complement strand
CCTTCTGAAAACGATGCACCCACTGTTCCTTTCGGCGAAGCGACACCAGTTTCGCCCGCAACGCAAGAATATTCTTGTCTGCAAGCGCTATTCTCGTACGATGTGCACGCCCCAAACCCGCCGGACCCAATAAACGCGCAAATTCTGCAAGATCCCCACTGAGCGTTCTTTTCAAGCTTCGTTCCGCGGTTAGGCGTCGCCGTGCTTTGATGCGCCCAGCCGCCAGCCTGCGCCGCGTACGTTCCAACAACCGTTGAGCGATTCGACCCATACTAATCGATCGAACAACTACCAAAAGGTTTAAAACCGTCACAGAAACGCCGTTCACCGGCAAACCACCCTCCCGATGTTTAAAAGCACCCAAACCGAAATAGAATATATTGGCGGACAAGACCGATTCCCTGCTCGGGGAAATTGGCCGTACAGCCGCCCACAGGAGGAAACAACATGAGCGAACGAACCGTCACGGTAAAACCGTCCAAACCAACCAAAGAAAAGGAAGAAAAAACCATTGAAGAACAAACTCTTTCTATGGACGAAACCAAAACCGCCACTTCCGGAAAAAAAGAAGAAAGTGGAAAAGTCAAATCGATTACGGAACTACCCGGAATCGGACCCCAAACCGCTGAAAAACTCTTGCAAGCCGGATACAAAACCCTTGAATCCATCGCCGTCGCGTCCCCGATGGAATTAATGGAAGCCGCCGGCATCGGCGAAATCACCGCGGGAAAAGCCATTGGCGCCGCCCGCGAAAGCCTCGAAATGGGATACGAAACCGCCGACAAAATCCTTGCGCGACGCGAAACCCTTGAACGCATCTCCACCGGAAGCAAAGAACTCGACAGTTTAATCGGAGGCGGCGTCGAAACCCAAAGCATCACCGAAGTCTACGGACAATACGCCAGCGGAAAAACCCAGTGGGCATTCCAGCTATGCGTCATGACGCAGCTTCCCACCGAACAAGGCGGACTATCCGGAAACATCCTTTACATCGACTCCGAAAACTCGTTTCGACCCGAACGCGTGGTTTCGATTGCCAAAGCCAAAGGACTTGATCCCGAAAAAACCCTCAAAAACATTTTCGTGGCCCGCGCCTATAACGCCGACCACCAGATGTTACTCGCCGAAAAAGCGGTCGAAATGATCGCACCCAAAAACATCAAACTCATCATCGTGGACTCGCTCACCAGCCTGTTTAGAAGCGAATTCATCGGACGCGGACAACTCTCCGACCGGCAGCAACGCCTCAACCGCCACATGCACACCTTGCAAAAAGTCGCGGAAATGCACAACGTCGCCGTGCTGGTCACCAACCAAGTCATGAGCCGACCCGACGTTTTGTTCGGAGACCCAACCAGTCCGATCGGCGGACACATCGTAGGACACAACTCGAAAACGCGAATCTATCTGCGAAAAGCAAAAGAAAACAAACGCGTCGCCAAGTTAGTGGACTCGCCATCCCTTCCAGACGGAGAAGCCATTTACTCGCTTACCGACGCCGGAATCGAAGACGCCTAACGGCCTTTTACAAAGCCCGGGAAAACAAAGGGGTTTCGAAACGAAACCCCGTAATCTTTTTTTCGCCAGGTTAAAAAAACAATCCACACTCACACCATCTACCGCCGTACAATGACGAGAGTATCCCCTATGAGCAAGCCCAGCCAACCCAAATCCGCACATGGCGCGTTTCTTCGCCGAGGACACGTTCACTCTCGACGCCTGCGAGGCGTTTCCCCCACACGCAAATCCGATTACGTGATTCCCATTCCATTCAACGGAAGAAAAAACAACCGCAAAAAAAAAGTAATTCCGCCTGAAATCCGCCAGCGCATCATCGAACTCGCACGCGAAAAAACAAACCCCAAAAGCACGCTCACGGGGCTTGTGCGGCAAATTTTGTGGGACCTGCAAAGCCAAATAATAAAACCCCGACTCGGACCGGACAGCGTGCGAAGAGTCCTTGAAGAACACGCCCAAACAACCGACTACAAGCTTCCTGCAAAAACAGCGTTCGGAGGAAAAAGAACGTTCAACGGAAAATCATGACACCGTCAACCGCTTTGACGCCGCTTTTTTCAAACGATTCATCACGGAAAACCCAATCCCTCGTTCCGGCACGCCTTGCACGACCGCACGCTTGATCTTGGCGTCGTCTAATGCGTGAAAAAACGCGAACAACCGCTTGCCCAGATCCGACGCGGAAGAAAACGAAAACACGACCCGGCCCGAAACGTTTTTCGCGACATTGCTCGAACAAATCACCGGAACGGACCGCGGAAGACCGTTAAAAAAAGAAGCCAATTTTTTTCCGAAACCAGTCACCACCGTAATCTTGCACGCAGGAGAATAATGTTTGTAACGCATTCCCGGGGACGCCACTTTTTTCGGACGCGCATCCGATACCAACGACGCATGAAAACGCACATCGGGCAACCAAGGCTTCAATTCCGAAATCCCGACCGGACCCGGACGCAAAACTACCTGATTTTCAAGGTCCAGCACCGTGGATTCGATGCCAAATACCGACGGACCGCCGTCCAGAATCGCGGAAACCCCCTTCATTTTTTTCACATGCCTTGACAACGTCGGGGACGGCTTGCTGGACGGATTCGCGCTTGGCGCCGCCACGGGAACATTCGCCATCGAGATCAGTTGTCGCGCAATCCGATTCGACGGCCACCGCACCGCGACCGTCGGCAAACCCGCGGTTACGATATCCGGAATCCGCGGCGAACGCAAAAACAAAACCGTCAACGGACCCGGCCAAAACCGCGACAAAAAACGCTTTTCTTTTTTGGACACCGACCGACCGATCACCAACGAAAGCATTTTCCAAGACGACACGTGCACAATCGTCGGATTTTTCTTCGGACGACGCTTTGCAACAAAAATTTTTTCAACTGAATCCGGCAAAAACGCGTTAGCGCCAAGACCATACACGGTCTCCGTTGGAAACACCACCAGCTTTCCCGAACGAATCAAATCCGCGCACAAACTGATGTTCTTTTTGGACGGAGAAAGCACGGATACCATATATACACCCAAAGACGATAGAATAAAAAAAACCCCATAAAAACGAAAATAGGACAAATTATACCGAATAAAAACAGTTTGTTCCAAAAATATCCCTATTATGAGGACAAAAATTCAAATCGGGATCGCGTTATCCCGACGCGAAAGCGCGAAATCCGCATTCAAGGAAAGCCAAAAAATTTTCAAAAATCCGCGCTTTGAACTCGTCGTCGAAAAAAACCTCGAACTGAATCACCTCCAACACCGAAAAGAATTCCTAAAAAGCGACGTCTTTTTCGTTTTCGGCGGCGACGGAAGTTTTCTCAAGGTATGCCAGGCCATTTCAAGCAAAACCCCCGTGTATGGCATCGGTTGCGGCGAACGAAACTACCTTTCCCAAATCCCATGCCACCAAGCCGCCAAAGGAATCCAGGAAATACTCGGCCAACCCCTGCAAAGCGAATCAAAAACCCGCCTCGAAATCGAAGGAATTCCAATTCCCATCCTAAACGAACTCGTCATCTGCCCCGAACACTCCGCCACGGTGATGCACTACGAAATCTTCGTCAACCAAAAACGACTCTGGCACGACTATTCGGATGGCGTACTCATTTCAACGCCCACGGGATCAAGCGCGTACAACGCCGCCGCCGGCGGACCCTATCTTTTGGACCACACCAAAGCAGTGGTGATTACGTCGCTTCATTCCATTGAAAAACGCCGGCCCGTGGTCGTGAGCGAAGACGCCGTGATTCACATCAAAAAAATCCATTGTTTAGACCAGCACATTCAATTGGTGCTCGACGGACAACAACGCACACCCCTTACAACCAGCGAAATTATCCTCACAAAAAGCAACTCCCCCGTTTTTTTGGGAACCGCAAAACCCCCTCACACAAGCCCCGATTCCCAAACCATGGACCAATGGAGTCCCAGCAGCCGCTTTGTTTTTGCCCTTATTCGCCAACACGGCGCCATGACCCAGGGCGAACTTCAAAAAGCCACCGGATTAAACCTGCGCACCATCCGCAGAGCGGTTAAACAGCTCTTAAACGCCCAAGCCGTCACCAAGCGGCCGTTTGGACGCGACCAACGGCAAGATTTGTACCACCTGCTTTAGACACGAAAAGCGGCAACCAACAAAAAAAAATCAATCTATCGTCGAGTGAACTCGTGAGCGTAAAAAAGTATAAATACCCAATGTCACTTTATACTTCCACCGCGAAAAAAAAGCAAAAAAATATTTTTTACGGTTAAAACAGGGGGAATGTGGGATGACAATTAAGTTCGTGAAAAAGCGAGACGGCCGCGTAGTCGCCTTTAATCAAGACACCATTACCAACGCGGTCTGGAAAGCCGCCAAAGCGGTTGGCGGAAAAGACAAATCACTGGCGGTCGAATTATCCAGAAAAGTCGTTCACGAACTCGAAAAAAAATTCCCCGAAAAACACGTTCCCACCGTGGAAGAAGTCCAGGACGCCGTTGAAAAAGTACTGATTGAACAAGGCCACGCGCGAACCGCGAAAGCCTACATCATTTACCGCCAGCAACACGCCGAAATCCGGCGCGAAAAAGCCCTGGTGCTTGACAAACAAGAAACCGACGAAGTCGACAAACGATTCGACTTAAACGCGTTACGCGTCTTAAAAGCGCGTTACCTGCGCAAAGACGCCGCGGGAAAAACCATCGAAACCCCAAAAGAACTCTTCACCCGCGTCGCGGTACACGTACTGATCCCCGAATTGCTCTACGATCCCCGCGTCTTTGACAAAGAAGCGACCCAAAAAACCCACCCCGTGGAGCCGTTTGACAACGTCGAAAACGAATACAAATTATCCATTGGAAAATACCAACTCAACCAATACCATCTTGAAGCCCTAAAACGCGTGTACGATAAGTTTTCCCGCCAAGGCAAAATGAAAATGCCGTGGGGACGATTCTTAGAAATGCTCAAAAACGGAGAATTCGACCAACACGAAACCAGCGGAGACGAATTCTACAGCCTCATGGTGTACAAAAAATTCATGCCCAATACCCCTGCGATCGCCAATTTCGGAGCGGTCCTTGGAATGGGCAGCGCCTGTTTTGTTATGGATGTCCGCGACAATATCGAAGGCATCATGGACACCCTCAAAAACGCCACCATCGTATTCAAATCCGGCGGCGGCGTCGGATACAATTTCTCGAAACTCCGACCCGAAGGCGATTTCGTTTCCACCACCACCGGCGCGGCCAGCGGCCCCATCTCGTTTATGGGACTGTTCGACAAAATGACCGAAGTCATCAAACAAGGCGGAATCCGCCGCGGCGCCAACATGGGAATTCTCAACTGCCTTGCAGGAGATACCGAGATTTCAACCATTGAAGGACGCAAAAAAATCAAAGAACTGGTTGGAACACAACCCCACCTGTACTGCCTAAATGATACCAATGAAGTGCGGATCCGGCAAGCGAACCGTGTCATCCACTCCGGCCAAAAAAAACTGGTTCGAATCACCTTCGACGACGATACCCGCATTGATTGCACGCCCGATCATCGCATCATGCGCTCGAACGGCCAGTATACACACGCCCAAGACCTCCAGCCCCTTGACAGCGTCATGGCGTTCCATAAGAAAATACTCAACGACCGCTACTTTATCGGTTCCACTATGAGCCCACTTTCCCCCGAGCACGTCATCGCCACCGAAACCAACAGCAAAGTACTGATCGAGCAGACCGGCCAAACACGATTGTCCAACGACCTGTGCGTCCACCACAAGGACAACAACCCCCTCAATAACCACCCGAATAACCTGCAAGTGCTTACCATTTCAGAACATGCCAAAATACACTCCGATGTCCTGATCGAAAACCAAAAAAGAATCGCGATTTCACGGAAAGGAAAAACGATCGAACAGGTTTATGGCAGCGAAAAAGCGGATGCATGGAAACAAAAAATGAGCCAAGCACGACGAAACAAAAAACCTTGGAACGCCGGCTCCGACACAGAAGTCTACAAAGCCCATTACAAAAACGGATTCAAGAACCAATACGAATACGCCAACGCCAACCACAAAGTGGTCAAAGTCGAACCACTGGAGGGCATTCACGACATCTACGACATTATCATGGACGATTACCACAACTTCGTCGCGAACGGCGTCTTTGTCCACAACTCAAACCACCCGGACATCGAAAAATTCATCACCGCCAAAGAAGGCAACAAACAACTCACCAACTTCAATATCTCCGTGCTCATGATGCCGGACTTCTGGGAATACTACAACAAAAACGAACCCTACCCCCTGATCAATCCCCGCGACGGAGAAGTCGTCCGAACCGTGAACCCCCGCATGCTCTTTGACATGATTGTCTACCAAGCATGGGAAAGCGCGGAACCCGGCGTGATCTTCTACGACAAAGTCAACGAATACAACCCGTTCTACGAACACCTCGGACCCATTGTGACCACGAATCCCTGCGTGACTGGAGACACGCGCGTATCCACCGCAAAAGGATTGGAACGCATCGACCAACTTGCACCCGGCCTAATTACTGTGGATTCGCGTGTAAACGCGCTTTCAAACAAAAGCGGCTCGAAATCGCTCCAACTTGGAACCCAGCAAGGAACCGCAATTCAGGTCATTAAAACTGGAACCAAACCCGTGTTCCGAGTGGAAACCACCAGTGGATTTGAAATCAAAGCAACAGCAGATCACAAGATACTGACCCCCCACGGATGGAAAGCAGTTGAGCAACTGACCGCTGGAAACGAAATACTGATCCAAAGCGGGGCAGGAAAATTCAATTCAGATTCCGCATTACCTTTTATTGTGGAAAATACCCCCGTCGGAAAAAACGGAAAAAAGTACCGGAATAACCTTCCCGCAAAATGGAGCTACGATCTCGGCCTCGTTATGGGCTGGATGCTCGGCGACGGATGGCTCAATGATCAAGCGAACCAAGTGGGGCTCGTATTTTCAAAACCGGACTATGAAGCAAAAGAACAGCTCAAACCTATTTTTGAGCATTATTGTAACCGATCCATAAAGCTCACCAACAGAGATCAAAGTGCAGTTCAGATCCGAAGCAACAGCAAGTATGTTACAGAGTACTTCTTCAAACTCGGACTCACTTCCGTCGATAAGGAAAAAGAAGTTCCAAGCACGATTTACACCGCAACCGAAGAGGCAGTCAGAGGATTCCTCAAAGGATTATTTTCTTCGGATGGAACTATTGCGCACCAAAAAGAGAGCAGAAACTATGTACGACTAAATTCCAGTTCACTTACATTACTCAAAGGAGCGCAACGATTGCTTCTCAATCTTGGAATCAAAAGTACGATTTATGATCGCTCAACCGAACCAAAAACATTCAAATACATCACGGCAAAAAACCAAACTAAGCAATATCAAACCAGTGGCGAAAATTATGAGCTAAATATCAGCAAAGAAAATTTGCCACGCTTTTTAGACAAAATCGGTTTCATTCAAAGCCGACACACCCAGACGGCAGCAAAAATACAACAACACGAATTTTACACTGAATATTTTGTTGAAAAAATAAAAACCATCGAGGCTGCCGGCATCGAAGATGTCTACGATCTTACGGAACCGACCACCCATTCATTTATCGGAAACGGAATACTGCTACATAATTGCGGCGAAGTATTGTTGTATCCGAACGAAAGCTGTAACCTTGGAAGCGTCAATGTCTGGACGTTTTTCAAAGAAGACGAAGACGGAACCCAATACTTTGACTGGGATGACCTCAAAAAAACCGTGCAAACCGCAAGCAAGTTTCTCGACAACGTCATTGACGTGAACAAGTTTCCATTAAAAGCCATCGAAGACATGACCGACGCCACGCGCAAAATCGGACTCGGAGTCATGGGCGTCGCCGACTTGTTTTACGAACTCAAACTCCCCTACAATTCCCCCGAAGCGCGCGATGCCGCCGAAAAACTCATGGAATTCATCAACTACCACAGCAAAGCCGTTTCCATTGACCTGGCCAAAACCCGCGGACCCATGCCCTACAACGACAAAAGCTTTTACCTCGAAGGCCGGCTCGCGATTTCAGGACCCGAAACCAAAGAAAAACTCCACTTCAACTGGGACGACATCCGCGAAGGATACAAAAAATTCGGTTCCCGCAACGGCTACAACACCGTCATCGCGCCCACCGGAAGCATCTCCATGATCGCGGGCTGCAGCTCCGGAATCGAACCCGTGTACTCACTCGTATTCGAAAAAAACGTCAAAGTCGGAAGCTTCTACTACGTCGACCCCGTCTTTGAACGCATCATGAAACAAGAAGGACTCCACGACAGCAAACTCATGGAAGACGTATCCGAAAACGGCGGAAGCATCCAACACATCCCGTATTTGACCAACGAACAAAAACACGTTTTCGTCACTGCCATGGACATCACCCCTGAAGACCACATCCGAATGCTCGCCGCGTTCCAACGCTGGTGCGACTCCAGCATTTCGAAAACCAACAACTTTCCGGCCGACGCGACCGTCGAAGACATGCGCGCCAGTTACCTGCTCGCATACCAATTGGGATGCAAAGACGTTACGGTTTTCCGCGACAGCTCCATCAAAGCCCAAGTGCTGAACGCACCCAAGAAAAAAACCGTGGACACGAGCTCGCTCAAACTCGAGGCCAGCAAAGCCCAAACCATGCAAGCGATTTCGCCTTCACCTGCCCCCATAACCCAAACCGCCAAACCCGCGGAAACAAAACAAGTCACGGGCCGAAGCACTTCGACAGTCCAGCAACCCAAAAGCAAATACGAAATCACGAACTGCCCCAACTGCAACTCCGTGACCCAAATCAAAGAAGGCTGCGTCAACTGCCCCGAATGCGGCTGGGGAATGTGCAACTAAGCCTTTTATCTGCGGATAAAAGCCTTGGGAAAAACCGCTCATTAGCCCAAATGCTTCGTGCAATTGAGCACCGAAAAATGCGGTTTTTTTCCCTCTTCGATTTCGAGCACTGAAACGGCGGTGTTCTTCGGGTGGATTTTATGAAATTCCTCTAATGTGGGTTCAAGCTCGAAAAAAAACGCAATTAATGTGGACATCCAGACACCGTGACCAACCAAAAGAACAGTTTGATTTGAATGCTTTTTTTTAAGTTCTTCAATTAAGTCTAATGCTCTTTTCTGGGCATCCAGAAAAGATTCGCCGTTTTTGGTACGATGCTTCGCATATGGAACACCGGATTCCTGACGCTCTTTTCGGATAACGCTTAATGGAAGACCCACAGCGTCTCCAAGAGAACGCTCGCGCAGCAGGGGCGAGTAAACCGGTTTGAGCTCGAAATGAAATTTCAAGATTTCCTTTGCGGTTTCGACCGCGCGTGGATAATCGCTCACGTACACCGCATCGATTTTCTCGTCCTTGAGACGCAACGCGAGTTTTTTTGCTTGGTTAATTCCAAGAATAGTCAAGGGATCATCGGCGTCTTTTCCAATGTCCTTGACATTACACTCGGTTTCGCCGTGCCGGACCAAAATGAGTCGCAACATGAAGAAATCTGAATCCCATTCTTTTTAAGAATTCCCCCGCAAAATTATTTGGGCCAGGTGAGGGGGCTAGCGGTCCCCTGTACCCGAAATCCGCTTCATGCGGGAACCCACGCTGTCAAAACGTGAATTGGGCTTGTACCAAAGCCATTGTTTGGACGACGACCCTTTGTCCTAAAAGGTCGATGGCAATTGCCAACCCGCCAGGTTCGGAAGAAAGCAACGGTACCAATCGTCTTCGATGCTTTTAGACCGCAGAGGCGAGGAAAAACAATGGACTAAACTTTGGGACAAAACCAGTGCGCTATTTGGCAGCGGCCCACTTGAAAATTAATCCGAAGACAACGAAAACGCGGAATCAAACGCGTCCAGCAGCACCCGATTTTTCCGCAACACGTTCCGCGTGGCCGTCAAAAGCAATCGAAGCTCCCGCGAAGACGTAGCCAAGCGCCGCACGTTTCGAACCAATAGCGACGCGCGTTCTTTTGGAGACACGGGAATAATCGTTCCATCCGAAGTCAAATTCACGATTTCGTCCAAATTCAACGGAATCACTCGGCTTTTTTCGCGGACAAAACGCGAGATAAAACTCGGACTTGGAATAAAACCCGCGGCCGCCACTTTTGCCAATTCAACTGCCGCGTCTTTTCGCGCAGCCGCAGACGGAAGGTCCTCAAGCCGAGTCTGAATCACTTTGGTTCTTTTTTCGGTGGAACCAAACAACTGCGAAACCAACACCCATTGATCTTTTTTGGAACCCGCGGAAAGCCGTGTCATCCCCATTTTTGGAATCCGGACCTTTGCATCCATTAAACGGTTGATCACGTTTTGATACGAACGCGCATGAGCATGTGAAAGCGGAGTCGAAAACACCTGGATCGCGACCCGTTTCATCACACGTTTTCGATCAGGATGTTTTGGCGTAGCGGCAGGCGAATGCGGCGCTCCCTCGAACATGGCACGCCCCGCATACACGCGTCCGCGAAGCCCGGATCCGAGCAAAGCCGGCGAACCCGAAGAAGCGGAGGTAATCCACACCCGGTTGGCATGCTTAAAAAAAAACTTTCGAGGCATACGACCGTAGGTTTTCAAGACAGTACAAATTTAAATAAACGTGCGTTATCTTGTTGCATGCCACGACCCGGAAGCCTTCGAAAACCCATCGAGCTCCTCAAAAAACAAGCCAAGAAAAAAGAAGCCGAGTGGAACAAAGCCAAAACCGATCGGACAAACGCCCAGCAACAGGTGCGAAAAACCGAATCGCATATTCGCTACGCATTCAACTACGAACCTGTTCCGATCCTGAATCCCGACCGACGCGACGAAAGCGTGCTCGACTTTCAAGCCGCGCGAAAAAAAGAACAAAAAACAATCCGCGCGGAACAATCCACCGAAACCAAAGCGCGTCACGCCGAATATATGGTGTTAGACGCCCAAAAACTTCGAAGCAGCGTCGTCGGAAAAGCTGTCCGGATCATCACCGGCGGAGAAAAACTCTGGAGCCGAACGCGAAAAATTAAAACGAAAAGGAAAAAAAACACCCGTTCGTAACTTAGCGTTTTGTACCCACCGTAAAACCATTGGCCAATTCTAACATTACCGTTTTAGGATCTGCCACGGGCACAACAGCAGCTGCCAAAAAAACCCCTTTTGTTCCGAGTGCAAGCGATGCACGGGTATCTTCCGAAGAAGCAACTCCCGCACCCATAATCGGGATCACCGAGTCATTCACAGAAAAAATCGCTTTAACGGACCTAGCCACTAAATCCGGATCCACACGCGAAATCGATTTTAATGTTCCGATCAGTTCCGGAAGTTCAATTGCTAAAAAATCAGGCGAAAATTCCGCAATTGAACGCGCACGCGAATCGTTTTCTGCGCACGCCAAAACCTCAAGACCGATGCCGTGCGATCGTTCAATCACCGCACGAACCACTTCATCTGAAACCGGATCCTCCGCGTGATTAACCACCACTCCCGCAGCACCGGCTTCTTTTAGCGCTTCAGGCAAAATTTTTCCGTTTCCTTTTCCAAATGAAACCGGATCCACGTGCTGAGAAAAAACCGGGACCGAAACCGAAGACGCCACCAACCGCACGTCCACCGGAGAAACCACCGGAACAATTGACACCCCGGTCTTTTTGGCCACTTCCTGGCACAATTTCGCCAATGTTAGCGCATTTTTTCCAAACCCTTGCTGATAAACCTTAAAATTCACAAACAAAACCGGCAATTCCACCACGATCTCACCCCAAAAAATAGGGAAAAACACTATTTAAGGGTTTTTGGAACCACTACATTAATACCATGCAATACGCCCACCAAACCGGGGAAGACCTCTTAGAAAAAGTCCGCAACAGCCATTTTTCGTCGGAAATACCGCTGATTCGAAAAGCGCTTGAAAAAAACAAACCTCTTCCCGAACACACCCGAACGCTTGCCATCGACACGGCAAGCACGTTGACCCAATTTGGATTCGGAAAAACGGCCGTCTGCGCGGCACTGCTTCAATTCCACGATCTTGAAACCCTCAAAGGCGAATTCGAATCCGAAATACTGGAACTGGCCCACGGACTGCAAAAAATCGAGCGCGTGAAAGCCAAGAACCGGGGAAAACTATCCCCGGAATCACTGCAAAAAATCATTCTGGCCTTGTCACCGGATCCCCAAATCATCATCATCTGGATCTGCAAAAAACTCGTGGAACTGAGGTTTTTGTCCGAACAACCCAAAGACGAACAACTTCCGCTGGCCGAAGACGTGCTCAATCAATGGGTCCCCGTTATTCACAAACTCGGGCTGCACAAAATCCGGTGGGAAATCGAAGATCTGGCCATGAAAAAAATCCTGCCCAAAGAATACAAAGCCATCAAAGAATACCTCAACGACAAGCGAAACACGCGACAAGAAAAAATGCGCGAACTCGTCGAAAAACTCCGATCCGCGCTACAAAAAGCCCAACTTGAAGCTGTGGTATTCGGACGCGTCAAAAACTTTTACCGCATTTACAAAAAAATGAACGAACAAAAACGAAACCTGAAAGACATCCACGATTTGATCGGCGCGCGCGTCATCTGCAACAGCGTAAACGAGTGCTACGAAACACTTGCCGTGATCCAGAACTCCTTCAAACTCGAAACCCAAGGATTCGATGATTACATCCAAAAACCCAAAAAAACAAAGTACCAATCCATTCACGTCGACCTGGACTGGAAAGGAATACCATCCGAAATACAGATTCGAACCTGGGAGATGCACAAAGAAGCCGAAGAAGGCGTCGCCGCGCACTGGGAATACAAACAATACAAAAAAGACCCGACGTTTGACCGGCACTTAACGATTGCCAAACAACTGGCGGAATGGTTCGACCAAGTACACCACAAAAGCATCATGGACTCGCTGAACCTAAAATTCGAAAAAAACAAAATCTTCGTTTTAACCCCAAAAAGCGAACTCGTGGAGCTGCCCGAAAAAGCCACCCCCGTCGATTTTGCGTTTGCCGTGCACACAGAACTCGGATACAAATGCGAAAAAGCCCGCGTGAACGGAAAAATCGTCCCGCTCGATTACCAACTCCAAAACGCGGACAGCGTCGAAATCATCACCAGCGAAAAGCAAATTCCAAAACAACACTGGTTAACGTTTGTTCAAACCGAAAAAGCGAAACAAAAAATCCGAACCAAACTGAACATCGTTCCGACAAAACCCGAAAAAGAAAAAAAAACCGGAATCGTAAAAGCGACGTTCCGGAAAAACGCGCAGTTCCTTCCCGCCAAATGCTGCTCGCCGATTCCGGGCGATGAAATCGTCGGGCACAAAACCACGAAACGAAAAATAAAAATCCACCGGATCGACTGCCCCAATGCCCAGCGGATACCCGAAGACGAGCGACTGACACTATCCAACGCATCGTTCACTCAAAAAGAATTCGAAACCACGCTGCGAATCAACGTGCACAACCAGCCGGGAGTACTCTCCGAAATACTGGACGCCATCGGCAAACACGATACCAAAATCATTTCCACCGAAGCCGTTACGCACGCGCACTCAATCACATGCCGATTCCGCATCAAAACAAAAAACAGGAAAACCTTCGAGCAAACCGCCGAACGCGTACAGAAAATCAAAGGGATTATCGACGTACAACGCGGATGACTCGCGGCGACGAAACCAATCGAAGAACCTCGTTGACGCTTTGTTCCACCGTCTGGTTCGAAGTGTCGATTTCGACGTCGCACAATTCCCGAAAATCCGAAACCATCGAATCGAAAAAACGCCGGTTCACGAGCAAACGTTTTTCGTCCCGAGTCAAATGAGAACGCATCTTGAGGCGTTTTTTAACGGTTTTGTAATCCGCATACAAATGAATCGAAAGCGTCGGTTTTTCGAGGGAAATGTTCTCCAGAATCCGCAAAACACCCGGCATTTTCCGCTCGTACGCATCCACGACCAAAGTCGGGAAAAACCGGTCGCAAATAATGTTTTTCTTTCCGCGTTTTTTCACGCGGGCGGACGTATCCACCACCGCTTCCAGATAAAAAACCAGGTTCAAAAACCCGTTGTCATCCCGAAGCGACATCGAACGACGCTGCTTCAATTCCGCGGACGGAGTAGACACATAAGACCAGCCTTTGAGCGCGGAAATCTTTCGCGCAACGGTTGTTTTTCCGACGCCATCGACGCCTTCCAAAACAAAAAAAGAGCTTTTGCGCATATACAAGTACAATCATATTCCAATAAAATCATTTCTGTTGGCCAATGGAAAAGGTTAATAAAACAATAAACAATAAACCTACGATGATTCCGCTTGAAATAAAACGCATCAAAACAGGCATCACCGGTCTTGACGACTTGATGGAAGGCGGATTTCCGCAAGGACGCAGCGTACTCGTATCCGGCGCATGCGGAACCGGAAAAACCATTTTTTGCCTGCAGTTCCTATACAGCGGCGCCAGAAAATTCAACGAACCAGGAATTTACGTTACGCTGGATGAACGACCCGATCTGATCCGCGAAGACATGCTGCGCTTCGGATGGGATCTCCACGAACTCGAAGAAAAAAACCTTTTACAGATCATCGACGGAAGCATCGCCAAAATCGGAATTCCTTCCGAAGAAATCTTTTCCCTGCCCGTCACCGGATTTGATTTGGACAAACTCCTGCTTGAAATCATGCGGGTATCCAAGCGCATCAACGCCAAACGCGTCGTTATCGACTCCATTCCGGCACTTGGATTCAACTATGAAAATGAAAACGAAATCCGAAAAGCGATTCTCAAACTATCCTACATGCTCACCCGCGCCGGCGTCACAAGCCTCATGACCAGCGAAATCGACGAAGCAAGCAACCGGTTCGGGAAATACGGCGTCGAAGAATACGTCGTTGACGGCGTACTGGTGCTTCATTACATGGGCGTCGGAACACAAGCCAACCGAACGCTTCACATCCGAAAAATGCGCGCGACCGCGCACAGCGAAGATCTTCACCCCATGGTTATCAGCAAAGAAGGCGTATCCGTTCACTCGATCGACGACGAATACAAACAAACCTGATTTTCGATTAATGAAAAAAAACCAACTGCCGCGCACCCAAAAATTCGACGTCATCGTACGCGGCGAAGACCTGATTACACGCCTTAATCGCGGAGGATACTCGGTAAAAACCCAGTCTTACGGAGACTACCGAATGCTACCGACCGCCAAAAACAACGCATAAACCCTTAGTTGAGAGGCTGGGATTTAAAATCGTTCTTGCGCCCAATTTTAACGGTAAAAATGCCCGAAAAAAACGATTTGGTTGAAAGCAAACTAGGTCATTTGAAAACGCTGCGGGAAAACGGAATCAACCCCTATCCGTATCACTTCGAAGCTAACGCCACGTCTCAACAGCTTCACCAGAAATACGAATCCTTGGCCGCAGCCGAAGAAACCCAAGAAACCACTTGCATCAGCGGCAGAATCAAAATCATCCGAAGCTTCGGAAAACTCGTTTTTCTTGACGTATGGGACCACACCGGAAAAATACAAGTACAAGCCAAAGAAGACGAAACCGACAAAGAAAGCCTTTTTATCGTTGAAAACCTTGATCCCGGCGACTGGATCGGAATCGAAGGACGCATCATCAAAACCAAACGCGGAGAACTCACGGTGCTCGCCAAAAAATTCACGGTCTTATCCAAAAGCATCCAGCCGCTTCCCGAAAAATGGCACGGCCTCACCGACACCGAAACGCGCTATCGACAACGACACCTCGACCTGATCATGAACCCCGAAGTCAAACGCGTATTCGAAAAACGCAGCCAAATCATCAAAACCGTCCGCGAATACCTGGACCAACATGGATTCGTCGAAGTCGAAATCCCGTCGCTCCAACCGGTTTACGGAGGCGCGAACGCCAAACCATTCAAAACGCTTTCCAACGCCCTCAAACAAGAGTTATACCTCTCGATCTCGCCGGAACTCTACCTCAAACGCCTCATCGTCGGGGGATTCGACAAAGTGTATTTTTTGGGCAAGAGTTTTCGCAACGAAGACATCGACAAAACCCATAACCCCGAATTCACGATCATGGAATGTTACGCGGCCAATTGGGATTACAACGACATGATGAAATTGTTCGAGGACATGTACAATTACGTGGCCAAAAAAGTGACGGGAACCACCCAAATCGAATACGACGGAACCATCGTCGATCTCAAAGCACCTTGGCGACGACTTCCCGTGAAACAAGGCCTCAAAGAATACGCCAACATCGACGTTGACAAACTCAAAGACGCGGAACTGATCAAACTCGTCAAACACCATGCACCCGATTACGACGGTCCCCAAATCAGAGGACTACTCATCGCCGAATTATTCGAAGCCCTCGTCGAAGAAAAACTTGGAAAACAACCCGTGTTCATCACGGACTACCCTGCCGAAACTACGCCGCTATGCAAAGCCCATCGCGACAATCCCGAACTGATCGAACGATTCGAACCGCTTGTCAACGGATGGGAAGCGGGCAACGCATACAGCGAACTCAACGACCCCGTGCTCCAGCGAAAACTGCTTGAACAACAAGCCTCGGAAGGACGCGCCGGCGGAACCGCCGAACCCGTCGACGAAGACTTCATCAACGCCATCGAATACGGAATGCCCCCAACCGGCGGACTCGGCGTCGGAATCGACCGCATGGTCATGCTGTTGACCGGACAATCCACCATCAAAGACGTCGTGCTCTGGCCGCTGATGAAAAACAAGGAAGAAAAAAAGCCAGAAACGAAATAACGGACAAAACGACCGCTAGTTCTTTGCAATCGTCCACAAAAAATGAAAATACTGCGTAAACGAATCCGCCACCGCCTGGCTTTCGATCAAAATCGCGAACGGGTCCTCGTTCAACAGCAAAATCACGGTGACGTTACCCGAAACATCCACCATCATCGGATTGCGGTACGCATCCGGCAAAAACCGAATCTCGCAGTTTTTCTTAAACCCGATGTCTTTTCTTCCCCGCGCAAACTCGTAATAAATCATTTTTACGGGAATGTCATGCGATTCAACATGCTGTCGGATCCATTTGAAATCAGACCCCATGACTTCCCGCGTGCGACCCGAACTGCCCAACCCGAAAACCGGCAGGTTTAACGAAAACAATTTGTCCATCGCGGCTTTCACCCCGCGGCGACCCTTGAAAAAAAACACGCCTTGGTTTTGTTTCAGGTTCGAAAACAATTCGCTCAATTCCGGATACGCCTGCTGCAAGCGACGCTTTGAAAGCAGCAAGTCGGATTCGCGCCGGTCCATAATGTCGATTAATTCTTTTGGAGACGCCGCTTCGAACACTTTCGTTTTCGCGCGTACTACGGAGCCCACTAAGCCTTTTTCCGAAAGACGGCCCAGCACGTCGTACACCAACACACGATGCAAACCCGAATCCGACACGATCCGGCTTGCCTCCGAGGGCCCAAGCTTAAGCAGGGAAAAATATACCTTGGCCTCGTTTCGGGTCAAACCACAGGATTCCAAAACCGCCAAATCCATATCAATCCGTAGTTAGGTAGGTTACTACAATAATATAAATATTGCATTTGAGAAGAATCTGTATAGACCCATATGAAATACACGAAAAACCTGTTTGAACAACACCCATCCCAATTGCTCAAAGAACCTTGGTATCACCAGCGATTCGACGGATGCCCGCTGCTCATCAGCTATATCGGAGAAGCCCAAGCCAGAAAAGAAACGCGTAAACGGGATAACCATTTCACGCTCCAGTTATCGTTTTTCGAAAACGAACGAACCGACTGGTACATGTACCAACCCGACATCGATCGCGTCACAGGAAACTTTATCCGCTTAACCACCGAAAAACCGGATGACTGCACTCGCATCCTTTCCGACTGGCAAGAAGACGAAATTCGGTTCTACGACAAATGCATCGAACTCAAAAAAACCGATTTGACCCAACGAACGGATCAGCAACTCAAACACTTTTTTCTGGACCTAAACGAAATTTACCTGAACCGGCTCACCTCCAGTTCCCTCATCGACGGATTCGCCTTGGGAAGCGACAGAATCGTCGCCGAAATGATCCAAAAAAAAGTCGGAGAACAAAAACTCGGCGGATCATTCACCGAATACTTCTCCGCGCTCACGGCCCCCGTTCACTTGTCATTTATCAACGATGTCGAAATCGAAATACTGCAAGTCGCCCAAAAAGTCCAGAAAAAACCCGGTTTGAAAAGAGCTTTCCTGCGAGAAGACCCCGACGAAATCTCCCGTGAACTCAAAAAAAACCCTTCCATTCAACACGCGATTCAAAGCCTGCAGGACAAATTTTTCTGGAGCAAAAACAATTACGTCCACGACAACCGCCTCGATACCGCCCATTTTATCCGAGAAATCCAGGAAATCCTACGCCAACACACCGACATTTTGGGTCACATCGAAAAAATCAAAAATACGCCGATTCAAAACCGAAAAGAAAAAGAAAAACTATTCAAAAAACTCGAAATTGACGGAACCCTCAAAGCCCTCATCAGACTAAACGAAGATTTCACGTACTGGCAAGACGAACGAAAAAAAGCAACGTACTGGGGCACGCACTACCTCGGCGTTCTGCTCGAAGAAATCGGAAAACGCACGGGCTACACCGTGGACGAAATCAAATATTTCACGCCAAGCGAAGTTCATCACGTATTCGAAAAAAAAGACTGGCACGCCGAACTTGCCGCCCGAAAAAAAGGCTGTGTCATCCACTGGGACGAAACCCGATTCGAAGTACTGAGCGGGGCAAAATACCAGAAATTCAAAAAAGATTTCCGGGGACATACAGATTACGCCCACCTGACCGAACTCAAAGGACTCACCGCCTGCCTTGGAAAAGTCCAAGGAACCGTCAAACGCGTGCTCAGCGCAACCGAAGTTGGAAAAGTCGAAAAAGGAGACATTCTTGTCGCCGTCATGACAAGACCGGACTACATTGTGGCCATGAAAAAAGCCGCCGCCATTGTCACCAACGAAGGCGGCATCACCAGCCACGCCGCGATCGTCAGCCGGGAACTCAAAATCCCCTGCGTCATCGGCACCAAAATCGCGACGAACGCCCTACACGACGGAGACCTCATCGAAGTAGATGCCGACAACGGGATTATTCGAATACTCAAACGCGCGTCACAATGAAAACGACCCCAGACGCGGCTTTACCAACTCCACTAAATCCCCACTTTTCATTTCCACGGAACGCGTATGCAACCCAACGGAAAAATCCACCCGGTTGTTTTCAAGGATTTTTCGGTCAAAAAACGTCGGCAGATTCGAAAACAAACCCGAAAACGGGGAAACCGACCCCACTTCACAACCCGTGATCCGGAGCACGTCTTCTTTGGATGCCAAAAACAACCGATCCGCGTTCGCCAAATCCGCGGCTTTCTTCAAATCAACTTTCCGGTCCGCTGGCAGACAAAACAAAAAAAAATTACCCGCGTTTGAACGCGTCACGATCGCCTTGACGCCGCGGTGAAGCCCCACTTTTCGCAAACCCGCGGCTTCTTGTGACGTAAACACGGGCGCGTGTTCCATCAACTCAAACGGCTTTCCGGAGTCCAACAGCAACAATCGGATTTCTTCAAATTGTTTTTCGCCCAAACGCGATCACCATTACGGAGCGGAAGAACCGATCACCGCCAAATACGCCGACGGATTCACGACCGTGGTATACGTGACAATAACGGCCAAAAAAAACCGAACGCCCCAAAACAACAACAATAGCGCCGGGTTTCCCACCAAAAACGCAAGCCCAAAATTAAGCAACGAAACCAAAAACGACAACAACGCCGCGGGCGAAAACGACACCCAATTCTTTCTCGACAACGCAAATGAACGCGAAAGCGACTGCCAATACGAACCTTTCTCCAACACCGACACGCTCAACAACGGATACGTAAACACGTAAATCACCAACAACGCGATCAAGGAACCCACCAGCGTCACGCCAAACAACGCGGGAGACACCAACAACACCAACGTCGAAATAATCGCCAAAATAATGGAAACCACCAAATCAAACCCCGCAAGCAACGGCACCGACACCCAAAACCGCTTGGCCGAAGCCTGAATCGCTAACCGAAACGACACGCGCTTGGACAAATGAAACTGCGACACCAACGCCGGATACCAACTCGAAATCCACACATCCAATAACAACACGAAAATCGAACCCAACGACAACAACAAAACCGGGCCCAGCAAGGCCAACGCTTCCGCTTGCGACAACGGATCCACCCCAAACGCGGACGGCGCCAACGCCACCGACAAACGCGCGGACTCCAGCATGACAAAACCATACAACAACGCGACCAAAAGCTTCGGAACCAACAGCTTCGGATGGCGCACCACCAGAGAAAACGCGTCGGAAAAAAACGACCAGGACACCATCAACGATTCCCCGGTTTGTACAGCTTCGAATCCCAAAGCGCCTTAAAGAAAGGCAACGTCAACGTGGACAACATAAATCCAACCGCTGGAACAATCGCGTTTAACCACGGATTCGGAACCGAAATCACGGACAAATAAATACCGATCGCAAGATACGTAAACAACATCAACAACAATCGACGCAACCAACTCGTTTCCCAGGCTTTGTCCAACTCCACCCGGGCATTACGCGCCTTGATTTCTTCCACGTCCCGAAAAAGAGAATCAATATCCGCCATATATCAAAGCACAACCACCAAAAACGATTTAAAGGAAAATAATCCAAAACAGACGCTAAGCCGGCCGACAACCCACACAAGTATAAAAAAAAGAATGAGGCTGGGGAGATTTGAACTCCCGACACATCGGTCTTCAGCCGATTGCTCTCCTGAGTCTGCAACGAAAAACTGTATAACAGATTTCTCAATTACAACGGACTGAGCTACAGCCTCTCAATAAGTAAAGAAATTGCGTTAAAAAGGTTTTAAAAGCGTTGAGTCCTAAGACTCAGTTTTTCCGCAGTTTTGGCTAAACGCCACTGTTTGACAGGGTGCAAAAATAAGTGATTTTCCGCCAAAAAAACAATATCAGAAAAACGTTCCACTTGAATATACGCCGAAACGTTATTTGGATCCAAATAAGGACCGTTCATTTTCAGTCCGAAAGCCGATTCGAAAAGACTTTTCACTTCACGAATAAACGGGATACATTTCATTCGAATTTTGACGCGAGGGGCAGATTTAAATCCACCTTCTACGGCACGTGTGTCTCCCTCCGCGTCAAATAAACCCCGCAAAAACCACCGTTGTAATTCCACTGGAGCGTTCCAGACCACAGCAGGGGCATGTAATGAATTCGTCTTTGAACCGCACGGAAGTTCAAAAAGAACAGTCAAAAATAAATACACCCGCTTACTTGTCGGGTTGATGTACAGCGTTCGTTCCCCTTTACTTAAACGCTCATAGCGAATAGGGGGACAATCGCCAAACAAATCAGAATACAACGATTGAATAAACATCATCTGAGACTCAAATTCGTCCGCGATGATCATCTTGTACTCCCGACGGCGGGAAACCAAATATGAACGCTCGACATTCTTTAATCCACCGTCACCGAAGAAATAACCAGCAAAATACGCGAGTTTTGGCGAAAGCTCCGTTGGGCAGTTTGCAAATTCATGACTTGGTAAAGAATCAATCGGACTTGCGGGACAGAAAGGATCAACCAATTCGGATTCCGAAATAAAGCCATAAGCTGTTCGAAGCATTTAGAAAAAAGCGAGAACAAAAAGAATAACCTTTCGAGGCGCCTGATTGCCGGTGAAAAAAAGAATGCGGGCTCAGTGGGGATCGAACCCACGATCACTCGGTTGCTCCAAGAACCTAAGAGCCGAGTGCTTTACCGGCTAAGCTATGAGCCCAAATGCGAGACCGGTGGGACTCGAACCCACAGCCCACGGGTTAAAAGCCCGTTGCGCTACCATTGCGCCACGATCCCATAGTGCAGAAAAAACTGGCAAAAAAAACAGCCAATCTAACCTATTTCTCGTAAAAAAGGAATATAAAGATTCCTCTAAATAATCCAAAATATGCCTGTTTTTGGAAAAGGACGGTTAGGCCGGCAACCCCGCAAGTACCTCAATCAAAGCATCGAACGCATTCCAATAACTTTTGGAAAACGAAAATATCGCCCCGGAGCCAATAAAGTCTGGCCCAAAAAACTCAATTCCAGAAGCCTGGATCGCATCGAACAAAAAATGGGCCTTGATATCACCGGTTTTTTGACCAAAAAAGCAAAAGAACAAGACGAACCGCTTGCGGTTCTGGACTGGGGCTGCGGCGCCGGAACCGCAATCGAACAATTGGGAAAAAAACTCGGCGAACGGGTCCACGCGTTCGGTTGCTCCAAAGACAGTTTTCCGTTTGGCGCAGAAAAAAACATTGCACGCTTTTCCTTGTCACCACAGAAGATTCCCTTCGGGCCGCGCGAAACGACTCATTCGATTTGATTTACAGCTATTTCGGGTTCTACTATCACCGCGACACCGTGTGTCTTGCCGCATGGATTTCGAAACTAAAAACCGGCGGAAAACTCGTGTTTAATCCCGGGATTGGGCCCTTGGCGTGGGCAACGGAAGAAGTAAAAAAAAGACACCCCAGTATTCGAATTGAACGCATCGCTAGCCCAAGCGGAGAAAAAACACTTGCGGTAGTAATCACCCGCACCCGATAACTTCAGCGTTTGTGAATCGATTTTTTTCCCGCGAAAGGCTTGGAAGCGCGAGAAACGGGTTTGACCGCTTTTGCCTTGGGGAGCGAGATTTCCTTTTTGTTGTTCATATATTTCCAAAGTACTTTCGGAACCCGAATGGTTCCGTCTTTGGTCTGGCAGTTTTCAATCAAACAACGCAAAAACCGGGTGGTTGCGATCATCGTGTTATTGAGCGTATGAACGAATTCTTTCTCGTTGGTTTTTGCGTTCAAAAACTTGGCGTTCAACCGATGCGCCTGATAGTCGCCGCAATTCGAACACGACATCAATTCGAAATATTTTCCTTCGCGCGGAGACCAGCCTTCAATATCAAATTTCTTTGACGCGATGACCCCCATGTCCCCCGTGCAAATTAAAACGGTCCGGTACGGGATTTCCAAGGCTTCCAGCAGTTCTTCGGAATTCTTTCGGATCGCTTCAAAAAAAACAGGCGAATCCGCGGGCTTGCAGAACACGAACTGTTCCACTTTGTTGAACTGGTGCACGCGAAAAAAACCGCGCTCGTCAAGCCCGTGTTTTCCGATTTCTTTTCGAAAACACGCCGAAACCCCCGCGAACTTTTGCGGCAAATCGTCTTCGGAAAACGTGTGATTCAAAAACCGCGCACCCAACGGATGCTCGGCGGTCGCGATCAAATACTGATCCGAACCCTCGATTTTGTACATGACTTCCTCGAAATCCGACAAAGACACCATAGTTTCATACGCTTCGCGTTTAAGCAAGTACGGGGGCTGGACCAAAACAAACCCTTTTTTGATTAACATGTCGATGGCCAGACGCTGCAGAGCCATATCCAATAACGCCAAGTCCCCGAGCAAGTAAAAAAAACCGCTTCCGGCAACCGACACCGCGTTTTCGAAATCCGCAACCCCAAGACGCTTGGCGAGCTCGCCGTGATGAATGACTTCAAAAGACGGCTTGGGCGGCTTGCCCCAGGTTTTAGCCGGGACGTTTTCGGAAGAATCTTTTCCATACGGAACAGCCGGGTCCAGCAAGTTCGGGATCCGAAGCAACAACCAGCGGTTACGCGTTTCCAGTTCCGCGATCCGAACATCGTTTTGTTTGATTTTTTCCGGAAGCGCTTTTGCTTCCTTAAGCAGATCATCGACCGGTTTTCCCTCTTTTTTTACCTGGTTGATCTGTTGTGAAATTGTATTACGCTTGCTTCGAAGAAAATCGTTTTCAGATTTAAGCTGGCGCCATTCCACGTCTTTTTGAATAAGCTCGTCAAACCATTCAAGAATCTGGTCGTCTTGCCGGCGCGACAGATTCGAGCGCACAACGTCCGGTTTTTCCCGAATAAGATGGATATCCAGCATGTCAAACAGTATGGTAATAAAATACGGGAGAATTAAAAAAACAGTATGAAGCTAGCCGTAATACGACTTGGGCACCGGACCGAACGAGACAAACGCATCACCACGCATTGCGCCCTTGTCGCCCGGGCGCTCGGAGCGGAACAAATCGTCCTATGCGGGGAAAAAGACGACAAGATCGTCGAAGGCGTTGAAAAAGTCGCCCG
>Ga0209541_10004650_pt1 | contig 24283 bp, 29 predicted proteins | sample RifCSPlowO2_01_FD_184027 | JGI IMG/M metagenome (GOLD analysis project Ga0209541, IMG submission 184027) | Groundwater microbial communities from Rifle, Colorado - Rifle CSP2_plank lowO2_0.1 (SPAdes) (version 2) | ecosystem: Environmental > Aquatic > Deep subsurface > Groundwater | place... | reverse complement strand
CGTAGGCGCGGGGGTAGTTACCGAGATAATAGAGTAGCGGTAAATAGTAAAAAGCGGACTAACGACTATTCGCTAACGACTAAACAATGGCGCAAGAACAGATCACATTTGAATGCACAGCATGTAAAAACAGGAATTACTATTCTACTAAAAATAAGAAACTGAACCCGGATAAGCTTGAATTAAGTAAGTTTTGCAAGTTTTGTAAGAAACACACGCTGCACAAGGAGATGAAATAGGGGCAAAATCCTGCTTTTATGTGCGGGAGTCCTGGTATTAGGAGCGTCGGTTAACGGTAAACCAACGGTCTCCAAAACCGTGACTGGGGGTTCGATTCCTCCCGCTCCTGCCACCTTAATACCTTAATTGATGCTTCGACAAAAGATTGAGTATTAACCTAATAGCCTGTCGAAGGGTTGACGCGGTAATCAATATATATAGGTAAGGGGTTGGGCAAAAACAAGCAAAAAATTAATTTGCTATGGCTAATAAATTTGTCAATTTTCTGAAAGATGTGAAGTTAGAAATGGGAAAGGTCTCCTGGTCGACAAGGGATGAACTCATAGGCTCGACCATAGTAGTCCTTGTGTCTTTAACCATTCTATCCATATTTATAGGTATATGTGACATAGTGTTATCAACCATAGTAAACGTAATCATGTCGAGAGGTTAGCCCGCAAGGCCATAGGCGAGCAGTAGGCATTAAATTTTCGTGGAAAATTTAATAGACAAGGTGAAACCCCGCATTGTATTCTGGAGAGGCTCCATGTACAATCGCATGAGAGTTGGTACATGAAACAAACGTTTTTAACGCGGATATCCGCGTTAAAAATATGGAAATAGACGCGATGGCGAAGCAGTGGTACGTTATACACACACAGACGGGATACGAAGACAGGGTAAAAACCGCCTTAGAGGCTAAGATAAAGAGCGCTCTTGTGGGAGAAAAGGTCTCACAAGTGCTCGTACCGATAGAGCAGGTCTCTGAAATCAAGGGCGGGAAGAAGAAGATATCGCAGAGAAAATTCTTTCCGGGCTACATATTAGTAGAGATGGAGCTCACAGACGATACCTGGTACATGATAAAGAGCATAACAGGCGTTACTGGTTTCGTGGGAGCAGGCGCGCGTCCGATACCGTTAAAAAGCGATGAAATAGATACTATATTAAAGCAGACAAAAGACGCCAAAGAGAAGCCGACGCCCAAGGTTATGTTTGAAAAGGGCGAAGCAGTGAGAGTAACAGAAGGCCCGTTCATGAACTTTAACGGAACTATCGAAGAGGCGAACGTCGGTAAAGGCAAAATAAAGATAATGATATCAATATTCGGAAGAGCGACCCCTGTTGAATTAGAGATGTGGCAGGTTGAAAAAATTTAGAAGCAGCGGATAGTAGACGGCGATTAGTATCAATAAAGCAGCGCGATAGAATCATTACTGTCTAAATGATGCTGTTTCCCCCTCGCCTTTTTCCTCTCCCCCGAAGGGGGAGAGGGCAGGGCGAGGGGGAGATAGAAAACTAACGATAAGAAAGCCTATCATGGCGAAGAAGATAAAGACGACTATCAAATTATACTGTCCTGCGGGAAGCGCTAATCCAGCGCCTCCGATAGGGCCTGCGCTGGGCCAGCACGGGCTCAACATAATGGATTTCTGCAAACAATTCAATGCGAAGACTCAAGGCCAGGAAGGCTTGACACTGCCTGTTGTTATTACTGCTTATGAGGACAGGACATTTACCTTTATTATAAAGAGCCCACCATGCTCAGTGCTCTTGAAGAGGGCATGCGGCATAGCAAAGGCAAGCGGCACTCCTAATAAAGAGAAGGTTGGTAAGGTAACAATAGATCAGATAAAAGAGATAGTAACTTTAAAGATGAAGGATTTGAATGCGCCGAATATGGAAAAGGCCGTAAATATAGTTAAGGGAACAGCGCGCAGTATGGGTATAGATGTAGAGGAAAGCAATGGCTAATAAACTATCAAAAAGGATGAAAATTGCCGCAGGATTATTTGATAAGACGAAAGCGCACAGCCTTAAAGAAGCTATAGCGATACTGAAAAAAACGCCTAAGACAAAGTTCGACGAAACACTCGAGGTGTCTGCAAAATTAACGGTAGATCCGAAACAAGCGGCCTCGGCATCTATCCGCGGGGCTATCGCGCTTCCCCATGGCACCGGTAAAAAGGTGAGGGTCATAGTTTTCTGTAAGGGTGAGGAAGAAAAGAGGGCAAAAGAGGCGGGCGCCGATGCGGTGGGCGCGGAAGATTTGGCGGCAAAGATACAGGGCGGTTGGCTCGATTTTGATGTAGCGATAGCAACACCCGATATGATGAAAGATATAGCGAAACTGGGGAAGGTGCTTGGGCCTCGCGGGCTCATGCCCAATCCGAAGTCCGGTACCGTCACCCAGGATACGGCTAAGGCGATAAAAGAGGTAAAGGCAGGCAAGATAGGGTTTAAGATGGATAAGCAAGCGGGCATCCACGCGCCGGTAGGCAAATTATCGTTTACGGAAGACGCCTTATATACGAATGCGCATACATTGATAGATGCTATAATGAGCGCGAATCCGACAGGGCCGCGTGGTCAGTATGTTAAGACGCTATATATTTCTTCGACTATGGGGCCAGGCGTGAAATTAGATTTGGCGGAGTTCAAATAAAAATGGAAAAACAGGGCTACGGAAAACTTGTTAAAGACAGGATGATAAATGAGATCCTCGCGGATCTCAAGAAGCGGCCTAACTTTTTTATAACAAATTACATGGGTTCTTCCGTCGCAGACCTTGAGAACGTTAGAAAGAGCCTAAAGGCTTCTCAGTCGACATTCTTTGTAGTCAAAAATTCTATTCTGAATGTTGTCCTGGGCCAGCTGAAGCTCGAAGAGGCAAAAAAAATAGTCGAGGGCGGAGTTGGCGTATCATTAAGCGGCGACGATGTGATGGCAACATGTAAGGCGCTCGTAAATTTCGCGAAGACACATGAAAAATTCAAAATAAAAGGCGCTTATATTGACGGAAAGCCGTTCACGGCCGACAAGATAAAAGAGATGGCAAGCCTGCCTACAAAAGATGCGCTGCTATCGCAGGTAGTAGGCGGCATAAAAGCGCCGATAACAGGATTTGTAATGGTATTGGGTGGTGTAGTAAGAAATTTCATATACGTAGTAGACGCGGTGAAGACTGGTAAAGAGAAGGCTGCGCCGCAAGTTCAACAGGCGCAATAGAGCCCTTCGGCCCTTCGACAGGCTCAGGGTCGTCCTGAACTTTTGTCGAAGGACGACAAAAGCTTGAGGGTTCTATACCCAAGCGAAATCGAAGCATGGAAGAGAGAGGAGAGAAAACAATGGAAACGAAAGAGGCAAAAGTCGAGTTGACGAAGAAGATGAAGGACGTAATGGATATCATAGAAGCTATGACGGTCCTGGAGCTTGCTGACCTCGTTAAGGCGCTCGAAGAGAAGTTCGGAGTTTCCGCTGCGGCGCCGGTTGCGGCTGCGGTTGCGGGAGCAGGCGCGGCTCAAGGAGCAGGCGCGGCTGCGGTTGAAGAGAAGTCGACTTTCACAGTAGTGCTAGCAAGCGCCGGCGCGAATAAAATCACGGTCATTAAAGAGCTGAGGACACTCACAAATCTCGGTTTAAAAGAGGCTAAGGATCTCGTTGACGGAGCCCCGAAGACGATCAAAGAGGGCGCAACGAAGGACGAGGCGGATAAGATAAAGAAGCAGCTCGAAGCGGCAGGCGCGAAGATCGAGTTAAAGTGAGCAGTCGTGGAGTTTTTCCGACTTTCCGACTGCTCATCCTGACGAGCGAAGTGAGGAAGGATCTCAAAAGATCCTTCAGCCCTTCGGGCTTCAGGATGACCCCTCGGGGGAAATAAAAAGAGAAACTCCCAAAGGGGTCAGTTAAAGTAATTCAGCAAAAAAGGATGAGATGATAAAGCGTAAAAGCTACGCAAAGATAGAAGAATGCTACGAACTCCCGAATCTTTTGGATATTCAGTTAGATTCTTATAAGGAATTTCTGCAAACAGATGTCCCTAAGGCGAAGCGGAAGAACACAGGATTAGAGTCCGCATTCCGAGAGGTGTTCCCGATAGAGAATACTGACGGCGAGTATAAATTAGAATATTTAAGCTATCATATAGGTAAGCCCAAGTATGCTATTTATGAATGCCAGAAGCGCGGTATATCGTATGCCGCCCCTTTAAAGATTATGCTGCGATTGAAATCAAAGAAAGAGACTAAGGAGCAGGAAGTATATCTGGGCGACATTCCCCTTATGACAGATACGGGGACGTTTATCGTGAACGGAGACGAGAGGGTAGTCGTAAGCCAGCTTCACCGCTCGCCAGGTATATCGTTCGAAGAAGAGACGCATATTACCGGTAAGACGCTTTTCTCCGCGAGGATAATACCGTACAGGGGCGCGTGGATAGAATTTGAAATAGATATCAATGATGTCCTCTATGTTTATATAGATAGGCGCCGCAAATTTTTAGCGACATCGCTACTACGTGTTTTTGGATATTCGACAGATGAGGCCATTGCCAAGGTATTCAGCGGAATCGATAAGCATGAGCTTACCAGACGTATCCAGCTTGAAAAATTAGTCGGTTATATACTCGCGACCGATGTTCTTGACAAGCAGGCTGATTTGATAATAGCGGAAAAGAATCAGCCTATTACGGATGAACTCGTCGATAAGATATGGGATGCGGGCATCCGCTATATAGAGGTATTGAGAAAATCATATCCTGAAATCATAAATACATTAAAGAAGGACAATAATAAGACAAAAGAAGAGGCATCTCTGGACATATATAGAAAAATGAGACCAGGCGATCCGCCGACAGCTGAGTCCGCGGCAACGCTTGTGCAAAGATTATTTTTCGATTTAAAGAGATACGACCTTGGTAACGTTGGCCGCCACATGTTGAACCGCAAACTTGGGATGAAGGTTTCTCTGGAAGAGAAATTGCTTACACCCGAGACGCTTATACAGGTAATATTAAAATTGATAGCCGTTAAGAACGACGAAGCAAATACAGACGATATCGACCACCTCGGGAATAGAAGGGTGCGCTGCGTCGGGGAACTTTTACTCAATCAGATAAGGATAGGGTTAGTCAGGGCTGAGAGGGCGTGCAGGGAAAGAATGAACCTCTATGACCTTGCGAATGTCATGCCGCATAATCTATTGAACGCGAAACTCATTTCAAGCGTTATCCGCGACTTCTTTGGCCGCAGCCAGCTTTCGCAGTTTATGGACCAGACAAATCCTCTGGCTGAGATGACGCACAAGAGGCGCTTAAGCGGCTTAGGGCCCGGCGGATTGAATAGAGACAGAGCCGGTTTTGAGGTCCGCGACGTTCATTATTCGCATTACGGAAGGCTCTGTCCGATTGAGACACCCGAAGGTCCGAACATAGGCCTAATATCCTCATTGAGCACTTACGCAAAACTTAACGAATTCGGCTTTATTGAGACACCGTATAGAAAAGTTGAGAATGGCAGAGTTACGGATAAAATCGATTATCTATCGGCAGATATAGAGGATTTGTATGTTATAGCGCAGGCGAATGCCAAGATAGATTCCAAAGGACACTTCGTTGATGATAAAGTGTTCTGCCGTTTCAAGGATGATTTCGTGAAGGCGGCTCCGAAAGATATACAGTATATGGACGTCTCGCCAAGGCAGCTGGTGAGTGTTGCGGCGAGTTTGATTCCATTCCTCGAGCATGATGACGCGAACCGCGCGCTGATGGGTTCGAACATGCAGCGCCAAGCCGTTCCTCTACTGGATACAGAAGCGCCTTTTGTAGGCACAGGCATGGAATACAGGACTGCTAAAGATTCCGGAGCGGTGGTTGTCGCTACGGACGCGGGAACAGTGTCTATTGTCGACTCAGAAGAGATAGTCGTAGGCGGCAAGATTTATAAATTAAGAAAATTTGAAAGGTCTAACGCGAATACATGCATAAACCAGAGACCGCTCGTTAAGGAAGGTCAGGGCGTGAAGGCAGGCGAAGTCATAGCGGACGGAGTTGGCACCAGTAAAGGGGAGCTGGCCCTGGGGAAAAACGTTCTTGTCGCGTTCATGCCATGGCGAGGTTATAACTTTGAGGACGCTATTCTTATAAGCGAAAAATTGGTGAGCGAGGATAAGTTCACATCAGTGCATATAGGGGAATTTGAGGTTGAGGCAAGGGACACGCGCTTGGGCAACGAAGAGATAACGCGCGATATCCCGAATGTAGGGGATGAAGCGTTAGGCAATCTAGACGAGAACGGTATTATACGCCTAGGCGCTGAGGTTGAACCCGGCGATATTCTAGTCGGGAAAGTAACTCCTAAGTCCGAAACAGAGCTTTCGCCCGAAGAGAAACTATTGCGCGCGATATTTGGAGAGAAGGCAGGAGACGTCAGGGACACATCGCTATCCGCCTCTCCGGGGGTCGAGGGGATAGTTGTCGATGTCAGGATATTCGCAAGGCGCGACGCGCGTTCAAAGACCAAAGAGGAGAGGACGCAGGAATTAAAGGAGATTAAGGTCCTTGAAGAAACTTACGAGGCCCAGATTAATAAAACCAAGGAAGAGAAATACAAAAAATTGCATAAAATACTTGTAGGCAAAAAACTTGCGTCAAGTATACTTAATCAGGAGTCCGGCAGGGTTCTGATTGCCCAAGGCAGGACGATAAGAGTCAAGGACATGGCCAAGATAGTCGAGAAAGGAGACCTCGATAGTATAAAATTACACAATAATCCGGAAGATGAGCAGGAAGTGCTGCGAATAACGAAGTTCTTGGATAGCCAGACAGAGGAACTGACTTTCGAGCTTGAAAGAGAGATCGATAGAGTAAAGCGAGGCGATGAGCTTCCGCCCGGCGTCTTGAAGAAGGTAAAGGTTTACGTCGCCAGCAAGAAGAAGATATCGGTAGGAGATAAGATGGCGGGCCGTCATGGAAATAAGGGTGTAATCGCGAAGATCCTTCCCGAAGAGGATATGCCGTATTTAGAGGATGGCACGCCTGTTGAGATAGTATTAAATCCGCTGGGCGTCCCGAGCCGTATGAACGTCGGGCAAATACTCGAAACGCATCTTGGGTGGGCGGCGAAGGTATTAGGTTTTTACGCGGCAACGCCAGTTTTTGACGGCGCTACTGAGGCTGAGATAAAGGGGGCGATGAAAGAGGCCAAAATACCGTTAGAAGGCAAGGTTGCTGTAAGGGATGGTTATACAGGTAAAAATTTCGACCAGAAGGTAACGGTTGGCTACATCTATATGATGAAACTCGCGCATTTGGTAGATGATAAGATCCATGCGCGTTCAATAGGCCCTTACTCACTCGTTACACAGCAGCCGCTCGGAGGAAAGGCGCAGTTTGGAGGACAAAGGTTCGGAGAGATGGAAGTGTGGGCGCTCGAAGCTTACGGCGCCGCGTTTACGCTGCAGGAACTTTTAACTGTTAAGAGCGACGATGTTTTGGGGAGAACCAAGATATATGAATCGATAGTAAAGGGCGAGCACACTTTAAGGCCCGGAATGCCGGAATCGTTTAATGTTCTCGTAAAAGAATTACAGAGTCTATGCCTTGACATAAGGATGGAGAGAAAATCATTGCCTGAATTCCAGAAAGGGAAAAAATGACTATTCGGCGCCTCGGCACTTCGACAAGCTCAGTGTCGTCCCGAGCGACCTGTGGTGAGCGAAGCCGAACCAAGTCGAGGGACGGCAAAGGCGCGGCGCCGATAGTGAGGACCCGTAAAAATTGAGAAAGCCGCAAGAAAGTGAAGCATGAGAGAGAAAAGCTCTATTATAGATCTAGAAGTAAATCCGTTTAATGCGATAAGCATAAAGATAGCGTCTCCCGAAGCTATTAAAGCATGGTCAAGGGGCGAGGTAAAAAAGCCCGAAACTATCAACTACAGGACTTTAAAGCCTGAAAAAGACGGACTTTTCTGCGAGAGGATATTCGGGCCCACAAAAGACTACGAATGTAACTGCGGAAAATACAAGAGGATCAAGCATAAGGGTATCGTCTGCGACAGGTGCGGAGTTGAGGTCACCCGATCGAGCGTCCGACGCGAGAGGATGGGCCACATAGAGTTAGCGTGCCCTGTTTCTCATGTCTGGTTCTTTAAGGTAATTCCCTCAAGGATCGGAATCCTGCTGGGGATAACTTCAAGAGAGCTGGAAAAAGTATTGTATTATGAAGAGTCTATAGTCACTGATCCCGGCGATACTCCGCTAAAGAAAATGGAACTTCTGCCTGAAGAACGGTATAAGGAGTTGAGAGAAAAATACGGCGGCAAGTTTGTCGCGAAGATGGGCGCTGAGGCGATAAGGGATCTATTAAAAGAGATAGATCTGAATAAACTTACCGATAAGATCAGAAGAGAGATAAAGGATTCAAAATCCGATAATGCTCAGAAGAAGAGCACAAAAATCTTAAGGATAATAGAGACATTCAAGAATTCAGGAAATAAGCCCTGGTGGATGATACTGACGATCCTGCCAGTGATACCGCCTGATTTAAGGCCGCTCGTCCCGCTTGATGGCGGAAGATTTGCTACGAGCGACCTGAATGACCTATATAGAAGAGTCATTAATAGGAATAATAGATTAAAGAAATTAATGGAATTGAAGGCTCCCGAAATCATCATCAGGAATGAGAAGAGGATGCTTCAGGAAGCTGTGGATGCTTTATTCGATAACGGTAGACACGGCAGGCCTGTTTTAGGTCCTGGCAATAGGCCCCTTAAATCATTGAGTGACATGTTAAAAGGCAAACAGGGCCGTTTTAGACAGAACCTTCTCGGTAAACGTGTAGACTATTCTGGCAGGAGCGTTATAGTTATAGGCCCGGAACTCAAACTTAACGAGTGCGGATTGCCCAAGAAGATGGCGCTCGAACTTTTTGAGCCGTTCATAATAAAGAAATTAAGAGAAAAAGGATTTGTCCACACTATAAAAAGCGCTAAGAAGATGGTCGAGAAGGCGAAGCTCGAGGTATGGGATATACTCGACGATGTTATCAAAGATCATCCGGTTATGCTTAACAGAGCGCCGACACTTCATAGGCTCAGTATTCAGGCATTCCAGCCGATACTAATAGAAGGCAAGGCAATAAGGATACATCCGCTAGTCTGCACTGCATTCAACGCGGACTTTGACGGCGACCAGATGGCAGTCCATGTCCCGCTTTCTGTTGAAGCCCAGATGGAAGCTCGCTTAATGATGATGTCTTCAAGCAATATATTTTCGCCGGCTGACGGCAGGCCGATCACGACACCCACGCAAGATATCGTCTTGGGCTGCTATTATCTTACTAAGGGTAAGCCAGGCGCTAAGGGCGAAGGCAAGATGTTCTCTTCTGCCGATGAGGTCATCATTGCGTATCAGGATGAAGAAGCGGACCTTCATGCAAAGATAAAAATATCTATAGATGGCAAGATAATAGAGACGACTGTAGGCAGGGTGATATTCAATCAGCAATTGCCCGATGGGATGAACTTTATTAACGATATCATGAGCAAATCAAAATTGAGTAGTGTCATTAATGAATGCTATAAGGCAAAGGGCCATCAGGCTGTTATAAAATTATTGGATGATTTAAAGAAGATCGGTTTTGAGGAAGCAACGAAGGCAGGCCTTTCTATATCTATCAGCGATTTGAAGATCCCGGATAGGAAGCAGGAATATCTGGATAAGACGAAGGCAGATGTGGTGCATGTCGAAGATCAATATAGAAAAGGATTAATAACGGATAGAGAGCGTTACAATAAAATAATAGATATGTGGACGCATACCACTGACGATGTTTCTGATCTCATATTCGCTGAGCTCGATCAGTTCAATCCTGTGTTCATGATGGCAGACTCAGGAGCGCGCGGTTCTAAACTACAGATAAGGCAGCTTGCCGGCATGAGAGGGTTGATGGCAAAGCCGTCAGGTGAAATTATTGAAACGCCTATCACGGCGAACTTCAGAGAGGGCTTGACAGTTCTCGAATACTTCATATCTACTCACGGCGCCCGCAAAGGTTTGGCTGATACCGCGCTGAAGACGGCCGACTCCGGTTACATGACGAGGCGTTTGGTCGACGTCGCCCAGGATGTCATAATAACAATAGAGGACTGCGATACCGTTAACGGAATCTTGATCAGCGCCATCATCGAGGGCGACGAGGTTGTCGTCCCGCTTTCGGAGAGGATTATCGGCAGGGTTGCGCTTGACAACATCGTTGATGTCATCACAGACACAGTCTTAGTCGAGGCAGGAAGCGAGATTACGGAAGAAAAAGCAAAAAGAATAGAAGAGACAGGGATTGAAAAGATAAGGATCAGGTCCGTTCTTACATGCGAGGCTAAGTACGGAGTTTGCGCGAAGTGCTACGGAAGAGACCTTGCGACAGGCAGGATGGTCGATCTCGGAACAGCGGCCGGCATTATAGCGGCGCAGTCGATAGGCGAGCCTGGCACACAGCTGACGATGAGAACATTCCACATCGGCGGAACTGCATCGAGGATAGTCGAGCAATCTTATATTGAATCAAAGAACGAAGGAACAATCAAGCATCATAATTTAAAAGTAGTTAAGACTAAAAAAGAGGGCGAATACATCGTCCTCAATAGAAACGGTCAGGTCAGTATTAATAGTGAAGAAGGCAGAGAATTAGAAAGATACACGCTTCCGCAAGGCGCATTTGTCAGGACTCCCGAAGGGGATACGGTCAAGGCCGGCGCCATATTTGTAAAATGGGATCCATATACAGTTCCCATATTGACGGAAGTTACGGGTAAGCTCAAATTCGAAGATATCAAAGAAGGTATCACGATGAAGGAGGAGCTCGACCCGGCGACCAGGTTGAAGAATAGGGTTATCGTCGAGCACAAAGGGGATTACCACCCTCAAATCCTCGTGCTTAATCCAAAAGACGAGGTATTGGCAATATATCCGATCCCTGCCGGCGCTCACATCATAGTGCATGACAAGGCTGCTGTTACTGCTGGTGACATATTGGCCAAGACCCCGCGCGTCGTCACGAAGACAAAGGATATCACAGGCGGCCTGCCGAGAGTCGCTGAGTTATTCGAAGCGAGACGCCCTAAGGATCCGGCAATCATCAGTGAAATCGATGGTGTTGTAGAATTTGGCGAATCAAAGAAAGGCCAGAAGAGGGTTGTTATTACTTCATCTACAGGGATGAAGAAAGAATATCTGATACCGCACGGAAAACATTTAAACGTGTATAAAGGCGATAAGGTATATGCCGGTCAGCAATTGATAGATGGGCCTATTGTGCCTCAGGATATTTTAAAAGTGTCCGGCGACAAGAAGCTGCAGGAATATCTTGTCAACGAAGTGCAGGAGGTCTACAGGCTGCAGGGCGTAAAGATAAATGATAAGCACATAGAGGCGATCGTTCGACAGATGCTTGGCAAGGTTAGAATAGAAGAGCAGGGCGATACATCCTTCCTTTCGGGTCAACAGGTCGATAGATACGTGTACTTAGAAGAGAACAAAAGGACAGTTAACAGGAAAGGCAAGCCTGCGAGCGCTACGCCGATTCTTTTAGGCATAACCAAAGCCTCATTAAATACGGAGAGTTTCATTTCGGCGGCGAGCTTCCAGGAGACGACAAGGGTTTTGACAGAGGCCGCGGCAAACGGTAAGACCGATTATTTGAGGGGGTTAAAAGAGAATGTAATAATGGGCCACTTAATACCGGCCGGAACAGGTTTTGACGTTCATAGAAATATAGAGATGGTGAAGCACGTATTTGATGACGAGAAACCCTTTGACGCTTCGACAGACTCAGGGATTAGGCCCGAGCCGTTTGATTCTTCGGCAAGCTCAGGATCGTCCCGAGCAAAGTCGAGGGACGACAGGCTCACGGCGCCGGGCAAAGTCGAGGGGCAAAGTCGAGGGACAAAGAAAGAGAAGGCGCAAGGCAAGGAAAAACAGGAAGAGAAGAAAGAATCTAAAAATGGGCCTAAGAAGGGACCGAAGAAGGGTTCTAAAAAGAAATCGAAGCAATGAATAACCCTTGAAGACAGGCTCAAGGTTATTTCTTTAAAGATGTCGTAATACAATAATCGAAAGAAATTATGCCTACGATAAATCAATTGATCAGACTCGGCAGGGAGAGGTTCAAAAAAAAGAGCAAGTCACCGGCATTGAGAGGCTGCCCGCAAAGGCGAGGCGTCTGTTTGCAGGTGAAAACACAGACACCGAAGAAGCCGAACTCGGCCTTAAGAAAAGTCGCGAGGGTTAGGCTTACGAATTCCGTAGAAGTTACTGCTTACATACCCGGAGTCGGACATAATTTACAGGAACACTCGATAGTCCTGGTTAGAGGCGGCAGGGTTAAGGATCTGCCGGGCGTAAGATATCACATTGTCAGAGGTGTTCTCGATACGGCAGGTGTTGTTGACAGGAAAAAATCGAGATCTAAATACGGGGCAAAGAGGCCAAAAGAAAAAGGGACAGCTCAGGCAAAGGCGGCCGCTTAAGCCCGAGCTTTTGTCGAGGGACGAAAAACGAAAGACGAAACACTAAGGAATAAACATGAGGCGAAGAAGAGCTGAAAAAAGACAAGTTTTACCCGATCCAAAATACAAAAATGTAACAGTTTCCAGGTTCATAAATATTATTATGACAAGAGGGAAGCGCGCCGTTGCCGAGAGAATCGTATACAGATGCTTTGATATATCGGCTAAGAAGACAGGAAAACCTTCATTAGAAGTTTTCCAGAAGGCGCTTGATAACGCCAGGCCTTTGTTAGAGGTGAAGCCCAGAAGGATCGGCGGCGCGACATATCAGATCCCGATAGAGGTGAGGGCGGAGCGCGGTATGTCGATAGCGATGAGATGGATGCGCAATTTCGCAAGGGCTAAAAAAGGAAAACCGATGGAAGTAAAACTTGCGGATGAAATACTCGACGCCTATAAAGGAGAGGGCAGCGCGATAAAAAAGAGAGAAGATACGCATAAGATGGCAGAGGCGAACAAAGCGTTCGCCCATTACAGATGGTAAGCAAAGAGCCCGGCTGTAGGCTAAAATGACGCAAGTTCTAACTTTAGAAAATATAAAAATGACCACAAAAGAATTAACTAGGATAGAAAAACTGAGGAACATCGGTATCATAGCGCATATAGACGCCGGCAAGACTACTACGACCGAGAGGATACTCTATTATACCGGCAGGATCCATAAGATCGGTGAAGTCGATGAAGGCACAACTTCCATGGACTTCATGGTGCAGGAGCAGGAGCGCGGCATCACTATAATGAGCGCCGCAACGGCGTCTTTCTGGAAGGATAAGAACATCAATATCATCGATACTCCCGGTCATGTAGATTTTACGGTCGAGGTCGAGAGGTCGCTGAAGGTCCTGGACGGGGCGGTCGTTGTGTTTTGCGCGGTCGGCGGAGTACAGCCTCAATCAGAGACTGTATGGAGGCAGGCGGATAAGTATAACGTGCCTAGGATTGCATTCATAAATAAGATGGATAGAACAGGCGCCAACTTTTTGGCGGTCGTCGAGCAGATATCCTCGAGGCTCGGGGCAAGGCCTCTTATATTGCAGATACCAATAGGGTTAGAGGCTAATTTTTCGGGCATGATAGACCTTATTACAATGAAGGCCGTTGTTTATAAGGGTGAGGATGAAAATACCACATTTGAAGTTCTTGATATACCGGCCGATCTAAAAGCGATCGCAAGCGAATATCGCCATAAATTGATCGAAAAGCTGGGAGAGGCCGATGAAATCGTAATGGAAAAATATATAAATGAAGAAGGCATATACCCGCACGAGATAAAAGAACATATAAGGCATGCTACGATAACCGGCAAGGTCGTTCCGGTGCTTTGCGGCGCATCGGCTAAAAACAGAGGGGTCCAGCCGTTACTTGACGCGATAGTCGATTATATGCCGTCACCGATCGACATATCGCCGGTAAAAGGAAAAAATCCGGAGACTGAAGAAGAGGTTGAGAGAAAACCGTTAGATGATGAGAAGTTCTGCGGCCTGGTCTTTAAGATCAAGGCAGATCCGTTCGTCGGGAAATTGGCGTACTTAAGGGTATATTCCGGAATACTAAAATCCGGTGAATATACATACAACTCGACCAAAGGCCTGAGAGAGCGTGTCGGAAAACTGGTAAAGATGCACGCGAATAAACAAGAGATAGTCGAAAAGGCCTGCGCGGGCGATATCGTGGCGGCAGTCGGGTTAAAAAATACGAAGACAGGCGATACGATATGCGACGAAGACAGCCCAGTAATTCTGGAAGCGATACATTTCCCGGAGCCAGTCATCTCTATGTCTATAGAGCCTAAGACAAAAGCGGATGAAGAAAAATTAGGTATGGCATTGAATAGATTAGAGGAAGAAGACCCCACATTCAAGGTTACATACAATAAAGAAACAGGTCAGACAATAATAAGCGGCATGGGCGAGCTTCATCTCGAAGTCATCGTAGACAGGATGCTGCGCGAATTTAATGTGGCGGCAAATGTAGATAAGCCGCAGGTAGCTTATAAAGAGACTATCACGAAGATCAACCGCGCCGTAGGCAAGTTTATTCAGCAGTCGGGCGGCCGCGGACAATACGGGCACGTTGTATTCGATGTGGCGCCGGCGCCGAAAGGCGCAGGCATCATATTCAATAATAAGATTATCGGCGGAGCTATACCGAGAGAGTATATAAAATCGGTTGAAGAAGGCGTGCAGGAAGGCGCCAGGAACGGCGCTTTGGCCGGATACCCAGTGACTGATGTTGAAGTGACGTTAGTAGATGGTTCGTTCCATGAGGTCGATTCATCAGACATAGCGTTCAGGATGGCCGCGAAGATAGGATTCGACGAAGGCCTGAAGAACGGCGGCTCAATTCTTTTAGAACCCATAATGGATCTGGAAGTTGAAGTCCCTGAAAAATATATGGGAGACGTTATAGGCGATCTGAATTCGCGCAGGGTCAGGATATCCGCGATAAATGACAGGCACAACCTTAAGGTTATACGAGGGTTCGCGCCGTTAAACGAAATGTTCGGTTATTCTACCACAGTTAGGAGCCTTACACAGGGCAGGGCCACCCATACAATGGAGCCCTCCTTCTTCCACGAAGTGCCTAGAAATATATCGGAAAAGATCGTCAAGAAAACTATTTAGGAGGGACTTATGGCAAAGGAAACATTTGTTAGAAATAAACCTCACGTAAACGTCGGCACTATAGGCCACATCGACCACGGTAAGACCACTCTCACCGCGGCGATTCTCGCGACATTGGCTAAGAAGGGCCAGGCTCAGGCAAAGTCATACGCGGATATAGCGAAAGGCGGCACGGTAAGAGACGATTCCAAGATATTGACTATCGCGGTAGCGCACGTTGAATACGAGACCGATAAGAGGCATTACGCGCATATAGACTGCCCTGGCCATGCTGACTTCATCAAGAATATGATAACCGGAGCCGCCCAGATGGACGGAGCGGTGCTCGTGGTATCCGCGGCTGACGGCCCGATGCCTCAAACAAGAGAACACATACTATTAGCCCGCCAGGTCAATGTCCCCTCAGTGGTAGTATTCTTAAATAAGGTGGATATAGTGGAAGATAAAGAGTTGATAGATCTGGTGGAATTAGAAGTCAGGGAGCTCCTCACCAAGTATAAATTCCCGGGGGATAAGACCCCTATCATAAAGGGAAGCGCCCTAAAAGCCATGACAAATCCTGACAATGCCGAAGCTGCCAAGTGCATATTCGACCTTCTGGACGCGGTTGATTCATTCATACCTACGCCTGTCAGAGACATAGATAAGCCGTTCCTGATGCCCATAGAGGACGTATTCTCTATTACCGGACGCGGCACGGTAGGCACAGGCAGGGTTGAAAGAGGGCAAATAAAGACAGGCGAAGAAGTTGAGATAGTGGGTATAAAGCCTACAAAGAAAAGCGTAGTAACAGGCGTTGAGATGTTTAGAAAGCTGCTTGATTCCGGCCAGGCGGGAGATAATATAGGAGTCCTGTTAAGAGGCGTTGAAAAGACTGACATCGAAAGAGGCCAGGTCCTTGCCAAGCCCGGTTCAATAACGCCACATACCAAGTTTAAAGCGGAAGTCTATATATTAACAAAAGAAGAAGGCGGCAGACACACCCCATTCTTTAACGGATATAGGCCTCAGTTCTATTTTAGGACTACTGACGTTACAGGCGTAGTGACACTGCCAAAAGGCACGGAGATGGTCATGCCCGGCGATAACGTCGCGGTAGAGGTGGTATTGATTACCCCCATAGCCATGGAAAAAGAGTTGAGGTTCGCTATAAGAGAAGGCGGGCACACCGTAGGCGCGGGGGTAGTTACCGAGATAATAGAGTAGCGGTAAATAGTAAAAAGCGGACTAACGACTATTCGCTAACGACTAAACAATGGCGCAAGAAAAACAACAACAGAAGATAAGAATAAAGTTAATGGCCTATGACCACAGGCTTTTGGACCTGTCGGCCGAGGAGATAGTGGATACCGCGAAGCGCACGGGCGCGATGGTCGCCGGACCGATACCGCTTCCCACAAAACGCGAGGTTTTTACGGTTCTGAGGTCTCCGCACGTCGATAAGAAGTCGAGAGAGCAGTTCCAGATAAAGACGCATAAGAGGATACTCGATATCGTCAATCCGACTTCAAAGACTATCGACGCGCTCAAAAAACTAGATCTGCCAGCCGGCGTGTATGTGGAGATAAAGTAGCTAATTGCTAACGACTAAATAATGGTTGGGATACTAGGTAAAAAGATAGGCATGACTCACATATTCGATGAGAACGGCAGGTCCTTGCCGGTAACTCTTATTGAAGCAGGGCCGTGTTATGTCGTCCAGATAAAGACCAAAGAGACAGATGGCTATACCGCTGTACAGGTAGGCTTTGACGAGCGTAAGCCGCGGCTTATCAAGAAGGTCGAAGCCGGGCGTTTCAAGAAGGCCGGTGTAAACGCGCTGCGTTTTGTGAAAGAACTTAGGCTCGATGACGTTTCCACTTATAAAGTTGGACAAAGAATAGAGGCGGATCTTTTCGCTAAAGGCGACTTCGTTGATGTCGTCGGAACATCTATAGGCAAGGGTTTTCAAGGCGGCATGAAGAGATGGAACTGGAAGGGCGGGCCAGGGGGGCATGGTTCAATGTTCCATAGAGCCGTTGGTTCGATACAGTCAGGCGCGCGGCTTGGACGAGTTACCAAAGGGCATCATTTACCCGGCCACATGGGCGTAGATAGAGTCACAATACAGAATCTTGAAATATTGAAGGCTGATAAAGAGAATAACCTCCTTGTCGTCAAAGGAGCCGTGCCGGGGCATAAGAACAGTTATCTTATGGTAAAAGAATCAAAGAAGATGCCAAAGGGTTACGTGAAACATAAGGTCGTTGCCCAGACGCCTAAGAAAGGCTCTAAAGGGCCGGGGCAAGCCGCTCCCAAGAAAAAATAGATAGAATATCATGGCTACTAAAAAAGAAAAGAAACCAATAGAAAAAAAGGCGCCACTAAAGAATGTCAATACTGTGCCGATGTATGATTCCAAAGGCAAGGAAGTCGCCAAGTTCGAACTCGATAAAGGATTATTTACGGGCGAAGTCAATAAAGGCGTGTTATACCAGTTCCTAAGAATGTATAATGCCAATCAGCGGCAGGGGAACGCTTCGACGAAAACAAGAAGCGATGTGTCGGGCGGCGGCAAGAAACCGTGGAGGCAGAAAGGAACAGGAAGGGCGAGGGCAGGTTCGACTCGTTCACCGCTGTGGAGAGGCGGCGGCAAGGTATTTGGCCCGCATCCGAGGGACTTCCATTATGATATACCAAAGAAGATAAAAAGGAGCGCGCTCTTATCCAGCCTCAATTCGAAAGTGTTAGATGAAAAACTCATCGGAATAGAGTCGATAGATATGGCTGAAGCCAAGACAAAACAATTCCAGGCGATACTCGACGCATTGAAGCTAAAGGGGAGAAGCCTCTTTGTGTTGGATGCGATAGACAAGAAAATAAGCAGGGCTTCAAGAAATATACAGGATGTTTCAGTGAAGAATTATAAAGATTTTAATCCGGCAGACGTTTTAAGCTGCGACACTGTTGTAATGTCTAAGGCGGCTTTGGAGAAGATACCGGAAAGATTTAAGCTCTGATGGAAAATCCGCACGATATAGTAAAAGGATTGTTGAGGACTGAAAAAGGCGCGAACATCATGCCGTTAAACAAGTACCTTTTTTGGGTTGATAAAAGAGCTAATAAAGTTGAGATACGCAAAGCGGTTGAGGGCATATATAAGGTAAAAGTGAATGGCGTTAATACCCTCACCGTAAAAGGAAAGCCCAAAAGGGTTAGATATGCTATGGGTAAGACTTCGGATTGGAAGAAGGCGATTGTTACATTAAAGGAAGGCGGCAAGATAGACTTAGTTTAAAAGGTAAATCATATGGGAATAAAAAAGTATAAACCTACAACGCCCGCGTTAAGATGGACATCCCTTTCAGATTTTAAAGAGATTACTAAAAGTACGCCCGAAAAGAGCCTTCTGGCCCCTTTGAGGAGATCCGGAGGGAGAAACAATAGGGGCCGCATCACCTCGCGCCACCGGGGCGGCGGGCATAAGCGCATGATCCGTATGATAGATTTTTTGCGCGATAAATATGATATTCCGGCAAAGGTCATAGCGATCGAATACGACCCTAATAGATCTGCCAGGCTCGCTCTTTTACAATATTCAGACGGCGAGAAACGTTATATGATTGCTCCGGTCGGCGTAAATGTTAATGACGAAGTCATATCGAGCAAGACCGCTGAGATAAAGGTCGGTAATGCGGCTCCGTTAGAGACGATCCCGCCGGGCATTCCAATACACAATGTTGAATTCAAGAAAGGCTCGGGCGCGAGAATAGCGCGTTCGGCGGGTAACTCATGCGTCATAATGGCGAAAGAAGGCGCCTCTGCGCACGTGAAGCTGCCGAGCGGAGAGATCAGGCTGATAGGGTTGGATTGTTATGCTACGATAGGGCAAGTCGGAAACATTGACCACGAGGCCATATCAATAGGCAAGGCGGGCCGGTCGAGATGGATGGGAAAGCGTCCGTATTCGAGGGGCGTTGCGAAGAATCCGCATGACCATCCGATGGGCGGCGGCGAAGGCAAGGCATCAGGCGGATTGCCAAGAAGCCCGTGGGGACAATACGCTAAAGGCCTTAAGACGAGGCATCATAAAAAACATTCCAATAAGTACATAGTGAAGAGGAGAAAATAATGTCGAGGTCAACGAAAAAAGGCCCATACATAGACGAGAAGCTTCTGATGAAGGTCCAGAAATCGACGATGTCGGGCGATAAAAAACCCATAAAGACATGGGCAAGAAGGTCTGTTATCACGCCGGATTTTGTCGGCGTGACATTATCTGTTCATAACGGCAGAAAATTCCTTCCGGTTTACGTCACGGAAAATATGGTCGGGCATAAGGTCGGTGAATTCGCGCCCACGAGAACATTTAGGAAGCACGGCGCCGCGACAGAAGTGTCAAGGGAGTTGACATAAGATAATGACGTCGAGAGCAATATTAAGATACGCAAGGATATCGCCGAGGAAATTTAGATTGGTCATACCTCTGGTTAAAGGCAAGAAAGCGGAAGAAGCCATAGCGATCCTTTCCGCTGTTAAGAAGAGGGCTTCCGGTTACGCGATAGACTTGTTGAAATCGGCTGTCGCAAACGCGAAAGGGAATGTTCAAGGCCTGGATACGTCAACATTATATATCGCTAAGATGATCGCTGATCCGGGGCCAATGCTTAAAAGATTCAGAGCGGCGTCGATGGGCAGGGCCGGCTCAATACATAAGCATACCAGCCACTTGACGGTAGAACTAGATGTTTTAAGGCTAAAGACAGGGGCCGCCGCCGAGACTAAGGCAGCAGAAAAATCTAAGATCAAAAAAGCGAAGACGGTTCAGGCTCCGAATAAAGAAATGAAAGAAAAAGAGGCTGGGCATAAAGAGAAAAAGCGGAAAATCCATAAAAAATAGCCTGACCATATAAGAGCAAAGCGCGGAAAGAGGATATAATGGGTCAAAAAGTACACCCCTATGGTTTTAGAGTCGGATACATATATGATTGGAAGTCGAGATGGTTTGCCAATAAATATGATTTTCCGAAATTATTGGTTGAAGATATAAAATTGAAGAAACATATAAAAAATGCGCTCTCCTCCGCGGCGGTATCGAAAGTCGAGGTTGAGCGGGCAAGTGAAAAGATCCGTGTGCTGATATTTACGGCCAGGCCGGGCATAATCATAGGCAGGCGCGGCTCAGAGATCGAGAAATTAAAAGAAGAGTTGCAGGCGATAACCGGGAAAGAGGTTATTATCGACATAAAAGAGATAAGGAATCCTAACGCCGACGCTCAGCTCGTGGCAGAAAATATCGCGCTGCAGCTTGAAAAACGTATACCCCATAGACGCGCGATGAAGAAGGCAGTGCAAAACGCGCTCGATTCAGGCGCCCAAGGCGTGAAGATAATCTGCGGTGGGAGGCTTGGCGGCGCGGAAATAGCAAGACGCGAGAGTTATCGTGTCGGCTCTATACCGGCGCAAACCTTGCGAGCGGACATAGATTATGGATTTACAGAGGCGCTTACAAAATATGGACTTATAGGTATAAAAGTTTGGATATATAAAGGCGATAGAATATTGGATAAACATGTCGAAGAGGCGCAGGAAGAGAAGAGAGTCTAAATAATAAAAATATAGCGCAATAGAGGCAATGTCATGACTTTAATGCCGAAAAGAGTAAAGTTCAGAAAAGCTCAGCGCGGAAGGCGTCGCGGGACATCATTCAGGGGCTCAACTCTTTCCTTCGGCGAATTCGGTTTGAAGGCGCTGGAGAATTGCTGGTTTACGGACAGACAGATCGAAGCCGCGCGAGTTACGCTGACACGCCACCTCAAAGGCGGAGGCAAGATCTGGATAAGAGTATTCCCGGACCATCCGGTGACGAAGAAACCCGCTGAGACTAGGATGGGCAAAGGGAAGGGCGATCCCAGCTACTGGGTAGCTGTTGTAAAAAAGGGTAAAATACTATTTGAGATGGATGGAGTTCCGCTCGAACTCGCGAAAAGTTCAATGAGGGTGGCGGCGTTTAAGATACCGATGAGGACAAAATTCATTACAAGGACGCATGGTTGATTATGATTAAGTCTAATGAGCTTAGAAACATGACGATCGACGAAATAAATATAAAGGAAGAATCCTTAAAGAAGGAGCTCTTCAATCTTAGGACAGAAGCTGAGGCTGGGAGGGTTGAGAAGCCGCATAAAATCAACGAGGTGCGCAAGACAATAGCGCGGTGCGAGACGATCATACGGGAGAAGATGAATGCAAAAAAGTAATGTTTCAAGGAATAAGCGCAAAGAGCGCATAGGTATCGTTAAAAGCAATTCGATGGATAAGACCATCGCGGTTGTCGTAGACAAGGTCATTTCGCATCCTGTTTACAATAAATTAGTAAGGAGCCATACGACATTTAAGGCGCATGACGAGAAAAACGAAGCCAAGGTTGGCGATGTCGTTAAAATAGAAGAGACCAGGCCCATCTCCAAGACAAAGAGATGGAGATTGGTTGAGATTGTTAAAAAGCTGTAAGTTATGGTATGGAATCTCTAACGGGGTAAAGATTGAAGGCAAGATATGATAAGAATGAGAACGATTTTGGATGTAGCGGATAACACCGGCGCCCGTAAGGCATCCATGATAGGTGTCATCGGCCGCGGCAACAGGCGCTACGCAAACATAGGCGACATCATAACCTGCAACATTAAGGAAGCCGCGCCGGATGCTATAGTGAAGGATCACGAAGTTTGTAAAGGCGTGGTCGTAAGAACCGCGGCCCCCATTAAAAGGCCCGATGGAAGCGTCTTAAGATTTGACAGAAACGCCATTGTTATAATAGACCTGCAGATGAATCCCAGAGGAACGAGAATATTCGGCCCTGTTGCGCGTGAGCTTAGGGATAAAAATTTTATGAAGATAATATCACTCGCGCCGGAGGTCATTTAAGGGTGAATAAGATAAAGAAGAGCGATACGGTATATGTCCTGGCAGGCAAGGATAAAGGTAAGTCAGGCAGAGTATTCAAGGTATACCCGCGCGAGGGAAGGGCTCTTGTCGAAGGTATCAATTATATTAAGAAGCATGCGCGTAAATCACAGGACAATCCTCATGGAGGGATAGTGCAGAAAGAGAGCCCCATACACATATCAAACCTTGCGCTGCTCTGCAAGACCTGCAATAGGCCTGCGCGCCTTGGGATGAGCTCATTAGCGGACGGAACAAAGTCCAGATTTTGTAAACGTTGTAAAGAGGTTATCTAATCATGACTGCGCCAAGGCTGCTTACTGCTTATAGAAACAATATAGTGCCTGAGATGATGAAGGCGTTCAACTATAAGAACAGCCTTCAGGTGCCGCGGCTCAAGAAGATAGTTGTCAATATCGGCTTGGGCGAGGCGACGCAGGACATAAAGATGCTGGAAGCGGCCCAGAACGAACTTGCCGTAATAACAGGACAGAAACCTGTTACTACCAGAGCGAAGAAGGCCATAGCGAATTTCAAAATACGGCGCGGCTCCGCGATAGGCTGCAAGGTTACATTAAGAAGGTCGATGATGTATGAATTTCTCGACAGGCTCATCGCAGTCGCTATCCCGAGGATAAGAGATTTTAGAGGGCTATCGCAGGATTCATTCGACAGTCACGGTAATTATTCATTCGGATTGAACGAACAGGTAATATTTCCGGAAGTTGACGTAGATAAGGTAATGAAGACGCACGGCATGGATATAACGATAGTGACGAATGCAAAGTCGCGGGAAGAGGCATTTGAAGTTTTGAAATTCTTCGGGATGCCGTTCAAAAAGTAAGGAAGACATGGCAAAGACATCGCTAATAGTAAAATGCTCTAGGCCGCAGAAGTTCAAAGCGAGGAAATACAATCGGTGCAAACTCTGCGGAAGGCCGCGCGGTTTCATGCGGCGCTTCCAGCTCTGCAGGATTTGCTTCAGAGAGCTTGCGTCCAGAGGCGAGATTCCAGGCGTGGTCAAGGCTAGCTGGTGAATTAAGGAGAGGCGCTTCCGCAGCGAAGGGAAATTTGCTTCGCAAATTTGAGGAGACAATAATGGCGGTAACAGATTCTGTCGCAGACATGCTTACGATAATAAGGAACGGAAGCCGCGCTAAGAAGGAAATCGTTGAGGTTAAAGGTTCCAAATTAGCGGAAGGGGTATTGGGTATATTCAAAAAAGAATACTTCATCTCAAATTTTAAACTTATGAAGGATAATAAGCAGGGTATTTTACGCGTATATTTAAAATACGCGAAAGATGGCGCGCCGGCAATCCTTGGAATAAAAAGGATATCAAGGCCCGGTTTGCGTATTTACAAGAAGGCGGATGAACTACCTAAGGTTTATGGCGGGCTCGGCATAGCGATCATATCAACATCAAAAGGCCTGATGGCTGATAACGAGGCGCGGGATAAAAAGATGGGCGGAGAAGTCCTCTGCTATATTTGGTAGAGAAATTTTAAGGGAATAATATGTCAAGGATAGGAAAGAAACCCATAGATTTTCCGAGCGGCGTAAAGGCGGCGATGACTGATAATGTCATTACAGTGGAAGGCTCAAAGGGGAAATCGACTTACAATATCCCGCCGCGTTTTAAGGTTGAGATTAAAGATAATAAGATCGTTGTAACGCGGCCTTCGGAAGAGAAGCAGGACAAGGCGACGCACGGACTTATACGCAGCTTGATAAATAATATGGCTATCGGCGTTTCAAGCGGCTATATGAAAGAGTTGGAGATTACGGGAGTAGGCTTCAAGGCCGCTGTTCAGGGTAAAGCCCTTAATATACAATTAAGTTACACGCACCCTATAAACTTTAATATACCCGAAGGTATTACCATAGAAACACCAAAACCGACGAATATAGTGATAAAGGGAATCGATAAGGCGAAGGTGGGCAAGGCAGCGGCAGAGATACGAGATTTCTATAGACCGGAGCCGTATAAAGGCAAGGGTATAAAATATGTGGGTGAGCATGTCCGGCGCAAGGCCGGCAAGGCAGTAACAGGCTCTGGCGGCGCGGGATAAAGCCCTTCGACAGGCGATTGTATGAGGTCGGCGTATGAAACCTCGCATTGTATTCGGGAGAGGTTCCATATGCAATAGCAAGAGGCCGGCATATGAAAAAATG
>Ga0209541_10004649_pt1 | contig 24286 bp, 22 predicted proteins | sample RifCSPlowO2_01_FD_184027 | JGI IMG/M metagenome (GOLD analysis project Ga0209541, IMG submission 184027) | Groundwater microbial communities from Rifle, Colorado - Rifle CSP2_plank lowO2_0.1 (SPAdes) (version 2) | ecosystem: Environmental > Aquatic > Deep subsurface > Groundwater | place... | reverse complement strand
CTTAATGGTGTCTTTGGCCAAATAAAACTCTTTGCCGAAAATAATTCCGGTTCCTTGCGGACCCAAGTCCAAAAAAAGCGAAGAGCGGTCTTTGGCAACCACTTTACCTTCTACAATTGATCCCACGGAAGGCGAGGGAGTCAAGGCTTCTTTGTCCGTAACTTTTTTCTCTGTAGTTTTTAACATTTAGTATTATTTATCAAATGGTTATTGTTTATCCTGCTGCCATCCAGCAGTATTGGTTAGTAATACTGCTCATAATACATTATTATTCACTTTTTGCAAACATTTAAAGAGTTGAAGTTAAAAATTATTTATGATAAAATAGTTTCATATAACACATAACATAGAACACATAACAAAAAAACGACGTCGTAATTTTGTTCCATGTTCCATGTTCCATGTTTCATGAAGTTAACTTGGGCTGGACAGTCCTGTTTTCAAATTTCAGTTTCCAATGGAAAAGATCACTCTGCTAATGTGGTTATTGATCCATTTGGCGACATCGGCTTAAAAATGCCTAATTTTGAGGCAGATATTTTATTGGTCAGCCACGGGCATGATGATCATAATAATATCAAAGCTATAAAAGGCGAAGCTTTTTTGGTTGATGGGCCGGGCGAATATGAAATAAAAGGAGTTTTTGTGCAGGGGATTTCTTCTTTTCATGATAATAAAGAAGGCAAGGAACGGGGAGTAAATACCATTTACACTATTGAAGCAGAAGATATGAGGTTTTGTCATCTTGGCGACTTGGGACAAAAAGAATTGACCGACGAACAGCTGGAAAGTATTGGACACGTGGATATTTTAATGATTCCGGTGGGCGGAGAATATACTATTTCTGCTTCGGAAGCCGCAAAAGTAATCGGCCAAATAGAGCCCAAAATTGTTATCCCAATGCATTATGAATTGCCGAAATTAAAAGTTGCATTAGATGGCGTGGATAAGTTTTTGAAAGTAATGGGCAAAAATGCTGTGGTGGCGCAAGATAAGCTGACTATTAAAGCCAGTGCATTGCCAAAAGAAAGCGAAATGGAAATTGTAGTTTTACAGCCTTAAAAATGAACATTCAAGAGTATATTAAGAAGTTACAAGCTCTTCCTGAACCTAAAAAAAAGATTGTTTTTTTCAGTGTTATGGCGTTGGCGGTATTGATAATTAGTATTTTTGGTTTTTTTGTCACAAAAAATAATATTGGAAAAATTGGAGAGTCTGTAAAAAATATCAATTTGCCGAAGTTTGATATGCCTCAGGATTCGGGAATCAGCTTGCCTGATATAGATTTAAGTAATGTCAGTGAGGGCGGTGCAGGGATTGTGCAAGACCAAACCGCGGATTGGAAAACATATACCAATAAAAAATATGGGTTCGAAATAAAGTATCCAGAAGGATGGATTTTAGACAAAAGCCGTATAACTGATCTTGATTTGCATTTGTCAAAAAAAGTTGAAAAAGAAGAGACAATCATTGACGTTGAAGTAGTAAGCCAAACGCGGGGCATCAAATCCGCTGAAAAAGCATTTGACAGCGTAGTGGCGAAAATGCAGAATGTGACTAGTCCCAAAGAGCAAGTAGTGGTGGGAAAAGATATGGGCTACGAAGCCATTGGTACGCTGTGTACAGCGGTGTGCATTGGTTCCTCTGAAGATAGGTACTCCTTGTTTTCCATCATTTACTTTTCTCATGGCAACGAAGTGTTTTACGTAGATTATGTGGAAGGAGTAGAGGGTGAGGGCTTTAAAAACAACATCAAAAATTGGAAGAATTATAGTGAATTTAAAGATATTTTAGCGACATTTCATTTTAATGAAGCTGCCCCATAAAAGTTATGCCCAAAGAAAAAGAAGAACAAAAGTTAAATTCAATAGGAAAAGTCAACAAACGGGAAATTGTTGATGAATTGAAAGAATCATACATTGACTATGCAATGTCGGTGATTGTTTCCCGCGCGCTCCCTGATGTCCGGGACGGCTTAAAGCCTGTCCACAGGAAAATTTTGTATGCTATGAACGAGCTGGGTCTTGGCGCGTCTGCTAAATTCCGCAAATGCGCGGCCGTGGTTGGAGAAGTGATGGCTAAATACCACCCACACGGAGACATGGCTATTTATGACACGCTTGTGCGCATGGCTCAAGATTTTAATTTGCGCTACCCACTTATTGCTCCGCAGGGAAATTTTGGCAGTATTGACGGCGATGGAGCGGCCGCTTCAAGGTACACTGAGTCTAAATTATCAAAAATAGGGGAAGCGATGTTGGCGGACATTGAAAAAGATACAGTCAATTTTGTTGACAACTATGATGGGACACGAAAAGAACCCAGTGTCCTACCCTCCCCCCTGCCTCAATTATTACTCAATGGGTCATTGGGAATTGCCGTGGGTATGGCTACTAACATTCCTCCTCATAATTTAACTGAATTAATAGATTCAATAGCTTTTTTGTTGGACAACCCAAAAGCTGAAACACCAGATTTATTCCAATTTATACAAGGGCCGGACTTCCCAACCGGAGGCATTATTTACGACCAAAAAGAAATTATTACCGCTTATTCTCAAGGCAAGGGATCCATCATTATGCGAGGCAAAGCAGAAGTGGTGGAGAAAAAGGACGGTGCGGATCAGATTGTCATTACAGAAATCCCTTATCAGGTGTTAAAGTCCGGTTTGGTTGAAGAAATGGCCAATTTGGTTTCAGAAAAGAAGATTGAAGGCATAAAAGACATCCGTGACTTGTCTGACCGCGAAGGCATGACTATTATTGTTGATATTAAAAAAGGATTTGAACCACAAAGGGTATTAAATAAGCTGTACAAATTTACTAATCTTCAAAAAACTTTCCATTTGAATTTATTGGCGCTGGTTGACGGCATTCAGCCGGAAATTTTGTCTATTTCTGATGTATTAAAGTATTTTATTGCCCATAGGACAGAGGTTGTCACCCGTAGGACAAAGTTTGATTTGGAAAAAGCTAAAGAGCGCGCCCACATTTTAGAGGGCCTGATGATTGCTTTAAAAAATATTGACGCGGTTATTGCTGTCATTAAAAAGTCAGAAGACCGGGAAGACGCAAAAGTTAACTTAATTAAAAAGTTTAAACTGACCGAACGCCAAGCCGTGGCCATTTTGGAAATGAAGCTTCAGACTTTGGCCGGCCTTGAACGCAAAAAAATTGAAGACGAATTAAAGGCAATTTTAGAAACTATTAAAGAATTAACCGCTATTTTAAAAAGCCCGGAAAAGTTAAAAACCATTATCAAAAAAGAGCTGCAGGAAATGAAAGAAAAGTTTGGCGATAAAAGAAGGACAAAAGTAATTAAGCAAAAATTAGGAGAAATAACTGAAATTGACTTGGTTCCTTTGGAAGACACAATGGTGACTTTGACTACTGGCGGATACATTAAAAGGATCAATCCGGCCACTTATAAAATCCAAAAGCGTGGAGGCAAAGGCATTATGGGAATGAAAACGATGCAAGATGATATTGTGGAACATTTCCTTTTTGCTTCAACTCATGATAATTTGATGTTTTTCACCGATTCCGGGAAGGTTTTCCAGACCCAGGTTTATGAAATTCCAGAAGGCACCAGGGTCGCCCGCGGCCGCGGACTAATGAACTTTTTGGAAACTTCTACAGATGAAAAAGTTTTGTCGTTGGTTCCGGTATCAAAAGATAAAAATGCAGAAATAAGCCAGGAAAAGTATTTGGTAATGGTGACCAAAAACGGCAGAATAAAGAAAACCGCTTTGGAGGAATTTGATAATGTACGCAAGAGCGGAATTATTGCCATAAAACTTGAAAAGGGAGATTTGGTTAAAAAAGTTGTAAAAACCAGCGGCCAAGATGACATTATTTTAACCACCAAAGGCGGTATTGCCATTAGGTTTAAAGAAAAAGACATACGGCCAATGGGAAGAGCTGCGGCCGGAGTTAAGGGAATACGGCTGAAAAAGGGAGACGAAGTAATTGGCATGGATGTGATTTCTGAGAATGCGAAACAACAAGACGGTAAAGCATCAAAGCAGTTTTTATTGGTGGTTATGGAAAACGGATATGGTAAAAGAACTGATATTGCTCAATACAAAGTGCAAGGAAGGGGCGGTTCTGGAATGAAAACTGCTAAAATTACCAGTAAAACAGGTAATATGATTATTTCTTTTATGTTGGACGACTCAAAAGACGACGAAGACTTGATTGTTATTTCCCAAAAAGGACAAGTTATAAGAACGGCCACAAAATCAATATCTTTGCTTGGCAGGGCGACGCAGGGAATCAGGATCATGCGCCTGGAAGATGGGGATAAAGTGGCTTCGGGATCTTGTTTAAAAGAATAGGAGGCCTATTTTAATCTTTTATTCATTTTTGATACAATAGAATAATCTATGGCTGATTTTTTAAAAATAGATGAAGTGTTAAATCATTTGGATTTACGGGAGGATATGATGGCTGCCGAATTTGGTTGTGGTTCGGCGGTTTTTGCTCTTCATCTTGCCAAAAAGTTAAGCAAGGGCAGGGTTTATGCTTTAGATATTCAGGAAGAAAAACTATCGGCTTTAAGAGGCAAAGCGGCAGTGGAAAAATTAAATAATATTTTCACGACGCACTGTGATTTGGAAGCGCCGAAAGGATCAAAGCTGCAAGTTAGTTCGCTGGATATTGTATTAATCCCCAACGTCTTGTTTCAATCAGAAAATAGACGTGCTATAATTGAAGAAGCAAAAAGAGTTTTAAAAACCGGCGGACAATTATTGGTCATAGATTGGCTGGCGCAAGGCCCGGGCGGCCCGAAACATGGATTGGCTAAGCCAGATGAAGTGAAAAAGATAGCTGGTTCTTTGGGGCTGTCAATGAAAAAAGAATTTGCCGTAGGGAATTTACACTACGCAATTATTTTTATAAAATGAATAAAAAGTTAATACTTTTATTACTCCCGGTTATTTTTTTCAGCTTGACAAATTTTGCTTTGGCTGATACTATTACTTTGCCAAATCCCTTATGTACAGGATTGCCAGGCAGCGCGGGCTGTATTCAAAGTATTCAAGATCTTATATCAAGCATTACAACATTTGTATCAAATGTAATAGGTATTTTAGCCATTTTAATGTTTGTTATAGCTGGTATTATGTTTGTAATTTCTGCAGGGAATCCTGGGAAAATTGAAACCGCTAAAAAAATGGCAATTTATGCTGCGTGGGGTGTGGGAATTGCATTGGCGGGCAATGCGTTGGTTATGGTTATAAAAGCAGTTATTGGCGCGCCTGCAACGCCGTAATATTTTAAATAAAAGATAAAGATTAATGAAAAATTAAAAGGTCGATTAAATAAAAAGCGACTCCAATTTACGAATGACACCCGAATTTACACTTGGCCCGTAGGACATCCCGAAGGCTGATTTGTAAATTAGCGTGCGATTAGTAATTAGTGTCGCTTATGAAAATGAACAAAAAATTAATCGCAACATCAGTTTTAATTCTATTATCTTCGCCAATGGTTATATTGGCTGTTTTCAATCCAGGACCACCGCCAAATACAGTTAACACTTTAAGTGTTGAGGCTCTTATTCAGGTTATATTTAATATTATCTGGCCAGTAGCAGTTGCTTTCTTTATCATTATGTTTATAATCGCAGCGTTCTCGTTTGCTACTTCCAGGGGAGATGCAACGAAAGTTGGAGAAGCAAGGAATTTCGTTATTTATGGAGTAGTTGGAGTAGTGGTAGCTTTAATAGCATTCTCACTGCCATTCGTAGTCAGGAATCTTCTTAACTCTAGTGGCGTTGGTGTTTAGTGGGTATTATTTTCAGAACAAATCTGCTCCGTTGAAAAAAGTGTTTCAACGGAGCAGATTTAAAGGGTTCAGTGTTAAATTAAACTTTTCAATTATTCAGATGAATAAGAAATTAATTACATCATCAATTTTAGCTTTACTTTTGCCAGTTTCAGTTTTGGCCGATATCAACTTTAATCCGCCATCGGGCAATGCAACTATTTCTCCAGCAGGAGTGGTTGTTGCTATACTTAACTTTATATGGCCTATAATTGTTGCGGCTGTGATTATAGCATTTATTACCGCAGGCCTTTTGTTTGTAACATCCCAGGGCGAACCTGGAAAAATAAACCAGGCAAGAAATGCTGTTATTTGGGGCATTGCCGGAATTGTAGTAATTTTGTTAGCATTTTCTATAATGAGTATAGTTCAAGTTGGAATTGGTATTTTCTAAACAAGAATAGTTTAAATCTTAAGGTTAAAAAAATGAACAAAAAATTAATTGCATCGTCAGTTTTAGTTTTATTGTTATTGCCTGTTATCATTTTGGCTTTTAATCCTCCTCCTCAGCCGATAGAACAAGAGCTCTTAGTTGGAGATGTCGTGGATAATGTATTAAGATGGATTGTTTGGCCTTTTGTTACAGGGATTGTTATTATATTATTTATTGCAGCTGGTCTTTTATTTCTAACATCTCATGGAGAGCCAGGTAAAATAGCCGCAGCAAGAAGCGCAGTTATCTGGGGTGTTGTGGGGGTAGCAGTAATTGTAATATCTTTTTCAATAGTTAAAACAGTAACATTTTTACTTAACTTATTACCGTAAATAAATTTTAAATATTAAGTATTATGGCAGATCCAATAGATCCAGCTACTTGGTTTAACGGCGTAATAACTAGGTTATTAGATTTTGTGGTGTGGCCCCTTTTTACAGGGTTGGTTATTATAATGTTTATTTGGGCAGGATTTTTATTTTTGTCAGCCAAGGGCGAGCCGGGGAAAATTGACACAGCAAAAAAGGCAATGACATGGGCTGTTATTGGTGTAGTTATTGCTATTTTAGGGTTTTCTGCTGTTAAAACTATAAAATTTCTTCTTAATATAACATAGTTATTATAAATATTATTACTGGTTTGTTTTTTATATCCCGTAAAACGGGACTTTTTGTTTTTTATGTGGTATATTAATTGATGTTAAATTGCTCCCGTGGCGGAATTGGTATACGCGCATGTCTTAGGAACATGTCTCGCAAGAGGTAGAGGTTCGAGTCCTCTCGGGAGCACTAGAAAAGCAACGCGGCACAAAGGTGCCGCGTTGCTTTTGCTATAACTACCGAGAGATTGAGAACCTCTACTTCCCGCATGTCCTTTCCGCCCACAGGCGGAAACCCCGCTTGCTTTCGAGAACTGCCGGTTCGAGTCCTCTCGGGAGCACAAATAAAAGAACGCCAGTTTTGGCGTTCTTTTATTTGTGCTCCTGGACTCGAACCCAAATCACCCCGTGTAGGAAAATAGTCCCGCGAAACTTGTTTCGCGGAGACGTAAGAAACCGTGGATTTCTTAAGCCGGGGGGTCGGTTAAGTCGCGAGATTTATCCGCTTTAGCGGAAAATCCCGACTCGGTGATTTGGTGAGGTTTTAGCGAAGCGGAGTCCTCTCGAGGGCACATAAGCAAAAAGTGCAACGTTTGACGTTGCACTTTTTGTTTGATAACTATTTTTACGACGTAATTTTTGGTATTTTTATTACCAGCATTCCTTTATCCATTTGGGCTTCGGCTTCTTCAGTTTTTATATTTTCAGGCAAAACGACTTTTCTTGAAAACGGGCCCCAATAGCATTCCTGGTAAAAGTATTTCTTTTCGTGGTCGTTGTGCGGGTCTTGTCGCTGCCCTTTTATAACCATCATGTCTTTTTCAACTGATATATCCAGGTCTTTTATGTTAACGCCGGCAATTGCGGTTAAAACTACAAAATGGTCATTAGTTTCAAACACATCTACCACTAATTCGCCTTCTGAATTAAAAATAGCGGTTTCTTCTATTTTTTCTTCTGGTTTTTGTTCTGGGATAATTTCTTTTTTTTCTTCAGTTTTAACAGAAACTTTTTCGGTTTTTGATTTTGTTTTTCTTGGCATAAGTCTAGAATCTAGAAAATAGAAAGTAGAATCTAGAATACGAAACGTTACGAATTCTATTTTCTATATTTCTAACTTCTATTTTCTCATTTTATATTTTACAGATGCTTTTTATTTTTTTAATTTCGTCAAAGTCATACACCATAAATAAAGCCAAAGCAAGAACAATAATTATGGGGAGTATAAAATTCATAGGAGCATCTAATGTCATTATAGAAAAATCATAGAGTCCATGCAATAGCACTGCTAACAAAATGCCAATAACAGTCAATGGCAGGCGTTGGCGGGTTTTGAAAAAAGACAACGCCAAAAAGTACCCAAGCAGTGCCGAGCATAAGGTGTGCAGGAATGTTGCCCCAATAAACCGTATAAAGCTTATTACAACAGTGGTGGTAATAATTGTGCTAAAAGACATGTTGTATGCCGGCGTAAATAAATAAAGTATGTTTTCCAAAGCTGAAAAACCAAGCGCCGCTACGACCATATAAAGCATAATGTCTAATGGTTCGTCTAACTCTTTATTTTTTAAAATAGTCCACTTTACCACGAAATATTTTAGCAGTTCTTCGGTCAGCGCGATAACAATAAACCATTTTACTGCCTCAATCGCAATGGGGAATGTTTTAAAAAAATCATTATATTGAATCTGCGTTAATAATTTAGCAAGAGCAATTTGTATAAGCAGTGCCGGGATGGTAATCAATGCCCCGTATAAAAAAACTTTCAAAATCATTTTTTTGGGTTCTGGGTGCAAGTCTTTTTTTAAATAATAAAAAAGCCAGGCCAAGCTGGGCAAAGTCCCAAAAATAATGTATAAAATTAATCGGTAATATTCCATTGACGAGAATTTTGAATTTAGTATTTAGTAGTTTGAATTGAACTTTGAATTCTGAATTCATGATTCTTTATTCTATTCCAAATTCAAGATACAAGGTTCTATATTCTATTTAGGCCATAATTCAATCATTATAGTTTGTTTTTTATTTTTTATTGGCAGTTGCTGGTAAACTTCTTCGGTGATAAAAGGCATGAAAGGGTGCAGCAGTTTTATGGATTGCAAAAGTATTTCTGAAAGCATTTTTTGAGTGGAGGTCCTATTTTTGCCATTTAACTCTGCTTTGCTTTCTTCTATTATTTTATCGCAAAACGTGTGCCAAAAGTAGTGGTAAATTTTTTCTCCTGCATAATAAAATTTAAATTCATCCATGAGTTTTGTGCATTCTTTTTCTATTTTTTTCAAATCTTTTAAGTATTTTTTGTGTTTTGCGTTCAAGATTATTTTTTTGCCATTATAATCCTTGGTATTAGCCATCACAAATTTTGAGGCATTCCAAATTTTATTGGCAAAGTTGCGGTATCCCTTGATTTTATTTTCATCCAGCGCCAACGACTGTCCGGGCGTGTTCCCCATGATTAAGCCGATCCGCAAAGCGTCCGTGCCATATTTTTCCGTAATTTCCAGCGGATTAATTACATTACCTTTGCTTTTTGACATTTTTTGGCCCTTGGCGTCCAAAACTAAACCATGCAAATAGACGGTTTTAAAAGGGATTTTTTTGGCTGCGTATAGCCCGAGCATTATCATTCTTGCCACCCAAAAGAAAATAATTTCTCCAGCGGTTTCCATCACATCCGTAGGGTAAAAAGTTTTAAAGTCATCCGATAATTTTGCATTTTGATTTTTGATTTTTAAATTTGAGCCACCTGACGCAAGGAGGGTGGCAAACGGCCACTGTCCGGAAGAAAACCAGGTATCAAACGTGTCGGTTTCTTTTTTCATTTGCCCGCCGCATTTTTCACATGTAGAAATTTTATCGGCGACATCAACAATGGCAAAGTCGCATTTTTCACAGATTTTGGCGGGAATTGGAATTCCCCAAACAATTTGGCGGGAAAGCGGCCAGTCCAGAATATTTTTTAACCAATGCAAAATTATTTTTTTATAATGCGTCGGGATGAATTTTATCTGGTTTTTTTCAATGGCCTTGATGGCGGTAGCTGCCAGCGGCTCCATTTTTAAAAACCACTGGTCTTGGATTTGGGGCTCAATAACAGAATTGCATTTATAGCATGTTTTGACATTGTGTTTGTAGTTTTCTTCAATTTTTTCAACCAACCCTTTTGTTTTTAATTTTTCTACAATTTTTTCACGCGCTTGGGCAATTTTCATTCCGGAAAATTCACCGGCAACAGGTAGTAGTTTTCCCTGCAAATCTATAATTTGCATTTTTTCCAAATTATGTTTTTGGGCAATTTCAAAATCAACAACATCGTGCCAAGGGGTTATAGTCATGGCTCCAGTGCCAAAGTCCATGTCTATGGCATCGTCTTTGACCACCGTTGCCTCTATGGGGCCGTTTATCCACTCCAATGCTATTTTCTGCCCTTCTTTATAATCTTTGTACCTTGGGTCATTTGGATGCATTACAACGTATTTGTCGCCGAATTTTGTTTCGGGCCTGGCGGTGGCAATGGTAAACGGACCGTATTTTAAGTAATAAAGCTTGTCGGTTTTTTCGGTGTTTTCGGTTTCAAGGTCTGAAAGTGATGTCTGGTGTTTAACACACCAATTGATTATTTTTTTACCGCGATAAACTAAGCCGTCTTTATAAAGTTTTTCAAAAGTTTCATAAATAATTTTTACAATATCACCGTCCAGGGTGAATTTTTCCCGTGACCAGTCGCACGAAGCACCTAATTTTTTTATCTGGCTCTCAATATTTTTTTTGTTTTCCAAAGTAAATTTTAAAATTTCATCATAAAGTTCTTGGCGTGGAAGACCAAATCTGCTTCTGCCTTCTTTTTCCAATTTTTTTTCATATACCACTTGAGTTTCAAATCCGGCGTGGTCCAGGCCCGGCAGCCAAAGCGCTTTAAATCCTTTCATTCTTTTGTATCGGGTCATAATGTCTTCAATGGTCAAAACCAAAGCGTGGCCGGCATGCAAATTTCCATTGGCATTGGCCGGTGGCATCATAATGGTAAAAGGATTGCCCTTTAATTTATCCGGATTAAAAAAACCACTGTCTTCCCACAGCTTATAAATTTTATCCTCAACTTTTTTTGGGTCGTACGGCCCTTCAATTTCCATAAGTTTATTCTATCAAAGTCGCCCTTCGTGGTAAATCATTGACATACAGTTTTTAATGTGATTAAATGAAAATTAAAGTTTCAGCCCTTTCGTGTTTTTATAAGGAGAGTTTGCAATGGGAATGTGTTGCAGTAGTCCGAAAACGCGCCGTACCAAAGGGACCAAAAACCTGCTTGCCAATGCTGTTAACAAGCAGGAGACCGGCGATTTTTACGGCGGCTTGTTTGAAGAGACCTCTTTCCCCTTATGTAAATATACTCTTCCTAGCGGAAGGGTATACCGCGAAGAAGTGCAGGCCTATTCCTGCCATGAGGGTGTAGTATTTTTCTTGGCTCTCAAGGACGAGCGTGGGAGCTGGGTGCCTGAATCCGTTTGGGAGGTCATTGTTAACGATCCCTTGTCAGAAGAAGACATGGAGCAAGTGGAATATGAAGTCGCAGCGCGCGGGGTGTAGCGCCGATTTTTGTACATAGTCCAAGGCGCATAACTACGCCCTTGGACTTTTTTATTTGCTGAGGCGCAAATTTGCTTTGGCTTTTACGTTTTTCCAGCTTTTGGTTTTTTTATTTTTGTGGAAGTATCCGGTGACGGCAATCATTAAAGCATTATCTGTGGATAATGCAGTATCAGGTATTAAGTATTTGGTATTAGGTATGTGTTTTTGTATGTTTTCAGCCAGCTGTTTTCTTAATTGTTGATTGGCCGAAACTCCCCCGCCCAAAATAATGGTTTTTACTTTGTAATCTTTGGCGGCTTTGATGGTTTTTTTAATTAGCACGTCAACAATGGCTTGTTCAATTTCAACGGCCACGGATTCTATAAATTTTTCATCTTTTAGTTCTTGCGAGCCCCTGTCTTTTATTGCATATAAAATAGCGGTTTTTAAGCCGGAAAAACTAAAATCATAATCTTTGCTGTCAAGCATCGGCCGTGGCAATATTATTGGCCTTGAAGGATTATTGGCCTTTGAAGTGATTTCAGAAATAATTGGGCCGCCCGGATACCCAAGCCCCAGAATTCTTGCCGCTTTGTCAAAACATTCGCCGGCGGCATCGTCTCTTGTTTCGCCGATTATTTTATACTTGCCGATGTTTTTTACTAAAATTAATTGAGTATGCCCACCTGAAACAATCAGACTCATAGCCGGAAATTCAATTTGCGGATTATTCAAAAAATTAACCAAAATATGGCCTTCTATATGATTTACGGGGATGATTGGTTTATTCCAAAAAGCGCAAAGGGCTTTGGCAAAATTTACCCCAACCCACAAACATGGTTCAAGGCCTGGACCATTGGTAACGGCAATTGCATCAATGTCCGGCTTTTCATATTTTTCAAGCAATTCTTTTATTGATTCAAAAAGCGTAGATTCTTTTTCAAGAATTTTTTGCATCGTTTTGAATTTAGAATTTTGAGTTTGTTTAGGATTTAGAGTTTTGGGTTTAGGATTTAACAACTTGGCCTGTTTTAGCGCACTCGCTAAAACAGGAACCAAGTTTTTTTGGTGCTCGCGCTTGGCCATTGCTGGAAAAACTCCGCCATATTTTTCATGGATTTTTGTTTGAGAAGAAACTACATTGGAAAGAACTTTAAAATCGGGCGTTTTACCGACCGTGATTTCCAAAATAGCAATTCCCGTGTCGTCGCAAGATGTTTCAATAGCAAGGATTATCATGGAGTAATAATATGCTAAATCTTGAATTTTTTCAATTTTTAAGGCATAATGTTGATTATATAGATATATATGGTCCCATCGTCTAGTCTGGTCTAGGACACAAGATTTTCACTCTTGTAACTCGGGTTCAAATCCCGATGGGACCGCAACGTAATAAATTTTTCTAAAGAAAAATTTAAACGTTGCTGAGACGTGTAAATTTTCTTTGAAAATTTATTACGTCTCGCTATTAAAATGTATTACGTATACATACTACAAAGCCAAAAAGATAAAAGTTTATATATCGGATATACTATAAATCTGAAAAAAAGATTTACTGAACACAATAGTGGCAATAATATTTCCACGAAACCATTTCGACCATATTTGCTGATCTTTTATGAATCATTTATAAACAGAAAAGACGCTGTAGCCAGAGAAGAATATTTAAAAAGTGGTTGGGGGTTTAGAACTATAAAGAAAATGCTAAAAAACTACTTCAATGGATAAGCAAAAGTATCTGGAAATTTCAAAAGCCAGCGATATAAAAAATTCAAAAGAAAGAATAACTTATCGCCTGCTTGAAGTGATGCCTGGCATCATAAGTTTGGGGACTCTTGTGGGAGTCTTTGTTTTTTCATGGCTGTTGCCGATGTGGGTAGCTGTTTTTATAATTTGTTTTTGTTTTTATTATTTGTTTAGAATTTTTTATTTTTCACTGCACCAGGTGATGGGTTATTTTAAAGTTAAAGGACACATGCAGTCAGATTGGCTGGCAAAATTAAAAAAACTGCCTGGGAGCGCAAACGCCAAGATTAAAAATTGGAAAAATATATATCACTTGGTTATTTTACCTTGTTACCAAGAAAACGAAAAAATAGTTAAAGAAAGCATAGAATCTTTAATTAAATCAGATTATCCAAAAGAAAAAATGATTGTTGCGCTGGCCATTGAAAAAAGGGCCGGAAAAGAATTTGAAAATATGGCAAAGAAAATAGAAAAAAAATATGCTAGTGAATTTTTTAAATTTTTAACCGTGGTTCATCCTGATAATATTGAAGGTGAAATAGCCGGCAAAGGGTCAAATGTGGCTTATGCGGGCAAGATAGCAAAAGAAAAAATAATAGATCCATTAAAAATCCCGCATGCAAACATTTTGGTTTCTACTTTTGATATTGATACAAAAGTTTATCCTCAATATTTTTCTTGTTTAACCTGGTATTTTTTGACCCAGGAAAATCCAGAACACGCAAGCTACCAGCCAATTCCTGTTTACAATAATAATGTTTGGAAAGCATCGTTTTTTGCAAGAATTGTTTCCACTTCAAATACTTTTTGGCAGATGATCCAGCAGGAGCGATCAGAAAAGCTTACTACTTATTCGTCTCATGCAACTCCGGGAAAGGTATTTTTTGAAGTCGGATATCCGTCAAATGTTGTCTGCGATGACAGCCGGATTTTTTGGCGCGCTTATCTTTATTATAATGGGGACTACAGAGTGGTGCCGATTTATTATTTGGTTTCCATGGATGTGGTGGATACGCCCAATACATTTAAAACAATCATTAACCAATATAAGCAGCAAAGGCGCTGGGCTTGGGGGTGCGCTGAAATACCTTTTGTGATTTTTGGCTTTTTAAATAATAAAAAAATATCTTTGCTTAGAAAGATTTCCCATTCTTACATACTAATTGATGGATACTGGTCTTGGGCCACTGCCGCACTGTTGCTTTTTGGGCTTGGTTGGTTGCCTTTATTATTAGGCGGAAGTAAATTTAATTTTACTATTTTGTCTTTTAATTTGCCTATTTTAACTGGAAGGATTATGACTATTTCTTTGATTGGCATTGTGGTTTCTGCTATTTTGAGCACAATGATTTTACCTAAACCGCCAAAAGGAGTCGGTGTTTTTAAAAAAACAACCATTTTTCTGCAATGGGTATTTCTGCCGGTTATTTTAATTGTTTTTGGTTCTTTCCCGGCCCTGGATGCCCAAATCCGCTTGATGCTGGGCAAATACATGGGTTTTTGGGTAACTGAAAAAAGGCGTTAACGCCTTTTTTCAGTTACCCAAAAACTACTCAAAGTGGATTTTTTCTTCAAAGCGCTTTAAGCGCTCTTTTAGTAGGGGATAACTTTCCAAGGCCGGATCTTTTTCCAAGATTTCTTTGGCGGCTTGGCGGGTTTTTTCAATTAAAAAAATATTAGAAAGGTTTTGCATCGCCATATCCGGAAGGCCCCATTGCTGGGTTCCGTAAATTTGGCCGGGGCCGCGGATTTCCAAGTCTTTTTGCGCTAGTTCAAATCCGCTATTTAATTTTTCCATGGCTTTTAATCTTTCCCTATTTTGCTGGTTTTGCTCGGTGGTAAATAAAAAACAATAAGACTGCATGTCGCCTCTGCCGACTCTGCCGCGAAATTGATGCAATTGCGCCAGGCCAAATCTTTCCGCCCCCTCAATCATCATTACTGTGGCGCGCGGCACATCCACCCCAACTTCAACCACTGAAGTGGAAACCAAAATATCAATTTCGCCTTTTTTGAAGTCCTGCATAATGACTTCTTTTTCTTTGGGTTTCATTTTGCCGTACATCATAGTGATGCGCAAATCAGGGAAAATTTCTTTGGAAAGTTTTTCGTACTCTTGTTTTACAGCTTTAATTTCAGGCATTTTTAAAATTCCCAAATCATAATTTTGCGGGATAAATGAGCCGAAGGTTTGGTTTCTGGCTGGACTGTCTTGCGCAATTTCGTCAGAGCCGATTTTGGGGCAAATGACAAAAATTCCCTTGCCTTCTTTCGCTTCTTTGTGGATGAATTCATAAGCGGTTTTTCTGTCTTTTTGGTCAACGATTAAAGTTTTCACTTTTTTTCTGTTTTTTGGCATTTCTTTTATCAGCGACAAATCCAAGTCGCCATAAACTGTAAGCGCCAAAGTTCTTGGAATTGGCGTGGCCGTCATTGAAAGCAAATGCGGAACCAATCGTTTGTCTCTGGTTAATTCTGCTCTTTGACTGACTCCAAATCTGTGTTGTTCGTCCAAAATTACCAACGCCAATTTTGAAAACATCACATTTTTTTGGATTAAAGAATGGGTGCCGATTAAAATGTCTATTTGGCCAAATTCTAATTCTAAAAGCAAGTCTTTCTTTTTCATTTCAACAACTTTTTTATCCTTATACAAAAAGCTTCCTTTGCCGGTTAAGTAGCCGATTTTTACATTGAAGTTTTTTAAAAGTTCCGCAACAGTTTTAAAATGCTGTTGGGCTAAAATTTCCGTTGGCGCCATAAAGGCAACTTGGTATCCGTTTTTGACCGTATTTAAAGCAGCCATGGCTGCCACCACGGTTTTACCTGATCCAACATCCCCTTCAAGCAAGCGCGACATTGGGACGGCTTTTTCCAAATCTTTTAAAATTTGCCAGCTGCATTGCTTTTGCGAGTCGGTTAATTGAAATGGCAAAGAACCGGTAAACTCTTTCATTAATTCAGCATTCATGGGGCATTGCGGCGCTTGTTTTTGCAGTAGTTTCGCCTTTTCTTTTAAAACATGCAGTTGCAGTAAAAAAAGTTCTTCAAAGGCAAAGCGGGATTTGGCTGCATCGGCATATTCAAAAGAGTCTGGAAAATGCACTTGCCAAATAGCTTTTTTAATAGGTAAGAATTTGTATTTTTCCAGTATTTCTTCTGGCAAAATTTCAGGGATTTGGCTGTAAAAAACTGACAGTAAGGGTTTGATGATAAATCGCAGCCAGCGGCTCGTCATCCCTTTTGTTTCAGCATACACCGGCACAATTCTGCCTGTGTGGGTTAGTTGATTATTCTCTGTGAATTCACCCATTATTTCGTAAGCGGGGTTATTTAAATAAACACCTTCTTTGCTTAAGCTTATTTTTCCGGCCAGGCAAATGTAGTCGTCTTCTTTTAAAGTTTTTGCCAAGTACGGCTGGTTAAACCACAGCGCTTTTATGGTTCCGGTTTCATCTTCAATGATCACTTCGGTAATGCTCATAAACTTTTTAAATGTCCGAGTGCTTTCAATGGACAAAATTTTTCCTTGCACGCAAACATTGTATCCCGTTTTTACTTTGTTAATAGGAATAATATCCGAAAAATCGTCGTACCGGCTGGGGAAATAAAAAAGCAAATCGTGGACGGTTTTTATACCGAATTTTTTTAACTTTTTTTGGTAAGCCGCGCCAATCCTTGGAATTTCTTCAATTTTAGTTGATAAATCAATCATGATTTTTATTGTACATTTTTTTTGGAAATTAAAAAGCCCAGCAGGTTTTTCAAAAACCTGCTGGGCCGTCACTTCTTTCTTGTGTGCCTTTTTTTAATTTTTAAATAATATAATTTATGCAACCGTCCGTCGATGAGCTGGTTTTTTAGGCGCAAAAGGTGCGTATTTTCTTTCGCATCAGTCTCCAAGCTGATTTTTTTGTTGACGAGATTTTTCCACAATGATGCCATGAAAACCTCCTTTGTTGTAAAAGAGCGTTGCCTTATTGTCTCGTGACCAGTAGTAGTTCTCTAAATGATTTTTTGACTTCTTTTGCGAATTCGGCGTCTTTTACTAAGGCATTAATAAAAGATTCTCCGTGCATCGTGCACATTATTTTTGCCATCACCGGCTTGAATGGTACTGGCAACCTTTCAACATATTCATAGATAATGTTTGTTAAAAGGAGTGCTACGGAATGCGGATTGGCAAAACTTCGCCTTTCGTGCTGGAGTAGTAGTGGGTAGAAATATTTTTTCCAATAATGATTGCTGTTGATTTTTAGCATTTTCCCTTCCATTTCCGTAGCGCCGGGCAGATTAATTATTTTTCCCATTTTCGTTCTCCTAAAAAAGACAAGAAGCGTCATCAAAGAACACTCTTATTTTATATCATACTAATAAATTTTTTCAAATACCTGGAACAAACATTATGAAACCGCACTAAAGTCGCCGATGGTTTGGCAATATTGGGCGGCTTGGAGCAAAAAATTGGTGAGGCGTAGCTGTCGCTTACGGCTCACCAATTTTTTGTGAAACCTGCCCAAGATTGGCAAATCCGGCAAGATCTTGGAGTACGGTTTCACAATGTTTGTTCCATAGGGCACTAAAAAACGCCCCGTGGGGCGTTTTAGTCAAAATTACTTTATGAAACCGGCTGGATATTTTCCGGTTTTTTTTGCGTGTGACCGGAGTCTACTTCGTATTTTGTGTTTTGTTGTTCAAAGAAATTTACCAATTCTAAAACATCCGTTGCCGTTGACATCCATTTGGCAGGATTGGTGACGCCGTATTGTTTTGGTAAGCCAAGCTCTAAAAGCCGGCGGTCGGCAACATACTGCACATATTGGTTGACATAGTCTGCATTCAAGCCCAAAATTCCGTTGGGGAATAAATCTTTGTTGTACGCGTTTTCAATATTCACCCCCTCAACAACAATGGCTTTTATTTCATTGGCAAAATCTTCGGTCAAAAGTTCAATGTTTTCTTCAAGAGCCGTTTGGATTAATTGAATGCCGAATTTTAAATGCAGTGATTCATCTCGCAAAACCCAGTCAATCATTGAGCCAAAGTTTCGCAGCTGGTTTCTTTGCCTAAATGACAGCGCCACCATAAATCCAGAATAAAACCAAATGCCTTCCATGACAATGTTTGTAGCCACCAAGTTTCGAATGAAGTCTTTCTTGCCTTCTGGAGTTTCAATGTCCAGCTTGTCTTCAGTCATTCTTTTTAAGTATTTCATTACATACTCTTCCTTGGCTTTCATAGACGGAGTTTCTAAATGCACATTGAATATTTTTTCTCGGTCAAAAGGGAAAGTTTCCAAAACATATTCAAAAGCCACGCAATGATTAGCCTCTTCCCACATTTGCTTTGCCAAATACAAGTGGCATTCCGGGCTTTTTAAGTAAGGATAAATTCCCAAAGCAATGGATCGGTTGACTATTAATTCGGCTGGATTAAAAAAGGCCATGGTGAATTTTACCGCGTGGCGTTCGTCTTCCGTCATTTTTGCCCAGTCTTCCAAATCTTCTTTTAATGCAATTTCGTGGGGAAACCACGTGTTTCTGACCGCCTGGTTGTACAAATCATACGCCCACTGATAGCGCATAGGGTGAAGATTCATATCTTCCGGCGAAGCTTTTCCTAATATTGGCATGTTTTTTATGTTTTATTTTTGTCTAAAAACTAACAACTCATAACTAATAACTGTAAATTTTCCGCTATGCGGAAAATTTATTGGCAGCCGTCGCAGGTGAAATTTTCTTGCGGGTCGGATGGCATATGAATTTTATACACCTTACCATCGATTACTTTTTCTTGGTAGTGCACATGGTTTTCTTGCGGGCTTGTTTCTTGTATCTTGGTTATTGTTTCTTCGTTTTTAAGCGGGATTTGCGTTTGCACGTTGCTGAAAATCTGTTTTGAGGGTATATCAGCCGGTATTTCCACTGGTTTTACCTCGTCCGCCGAAGCTTTAGCGAAGGAGGAATCAACAATTTGTTCTTGTTCTTTTTCAATCACTTCTTCTTGAACCACTTCAACTACCGTTTCCATAGTTTCCATTTGAACTTCTGTTGCTTTTGTCTCTATTGTTTCCTCTGTTGTTTTTCTAAAAACCGAAGCAAACCCGGTCTTGCCCAATTTTTCTGATTTGTTGACAGCCACAGTGCTTTGTTCGGCGGTGTGGCGCGGCTTCATGTGCAAGTAGTACGTTGATTTTACACCTTTTTTCCAGGCTGTAAAGTAAATGTCCATGGTTTTTTCAATGTCGCGGTCGTCCAAGTACATATTTCGGCTCAAAGCTTGGTCAACCCATTTTTGGGCTCGGGCCGCCACTTCAATAAACGCATATGGCGAAACAGAAAAAGAAGTTTTGTAAATGTCTCGGATGTGGGCGGGGATTTCTTCAATGGTTGAAATATCTCCTTGCAATTCAATGATTTTAGTTTTGACCATGTCCCACAAATTCATGTTTTTTAATTCTGTCACCAAGTTATGATTGATGTCCAAATATTTTCCGGAAATTTTGTTTCGGCTAAAAACCTGCGCAAATCTTGGATCAATTCCTGGAGTGGTTCCAGCTACCAAGCCAATATTGGCGTTGGGGGCAACGGCCATTAGCGTGGCATTTCTCATGCCGTTTTTTACTTTGGTTCTTAATGTATCCCAGTCCAGCCAATTTTGTTTTGACTTTTTATCAATATCAATGGCGACCCCCCTGTTGTTTTCCAAAGTTTCTAGCGTATCAATCGGCACTTTGCCTTTTGACCATTCTGATCCTTGAAAGTTTTGATAACTTCCCCTTTCAGCCGCCAAATTGGCCGACTCATCAATGGCCATGTGGCTGATAAACTCAAAAATTTTATCGGTAAAGTCGTAAGCGTGAGGCGAATCATAGGGAATTCCTAATTGTTCAATGGCATCGGAAAAACCCATCACGCCCAAACCAATGGCGCGGTTTTCTTTGTCTGACCTTACGGCTTCGGGAATGGGCAGAACATTAATATCAATTAAATTGTCCAATTGGCGCACTGCCAATCTTGCCGACTCTTCCAGTTTTTGCCAGTCAATTTGCTTTTTCTTTAAGTGAGCCGCAATGTTTATAGACGCCAAATTGCAAACAGCAATGTTGTCTTTGTTTTGTGGCAGGCAAATTTCTGTGCACAAATTGGACATGTGGATTGTGCCGGTATTGTTGTTTAGGGCGCGCAAATTTATGGAATCTTTCCAAACCAGCCATGGGTGCGAAGTAGTTTGCAAAGCCACTAAAATGGCGCGATATTGTTCTGTTGCCGGAACTTTTTTAAAAATCCTTAATTTTCCTTCATCGGCCATTTGTACATATTCATTGTACCTTTTTGAAAACTCTTGGCCGTATAATTCATTTAAATCCGGCACTTCTTTTGGGTCAAACATATACCAGTCGGCTTTAGCTTCCACTCTTTTCATAAATTCGTCTGATAAATAAGCTGCGGTGTCGGCTGTACGCATTCTTAAATAATCGTCTCCGGCGCTTTGTTTCCAGGTGATAAAATCAGGGAAGTCCATGTGCCAGTTTTCCATGTAAAAACATAAAGCTCCTTTTTTCTTTCCGCCTCTTTGAATGGCGCGAATGGCCGTGTCAATAATTTTTGCAAATGGCGTAGGTCCTGAAGAAGTAGTGTTGTTGCTTGATAAAGGAGATCCTGTAGCACGCAGTTTTGTAATAGAAGCACCAATGCCGCCGGATGCTTTGCTTAACATCATTACATCTGAAACCGATTTTGAAATGTGCCCCATGTCGTCGTGAATTTCCAGCAAAAAGCAATTTGAAAGGGCGGGAGTGATGGCGCCGGCGTTAATATTAGTTGATCCGCCGGCAATGTAATCGTGATTGGACATTTTTTCGTAAAATTTTATTGCCCATTCCGTTGGATCTTTTTCGTTAAAAGAATTTCCCATTGCCACGCGCATAAAAAGATATTGCGGAGTTTCAAACGGTTTTTGCTTTTTGTCTTTTACCGAATATCTGTCCAGCAAACTTGAAAGTCCGGCGTAAATGAATAATTCATCCCGTGAAATGTCCAAAGCTTTTGACAATTTTTCCAAGTCAAAATTCTTTTCCATTCTTTCGTCAAAAATTTTGTTGGCGACTGCATTTTTGACATATGTTGAAAAGTGTTCTTGGTGCAGTTTTTTTAACTGCTCGGCGTTTTCCCCGTAATCTCCCAAAACATGTTTGTAAACTGTTTTTAAAAGCAAGCGCGTGGCAATTTTGTCATAATCCGGATTTTCTTTTATATTTTGCACCGCCGCATTAATAGTGGCCAAGTCCAATTCTTCGGTGGTAATGCCGTTGTATAAAATAACTTTGGTGTCGGTGGCCACTTGCGTCACCTTGGCAATCGGGTCAATCATGCCAAAAGCCGCCCGTTCAATTGAGCGATTTATTCTGTCGGCATTAAATAATTCTTTTGACCCGTCGCGCTTGGTGATTGTGAGTTCCATAATTGAATAAATATTGATAATTCTGCCCCAAATATTTTTTAAAAAATATTTGGGGCAGAATTATTTTTTAAAGTTTTAAATTACATCATTTTACACCTTTCAAGTTTTGCGTGCAACTTTTATTTTCAAGGTAAAAAATTAAAAACCTGTGGATAACTTCGAGCCACAGCGAGAACCCCGCCCTCTATGCTAGATTTAAAATTCAATTGCTTAGAGGGCGGGGTTGTTTGGCTTTTATGTAGTTTTTATAGTGTTGCCAAGCAAAAAAAAGACCAAGGATTTAACTTGGCTCCATAATTTGGATGAAAGAAAAAGAATCTTCTTTTTGAAAATTCCTGAAAAACAAACAGACTTTTTCTTGGCCGTTTATTTCCATCCATTTCTTGGCAAATTGATCACAGAAGCTTTCAATGAGTTTGTAAATTTCCTCTATCATGTCTTTCAGGAATTTTGGAAAATCATTAGGGGCAAAATGAGGAAATTCAAGGATCTCGTAGTACAAGTTATCCTCAATTTCAAAGGTGTGAGCAATCTCATGCCCCAAAGTGAAAATCTTTTCTTTTGTGCTTTGGCCATCTTTAATTTTTATGTAAAAGTTTTCTCCTATTCTTGCAAATGACCCTAACGCATGGATATTAAAATGACACACACGGTTACTGATCACGACTCTGGCAACTTTTCTTTCGTGCAACTGTTCTAAAATCGTTTTTTCTTTGAGTGACCCAAGCCACTCATCAGCGTTTTTTGCAAAATCCAGCTGTGGAAATTTTTGGGCTAATGAAATTTTCATTTTCTATCCTTTTAAATTGGGAAAGGGCGATGCCCCCAGTGTATCAAAAAACCTTGCACAAGTGCAAGGTTTTTTGGCCAAAACCAATTTTTTTAATAATTTACCACGGCTCCCGTAGAAGCATCAATGTAAACATTAGTAATTATTAAGCTTTTTAAACCGCTTACGCGCCAAACTTTTTTACCCGATTGCATGGTGAGCATAACGGAAGTGGTAACGTCTAAATACCCGCCGCTTATAGCTTTATCAATTGCGGTGTTGGGGGTTATTTTAACAGATGTGCTGTTTTCGTCTTTGACTTTAATTTTTATAGTGCCTCCAATTAAATCCAGCACTTCATTTTTATTAAGCATGAAATTTGATTTTATTTCTCCGCTTACATCCATCCCGAAGCTAGCATTGGTTTCTGTTTTGCCATTTTGTATTGCCACCATATTATCTGCATTAACCTGCACATCGGCGTTACTTTTTGCTTCTAATTGTATGACCGGAGCAAAAATAAATTGGCCGTTGCCGGTGACATGAAGCGAATCATCAACTATAAAGTCAAACACAACTGTTGATGTTGAGTTATTGTTGACCACGACGTTTGCATTGATTTTTATTTCTCCAGATGGCAGTGTCGCCTCTTTTTGCACGCCGTTTTCCACTACAACAACTTTGCTTACCAAAAGCCGGACTTGGTTGTATGTGCCCATATCAACAACTGTGTCAGCAATTAACGCTATCCCTCCTGACTGTTTTAATGCCAGCAAATCGTATTGTTTTGGTTCATTGGCAACAGCAATCCACCCTTTTTGTTCGCTGTGGATTTGTGCGCTATCTACTGTAATCAATACAGAACTGATGTTGCTCATGGATGCGGCCGCATCAGTAATGCCAAAGATAATTTTTCCCTGGGTTTGGGTATTATAATTATTTGAATTTGTGTTTTGGTTTTGTGAAGGATTTTTCAGGGTATAATTATAAAGTCCAAATGCCCCCAAACCGACAACCGCTAAAATTGTAATTGTTGTAAGAACAATATTTTTTTCTTCCATATTTTTTATATTTAAGTATTAGATCTTTTTTCGACCTTTTTAATGTATAGAAATCCACAGGCTTACGCCTGTGGTACTTTTCTGTCAATCCTGCTTTTAAGCAGGATTGACAGACGTACCTTTCCCAAAGTTTTGCTTATGCAAAACTTTGGGGATTTATGTTATTTCCTTCGTCCCGACTTCGGTTGGGACTCCGGGCTTGCTCTGTCTCTACAGTCTTACGCCCGTAGAGACAGAGCAAGAAATAATAAAAAAACGCCCTGATTACTATTAAGACGGTTTTAGACGCTAAATCTTTCATTAATTTTACATTATCCTATTTGTGCCCCAGTAGGAATCGCCCAGTGATTAACACTGGGCGACCGATGTTCATCATCGGACGAACCCTTTAATTTTGTGTCCCCAAGAAGAATCGAACTTCTATCGTAAGATCCGCAATCTTACATTTTATCCATTAAACTATGGGGACATTGGCGGAGGAGGTGGGAGTCGAACCCACTTAACCCTTGCGGGTTATAGTTTTCAAGACTATGGCACCAGCCGTTATGCGCCTCCTCCGGATATATTATTATCACAAAAATTAAAATTTATCAAATTGACGGAATGGTTTTTTTAAGATAGACTTAAATTCAATTGGGAGAGGTGGCTGAGCGGTTTAAAGCGGCAGGTTGCTAACCTGCGACTACGCAAGTGGTCTCGTGGGTTCAAATCCCACCCTCTCCGCTGTTCTTTATGGTTTTGGCAATTTCCAGTTTTTAAGGAGTGTTGCAATGAGTCGGCAAAACAAGCAGTTTTCGGTAAGATTCTGGTTGTTTTTTA
>Ga0209541_10004648_pt1 | contig 24289 bp, 27 predicted proteins | sample RifCSPlowO2_01_FD_184027 | JGI IMG/M metagenome (GOLD analysis project Ga0209541, IMG submission 184027) | Groundwater microbial communities from Rifle, Colorado - Rifle CSP2_plank lowO2_0.1 (SPAdes) (version 2) | ecosystem: Environmental > Aquatic > Deep subsurface > Groundwater | place... | reverse complement strand
AAAAAGTTTCAAATAAAGAATTTGAAAAAATTAATCTTGAAGAACACAAAATAAATTCAAAGTGGAATTATACTTTATCTAAAATTTAAGAACTTATTTTTAGGCTTCCCCTTAGGTTTTCTTAAAGGATGTTACAGTATTTTCTAACTCCAGTTCTGCGATTTTAGGAGATATTCTGGAATAAAGGGTGGTCGTAGATATTCTATCTTTTAAGAGCCTATAAAGATCTTCTGGACTAAAATTACGTATAGTTAGGAATATTTCCCAATGGGGTAAAGTGAATTGCCATAATTTGTCGGCATCTCTAACTACTCCATCTTCTGGAGAATAAAAACCTTTTCTTGTATCATGTTGAGAAATAACACTTAAAATTTCGCTTGTAAATTCTTTAGGATATTCTTGAAAAGTTAGTATTCTTTCTGCAACTTTAATACCCTCTTCCTGATGCCTTTTTCTTAATTCTAGTTCATAATCTCTCCAATTAGGTAAATAGAATCTCTCAATCTCTGTTCGGGGGAGTTGGCTCCATCCGATGTCATGAAGAATCGCGGCAGGGATAACTATCCCTCTTTCAGCCTTTATTTGTTTAAGAAGATTTAAAGCAAAATATGTAACAAATTCTGCATGCCCTTTATCATCTCGTTTGTCTTGAAATGGAAAAGCTGAATTCCAGATTTTTAATTCAATTGGAGAAAGCAAGTGTAAAATATTCACTCCTTTACCTTCAAAATTCCATGAATCATAATTAATAGGTGTATAAACCATTTTATTCATTTAGTTTTCTATATTAAAAGAATATATATTCTGAAATATAGTGTTTTCTGAAATAATTGTATTTATAAACATTCTAAACTCACAATTTCAATGAGTGGATTAGCACATTATAGACATGATTTGGGAAATGGAATGTATTTTGATGCCTTTTCTCTTAGTCCTGAAATAAGTGAAAGCAGACTAAAAGAAGTTGCACGAGATTTAGATGGAAAAGCTAATCTTAATTTAAGTGAGTTGAAAAAAATAATTGTTAAAAAAGCCAGCGTAGCAGGGCTCGGTGGTTTAGAAATAACTGCTTCTGAAAAAGGGGGTTATAGTGTTCCTGAGCCTTTAAAAGCTTACAGGGAAGCTATTGCTAAAAAATGGGATAGTGAGGGAAAATTCAATGGTCCTGTCTTGATTGTTGATGGAGAGTTAAAAGTTCCGTTAAAAGTTATGCAAGGGGGGTATTATGATTTTGCTACAACAAAGCTAAAGGATATCCCTGCAAAATTGCTGCCTGAAGTTTATCCGGAAGGAAAAACTGTTGGAGATATTTTAGTAGATAATGGGATAAGTTTGGAAGAAAGGGCAAGATATTTTGGGCTTGCGCATTTAATGTGGCCTTCTGAAGGAAAAGAATTTTTATTAGTGCAAAGAGCAAAAGGAATGGGAATTGCTGCAGATTGTGTTTCAACACCAGGTTCTACCCCCGATGTTCAAATTAAAAAGCTTGGGCTTAAAAAACCAGAATTTGGTATGAATCATTACTGGAGTTATCATCTTGCAGAGGAAATGAAAGATGAATTTAAGCTCAAATGGGGTGATTTTTGGACAGGAAAAATAGATTTTTTTGAAGATTCAAAAGCAATTCCTTTTGGAGCTGTTGAAATAATAACCCCCTTACCAACAAGTGAAATAGCTGAGCAAGCTTATGGTGATTCAAGAGTATTAAAAGAACACACAATTTTGTACAGCATGAATCGTGAAGCAATACATGCATTCTTACAAAGAATTCCAGTGCTTTACAGTCTAATTCCAGTATTGTCTGAACTGCTTTAGTTTTAACCTAAAAAGACATATTTCCAAACACAATAAAGGTTTTAAAGTCTTTTTTCTAAGAAAAAGAATAAAAAGATGAAAATTATAAAGCTTCCTGAAAATTACAGCTACATTGCAGCATTTTTAACTATGAGATGCAATCTTGGCTGTAGCTATTGCCTCAATAATCTTAAGGGATCAAAAGAATTCAACAGGGTGAAGTTTAAAGAAATTTCTGGGAAAGAATGGGTTAAAGCACTGAACAAAATTGAATCAAGACCTGAAGTTCCTGTAACATTAAGCGGGGGGGAACCTTTTCTCCATCCGGACTTTGTAGAGATAATAAATAACCTAAAGCCTGGGTTGAACATAGACATTCTTACCAATTTACAATGGCCAGAGAGTTTTATGGAAAGATTTATCCGGGAAGTAAATCCAAAAAGGCTAAGAAGGGACTCAAAGTATGCATCAATTAGAGTCAGCTACCATCCAGCACAAATGGATGCCAGAAAACTTGCTGAAAATGTAAAAAAACTGCAGGATGCAGGGTTTAGCATTGGTGTCTGGGGAATATTATACCCGGGCTCAGATCATTTATCTGCAATAAACCAGATGCAGTTTATATGCAAAGACTATGGTATAGACTTCAGAATAAAAGAGTACACTGGGGAATATGGGGGGGAGTTGTATGGGGATTATTCAAAATATAAAAATTCTATTTTGCAAGGTAGCACTAATAATGTCCTGTGCAAAACCTCTGAACTGATAATTGGTCCAAATGGAAATGTTTATAGATGCCATAGGGATTTGTATGCAGAAGAAAACCCTGTTGGAAACATAAATGATGATGAATTTCAGATAAGTGAAGAATTTAGAAGGTGTAATAAATATGGGCAGTGTCATCCGTGTGATGTTAAGGTGAAAACAAACTATAAACAGCAGCTGGGACATACAAGTGTGGAGATAAAAAAGGATTAAAATGGGGGAAAAAATAGTTTTAACAACGATGCCCGCTGAAGGAGAATTTGTGGACTGGACAACCCCTAAATATTTTGACCCAACAAGGGTAAATAAGTATATGCCATTGGGAATCTTATCTTTGGCTACAAATATAACTAAAAATCATGAAGTAATAATCTTAGATCCCTCAAGCGAGGGCTGGACTATTGAAGAAACAATAACAAGGATAAATAACGAAAAGCCAGATGTTGTGGGGCTATCTGTGCCAACAAGAAGAGTTTATGCTATGACTCAGATCTTGAAAAAGATTTCTGCACCTTACAAAGCTGTTGGTGGACCACATGCAACTTTCTATCCAAACCAAATATTGAAGGCAGGAGCTGATGCAGTTTTTGTTGGGTCATTGGCAGATTTGGAGTTTAATGACGCTGTTGAAAAGCAGCCAAAGGGAGTTATTTATTGCAAAACAGATATAAATAAAATAAAATTTCCAAAGAGAGATTTGCTTAATGTTAACGAATATTTCCCAAAGGTTTCTGTGTTATTTAAGGCGCCTAACCGGCTTCCAATGTTCTCTAGCATAGGCTGCCCAAATAACTGTGTTTTTTGCAATGTTCAATGCAAAAAAATACAATTAAAGGATCCAAAAATAATTTTAGACGAAATGGATCACCTTTATTCCATAGGAAGTAGGAGCATCCATATCTTAGATGACAATTTTAATGTTATAAAAAATCATGTCACAGGAATATTAGACGAGATGGAACAAAGAAACTTTAAATTAGAGTGGAGTGGAAGGGGGCAGACAAGGATGGATTTGTCTTTGGTAAAAAGGCTTGCTGAATCCGGATTTAAAAGAATACATGTGGGGTTTGAGGCTCTTGATGATGATATTTTGAGATTTTTCAACAAAAGCGAGAATGTTGCTGAGATAAAAGAGTTCTGCAAAGAGATGGGTAAAAATGAAATTGACATATTAGCATATTTTATATTGGGAAGCCCTGTTGAAACAAAAGAGTATCTAGAAAAATTCCCTGGGATGATAAGAGAATTAGGGATAAAGTATCCTTTTTTTAATATACTATTTCCAGAGCCAGATACTGAATATTACAGGCAACTTGTAAAACAGGGGCATTTTAAAAAAGATTACTGGGCAGAATATATGGAAAATCCTACTCCTTATTTTGAGATACCTTACCCCTATGGCGAAGAAAAAAAACAAGAAGTTATAGATTATGTAAATGATTTGATAAAAGAGTTTAAAAAATAGCAAAAATTTTTCTATAAACCGCCTTTAAAACAATCTTGTCATTTTCATCCAGGCAGCCTGCAAAATAGATTAATAAAAAGTAGAGTGTTACAAATAAAAAACCGATTAAAGCTAAACTTAAAAGATTAAGAGGTATGAAATACCTTAAGATAACTACAATTAATAAGGGAATAATGGAAATAAAAAATATTTTAAGCATATTCTTCTTAAAGGGTATTACTTTGAGGTATTTATATGCCTGATAAACAAAAACTGAGCCAGATAATATGGTGCATAACATTGTTGAAAATGCAGCGCCATTTATTCCGTATAAATTAACAAGTGCAATGTTTAATAGCAGGTTGATTACAGAAAAGGCTAAAAGATTATAAAGCATAAACTTAGATTTTCCAATCATTGAAAGAAGGTGTGTAGAAACAACAGAAATGGATAGGAAAAATGAGCCTATTGCCAATATCCTCAAGGCATTCTCTGCAACAAGATATTCGCTGCCAAATAAGACATTGATAATTGTTCCTGGAAACAAAAGAATTATCAGGAACAATGGCAGGTTTATTATGAATATCCACTTACTTATTTGTTTAGTCAATTCTTTTATAAGCTTTAAATTATTTGCGGAGTATTCTCTAGTTATTAACGGAAAAAAAAGCTGGGCAAAAATGTCAGATGCTATTGCAAAAAGCATTGCAATCGGAACAGCAGCATTGTAAAAACCAACATCAACTGCAGATTTAAGATAACCAATTGAAAATGAATCTATCCAGTACATAATGTTTCCAATAGTTCCTATAATAATGATTGGCCAAGAGTAAGAAAAAAGATTGTTTGTTATTTGTTTTTTTTGCACAGTTGAAATTTTAGATTTTAAGAAAAGTTCCGGGATTTTGTATTTACAGACTAAATAAGATGCTACAAGCATCGCAAAAGTACCTAAAAAAAATGAAAAGATTACGCCCGAAGTTTTAAAGCCAAAATAAATAAAAATAATAAAAAAAAGCAGCTTAATAAAATTTTGCACTATATTTTGAATAATTGAGCTAAATTTTGTCTCCTCATATGCCCTAAGAACTGAAAGGAATAGGTTTGCAAAAATTGAAATTGGCAGCAAAAAGCTGAAAATTTTGAGATAGACTACTAGACTTTTGTTGTGAAAGATATTTATTGATATAAATTCTGAAGAGAGAAACAAGAGAAGGGCAAAGATTACACTTGAGATGGCTAAAATGATAATTGTAAACTTCAATATGTAATTTATTTTTTTTGTTTCTTTTTTTCCTCTGTACAGGGGAATAAACCTTAAAATTCCGTCTGTTAATCCTAAAGAAGAAAGGGCTACAAAAAAACCTAAAACCATAATAGCTATTGAAAAAAGCCCGTAAGTTTCTGGGCCAAGATATCTTGCAATGATTATTCTGTGAAGATAACCTAAAAATTTTGCAAGGATTATGCTAATCAATATAATCATTGAAGATTTCACAAGGAGTTTTAATGAATTATCTAGTCCAATTACAGTTTTATTACTCATGCATTATGCAAGAATCCTTAATTTTTAAACCTTGAGAAGCTTAAATCCTGTCAATCGACAATCTTATACTTATCAAAACTTTCCCTTATTTTTAACCATTCTGCCTTGCTTTGATTTTTGTCTACAAAGTCTGCTGCTTTCATGGCCATGTCCCAACACTGGTCCATATTGTTATAATTAAATAAGCCATGCCTTCCGATTGTTAACAGGTTTTCTATTTTATCCAGAAAAGCAAGAACCTTATTAAGATTTTGTTTATAACCAATATTGTAAATAGGATAGGCTTTTTCTAATTTTCTTACAAACATGTCCCCAATTTCCGATTCATTGAAGAGGTTTAAAGAGATTAACTGCTCTTTTATTATGTTCAGTCTTTCGTTTGTCAGCTCTTTTGTTGTTTCTGCTATTACTGCGGTTTGATTTTCGGGGCAGGTAGCTCTTGAAAATGACTTCTGCTCGCTTATTCTGTTGAATAAAAGATTCTTTTCAGGGAAAAAAATCCAGTTGTCTTTCAGAGCTCTTGGTTTATTTAGGATAAAGTAGATTAAGTTCAAATCTTTATAAGAAAGGTTTTTAGAGGCCAGACTTATTTCGCTTGGTGAATTAGTTATTGAGATTAAGCTTGCAAGAGGAATTGTTGAGATGACATAGTCTGCTTTTATTGTCTTGCCTTTTATTTTTACAGATGTGATTTTGTTGTTTTTAATTTCTAGCCTGCTGATTGTCGAGTTTGTAAGTATTTTTCCATTGTTTTGTTTTATTTTTTCTAGTAAAGAATCACAAAGATGTGAAATGCCTTTTTCTGGATAGTAAAAATAATCTGCAGAGATTTTTTCTGTTTTCTTGAATAAAATTCCTTTTAACAAGTCAAAAAAACCAGATGCTGCAACTCTTCTTTTTGCAAGATCTACATCCAGTTCCTGTGGATTGCCCCAAATTTTAGCTGCATAGTCTTTAAAGACAAGATTATAGAGTGTTCTTCCGAATCTATTGATTAAAAAGTTTTCATAAGAATCTTCTGGTTTTTTGTTGAAAAAATTAGAAAATATATCTAGAGCGGAACTTACGCCTGCAAGGGGCATTTTTAATGCCACCTGGCTTATTTTTATTGGAAAGTCATAGAAGTTGCCTTTAATATAGATTGAATTTTTCTTTTTTATTTTTAATAATTGAACAACTTTTCCTATTTCAGACATTATATTTGGAAGTTGTGTGTAAAGTTTGTGGGGGCCATAATCTAAAGTGAAGCCGCCGTATTTGAAGCTATAAGACATTCCACCAATATCTTTTGACTTCTCTATTAAAATTACGTCATTATTTTTAGAAAGATAATAAGCTGCAACTAATCCTGTAATGCCTGCTCCCAAAATTGCTATCTTTTTTCTTTCCATTTTTGTTTTCTCTATTTCCTAATACTAAAATATTTACTTGTTACATTCTGCTCGCATCTTGGACATTCATAAAAACCAATATCTTTTAAAGGACCAAATATGTCTATAAGTTTAAATATCCTTGATTTGTTGCATCTTGGACATTTAGATGTTACTTCTTTTTCAAGCGGACCACGATAATTCTCTGCGTCAAAACTTTTATTAGCTTCTTTTCTTTTTGCCATTTTATTTTCCGAAGGTGTTAAATGCCATTTTCATGTCGTCAAATAGCTCGTGTTTTTTTATGCTCCTGAAGAATCTTTTAAAAACATAGCTTGGCCTGAAGTAGAATTTTTTGTGGAATTTACCATAATATTTTTCTAAAATTTCCCAGCTTAAATTTGGATGCTTATAAACTCTCGATGCCTGGTGGAAATTATATTTTGTCCAGTCTTTTGTTTTTAAGAGGCCTCTTTTTTCAAAATCTTCAAAAACCTTTGTAGAAGGAAGAGGAACAAGAATTGTTGCTTTTGCGTAGTCTAAGCCGAGAGAACATGCAAACTCTATTGTTTGTTTCATTGTTTCTATTGTATCTTCTGGCAAACCAATCATAAAAAATCCAGATGTTTCCATTCCAGCTTCTTTAGCCCATTTAACTGCGTTTCTTGCCTGCTCTATTGTTGAACCCTTATTTATTGATTCTAAAATTCTATTGTTGCCAGACTCAAAGCCAAAAGCAACTTTATAACAGCCTGCCTTTACACATTTTTCAAAAAACTCTTTGTCAACGCAATTTACCCTGACACCACACTCCAACTGCCATGTGAATTTTAGTTTTCTTCTTATTATTTCATCACAAATTTTTTTAGCTCTGTCTAAATCAGTTGCAAACATGTCATCCCAGACATGAATTTCCTTAAATCCGTTTTTTAACAAAGATTCAAACTCATCAACAACCCTCCCTACAGACTTTGCCCTGAATTTTCTTCCAAAAACAGATTTGTTGCAGTATGTGCAGCCATATACGCACCCCCTTGAAGTTCCTATTGTGCCGACAGGAGATTCTCGTGCAATAGCTTTTGGGTTCATATAGAATTTTGCATTAAGAAGATGCCATGCAGGCATTGGCAGTTCATCAAGATTTTCTATTAACGCCCTTGGAGGATTTATTTTTATTTTTCCTTTGTTTTTATAGGCAATCCCTTTAATATTTTTTAATGGCTTTCCTTTTACTAACTCTTGCAAAGTAATATCGCCTTCGCCATAAACAACAATATCAATATCCTCAACATTAGCTACCTCTTCTGGAAAAATAGAGGGATGAACCCCTCCTGCAATAATTGTTTTGTCTGGAAAGCGCGTTTTTATGAATTCAGAAACTTTTTTTGCTTCTTCAAATAAAAGAGTTGTGAATGTAATTCCAACAATGTCTGGGTTATAACTTCTTATTGTGCTCTCTATATCTTTAAATGGAGACTTAGAAACCTGCAAATCTAATATTTTGCAATCTGTTCCTGTGATTAAAACAGATGCTGCGAGCTCTACCAAAGAAACAAGCGGACGTGGAGCAATAATGCCCTTTAAAGCTGAACCCTTACCCTTGTAAACTTGTATAGTTGAGGGCATGTTCATTAAAAGAACTTTTTTCATATTATTCTTGAAAAAAGAGAATATTTAAGAATTTGTATGGTGGAATTTACCTATATTTTTATCTCTTACTATAGTAAAAACTAAGATGTTACTTAAAGTTATATACTTCTTCTAGATGTGAATGAACAGCACCTGTTCCGGGCTTATAATTTGGTTTAAATCCGTCTCTAAAGGTTACATTATCCCCTGGATTGTATAAAGCATCCATTACAGAAGCATTCTCATCAGAATAACTAGCTTCTATAACAGAATTATCTGGCAATCTTATAGTCATTATATACCTATCTGGACAACCAAAAAGCCCGCTTTTTCCAGGAATAAATCTTTCTGTTTCTACTTTTCCTTCCAATATCTTTGCTGTTGAAAAATGTTGGTTTTCTTCTCGTTTTATGTTTTCATCACCTGACTTAAGCGAATAAATTAGTCCGGCTCCTGATAATATAACAGACAATGCAAAAATCCCAATGCATCCAAGTCCCTTCACTACTTTCAATGCGCCGTGTTCTTCTGGTTTTTCTGACATATCTTTTTAAGGCAAGATAGTATTTTTAAAGATTGTTGTAGTGGGGTGATAGTGTTATTTCAGCTTGATTCATTAGTTATATCCCAGAGAGCAAGGTATGTCCTGTTGAAACAGGCTTTTTTCTTTAAAACCGGCTTGCCAAGGTGTTTTTCTAATGTCCATGGGTAAATTGTCCAGAGATGCTCTCTTGCTGGCCAGAATAATCTTGCTAAAGAAAAAAAGGGCTCGTTTGGGACAGAGATAAGTATAAACCTTTTTGAAAGTTTTTTCAGTTTTTTAATTAAGTCTACTGGATCATCTAAATGTTCTAAAACCTCTGTGCAAAGTATTATGTCAAATTTTTTGTTCTTTATGTCTTCTACTTTCATTTTCTTTATTTTTTCATTGACACATAATGGATTTTCATCAATTCCAAGATATTCAAACCTTGGAGGCAGTTTTTTCAAAAGATAGTCATCCATACAACCCAAGTCTAAAATTGTTTTTCCTTCCAATTTATTCAAAATTTTTAGGACTGCATTTAATCTTATTTTTCTTAAAATTCTGTCCTGTAAAAAGTGGTCGAATTTGCCCATTTCATTTTTAATAGTTATTTGTTTATAAAGTTAATTAGAATAAATTTTATTGAAATGGGCCTTTAATAGTTAAGCCGCCATCAACAACAAGATTATGCCCGGTAATAAAACTTGCTTCATCTGATAAAAGAAAAGCAACAGCACTTGCTATTTCTTCTGGCTTAGCACAACGAGAAAGTAAATGCAAACCCCCAAATCTTGAGTCGCTATCAATTTTGTCGCTAGTTAACCCTGTGGCTCTGCAAATTGACTTAATTGCATTGTCTGTTAAAACAACCCCGGGGCTAACCGTATTCACCCGAATACCTTTTTTTGCAAGGTCACGAGCCAGACATTGTGCCATTGAAATTATTCCGCCTTTTGTTGTACTATAAGTTACAAAATTTGGCTGGGCTACTAAAGCTGAAATAGAAGACATGTTCACAATTGCCCCGCCAGAACGCATGTATAGAACAGCATGTTTAACACATAAAGCATAACCTAAAATGTTAGTATCTATAACTCTCTTCCAATCTTCTACGTTTGCATCAATTCCTTTTTGTGTAAAATCTGCAGCATTATTAACTAAGAAGTCAATACCCCCATAAGTAGAATTGCAGCTTTCCATTAGGAGTTTTACATCTTTTTCATTCGATACGTCTGCTTTAGTATAGGCAACAGTATATCTGAATCGTTTTAGAAAAGAAGCGGTATCGTAATCTTCCCTGCCATTTATATCAGCTATTATAACTTTACCACCCTCCTCGGCAAGCCTATATGCAACAGCCCTGCCAATTCCAGTAGCTGCTCCAGTAACAATAGAGACTTTATTTTCTAAACCTTTCATTACCGGCTTTGGTGGTAAGGGTTTTTAAAACTTATGTTTAATCAACAAACCTGTATTTAATTAAAGCCCAGATGGCTTCTAAGCCATCTTTCCATTTTATCTTCTTGCCTTCTTCAACACTTCGGGGATGGTAAGAGATAGGAACTTCTAGAATCTTATAACCTTTTTTCTTTACTTTAGCTGTAACCTCTGGGCAGAATTCAAATCTTTCGCATTTTAAATTTATATTTTTAAAAACATCTGAGTGAAAAATTTTATAGCAGGTGGGCTCGTCTGTTATATTTGCTCCAAACAAAATGTTCGCAGTCATTGTTAAAATCTTGTTGGCAAAATAAAATTTGTTAAACAGGCTATAATATGGGGTAGAAAGACTTGGATGCCCGGGTTTTTTTGGGAATCTTGTCCCGTAAACTACTTTTGTTTCTCCTTTTTCAATTGGTTCAACTAGCTTAAGATAGTCTTGGGGGTCATATTCTAAATCTGCATCTTGTATAATTATAATGTCGCCTGTTGCATGTGAGATTCCTGTTCTTAAAGCATGGCCCTTGCCATAGTTTCTCTCATGAAAAAACACTTTAATCTCTTTATCCTTAATTTTTTTTAAGATATCGCGTGTTCCATCTTTTGAAAAATCGTCTATGATCATAATCTCTTTTGGCAGTTTCACTGCCTTGACTCTTCTGATTATCTCCAAGATTGTATCTTTTTCGTTGTATACTGGCATTATTACAGATAGTTTCATCCTTTTTAGTTTCATTTTGTGAATATTGTTAAAAACCCTGCTTTCATCATTGCAAGGGATTTATTTAGCGGAAGCTTTGAAAAGCTTGCTAGCTTCTTTAATATATAATTTGGTCTTAAATAAAACTTTCTGTATGCTTTTTTAACTGTTTCTTTAATTTCTTCTTCTGTTCTGCCCTTGGATATAAAAACAACTTCTTCCCAGTTATTAAAATCATCCCAATTATCTTTTAGCTTTCCGTATTTGGGGGCAAGCTCGTATAGTTTTGTTCCAGGATAGGGCGTTGCTATTGGAAACTGAACAAATGTTGGGTCAACTTTTATTGCAAAGTCAATTGTCTGCTCTGATTCTTCTTTTGTTTCTGAAGGCAAATCTAGCATAAAGCTAACCCAAGTTTCTATTCCTGCTTCGTGAGTCATTTTCATTGCTTTTTCAGATTGTTCTAGTGTTATATCTTTTTGTATTAAATTAAGAAGCCTTTGAACTCCAGATTCTAAACCATAGAAAATAAGATAACAGCCAGCTTCTTTCATTTTTTTCAATAACTCCTCATCAATAAGATTCACTCTTGTAAAACAGCTCCATTCAATATTTAATTCCTCTTCAATCATCCTATTGCACAGTTCAATAACTCTTTTTCTATTTACAGTGAAAGTTTCATCATAAAATTGTATGCTGTCTGCATGATATTTTTCTTTTAACATTTTAAGCTCTTCTATAACTCTCTTTGTTGAATAAAATCTATGAGACTTTCCAAATATTAAAGAGCCTGCACAATAGGCGCATCTATATGGGCATCCCCTTGAGGTCATAATATTTAATGTTCTTTTCCCTCTTAAATTTGCGGAAGAATGATATTTTTTCATCGGAAAAAGATGCCTGGCAGGCATCGGTAGCTCATCAAGGTTTTTAATCAATGGCATTGGCTTATTTGTTTTTATTTTTCCTTTTTCCCTATAGACTAAACCAGGAATTTTTGAAAAGTTTTTATTTTTTTTATTCTTTAATGAATTTAAAAGTTCAGCTATTGTTTTTTCCCCCTCACCATAAATAACAAAATCTATATTTTTATTTGAAATAGCTTTTACAGGATTGAGTGTGGCTTCTGCTCCGCCAAGAACAATTTTCACATCTAAAACTTTCTTTAGATTTTCTGCAACCTTGTAAGATTTATTTAAGGTTGTACAATAAGTAGGCATTCCAACTAAATCTGGTTTAAATGTTAGGGCGAATTTATTTATTTCCTCAAAACCAGAGCCTTCTGCCTCGCAATCAATTACCTTTACCTCATGCCCTTTTTTTTCTGCATATGCTGCAATATAAGCAAGTCCTAAAGGAGGGTAAAGTGTACCGATACTTGACAATTTTCCGTATCTTACTTCAAGAGTTGTCGGCGGATTAACTAGCAGAAGTTTCATTTTTCTTCCCCCTAAACAAATAAATAAAAGGTATAACTGAAAAGATTATTGCTAAGATTATAGAAGAGATTGTTATTATCCAGGCAATTAAATAAATCAAGTTATCTAGAGTTCCATTTACCTGGTAGTTATCAAATATTCTTTCTTTTGGAATGTAGTTGACAGGATAGTAAAACCAGTCGTGTGTTGAGTCTGCGAGAGTTAATATTTCTGGTTTTAATTGGAGGGTTGTAGAGTATACCTTAAAATATGGCTTTCCAGTTTCTTCATCATAACCTCCCCCGCCGAGAATTATTTTTTCGGGATTTATTGATGAAAATGACTGGACTATGCTTTCTGATGAATCATTTAAGAAACCTGCAGTTACAGTTCCCCAACCACAATCGTCCCTTGCACATTCAATAAAATATACTCTCATTGGAATATCCTCTCCTGAAAGATTTTGGTTAAGATTTAAAATCTCTGGTAAGTATGTTGACTCTAAATAATGAAAGTCGTGGAAAAGCCAGGCAATCCTGCCCCTGTAAATTCTTGCATCTGCAACAACAAGAGAGTTCTTGTCCATATTATGGATAGCATAATCTCTCATTTTTGATAATGCTCCCCTTGAGGTTAAATGAGGAGAGAGCATATAAATTTGGAAAATAAAGATTAGAATTAAAAGAACTGCTAAAACTTTTTTTGGATTGATTTTTTTAAAATAAAGAGAAAGCTTATCGATAAATAAACCTGCGAATATGCAGAGAACAGGAATCATTGTTGTATAGTGTGTTGAAAGCCAATTTGAGAGAACTAATAAAAAAAAGCCAATTAACTGAAAAGAAACTAAAAACCAAAGATACTTTTGTTTATCTTTTAAGGAAAATGCAAAGATAAAACCCAAAATTCCTAAAATAAATATTACTGGATCATAATGAAACACTGCTGAAGACATACTTAATATTCCTTTTAAAAAATTCTCCTCTAAAAAGCCAGAGGCGTATCCAAGTTGTCCGGAATAAGCCTCTCTTGCTTTGCCGATATCAAAATACTGGGCAAAATAAGTGTCAACCATCCCCTTATCTTTATACCAAAGATAATTATGAATTAAAATTGGTGAGAAGAATAAGGTAATTATTAATCCAAAATAAATTATTTTTTTTATATTGTTTTTTACATAATTTTTTTGTCCTTTACTAAACAAAAAGAAGGCTATTAAAAATGCCGGAACAAAAAATAACGAGAGGGTTTTTATTAAGGAGGCAAGTCCTATGCAAACTGCTGCTAAAAGCGGGAATTTTTGTTTTTCAACAGCAAGCATAAAAGAATAAACTGCTAGAAGCAAGAAGAAAATTGCAGATAAGTCCATTTCCATTAGTGTGTACCTAATTATGTAAAATGAAAGTGCGAATAAAAAAGCTGAAATTAAGCCTGTTTTTTTGTTGAATATGTGTGAAGAAATCAAATAAATTAAGATTATTGAGATTGAGCCATAGAAAAAAGACAAGAATCTTGTTGAAAACATTGTTACACCTAAAATTCTTGTTGCAATGTCTGTCAGATAAAACCAGAGGGGAGAATGGGCAATTGTGCTTAATAAACTAGAATGCAAGAATCCAATAGCATGCGGACCGTGAACCATTTCATCTCCAAGAGCAGAGATATTTCTTGCAACAACAAACCTTAAAATCACCCCAAGAAGGATTATTGGGATTAGCCATTTTGCTTCATTTTTTGAAAAAAGAAAATCTATGGCTTTGTCAATAAAGCTGTTTTTCTTTTTTTCAGATTCTTCTTTTTCTTCCATTAAAATTATATAATAACCTGCTTTATTAAACTTTTTTATTTAGAAATATACACTTTTATCTTTTGCAAAAAGATACCTTATTAATGAAAATTCCCTGGCTTTTAGGTTATGTATTTTAGAATATATGTCAATTATATCGATTATTGAATGAAAAATCATCCCAATAAGAATGAAGATAAAGGGCTTCCAGATGAATGATAAAAGCAAAACTAATAAAAGAAATTCAATTGAATGGAATGTCTGCATTATTGGCTTGTGGTTATCTGGGATTGATTTATGCCAGTAGTATGCTTTTTTTAAGTTAAGATTTTTATTTCTTGAAAAATAAAACAAATAGTGGTCAAAGTCAATTAAAACAGAGGTTGAAAAAACTAACGAGGCTGAAAATAAAGAAATTTTAAAAAAGTAGAGCAAAGCTATAGAAAAAATAATTCCTAAGATGATATGTGTTTTTGGCAGCATTTTAAGAAAGCAGGCTGAAAACCCCTTTTTGAACTAAGAAGAGTATCACAAGAATGTTTAGTATCATTGACAGCTGAGTGTTTAAACTTATGAAAATTAAAATTCCGGAGATTAAGTCTAGAATGCTGGCAATATCCAAGAACATAAGAAAGAAAATGCCTTTTATGACAAGGTAGAATACAACTATAAGCATAATCAGAGTTGGAAGCTTGAGAAAAAGGGAAATAGCAAATAAAATTCCTGCAAGAATGTCTAATATCCCCAAAACTTTTATCATTTCATTATCCTTCTATTTTTTTTATTATATCTGCAAAAGCTGGACGTGTTATCAAGATACCTACGCTAACACCAATAATAGTTGTTAGGGCAAAACCCCTTAATAACCCTGCCCCTGCCCAGAATAAAGGAAGCATTGCTGCTATTATTGTAAAAAATGCTCCGATTATTATGAATAATGCCCTTTTTATTCTTTCTTTTATGCTTTCTTGGAGATTTGAAACAGATTCATCGATTATAACAATCTGGTCATTTACACCTGTTCCCATTCCTGCAATTATGCCTGCAATGCTCGGAGCGTCTAAGTTCCAGTTTATTAAAGCTGCAATCCCTAAAGTAATAAATGCTTCTGAAAACATTGTCAGGATTACAGAAAGAGTTATTTTTATTTTCCTGTATTTTATAAAAAGAACAACCGAAACTGCTACAAATGCCACTAATGCAAGAAGCATTATGTTTTTGGTAAATTCTTTTCCAAGAATCGGAGAAATTGCGTCAAGTTTTTCTATATTAAGCTTGAATGGGAGGCTTCCTGTTATCAAAATTGTCTGAAGCTTGTTCATTGATTCTTCCGTATTTTCAATTGCAGAGTTCCTGTCTGGGCCAGAACCAGAACCTTGTATCTGGATAACAGTTGTTTCCTGCCCTTTCAAACCCTCGCTGATTAATAAGGAATCAACCAGCTGGTCATCTAAGTATAAGTCTAGTTTTTTATCAAGATATTTTCCGTATTCTGTATAATTAACTCCTAACGTAGAGGTTATTTTTGCGTGTTTTTTTGCAGCTTCCTCACTTAGATATATAACAAACCTAAACCTGCAAATGTCCTCTCCTGAAACTGTGTCGCAGCTTTCTATTCCTGCGCAAGATGCATCATTTCTGCAAACAGAAGTTATATCTTTGTCTCCGCCTACAAAAACAGTTTCATTACTAATTTTAGCTTCGAATTTTCCTTGCTTTGAAACAAGGTCTTCTAAATCCTTGGGCGTGGCTCCTGCAACTTCAACAAGCATATATGTATTCCCAGATAAATCAGAAACCGAGCGGATAGTAACATCGCTTATGCCAAAGACATTTATCCTGTTGCTTGTAACAGCAATCAAATCATTCATTTCAGAAGAAGAAAGTTGTTTTTCTGGCTTTACTAGCGCTCTTGAACCTCCCTGTAAGTCCAACCCTGTTTTGAGTTTTGTCCTCGGGGTGTTTGCAACAATAATTTCCGGAAGTTTGTCTGTGAATAAAACTGCTTGGGAAGATTTTGTGTTTATTAAGATTTTTATTTTTTCTTCTGATGGAAGAATGTTTGTAATAACTTGGTTGTAATCTTCAAGATTTTTTATCCTCCGGTCATTAACTGATTTTATTATCATTCCTTGCCTTAAACCCGCTTCATATGCTGTTGAGTTTGTTTCTACATTTTTAATTAAAACCCCTGATTCAAAACTTGGGGAGATTGCTAAAAGTGCAAGAATAAATACTGCTATTAACAGCCAAATCCTAAATGTTAGTTTCATTTGATTCCTTTTTTGTCGCAATAAATTTTGATTATTCCGGCATTTGTTAGCCATGTGTTTATTATGTCTGCTGACAACCCAACAGCAAGAATTAAGAATATTTGCTTAAATGAATCCGGCAAACCTTTTATTATGAAAAATGCTGGAAGAATTGCTGCCAAAGCAGTTATTGTCATTAAAATTCCTGTTTTAAAAGCTGAATAAATTCTTTCATTTAGCTTTCCTTCTGCTTTTTTCAATGCCCTTGTTGTCAATAAGATGTCTGTATCTACTGAATAACCAACAAGCATTAAGAATGCTGCTATACCTGCTGCTGAAATTTTTAAGCCAAGAATATTTACAAAAGCAAGAGCCATTATGATATCTGAAAAAGCTGCAAAAATTACAGCTATACTTGGAATAAATGTTCTGAAAAGTATAAAGATAACAATTGACATTAAGATAAAGGCTATTATCAGAGCTGTGATAAGCTGTTTATAGAAGCTGCTGCTTAAAGTAGAGCCTGTAAATTCAACACTTGAATTTTCATCAGTCAGTTTTAAATTTAAAAATTCTTCAATAGCTGGCTTAAGCTCATCTGGAGAAGCTGAACTTTCAACAATTAAAGCGAGCTGTTCGCCTGTCTCCATGCCAGTAAGCTTTCTTATTGTAATATCTGGGAATTTTGGTTTTAAAGAAGATTCAAGTTTATCAGAGTCTATGTTGTTTAAGTTAAGAGTTATTGTTGTTCCGCCTGACAAAGAAACATCTTTGTTGATAAAATCCCCGTGTTTTGAATAGAAAGTTCCAAGATAAATAAGTGATAAGATAAGGATTATAACCGGGATAGTTAGCAAGACTAAATACCATTTGTCATACCATGATTTTTGTGTTTCTGGTTGTTCTTTGTTGCTTTCCATATTTTGTCTATTTTTACTGGATTTAAAAAGGTATCCTTAATCTTTGATTCACTCTTGCTGTGGACTTTCTCGCTGATGCTGCTAAGTTCCTCGCTTTCAGCTGTGGGCTTTCTCGTTAGCGAAAAATAAACATGCGCCGGCCGGGAGTTGAACCCGGGTCATCTGCTAACTTCAATTTTTTAAATTGTGGAAGGCAGAGATCTTAACCACTGGACCACCAGCGCTTGTTAGTATGAAGAAAATGGGATTTTAAAGTTTTTGGATTGATAAACGCGCCCGGAAGGATTTGAACCTTCGACCTTCAGGTTAGGAACCTGCGACTCTATCCAAGCTGAGCTACGGGCGCATGGTAAATAATATAATAAAACCAATTTAAAACTATCTATCAAACTATAAGAATTGTTAAATATGATATTTAATATATCGGTGGGGGTAGCTAGAAAATCTATAAATACTATAGTAGAGTAGAGTAGAGTAGAGTAGAGTAGAGTAGAGTAGAGTAGAGTAGAAGAAGTATATAAGCTACCTTCTCCAGAAGAATAGAAATTTCTTTTTTGGCTTTTCTACTGGCTTTGGCGGTATAAAAAGAACGTCTAAGCCGTATGCCTGGGCTGATTTTGCCTGAACTAAATCAGCTGTTACTAAACAAGCTTTATTTTGAATTGCAATATCTCTGATTAATGCGTCTATTTCTCCTGATTTTGCAAATCTAATCTGGCTTTCTTGAGGCCTAGGACCTTCAAAAATAATTTTTATATTTTTATTATGCTTATGAATTTTTGTAATTTCCTCCATGCCATTGAAACCCGCTTCAACACCTTTATTTGCAAGATTTTCAAGCTCTGCCATGACTGCATTTGGGATAATTATTTTTCCTTCTACATTCTTGTTTAACAGATTTGACAAGTAGCCATAAATAATTGCGCTGGTGTCAAGAACAAAATCTCCTTTTTTAGTTGCAAGTTTTTTTGGCAAGCCCCGTCTAGCTTTTTTCTTTATCTGCTGTGTTGTTCTTGGTTTTTTCCTGAATATTTTCATGTTTATGCGAGGGATAGGATTTGAACCTATGAACCCACTAAGGGACAAGATCTCTTAGGTTTTCTCTCCGAAGTCTCTTTTCTAAAGAGAGCTCTCTTGAGTCTTGCGCGTTTGACCACTTCGCTACCCTCGCCCATTATTTTGAGGAAATCTATATTATTAAAACTTATCTAAGAAAAAAATAAACAGGACAGCTTATTAGTTTCCCTTCTTTCGAAAGTACTTGGCTAATAACATAGGCTGCTTAACTTCTGTGTTCGGAATGGGAACAGGTGTTTCCAGCATATTATGGCTGTCCTAAAAATTCAAGAATTGTGGGGTTTTTAAGCTTTATGTTCGGGGTTCAGGTCTGGATGGGGGTTAAACATCTCGTGGGGGCATTAATCCTTAGGATTAAGTTGGCTACATAAACCGAATAAGTTTTAATAAAAATGGTGCAACGCCGCTGAGGAGAGTATTACTAATTAGTTAAGTACTTGAACGGAGAGTTGAACCATTATTTAACAATAATTTTAAATAAATAAACGGGTATTGACCCCAGAGCAAGCTCTGGACACCAAATCACCACTTCCCCACAGCTTGCTGTGGGGTATTACGATAAATAAACTAGTTATGATACTTTTATATGAATTTGATACATCCAAAAGACTTAGAAAGAAATATTATAGACTTGAAAGATAAAAATATAATAATAAAATTTCCTACAAATTCAGAATTTATAAATTTTTGTGAAGAATTAGAAGAATTGTTCTTTACACCTAATACAAAATTAAATGATGATTTTGAGTTGGGGGTTCATCAAACTTTTGGAGCTATCTTGATAATTCCAAAAAATGAAACGAATATTAATAGAATTAAAGAACTCTACAAAAAATTTAAGGCAGAAAAGAATATTAAAATAGAATGGTCTAATATATACTCGGAAAAATTTCCATTCTTTTGCAATATCGATATCGAAGGGACTTTAACTAAAAGAAGAAACCCTATAGATTCAAAATTAAGACATGAAGTTTTTAAGAGAGACAACTATAAGTGTGTTGAGTGTGGCGCTACAAGTAAAGATTCTATTTTACACGTTGACCATAAAACGCCGGTTTCTCAAGGTGGTTCAGATGAATTAGAAAATTTAAGAACTCTTTGTGATAAATGTAATTTGTCTAAATCTAACAAAAAGTGGTGAATAAAGATTATCAGGTTCAAATTAGTCAATCGAAACATTTAAATATACATATGTATACAATTGTATATGGAAACAACAATAAGATTAAACCCTGAAACAAAGATAAAACTTGATGAGTTTAGACAATATAAAAATGAAAGCTATGATGAGATAGTTAGAAAAGTAATTGTTATAGCAAAGACTTGTGAAAAAGAGCCTAAATTAAGCCAGAAAACAATACAAGAAATAAAAGAAGCAAGAGAGAGGATAAAAAAAGGTGAGTTTTACACAGAAGAAGAAGCTAAAAAGATTCTTGGATTATAATAAGAGTTATAAATACACTTAATCTATTTTGTTTATGTATATTCTAATCTTTGAAAAGAGTGCTTTGGAATCATTGAACAAACTTGAACCACAAATAAAAGAAAGGATTTGGAATAAACTTCAGCAATGTAAAGAAAATCCTTTTAGGTTTCTTGAACATTTAGAAGAAATTAATGGATTTAAATTAAGAGTTGGAAATTATAGAGCAATTATTGATGTTGATAATTCTACAAAAACTATTAAAGTTTTGAAAGTAGGACATAGAAAAAATGTCTATGAAAGATAATTCTATCGCGAGGAAAAAGTTGGGGAGTTAATCCTTAGGATTAAGTAATCGTGGGGGCGTTGAACTTACCATTAACTAGAACTTCTTGAACTTGCTTACTAACTCTAAGAGATCGACATGCCCTAAGAAAACTGCCCTGCAGCAATATCTTTCTAATCCTAATTCGTCCAATACTTTTTTTGTGTCTTCGCCAGCTTCCACTCTCTTCTTAAATTGCTCCCACAGCTGGGCAATTGGCTTTCCACAACTGAAGCACCTGCACGGAATTATCATACTAACTCGAATTTGTGTTGCTTTTTAAATCTTTTGAAATTAAAAAATTAAAACCAAAGACTTTTAAAGCTAGAAAAATTAGAAAATTAAGAGGTGGCGAGCAATTTCGCGGGGTCTGAAAAGGTATTAACAAGCGGGATTGCGAGAAAAGACCTCAGACTGAATTCTGAGTGAATGTTAAAATGCAAGAAGAAGTAATAAGACTGGAAAATGTATGTAAGGAGTATCAGATGGGAGATTCTTTAGTTAGTGCTATGTGTGATGTTAATCTCACAATAAAGAAAGGAGAGTTTATTTCTATTGTTGGGCCTTCTGGAAGCGGAAAATCAACTATGATGAATCTTGTTGGTGCCTTGGATCTGGCTTCTAGGGGGGAAATTTATCTTGATAATAACAATATAGAACATTTAGAAGAATCTGATTTAGCAAGAATAAGGGGCAAGAAGATTGGGTTTGTTTTTCAGACATTTAATTTAATTCCTACACTAACTGCCTTGGAAAATGTTATGCTACCAATGTTGTTTCAAGGAGTTTCTAAAAAAGAAAGAGAAGAAAGAGCAAAGATGCTGTTGGATAAAGTAAAATTAAGCCATAGAATAAATCATTTCCCAAATGAGATGTCTGGTGGAGAGAGGCAGAGGGTTGCTGTTGCAAGGGCATTGGCAAATAACCCTGATATTATTCTTGCTGACGAGCCAACAGGAAACTTAGACAGCAAGACAGGTGAAGAAATAATTAAAATTTTTGCTGATTTGAACAATGAAGGCAAGACAATAATCCTTGTTACGCATAACCTAGAGCTTGCAAAGAGAACCAAAAAGATTATAAAGATAAGAGATGGGAGGATTGAGAGATGAATGGGCAAAACCAAAGAACAGTTTTGATAGTAGAAGATGACGGGGAAGTTTTAGAGGTATATTCGAAATTCTTTTCACGTTTCAGATATGTGGTAACCACTGCTACATCACTTGACGAAGCAAAAAAATATCAGGGGGGGAGATATAATATTTTATTAGTAGATGGCCTTAAAGGAAATTGCTTCAAGGTATGTGAGATGATTGATGCTGAGAAAAAAGTAATCGCTACAGGAGATGAAGAGTTAGCTCAAGAAAGTGAAAGAAGAGGTGGGTTTATAGTTGAAAGAAAACCGGTTGAGCTATCAAGGTTAATTTGGAGGTTAGAAAATGAAAGCGCATAAAATCTTAATGTTGGGAATTTTGGCAGTTTTGCTGGTTAGCTTAATTGGAATCGCATCTGCTGTAACAATAAAAGATATTTCTAAAAATCCGCAAGAAGTTGCTCCTGGAAAGAGCATCAATGTAAAAATTGAATTGGAGAATAATCTTGATAATACAGCCGAAGATGTTTCGGTTTCTCTTGACTTGAGCAGTGTTCCATTTTCACCTGAAACAAGCTCCGAAAGCTTTATTGAAGAGATTAGAGAGAGCAAGACAAAATATGCTGAGTTTGATTTAATAGCTGATGCAGATGCTGAAGCAGGAAGCTACAAAGTTCCTATAACACTAAGCTACAAAATAGGAGATGTTGCAAGCCAGAGAACAGCATTTATCTCGATTGTTATTAATGCAAAACCAAATTTAATTGTAACCTCAGAAACCAATCTTATTACAGGACAGAACAATAAGCTAGACATTAAAATTACAAATACGGGATTAGCAAAAGCAAAATTCTTATCAATAGCATTAGACACCTCAACTGCTTATAAGATTTTATCTCCGAACAGCGTTTACATCGGGGATTTGGCTTCAGATGAGTTTGATACAGCAAGTTTTGATGTTTTGATTAATGCAAACCAAATTTCAATTCCAGTAACTGTGACATACAAAGATATGTCAAATAACGACTACACAGAAAAAATAGAAGTCCCTATTAAGTCTTATTCAAAAGAGCAGGCAGTAAGTCTTGGCTTAGTTAAAAAATCAAATTTAATTGTTTACGCTGGAATTGTGGTTACAATTATTCTTGTGATAATAATCTACAGAAAGATTAAGAAGAGGAAAAACAGCAGGAGGTAAGATGATATTAGACTTCCTGAAGCTTTCTTTAAATAATCTTAGAAGAAGAAAACTAAGAAGCTGGCTTACTATGCTTGGAATTTTTATTGGAATTGCTGCTGTTGTTGCTTTGATTTCTTTGGGGCAGGGGCTTCAGGCAGCTATAAACGAGCAGTTTCAGCAGCTAGGAAGCGATAAGATAATAATTCAAACAAAAACAATGGGCCCTCCTGGAAGCGCAACAAGCAAGGAAATGATATTAACAAGCGAGGACTTGGAAGTTATTGAAAACGTAAGAGGAGTAAAGTGGGCAATTGGAATGTTGATGAAAAGCGGGCCTGTAAATTTTAAAAAAAATATGAATATTGTTTTTGAGATGGGAATTAACCCAGATGACTTGAGATTAATAAGAGAGGTTCAAGCTTTTAATATTATTGGGGGGCGGGATTTGAAAGAGGGAGATAAGTACAAGGTTCTTGTAGGTTATAATCATGCTTATGGGGATTTATGGGACAAGCCAGTAAAACTTGATGACACAATAATAATTGAAGAGGTGGAATTTAAGGTTGTGGGAATTGTTGAAAAGATTGGTAATCCATATGATGATGCTGTTGTTTGGCTTACCAAAGATACTTTAAAAGAAGTTTTAAATGTTGAAGATGAAGAAAGCCAGATTCTTGTAAAAACGGCAATTGGATTTGAGCCTGCAGATGTTGCAGATGCGATAAAGAGAAAACTTAGGCAGGCAAGAGGAGAAAAAGAAGAGCAAGAAACTTTTAGTGTCCAGACATCTGAACAATTGCTGGAAACATTCTCAACTATTTTTGGAATTGTTCAGGCAGTGTTAGTCGGTATAGCTGCTATCTCGCTTCTTGTTGGCGGAATAGGAATTATGAATACAATGTACACTTCTGTCTTAGAAAGAACAAAAGAAATCGGAACAATGAAAGCTGTTGGAGCAAGAAATTCTGATATACTTCTTATTTTCCTGATGGAGTCTGGCTTGCTCGGGTTAGTTGGCGGAGCAATTGGCATAGCTATTGGTTTTGGGTTAGGCAAGGGAACAGAATATATTGCTGGAATGTATCTTGGAAGCGGATTATTAAGGGCTGTTTTCCCATGGTATTTGATTTTGGGGGCATTGGCATTTTCATTTATTATAGGAAGCTTGTCAGGAGCATTGCCTGCTGTTCAGGCATCACGTCTGAAGCCAGTTGACGCATTGAGGTACGAGTGAGAAGATAAGATGAAACTTTTCAAAGGTAATTTTTTTAGAGAAGTTAAGAACATATGGGGAGAAAATTTTTTTAGACAGAGATATAATTTACCATGTCCATCTGGGGAGGATTGGGAGGAAATAGGAAATATTCAGATACCTAGAAAAATCCGAATAAGTGAGTGGGAAGATTATGGGATTCCTAAAGATAATGAAAGGGTCATAAGGATTAAAGACGTAAATTATGCATGGTTCCGCCATGATAATTATACTTACTATTGCCATTATGTGACATCCTCCGTCCCCTAAAGGTTTGCCCTGATGGGCAAATCCTCGCTTCGCTCGGAGGACGGCGTCCTTAACTGAAAAAATGATGTTGTTCCTGATT
>Ga0209541_10004646_pt1 | contig 24293 bp, 22 predicted proteins | sample RifCSPlowO2_01_FD_184027 | JGI IMG/M metagenome (GOLD analysis project Ga0209541, IMG submission 184027) | Groundwater microbial communities from Rifle, Colorado - Rifle CSP2_plank lowO2_0.1 (SPAdes) (version 2) | ecosystem: Environmental > Aquatic > Deep subsurface > Groundwater | place... | reverse complement strand
TCAACGAATGTTGACAAAAGGCGTATTTATATGGATTTAGAAGATGAGAGGGTATTCACAATAAACAACCAATATGCAGGAAATAGCGTCGGATTAAAAAAATTAGCGTTAAGGTTGGCTATCAGTAAAGCGCATAAGGAAGACTGGTTATGCGAGCATATGCTGATAATGGCTGCAAAACCTGAAGGAAAAAACAGAGCTACATACTTTACAGGAGCATTTCCAAGCGCTTGTGGAAAGACATCAACTGCAATGATTCCTGGCCAGGCAATAGTAGGAGATGATATTGCTTATATTAGGCCTGGAGAGGATGGAAAAGCATATTGTGTTAATGTTGAGCAGGGTATTTTTGGCATAATAGAGAACATAAATCCAGAAGATGATCCTTTAATTTATAAAGCTCTAACAACTCCAAGAGAGCTGATATTCTCAAATGTTCTTGTTAAAGATAGCATTCCTTATTGGCTTGGAATGGGAAAAGAATTGCCAAAAGATGGCATTAATTATGCTGGGGAGTGGAAAAGAGGCAACAAAGATAAAGAAGGCAATGAGGTTATTTCTGCGCACAAGAATGCGCGCTATACAATTAGATTACAAGAATTAGAAAATGTTGATTCAGAGCTTAACAACCCGAATGGAGTTCCTATATCAGGGATTATATATGGAGGTCGTGACTCAGATACAAACCCACCAGTTTTGCAGTCATTGAGCTGGCCTCATGGCGTGTATATTGGAGCTGCTCTGGAGTCAGAAACAACATCAGCTACGTTAGGAAAAACAGGTGTCAGGAAACATGATCCAATGGCAAATTTAGACTTTCTTGTCATACCTCTTGGGACTTACATCAAAAATCATTTAAAGTTTGGAGAAGCGCTCGATAAAACTCCGAAAATATTTGCGACTAACTACTTTCTTAAGGAAAATGGGGAGTTTCTTAACAGGAAAGTTGATAAGAAGATATGGCTTATGTGGATGGAAGGGCGCGTTCATAGCGAGTATGAGGCGATAGAGACGCCAATAGGCTTTATTCCAAAGTATGAGGACTTAAAACAGCTTTTTAGGCAGATATTCAAGCGGGATTATGCAAAAGGGGATTATGAAAAGCAATTCTCAATAAGGCTTGCAAAGCTTCTTGAAAGACTGGACAGGATTGAGGCAATATACAAAGAAGAAGAAAACATTCCTGATATATTCCATAAACATCTTGACCAAGAAAGAGTACGTCTAAAAGAAGCTCAGGAAAAATTTGGAAATAATATAATATCCCCTTTTGAGTTTAAATAAATTTATATATCCTCCTTTTATATTTCTATATATGAAAACACAATTGAGCTCTATAGAGATAAGCTATTTAACTAAAGAATTAAAGATACTTATAAATGGAAGAATTGATAAGATATTTCAAGTAGATAAGAAAGAATTCTATATCCAGTTTCATATACCCAGCATAGGCAAAAAAATACTTAGGATAACAGACAAGCTTATGTATTTGACAGAAAATAAACCTGAGACAGAGAATCTACCGGAATTTTGTGTATACTTAAGAAAGCAGCTAGATAATTCAAGATTAAGGGAAATAAACCAAAAGGAATCTGAAAGAATTGTTGAGTTTATTTTTGAATCAAAAAATGGGGTAAGGAAGTTGATTGCAGAGTTGTTTGGAGGGGGAAATTTACTGATTTTAGACGAGGATGATATTATATTATCTGCTGCGCATTATGAACAGTATAAAGATAGGGCTATTGTGGCAAAGTCAAAATATGTCTATCCAAAAATGCAATATAATCTTTTTAATTTAAAATTAAAAGATTTGAAAGAGATGTTTAAAAAAACTAAAATAGAAAATTTAGTCAAATGCCTTGCAATTGATTTAGGTTTAGGAGGTACTTATTCTGAAGAAGTATGTTTATTAGCTGGAGTAAATAAAAATGAAAAACCTGTAAATTTGAAAGAAAAAGAAATTAATAACTTATATTCGACAATAAAGAAATTAATTAATAAGGAAATAACTGCGGTTATTATCTATAAAGAAAAAGAGGCAGTTGACGCTTTGCCTTTCATTCTGGACTCTTATAAAGAACTGGAAACAAAGAGGTTTGAGAGTTTTAATGAAGCTTTAGACTATTATTTTACAAATGAGTTTAAGATTATCATAAAGAAAGAGTCTCCTTATGAGTCGCAGATAAAAGAGCTCAAGAGAATAATTGGAGAGCAGGAAAATACCATAAAAAGCCTTAAAGAGAAATCAGAAGAAAATACAAAAAAAGGAGAGATGATTTATCACAATTACCAGTTAATAAAAGAAATACTTGATGAAATTAATAAAGCTAGCAAAAAATATTCCTGGGGAGAGATAAAGGATAAATTAAAAGGGCATAAGACAGTAAAGGATATTAATCTGAAAGATAAGACTGTTGTGGTTGAGGTTTAGCGAGTTTTGAAAAAGTTTGTATAACATATCGGAACCCGTGTTAAGTTCGTTTCCCATACGAAGTGTGGGAAACCTGCGTCCGCAGAGTAATTTCGGGCTAAGTTCTATCAAATGAGCGAATGCGACACATCAAGAACGTATATTAAGGCGAGAAAACTGAACTAATCAAAAGCTCAATTTTCAGTCACAAGTTTACTACAACTTTCTGGATCTTTTAAGAATCGCTCACCAAATTTTTGAACATCACTATCAATATCATCATGACCAAATCGTGTAATATAAACCCAACATGTATCTTCTTCTTTCAATTCTCTTTTGTTTCTAGATTTATGATATATATAACAATCAGTCGATTCCACATTACAACTAGCTATCTTATATGTAGTATTAAACAATACTTTTTCCAATAAAACTTCTTGATCGTCTGGAAGAACAAATTTCAAGAAATAAAAGTGATATTTTTTCCCATTTAGAGGAGTATCGATGTTGAGGCTTAACTCTTGTGAATAAAAAGGAGAATACATATCAGATTCTGGAGGGGTATTGTAAGTTACAGATATATTTGAACTTTTTTGAAAAATTGGACTGTCTGTTAATGTTGAATTTTGTATTATGATTTCATTATTACTATTATCTGTGATACCCTCATTTGGCCAGAACGAATATAATGTTCTTGCAACCCCTACTATAATAATAATTATAACTATTAATTTATTCCTCGTTAATAATTTATGAATTGCATCAACATATTTATTAGCCATATTTAAGATAAATGTTGACGTTTATTTAAAGTTTTCTCACCTTGATTCTTGTTCTTTGAAATCAGAAGGAATAACTTGACCTAGCGAGAGCTATATTAAATAGATTAAACCATATAAAATTATTAATGCAGTTACTAATGTAGAGTATATTCTTGCTAATTTGTAAGTATTATCTGAAAGCTTTTTTCTTGTATGATATGACCACGCAAACAATATACCAATGAATGGAGCAATATTAACAAATAAAGCTAATAATTCTGGAACATTATTAAAATTTCTATAAACTTCTACAAGAGCCATAGAATTTGTAAACACTGCTATTCTTGGTGTATAATGCTTTTCAACCAACCATCCAGCTACCATTAAGGATATAGGCCCTATAAGTGAAACTATCGAAGTTAACCCTATTCTTTGCAATAAATTTAAAAACCAAAGCTCCATATGTTAAGAATAAATCAATTTAATTTAAATATTTTTGGTTGCCAGAATCAAGCATCTTCGGAACTACTGGTTTTTTCCGTAACCTTTTTAAATTGGCAATTACTTCTTACTATCGGACGGCCATAGGGGCTTGGTTCACCCGGTCTCATATTATGTCGGTGCGAGCCGCGTAAGAGAAGTCCGAACCCGGAAGTTAAGCAAGCCTCCGTTTCTAGCTGTACTGTGTTTTTGCATGGGAAACTAGGAAAGCTGTCCACCTTTATATTTCTATACAGCGCAAGATATTTAAAAAAGGCTCTATTTTTGATATAAAATGAAAATATCAGTAATTGGAACTGGGTATGTTGGCTTAGCAACTGCAACAGTATTTGCAGAGCTAGGCAACGAAGTAATAGGCGCAGACATAGACAAGGGTAAGATAGACAAATTAAACAAAGGAATAATGCCTATATTCGAGCCTGGGCTTAAGGAATTGGTAAAAAGAAATCTCAAAGAAAAAAGACTGAGATTCACTCATAACAACAAAGAAGCAATAGAGCATGCAGAAGTTATTTTTATTTGTGTTGGAACACCTCCAAAAGCTAATGGGGAAACTGATCTAAAATATGTTGAGGCTGTAGCAAAAGAGATTGCGCAATCAATGAATTCGTATAAGATTATTGTTCACAAAAGCACTGTTCCTGTTGAAACCGGAGAAATGGTAAAAAGAATAGTTAAAGTGAATGTAAAGCAAAATATTGATTTTGATATTGTGAGTAATCCAGAATTCCTGAGGGAAGGAACTGCAATAAAAGATACAATGGAGCCTGACAGGATTGTCATTGGCGCAGACAGCAAAAAAGCAATAGAAATAATGAAGAAGCTTTACAGCCAAATTAAGGCACCTTTAGTAATAACAGACATAAAAAGTGCAGAGTTAATAAAGCACGCGTCTAATGCATTTCTGGCCACTAAAATTTCTTTTATTAATGCAGTTTCACAAATATGCGGGTTATCTGGAGCTAATGTTGAGAGAGTGGCAGAAGGAATGGGCTATGATAAAAGAATAGTCAGGGCATTCTTAAATGCAGGTATTGGTTATGGAGGGTTTTGCTTTCCAAAAGATATCCAGGCATTTATTAAAATAGCTGAAAAATATGGTTATGATTTCCAGTTACTGAAGGCAACGCATAATATTAATGAGGAACAAAAACTGAATTTCATAAAAAAGGTAAAAAAAGTACTGAGAAATATTGAAGATAAAACAATAGGAGTTCTTGGATTATCTTTTAAGCCAGATACCGATGACATGAGGTTTGCTCCAAGCATATTTATAATATCGGAGCTTCAAAAAGAAAATGCGAAAATAAAGGCTTACGATCCAGAAGCTATGGAAAAGGCAAAATTAATACTTAATGATGTTGAATTTTGCACTGACCCATACGAAGTTGCCAAGGATGCAGATGTTCTGCTAATTTTGACTGAATGGAATGAATTTAAGGAGATGGACATAAAGAAGATAAAATCTTTAATGAAAAAACCTTTAATTATAGATGGAAGAAATATTTACAATCCAGAAGATATGCTAAGAGAAGGTTTTTCTTATATTAGCATAGGAAGAAAAGATGTGATATAAATGGATGCTATTATATTGGCAGCAGGATATGGCACTCGCCTATACCACTTAACACTAAACCAACCTAAACCTTTGCTAGAAGTAGGTGAAAAACCAATAATTGAGCATATAATAAATAAATTAGAGGAAATAAACCTAAATAAGATTTATGTTGTGACTAATAACAAATTCTATAATAATTTTACAGAGTGGTCAAATAAACTTAAATCTGTTACCCCAATAGAGATAATTAATGATGGCACTTTAAGCAATGAAGACAGATTGGGAACTGTGGGAGATATAAATTTTGTATTAAAGGAAAAAAATATGACTGATGATATAGCAATAATTGCCGGTGACAATCTTTTTGAATTGTCCTTAGTAGATATATTCAATTTTTTTAAAAAAGTAGGTTCTACTACAATTGCATTGTATGATGTGAAAGACATCAAATTAGCAACATTGTATGGAGTTGTCGCAGTTGACGATAACAAAAAGATTATTGATTTTCAGGAAAAACCTGAGCAGCCAAAATCCACTTTAATTTCAACAGGGATATATTTTTTCCCAAAAAAATCAATTTATTTGATCAAAGAGTATATTGAAAAAAGCGGTAAATCAGATAAAATAGGAAGTTTTATCCAATGGCTTTATAAAAAACAGAAGGTTTATGCTTATGTTACCCATAAACCATGGTATGATATTGGTGATAAAGAACAACTAAGAAAAGTAAGAGAAGCTTACAAAGGAAAAAGATGAAAACAGTTCTGATAACTGGCGGTGCAGGCTTTATTGGAAGCTATTTATGCGAGTTTCTGCTGGATAAAGGCTTTAGGGTCATATGTATGGACAATTTTATAACAGGAAATATAAAAAATATCGAACACTTAAAAAATAATGAGAATTTTATTTTGGTTGAACATGACATAAGCAAGCATATTAAAATTGACGATCCAATTGATTACATTTTTCATTTTGCAAGCCCTGCAAGCCCGATAGATTACCAAAAGATTCCAATACAGACATTAAAAGTAGGGAGTTTAGGAACCCACAATACCCTCGGTTTGGCTTTGGCAAAAAAGGCAAAATATATGCTAGCTTCTACATCTGAAGTTTATGGTGACCCAAAAGTCAATCCTCAGCCAGAAAGCTATTGGGGTAATGTTAATCCCATAGGGCCTAGGGGATGTTATGACGAATCAAAGAGATTTGCAGAAGCGCTTGTTATGGCTTATCATAGAATACATAAGGTAGACATAAGAATAGTCAGGATTTTTAACACCTATGGCCCTAGAATGAGAAAAGATGATGGGCGTGTAGTCCCAAATTTCATAAATCAAGCTCTGAAAAACGAGCCAATAACTGTTTATGGGGATGGTAAACAAACAAGAAGCTTTTGTTATATAAGCGATCTAATAGAAGGGATCTACAAATTAATGGTATCAAAAATAAATGAACCAGTTAATCTTGGAAATCCAGAAGAGCACACTATTCTGGAATTTGCAGAAATAATAAAAGAATTGACAAAAAGTAAAAGTAAAATCATATTTAAGAAGCTGCCAGTAGATGATCCGCATATCAGATGTCCTGATATAAGCAAGGCAAAGAAAGAACTTGGATGGGAGCCTAAGATTTCTCTAAAAGAAGGTTTAAATAAGACTATAGATTGGTTTAAGGAAAATTAAATATTTTTTATTACTTTGTTAAATATTATCATATCTTGTTTGTCTATTGTTCCAATAATAAACAATGTTGTGAAATAGATTAATGCTCCAAAAATTATTGCTATAACTAAATTCTCTATAAATGACAATGAAAATAGCATTATCACAGTGGCTATAACAGGTCTAATAAATAGTCTTATGAATTTTATTCCTAGGCCATACTTTACTATAAAATAAATGTACGTGAAGAAAAATATGATCTCTGTTATTACTGCTGCTATAGCAGCTCCAATAAGACCGTAGAGGAAAATAAGTATCAGGTTTAATATTATGTTGCTTAAAGCAGCAATTCCCTGGCTAAAGGCTCTTGAGCCCTGCCTGTTTATTGAAGATAATGTAAACCCAGATACTACATTTAGAAATCTTAGGAAGAGATGCCAAGAAATTATTGCCAAAACAATTGAAGCTTCTGAATATTCAATACCATAAAAAATTGAAATTATCTGGTCAGAAAAAATAAAAATTCCTGAAGATATTGGAAGGCCAAGCATTAACATATATTTAAATGATCTTTCATAAGCGAATTTTAGGGATTTTTTTGAGGTGATATAAAATCTGGAAATTACAGGATAAATTGCATTCCCATACATCATAGGTATAAATACTAATGCAATCATAATATTTGCTGCAGCAGAATATATGCCCACTTCAGTTGTTGAACGGATTTTTGAAAGAACTATTGATCCTATAAACATAAATAAACTAGTGAAAACAAGAGAAAGACAAAATAATGCAGATTTCTTCAAAAGTTTTTTTGAAAACCCATAATCAAACTCAAAACTCAATCTGATAAATTTACTATACACTACCAATGCAGTAATAATCAATACAAACAGTTCAGTAAATAAAAATGCCAATGACGATGCAAAAAGCCCATACCAATTTTTTAATAAATAAATAATAGCTATAATTAATATAAACATTCTCAATATTTTAATAATAGCATCATAGTGCATTCGCTCAAAAGCTTTGAAGATGGAGGAAAATAAATCAGTGAATGACTGAACCACAGTAAATAGTAGCATAATATAAGCTATAATTCTAACTTCGCTGGAATACTCCAGTATATTAAGAAACAAATAAGCAGCTAGAAAAGTAATTATAGAAAGCAGAATCTTTGCCACGAAAGCATTAGACAAATATTTTGATGCTGATTTTTTATTGCGGCTTATCTCCCTTATCAATAACGTACTTAGACCAAAATCAGCAGTAATTACAATCAAAAATGCAAAAGCAAGCCCAAAGCTAAATACACCAAAATCTTCTTTACCCAAGACTCTTGCCATGTATATAAATATAATCAATTGTAAAACTTTTGAAATAACCTCAGATGTTGCAAGACTTAGAAAATTGGAAGTTATCCTTCTTGCTGTATTCATATTACACCTTAATTTATTTCTTTCCGAATAAGGCATTATAATAGTGGAATATTGTTTTTCCTTTGTAATGCACTACAAAAGATATAAACTGTCTTAAGGCAGATACAGTGCCATAAATAACTATGTAGATTAAGGACAATAAGAAGGGAGGAGTGAAATTTAGGTAGTAATTCAAAAGCTCAATAGCTATTATAGCATGTATATGCACAATGTTGAAAGGAAAACCCCACAGCTCTTTAATAATGTCATAAGAAGAGTATAATTTCCTCCCTATTTCTGTATCTCCGCCTTTCACATTAATCTGCGCTTTTGGAATGGTATATTTTTTTGGCAGCATACCATTTTTGCTTTGCAGCCTGTCCATACCTTTCTTGACAACTGCTGTTTTTATTGATGTAAGGACAATAGGACTTGCGAAAACAGAGCACAGAAACCCAAAGAGCAATGCTATTTTAATTCCAGTATGAAGAAATATTCCGTATCCCAATGAAAAAAATATGAAAGGGGTTGATATTGTATGATAAAACTCTTCAAGGAATGAACCCATTAAGCTTCCTTCTTTTTTGTAGCGTGCAACCTCGCCATTCACATTATCCAAGATTACAGTAAAATGTATTAAAGTTATGCCTATAAACATAATCCAGACTGAACCAAAAGCCATCATTCCAGAGCCAAGCAGTACCAAAAGCACCATAAGCATGCTGACATGATCTGCATGTATTGTGGTATATAGAAAAAACTTTGTTACATAAATGGAAACCTTCATAGTAAAAAGTTCCATATACAGAGGCCTTTTTTTAGGAGAACCCTTATAGCAAATTTTCCGCAACTCCTTAATCGATTCTACCATCTTACAGATTGTTTTATCCGTCTGTAACCCTGCTACACTATTTAAAGTTATCTTTAGTAGTTTTGATAGAGTCAGGTTAAGACCGTCTGTGCCATTGTTTGTGCCTTGTTGCGCAGCAACAATGGCACTGGCCAGACGAAGCTAACGAGGTTCGTATACAAAGTATACGGTTCTCGTTAGCGAAGTAGGGCTTAACCTGACCCTACCATAGTTTTAGATATAAGAATGCTTACAAACTTATTATACCTTTTTCCTTAAATTTGTTCAATAATTTATTTACAGACTCTTCAACAGATTCTTCATCAGTATTAAGGATTATATCAGGGTCTTTTGGCTCTTCAAATTTTAGAGACACTCCAACAAAATTCTCAAATCCTTTTTCCTTATTTTTTGCTTTTTTATAATGGCCTTTTACATCTCTTTTTTCACATACTTCAATTGGGCACTTCACATAAACAATAAATACATTGCCCAATTGTTGTCTGGCATATTCTCTGGATTTTTCTGTGGGTGAAGCTACACATGCAATGCACAATAAACCCTTTTCTATTTTTGTCTTGCATAGATCCACTACTCTCTTCATATGAGCATTTCGGTCTTCTAAGCTGTATCCTAAATCAAAAGATAAAGTTTTTCTTAATTCATCTCCATCAAAAAGAACAAACTTAATGTTATTCTGCCTTAAAATTTCTGCCAGTTTAGCAGCTATTGTCGATTTTCCTGATCCATGAAGCCCTGTAAACCATATTGTCCAGCTTTTCTTTAGATTACCCATAAACTAAGAAAATTACTAAACTTACTTAAATTTTACTAAAATAACTTTGTTAAGTCTGATATAGAATATAGTAAAGTTTTTAATATCTCCAAATAACCAATAATCAAAGGATATGTTTTATCTTGGATATATTAGACTAATTGGGGGAATATAAGTATGGCGCATTTTTATGAGTCTATATTGATTGACACAGTGGATGGACTGCATTGCAAGTCATATTCGAATGAGCATCCTGAAGGTTATATAATAGTTAAACCCAAATATATCCCAAAAAATATTCTTGAAGGAGAAGGCCTAAAATATAGATTCTTGTTTGAAAAATGCTTAGTTAGATTTAATTTGTTTGCAAAAAAAGAGAAACTTTTAATCTATATAAATCAGTTCAAAAAGAAACTTCCTGACTATATCTATAATTGCAAAGATACTAAAAACTGGTTTTTTGTAGTGCCTAAAGAAAAAATCAAGACAATCCACGATTCTAGAAAAGGCCTACAAGAACTTATACAAATCCCAAAAAAAGATTTAGATGAATATTTAACTCTTGTTGTAGAATTAGTGGAATTTTTAACTAGAAGTGGTGTAAGTATGAATAATCTTGGCATAACACATTCCACTTTGATGAGTAATTATACTCCTGGAAAATCGGATATCGATATTATAATATACGGAAAAGACAATGGATGGAAGATTCTTGATTATTTAAAGGCAGCCAAACACAAAAAACTCCATTGGAAAACTGATGAAGAATGGATAGAATATTATAAAGAACACAAAACTTCAGAATCTCTGCATTTTTCAGAAGGAGAATATGTTAAGCATATGAAGAGAAAAAGATATGAGGGGATGTTTGGAGGCACAGTTTTTACATTATTTACAGTAGAAGAGCCTAATGAGACTTGGTTCAAGTGGGGAGAAGAAAAATATGATCCAATTGGTACAGCAACGATAACTGGAACTGTAATAGATCATTATAACAGCCATGTTAGGCCAGCATGTTATTATATTACAAATGGAAAAATAGTTGACAAACACGGAGAAGATATAAAAATTGATAATTCTCTAGAAATAAAAAAAGTAGTAACATTTTCAATCCCTTTTGTTCAACAAGCATTAAAAGGAGAAGAAATAACTGCATGTGGTCTACTTGAGCTTGCAACTCCAAAATCAGGAGATAAATATTATAGACTAGTTATAGGGTATTTTGATGCTTACTTAACTGACAGGAGGGAAATGGAATTTATAAAATCCAATATCTAAAAATGCATTTTTATGAATCCTCAATAATAACTACGACTGATGGCCTTTATTGCCAAGTTTATAGCAATGAGCACCCCCATGGAAAAATTCTTGTTAAGCCTAAGTATATTCCCACTAACAAAATTTCTAGTAACGACCTTCCTTTCAGATTCATATCCGGCAGAAAAATGAATAGATTAAATCTTTGGATAGATCCAGATAAATTAAAAGAATATATATTTGCTTTTAGCAAGGCATATCCAAATTATGTCTATAAAAGTACAGTCCATAGTAATGGCCCTCTTTTTTTTGCAATACCCAAGGATTGTATTGAAAGAACATACTCCCCAAAAGAAGGCTTATCAGATCTCATGAACATGCCCAAAAAAGATTTGGATGAGCACTTAGAAACAGTGTCAGAACTTATAAAATTTCTATTTGAAAGCGGCCTAGAATTAAATGACTTTGGCATTACTTATTCAACTTTAATGGGGCATTATTCTCCAAATATATCTGATATAAATATAGTAGTTTATGGAAAAGATAAATTTTGGAAATTGATGAAGTATTTACAAAATGCTAAGCATAAAGACCTTAGGTGGAAAACTTATGAAGAGTGGGAAAAATTCTATAAAAAAAGGAATAGGCATATGATTCATAAAAAAGGGATATACATTGAAAATATGTACAGAAAAAAATCTGAAGGCTTTTTCAGAGAAACTCTGTTTATAATTTTTGCAGTTGAAAATCCAGATGAAACCTGGTTCAAGTGGGGTGAAGAGAAATATAACCATATAGGCGTAGCTAAATTTGAAGGAATAGTTACAGATAACAAAAACTCCATAGTAAGACCTGGTTGTTATAAAATTACCAATTCAAAATTTATGAGTGGCAATGAAAAATGTAAAAATCTGCCAATTAAAAAAATAGTTTTTTATTCTAGAGACTACTGCATGCTTGCATATCCTAATGAAAAGATAGAAGCTAGCGGGGTTATAGAGGAAGTTATACCAAATGAAGGAGAAAGGTATTATAGGTTGGTTATTGGCTATCTAGATTCATACCTAAGTGAAAGAAGAGATGAGGAATATATCAAAGTTTTAGAGGATTGAAATGAAAGATTTTAACGAGATCGATAAGCTATTTAACGAAGATGCGAGTCCAAGAGCTGATTGTAATTTATGTAAAGAATGGAAGTATGAGATTGGACAAAAAACAGGATATGGAACAATAATTTATAAAATTGGAAATCCGAAAAATGGGTGGTTTGCCGCATTATCTCCAAAAACAGGAGGTAACCCAAAAATTGATTTTACAATTCAATTAATGCCTTTTTATCATTTAACGCACTTTTCTCAAATAGAATCTTATCTCGAATTGGCAAAAAATTATGGAATTGCGTTTTCTAAAATATGCAGGGCTATGACAACAATTTTAATGCAGGATGAAGGTTTAAAGGCAAATTCTGAAAAAAGAGAGTTGTCTGCATCAATAGGCATATATGGAAAATCTACAACCTGGAAAGAAAAAAAAGAACATTTGCATATTAAAATCTTCCCTTTTAGAGGAAATATTGGTCAACCGTACACTGTAGATAGCTCTTTTGGAAAAAAAGAAGTTTTTAAAGAAACAAACACAGGCAAGGAATTTGTAAAAATGGATCCTGTTAAAAAAGTGGCTATAGAAGCAGATAGATTTGACCAATTGACAAGGAAGCTAATAGCTTCATTAAAAAATTAAAAATGTCTGGGAAAATTGACTTACATTGCCATACAATGGCTTCTGATGGCGAATTATCTGCAGAAGAACTTATAGATCTTGCAATCAAAAAAGGCTTAAAAGCAATTGCAATTACCGACCACGATTCTTTAGGATCTCTAAAAAATGCAATTGAATATTCTAATGGCAAAAATATAGAAGTTATTCCTGGTATTGAAATTAGTTGTGATGATCCTTTATTTAATCACAATAAAATAGATGTACTCGGATTTTTCATTGACTACAATAATAAATCTTTGATTAATTTAATAGAACATAGTAACAAAAAAAGAGATGAAAATAAAAGAAAAATAATTAAAAAATTGAACAATTTAGGCTTTGAAATCAATTTTGATGATGTAAAAAAAACCGCAAAAGGAACATTTGGTAGACCTCATATCGCAAAATTTCTTCTCAAAAAATACCCAAACAAATTTAACTCTGTAAGAGATGTTTTTGACAAGTATATCAGTGCAGGAAAAATAGCTTTTGTCAAGCCTGAAGATTTTACTCCAATAAAGAATGCAGTGAAAATTATCAAAGACTCTAAAGGAGTATCCATACTAGCACATCCAGGGGTATACGCAAGAGACAATTCTACCAGATTGATTAATTTCTTTATAAAAAATGGAGGGGACGGAATTGAAACTTATTATCCCTACTATATAATTTGTCCAGATTTAAATCTTGATGAGGAGGGTAATAACAAACTGATTAATTTTTATAAGGCCATAGCCAAGTCTAAAAACATTCTTGAAAGTGGTGGAAGTGATTATCATGGTGATTACAGGTCTACACTAGGCTTGTTAAATATACCAGATTATGTATTGGAAAATCTAAGAGAGAAGATTATTGTTTCTCGACTTTAGACTATTTATAGCTTTTTCAATCTTTTTTGCAAGGTTTTTCCATGAATACTCCTTAATATCTTTTTTGTAGGAAACCGTTTGTTTGCTATTCAGATTTGCAATAATGCATTTAGCCATGTCTTCTGGGTCATTGGGCTTGCACAAGCTATTTTTAGCTTTTGAGAAAAGCATTTTCATATCACTAATTGACGTAGCCACAATAGGAAGATCAACAGCCATATACTCCATAACCTTGTATGGAAAGCAGTACTTGGAAAAGGAATTATCAAAATTTGGAAGCAGAGCAACATCAGACGCATTTAATGCATTAACTACATCCCATCTTTTAGGCAGTTCCTTAATAATAATATTGGGCCTTTTAATATTTAGATCTTTTTGTACAAAACCACTAAGAAGAAGGTATGTTTGCGGCAACCTTTTTTTTACTTTTTCAAAAGCATCAAGCATTATAGGTGCTCCTTTTAATTTGCTTATCTCCCCAATATAAACTATTATTTTCCCATTTAATGGCAAACCTAGTTTTTTCCTGGCTATCTTTTTATTGGCTTTCCTGAATAGGCTCAAATCCACTCCATTCTGGATTATATAAGTTGGTTTTTTTCTTAGTCTTGATATATACTCTTTTAAGCTTATGCTGACTGTAAACACAATATGGGCATTTTTAATTACTTGTTTGTCAAGATAACCTACAAAAGGAATCTTATAAGTATCATATATTTCAAAATTATCCTGCAAATCATAAGCTAATGGAATCTTAAACTTTTTTGAAAAATAATGCCCTATTATGCCTATCAATGGGTCAGAAGATGCTATAATTATGTCATATTCCTCCTTTTTTATTAATTTTCTTAATGAATTGTATAATGGAACCAACAAAAAAATAGATACAGGTCTTATAATATATCTAATCCCATTTCTCTTTATTACTTTAGTTTCTTTTTTTATGTAATCAGGGCAAAAGAAATCAATTTTATGCTTTGCTGCTAATTGCTCAAATAATCTTATTTGCCTTCCGAAGTCCTCCATAACCATATCCTTATTTGCTCCAAAACGTTTCATAATAACAAGAATCTTCATTTTTATATTGGTCAATGTTGGGCTGCTATAAAATTATTCAAAAATGAAAAAATGGTTACGATCTTAGCCATTTGCTACTTTAATAATTTTAGTGTTCCAGTTTTTATTATGTGGTAATTGTTATAAATTAATATTTTATCATGTTATAGCAACTTAATTTACCTTAATTTTACCACCATCCTTCACCAAAAATACATTCTCATTAGTCTTATACCCCATCTCAGACGCTAGTTCTGCTAAAGCCTCTTTCATCTCTTTGCTTCCATGAGAAGGAATAATGTTCTTAGGCTTTACTAGATTTATGAAGTCCCTTAAATCCTCCCTTGCAGCATGACCTGATTGGTGTATATCCTTAAAAATTCTTACCCCAGTTTGTTTTAGCTCATTTTCCAATGCCTCCCTATTTTTAATATTTGTAGGGCTGGGTATTGTCCTACAAGAAAATATTACGCTGTCCTCGGGGTATAGTTTAAATTTAAATTCTCCTTTTGCAATTTTGTACAAAACAGATTTATGTTCTCCCTGATGTCCTGTTACAACCAATAAGTATTTCTTCCTATTCTTATCAACTTTTTTTAATATCATTTCTATTTGTTTGCTGTATTTTATAATTTTAACATCTTTGGAAAAATCTACCAGCCCGATATTCTCAGCAGCCTTTACATACTTTGCTAAAGATCTGCCTAAAAAAAGAATTTTTCTGTTAAGCTTCTTGCTAAACTCTATTATTGACTTAAGCCTTGCTATGTGTGAAGAGAAAGTTGTAACTATTATCAACTCATCTTTGTTGTCAGTACCTAGTAAAACATCCCTTAGCATTTCTTTTGCAACCTTCTCAGAAGGCATTTTTTTTGCATCATTTGCATAAGTTGATTCAACTACTAATGCTATAACATTTTCATTTCCAATCTCTTCCAATCTCTTAAAATTTGGTTTTTTGCCTAAGGTTGGATGTAAATCAAGCTTAAAATCATTTGCATAAAGAATTATGCCATATTTCGTATGTATAGCAACTAAAGCAGCTTGCGGTATTGAGTGAGTTATATTTATCAGCTCAATTTTTATATTATCTGAGATTTTATAGAATGAATTTAAATTTAATGTTTTTATCTCATTATTAAGTCTAATTCTATCTTCTTTCAAAATGCTCCTTAAAACTTCAATAGTATACGGTGCAGATATGACCGGAGCATTAAATTTGTCTGCAAGGTAAGGAATAGCCCCTATATGGTCTAAATGAGCATGGCCAACAACAATTGCTTTAACATTGTTCTTTATCTTTTTCAAAACAGAAATATTCGGAATAGCCCCAACATCAATTAGCTTGTCCGTACTTATTTTTACAATATCCTCGTCTTCTGTCAGTTTTATATAATTCTCAAGGTTAATGCCCAAATCTATAATAATGACTTCCCCATCAACATCTATAGCTGTACAATTTTTTCCTACCTCATTATAGCCGCCAACTGCATAAATTTCAATCATTACATAATAAGAAAACAGTATATTTAAAAATGTTATTACTAGACATTTATTATTTTATAAGCTTTGAATAAAATAATTATCTGTAAAATATATGCCGACATAATTATTAAAGTGGGAATTATTGGTAAATTTACTGTTAAATAACCTGAAATGCTAATAAAAGGTAATGTAAAACCCATCATTAAATAATCCAAACTACCTATAACTTCCTTTGGCAAATTTATTATCAAATAACCTATATTGGCAATAATCTCTAAAATACCTGCACTCATAGCTACCATACCAAAGTACTTTTTTAATTTTATTAGACCTATACCAAACAGAATTCCAATAGACCCAATAAATAAAAACATAGGGTATGTCAAGTCTGGATTGAATATAATTGAAAAAATGAGTGGCTTTAAAGGCATAAGGATGACTATATGGAATATTAAAGAAGAGAAAATAAATAAATGTGATATAACTTGAAGTAAATTATTATGTACTTTGTCTCCAATAATGTTAAATCCCCAGAAAAAAATGATAGAGAAAACCAATGAAAAACTGAAAACTATGACATAAATCAGAATTTGAAAGTCATTTAATGTTTTAGGACCCCCCTGCATATTAATAATTGTCAAAAACAGCCCTAAAATTATCAATTGTATTCCAGCAATTGCAGCGTACCTTATAGTTTTGTGCATCGTTTAAAATAGGCTTCATTATTTTAGTCCATTATTGATAATAACAGATGAAGTTATTTATAAATTTATATAAAAGAAAAAATGCGGGGAGGAGGATTTGAACCCCCGTAGGCACTAAGCCAATAGATGGCCCATAGTATTTCATCGGCCTTTTAGCCTCATTACCCAACTAACTTGAGTTTGGATGTTTAGTACCTTATATTACCAAACGCTATCCCGTTTGGCCACTCCGGCATCCCCGCTTAGTAAGTGCACTACAGTAAGAATCCGCATTTAATTTAAAAACATTGCTAAGAATTAAATTTTCATCCCAAGCTTCCCAACTTTGCCTCAATTGCATTTAATTCAGCTTCAAGTTTCTGCAGCTCAGCATCAGGCTTTTTTTCCTCTGTCTCTTTTGTCTTATCTTCTGCCTTTTCCTTTTCTGCCACAAGTGGCATTTTCTTTTTTACAATGTTAGGCGCGCCAGACTTTATAGCTCCTAGCTTCATTTCAGGCAAAGACTGTCTCAAACTTGAAGAAATTTTACTAATCTCCTTCATAATTTCGCCTAACATGTTTATATTTTCAATCTTCACATGTCTCGCTTCCTTAAACTTTTCAAACCTCTCCAGACTTTCAATTACCTCCTTAAGAGACTCCAAAACATTTCTCCTTACTTCGCTAGGTTGATTGACTTCTACAAATAATTTATCTCTATCTTCCTTTTTTTCCAATTAAACTCACCCAATTCTTTCAGGCTCAAATAAGGCATTGTCAATGTTTTCTACTCTTTTTTCTATTTCGTCCAGTGTGGAGTTCCATAATTCAAGTTCAGAGTCTTCGTCACTTTTTAGTGCATGTATATCCTCTAAAACTTTTTTTGCATCTGCAACTTTTTCTTTTATAAGGCCCAATAACTCTAATGTGTCTTTATAGTCTTCTATCTTAACAAAAACTTGGGCTTCTCCTGTTTTGTAGCTTTCCATTTTTTACTCACCTTTAAATAAAGTCCTATCAATAAACTCAAATCTTTTTTGTAAATCCATAATAATATGATGCCATTTCCCAAACAATCTATTCCTGCTTTCGTTAATCTCATTTAATTTTAGGATAGAATGGTTTGTTACCCTTAAATCATTTTTTATTGTAGATGTCCCGCTCAGAATATACTTATAATCTTCAACCCTTACAAAGATGGGGCGCTCTGCCGCTATTGTCACTTTTCCTCTTGCTATAGGCTTTTTACTAACAACAGGCTTTTCAAATTTTTTATAAGATTCTATTTTCGGAGCATAAATTGCTTCTGGAAATCCAGCTTCAGGCTCTTCTTCTGGCTTCTCCATATCAAAATCTTTTGTAGAAGGTCGTGTAGGTTCAAGAGCTTCTATATCTTCCTCCAAGTTTATCGTAGGTTCAAAATGATTCGAAAAACTAGTTTTTCCCGTAGGTTTTATAGATTCCGTAGTAAGTTTTAATTTTTGGACTGGCTTTTCTTCGCTCTCGGATAAAGAAACCTCATTTTTAGGAAGTTCATGAAATTTTAGAAGTTCCTTGCCACCTATATCTCCAAGGTCTGGAGGCATAGGCGGGGCATCCAAACTCTCTAAATCCAACTCCTTACTTTTGTCTCTCTTTAAGAACTTTAAAAAACCCACTTACAACACCTTATTTCTATCTTAGAAATGCTTCTTTATTAAACTTTTATTATCATTTCAGAATGGTAAAGTCTACCATTTATAATGAAAGTTTTTTATATAAAACCCCTAAAACATACTTAAAAATGAAGACTATTCATTATTTATCAATTTTTATATTTTTAATGCATATATCCAATGGATTAATGATTAATGAAATAATGTATAATCCAAATGAAGAGGATAATAACAAAGAATTTATTGAAATCTTCTCGTACCCAGCAATTAATCTGTCAGATTACATAGTCTCAGATAATGATTCCAATGATACGTTAATCTTGTTTTATTTTAATGACAATTCCAATTACTCCTTGATTGTAGAAGATGAGTACTTAATCAAAACAAATAATGCCTCAATTTATAAAATTGGAGCAACAATTGGAAATGGATTAAGCTCTGACGACATAATCTATTTTTATTATCCTAATATGAGTTTAATAGACTCTGTTGAAATAAATTCTTTAATTGCAAACGGAAATGGCTATTCTATGTCTTATTATAACGGTTCCTGGATAGAAAGCTTACAGGTTAATGGCACACCTGGCTATGAAAACAGTATTAAACAAGAAAGGCCTCAAGAAGAAACAAAAAATATAATCTTAGAAACATACCTAGATGAAATAATCTACATAAACACAGAATATACACAACTATTCAAGATAAAAATTGAAAATAAAGCTAATTGTAGTGAAAAAGACACAGTAACTGTTTCCTATAATATCACAAATACAGAATTAATAAAGCAGGATGAATTTACAAAAGAAATTGGTTGCAGCAGTTACGCCTCTACAGGGGAATTTATTCCAACAATTCATGGTAATTATACCCTTTGCGGGGCAATAGTAAGCTCCACAATAAATGAAACAGATCTTTCAGACAATTCTGCTTGTGCAACTTTTACAGTTATGGATACATCTTCAATTCCTTGCAACATAACAATAGACATAACAACAAATGAAACCATTATTTATGAAGAAGGGCAATCCATTAAATTTAAAACTCTATTGAATAATGAAACATTCCCCTTTACTATTGAATATTGGATAGAAGATTTCTTTGGCAATATCTATAAAGATCCTTATAATACAACTAATACAGACCAAAAATCATGGAAAACAAACATAGCAGAACAAGACAGGGTTTTATTCATAAAATCTATAGTGAACCCTAGCTGCAATGACTCAAACTTATTGGATAATTATGCAGAAAAAATGTTTATTGTTAAATCTGAATCTAATAATTTTATTGATAGTAGCGAAGAATCTATTTTAGAGATAACAGAAATTGATGAAAAAGTAAAATTTGGAGATGTTGTAGATGTAAAAGTTAATATCTACAAAGGAGACACAAACAAATATTCAATAAGCCTGTGGATAGAAGATAATGGAAAAAAGATAAGTGAAACAACAAAAATACATTTGTATGATAAATATTCTTCTTATCATGGCCAGCTTCCAATAAAGTTAGACCTGAATTGTGACGAGAAATTAAAAGATGGAAAATATGATGTTGTTATAGAAGGCCTTGGCAAAAAAGATAAAATGAGGGTAGATATAGAAGGCATTAAGATCTCGGAATGCCCAACATCCCCAACAGAAACCTCTTCTTCAAGCACCACATCAAAAAAATTTGATTTTAAAGTAGAAGAATTTAATGAAATTGTAAATATTGGAGAAAAATTCAAAACAAAAATAACGTTTAATAATAACAATAATGAAGATATAAACATAAAAGTATGGAGTTATTTATACAGAGGCTCAAAATCTTATTCTGGCGACAGAGAAAAAAATAAGAAGGAATTTACCTTGAAAGCAAATTCATTACAAATCGTTGAGCTAAGCAATGTAGTTGAAGAAGCAGAGCCTGGAAATTATAAATTCAAAGTTGTTGTAAATAAAGACAACCAAAAAACAAATGACGAAATTACTAAAGACATAACTATTAATGAAAATAATATAAAAACTGAAAATATTGATATAAAAACTGAAAAAAATAATGAAATCATTGAGACTGAAATTAAAAAACAAAGCACTAATAATGCATTAGATGGTAACATTGTTTACGAATCCACAACAGAAAAAGCAAAAAGTTTAGTCTCTATTTTTATTATTATTTTATCTGTTCTGTTGAATATTGTTTTGATATGGAAAAGATGATTAAACAAACAAATTAATCAAAAAATAACTAACAGCAGAAACTAAAGCAGCGCATGGTATTGTTAAGATCCATGCCCATACAATGCGAAGAGTCACGTTCCAGCGAACAGCAGAAAGCCTGTTGGCAGAGCCTACTCCAGACACAGCCCCTGTAATAACATGGGTGGTGCTTACCGGAATACCTAAAATAGTTGCTAAAAAAATACTCGAAGCGCTTGCAGTTTCAGCGCAAAAGCCAGTGTACTATATTGGCCATTATGCCAAATAAATAAAATCCCTATAAATAACTTTCTTATTAATACTGGTCCAAACTAAAAAATACTAAATACAATATAAATAATAAATAGTATCCTAAGTAAAAATCTCTCATCAAAACCAGCGAAAAAACTTTGTTTTTTCTGGACCTTTAAAATTTTAAAAACCTTTTTAAATCTGACTTCATTCTAAAACATCATGCCAGAAGAAAGATTGATTGCGGAAAAAACGCATATAAGGTGCAAAATTATAATAGAGATGCTTGGAAAACCTAAAGAGCATGTAGAGAAAACACTAATAAATTATGTCGATAAGATAAAAGATGATCCAGAGCTTATAGTGCTTAAAACAGAGTTTGCAGATATACAAGAAAAAAAGGAGTTATGGTCAACATTTACCGAATTAGAAGTAGTTATTAAGGGAATTCCAAAGCTGATAGCTTTCTGTTTTGATTATATGCCTTCTTCCATAGAAATATTAAAGCCAGAAGAGTTTATTATAAAAAAATCTACAATTGAGGATTTCATAAATAATTTACAAGCAAGATTGCACAACGTTGATATGGTAATAAAAAAGCAGAAAAATGAAAATGAATTTCTAAGGAAAAATATGAATACAGCAGTAAATAATATAATACTTATATCACTCACGTCAGGAAGTTTGGACAAGGAAAAGCTTTCAAAGGTCACAGGAATAAGTAACGAAGAGCTAGAGATATTTTTAGATAAATTAGTCAAAGAGAACAGGGTACGTAAAGAAAATGAATTGTACAGCTTAGTTAAACAAAAAGAGGATTAATATGCTCAAGAACAAAGTTGAATCTTTGCTGTTTTCTTCAGGAAGAAAAATGAGTATTGAAGAGATTTCAAAATTATGTTATGCAAAACTAGAAGATATTAAAAATGCTTTAACAGAATTAAAGCTTGAGTATGATGATCGTGGCTCAAGTATAATGGTTGTAAATGAAGGAGATTCATGGAAATTAACTACAAGGGAGCAATATCTTCCATTAGTGCAGAAAATTGTCACAGAGACAGAGCTAAGCAAAACAGTAATGGAAACTCTGGCTGTCATTGCCTTTAAGTACCCAATAAAACAATCCGATTTAATTAAAATAAGAACAAATAAGGCTTATGACCATCTCAATGAACTTGAAGAACTTGGTTATATAAGCAGAGTTAAATACGGCCGCACAAAGCTTATCAAATTAACACAAAAATTCTTTGAATATTTTAACCTGCCGGAAGAAAAACTTAAAGAGCAGTTCCAAGACTTTTCTAGCTTAGCCAAGGCTATTGAAGACAAAGAAAAGGAGATTGAAACATTCAAGCAAGAGCAAAAAGCACAAGCCGAAGAAGAAGGAAAAAAAGACGAAGATATAAAAAAACAAATAGAAACAATAGATAAAGAAGAAAAGGAAAAATATGAAAGCAAAGGTATTAAGGTAACTAAAGAAATGGAAAAAATCATTGATGAGAAGGTAAAAAAAATATTGCATCCCTTAGAAAAAGGACAAGAAGAAACAGAAGAGCCTAAAGATCTTCTAGAAGCTGAAATGGAAGAAAACAAAAAAGAAGAAAAACAATAATCTTATAATTTTAATTTATTAAAAAATAATAATCAATAATAAAATATTAAAAATAATGTAAAATAAATTTAATGGAATAAAAAATATTGTAAAAATGATGTTCCTTCTACAATGCCCAAAATGCAGAAATAAGATGAAATATCAGACATTAAAGCCCATTTCCGAAAAGAACAAGAAAAGGTGCGTTTATTGTGGTTTTACGATGAGTGTGAGAAAGTCAATTATAGGTAAAGTTTAAGATAAAAGTAACATTGTTTTCTATATAGAAAACAAATACTCAAAACCGCAACTCTTATAAATCCAAAAGAATACTTTTTTTCGACGGAAAATTAATCATTTTCTAATCGAAAAATGGAAGAAAAAACAGACGAAAATAAGGAGAAAGAAAGTAATACTGGAACTATAATAATTCCAAGAGTAATAGAAGATGAGATGAAACAAAGTTACTTAGATTATTCTATGAGCGTTATAGTTGGTAGAGCATTACCGGATGTTAGAGATGGGTTAAAACCCGTTCATAGAAGAGTTCTTTATGCGATGTGGGAATCTGGCTTACTTCACAATAAGCCATTCAGAAAGTCCGCTTTTGTATGCGGTCAAACAATGAGCCGTTACCACCCCCATGGTGACGCAGCTATCTACGACACTTTAGTTAGATTAGCCCAAGACTTTTCTATGAGATACTTATTGGTGAATGGGCAGGGAAATTTCGGAAGCATAGATGGGGATAATGCAGCAGCAATGCGTTATACAGAGGCAAGATTGACAAAACTGGCAGAAGAAATGCTGCAGGACATAGAAAAAAGAACAGTAAAATTTGTCCCTAATTTTGATAACACAACGCAAGAACCAACAGTCTTGCCTTCAAAAGTCCCAAATCTTCTTATTAATGGTTCATCTGGAATTGCTGTAGGAATGGCAACAAACATACCACCGCATAATATGTCAGAGATTGTTGATGGAGTCATAGCACAGATTGATAACCCAAATATAACTACAGAGGAGCTTATGCAATACATTAAAGGTCCTGATTTTCCCACTGGGGCAATTATTTGTGGAAAGAGTGGAATAATAAGTGCATATAAAATCGGAAGGGGGAAAATTATAGTAAGGGCAAAAACACAAATTGAAGATATAAAAGATAAAAAGAGAATTATAGTTACAGAGATACCTTACATGGTAAATAAAGCAGAGATGATAACCCAGATAGCGGATTTAGTAACAGACAAAAAAATAAATGGAATAAGTGACATAAGAGACGAGTCCGACAGACATGGCATAAGAGTAATTATCGAATTAAAAAAAGAAGCTAATGCAGATGTTATATTAAACCAGCTTTACGTTCATTCTCGTTTACAGGTTACCTTTGGAATTATAATGGTAGCTTTGGTAAATAATGTCCCAAAAATTCTAAACTTAAGCCAATTAATAAGCCATTACATAGATCATAGGAAAGATGTTGTAAGAAAAAGAACACTATTTGATTTACAGAAAGCCCAGCAAAGAACACATATCTTAGAAGGTTTAATAGTAGCCCTTAATAATCTGGATAAGA
>Ga0209541_10004644_pt1 | contig 24296 bp, 23 predicted proteins | sample RifCSPlowO2_01_FD_184027 | JGI IMG/M metagenome (GOLD analysis project Ga0209541, IMG submission 184027) | Groundwater microbial communities from Rifle, Colorado - Rifle CSP2_plank lowO2_0.1 (SPAdes) (version 2) | ecosystem: Environmental > Aquatic > Deep subsurface > Groundwater | place... | reverse complement strand
CAGTCACAATTTTGCGGTCATGGTGAAATCCTATTAATAGGGGTAGTCACTTCTAATTCTTAGTTCAAAAACAAGAGGTGACTACCATTGGAAATAAAAAACTCTACATATATAATCTTTATTGAAATAGCTCTGGAATTGGTTGGTGCAATCCAACCCTATTCCAGCAAGTATTCTAAGAAGAAATTTACTCAACAGCAGCTGTTTGTATTACTCATTCTGAAACAAAAGCTGAAATTAAGTTATAATGAATTGATTGAAGATATGAAAACAAGAGAAAGTATCCTTCTTATGCTTGGTCTGTTTAAACTTCCACATCCAAGTACGGTAAAGAAATTTGCTAAAAGAATTCAATCAAGCTTGATTGAAAGATTGATAGGCAACTGCATAAATTTTACTAGGAAGAAGAAACTTAATCTTGGTATAGATTCAACAGGTTATCATCTTGAAGATGGTTCGTTTCATTATAGAAAACGCCTTGGAAATGCAGCTAAGATACGCAAAAACATTAAATTAAGCATATCTGTAGAAACAGATAAACAACTCATCATAGTATCCAAAATAAGAAAAAGCAAGAGGCACGATAACATTGACTTTATACCCTTAGCAAAGAAAAGCAGTGAGATAAAAACCATAAAAATAGTTGTAGGTGATAAGGGATATGATGACGAGAAAAATCATGTATTTGTAAAAGAAAAACTCGAAGCTGAATGCATAATCCCACCAAGAGATTATGGTGATAAAATAAAACATAACAAATTTAGCAATAGGAATAAACTAAAAAAAGGCTATAGTAAAAAGAAATACCATCAAAGAAGTAAAGTAGAAACTATAAATTTTGTAATGAAACGGTTATTTGGTGCTGTGATTTATGCTAAAATATGGGCTATGCAAAAAAGAGAGATGTTGTTCAAATGTTTGGCTTATAACATTTATAGGCTAGTTAAACTGAGGATTTCACCATGACTGCTCCTAATCATGGTATGCAATTTTCTTCAGTGGAAAAAAAAGATTTGCTGAAAAGCTGGGTTGTTTTGTCAATAGCATTTGCAATATTAATGTCTCGTCCATTGAACTTTGCATCTTTCCTATACAATTTTCTTGTATCTGGTTTAACAGTTGGAATATCTTTCCTTTTCCACGAGCTTGGCCACAAGTACCTCGCCCAAAGATACAACTGCTGGGCAGAATACAGGTCATTTGATTTCATGCTCATAATAGCCCTTGCAATGAGCTTCTTTGGCTTCATATTCGCTGCCCCTGGTGCAGTCATGATTCATGGCCAATTGACAAAAAGCAAGTATGGCAAAATATCAGCCATGGGCCCATTGATAAACATAGTCCTCGCAGGGATTTTCCTAGCATTGCTTTACATTGGAATCTCAAACAGCATAATGTTCTATGGCTTTTACATAAATTCATTGCTTGCAGTATTTAACATGATTCCATTCTGGAACTTCGATGGCTTAAAAATCTGGAAATGGAGCAAGCCTGCTTATCTCTCAATGCTTCTAGTTAGTATCTTTTTCATCGTTGTTTCAAATGCTATCTAAATCTTATTAAGCTTATCTAACATATATTGACCGTAAACTACTCATCGCTAAAGCGCTGAGCGTTAGCCATGAGCTCTGCCTCAGTTCCTTGTAAGGCTTTGGCTTCATCACTCCGGCTGTGTGGCTGGTTTACATCAACCGAAACACAATCAGGCATGCTGTGGTGTTTAGCAAAGTTATAGCTTGCGTTTAGGTCAGCATTCAAGGAAAAACCACAATGATTGCAATGGAAAAAACTTATGTAATTCCCTGGAACATTGGAAAATTTACGTCTGACAACATGCTAAGGAGGGCAGCAATTCATCTCAGCTTTAAAAATGCTGAGTTTCCTTGCTCCACAAAACCATGAAAACCTTGAAAACAAGAGTCTCTGTTGTCATAGCAGCATATAACGAAGAAAAATACATAGCAAGATGCCTAGCATCAGTAAAAAACCAGACATACAATAACATAGAAGCCATAGTTGTTAGCAATGGTAGCACAGACAAGACAGCAGAAATCTCAAGGGTCTACACCCCATATGTTTACGAGATTCCTGAGCAAAGCATTTCAAAGGCAAAAAACCTTGGCATCAGCAAGTCCTTTGGTGAAATCATAGCTTTTCTTGACGCAGACACCACCATGGAAAATTCATTGATTGAAAAAGCCGTTGCCTGCATGGATGAAGGCAAGTATTCAGGTGGAAAAGCAAAAATATATCCTGACGAAAACACACTCACAAACAAGCTATATTACAACTATGTCAATTTTTGCAGCCAATTTAGCAGGTTCCTTACATTGTTCAACCCTGCTCTCATAAACGGCGCAGGAATATTCATGTTTACTGACAAGGCATATATGCAAAGGATAAGATACAGACATGGCAAAGCGTTTGATGAAACCAAAGAGCCCATGGAAGATGTTGATTTCCTTAGAAAACTAAGAATGGAAAAACCATTGAAATTCATTGTAGACAGTTACGTAATGACATCAACAAGAAGGCTTTCGAACGAAGGATTCCTAAAAAGATTCATGGCAGATTACATTGAATATTTCAATCCTAAAGGCAATAGAACTTCTTACAGGTAATCATCCCTTCTCATTTCTCTCAAAGTATGTTTCATGTCCCCTGACAGATAGCTTGTCGAATCTCTCCTTGTTCTTTATGCTCAGCAGCATATCAAAAGGATGTATAATTTCAGAAAGCTTAGTTTTCGGTGTATTATTCACGTAAAACATCGCCGCAATAGCCGTAATGATTCCAGCAACAGTGTCATATATCATATCAGTCATGGTGTCAAAATTGTCTGGCTGTGCATGAGTTCCCAAAAATTGGTCTGCGGCAAACTCCCCAACCTCCCACAATGCACCTACAGCTAATGCAAATATCACAGTAAACAACCCTATCAACGGTATTGAAAGGCTTACTTTCTTTGTAAAGTGCATAGTATAAACTATTGCAAAGCCCAATAGTGCAACAACCATGCTGCCAATTATATGGAGCGTAACATCATAATAAGGTAGCCTGCTATAAAGCCTGAAAGAAATCCCTATTGTATGCAGGTACAGCACAAGGGTAACCAAGAAGCTAATGCCCCATGGCATATTTATGTTGTAATTTCTTCTCAATATTGCAGGTGTCAAAGAAATAATTACTGCAGCCAATGCAGACAACGCAAGCAAATACTGCTTTGCATACATAAGGTAAGGAACCAATATTATAAGCATGAAATTCAATGAAAATGATATAATGGAGTTCAGTGTTATTTCTTTCAGATATTTTAGCATAATCTATTTATCTGGGCTTGTTTTATAAGTATTGCTTTTTACAAATGTGCAAAACTTTCCCGCAACATATTTAAACAAACATGAAGTTGATTTATCCATGAAAGACATTGTGTTAAAATATGCATTGCAGAACGCAGTAAGGCATGATGGCAAGGCTTCAGCAGACGCCGTTATAGCGAAGGTTCTTGGCACAAGCCCATTATTAAAATCTAACATCAAAGAATTGCAACAAGAAGTTTCTAAGGCAATCAACGAAATAAATTCATTGACCATCGAAGAACAGGAAAAAAGGCTTTCTCAAATCGCTCCAGAGCTTCTTGAAGAGCACAAGAAAGACGAAACAAAAACATTGCCTGAGCTTCCAGATGCAAATAAAGGCATTGTAATGAGAATAGCCCCGTTCCCTTCTGGTGCATTGCATATTGGCAACGCATACACATGCATAATAAATGATGAATACTCAAAAAAATATAATGGAAAGCTCCTATTGATAATAGATGATACAATTGGCAGCGATGAAAAGCCAATAAGCAAAGATGCTTACAAGCTAATACCAGAAGGACTTGAATGGCTAGGCATAAAATTCGAAAGAAGCATAATCTACAAGTCAGACAGGCTTGAAATATACTATGAATACGCCAAAGAATTGATAAGCAAAAACAAGGCCTATGTCTGCTTCTGCAATGCTGAAAAATTGCGAGAGAATAGAGCCAAAGGCATTGAATGCTCATGCAGGAATAATCCAATTGAAAGGAATCTTAAGGAATTTGATAGGATGATTAACAAGAAATGCAAGGAAGGTTCAGCGGTTCTTAGGATAAAGACAGGCATGCAGGATCCAAACCCTGCCTTTCGAGACAGAGTTTTGTTCAGGATATCCGAAAAATCCCACCCAAGAGTCAAGAAGAAATACCGAGCTTGGCCATTGCTCGAATTCTCATGGGCAGTAGACGACCATCTGCTTGGCATAACCCACGTCATAAGGGGCAAGGAATTGATGATAGAAAGCCAGATGGAAAAATACATCTGGGACATATTAAATTGGCCTAGCCCTGTTTTGATTCACAGCGGCTTGTTGCAAATAGAGGGCATAAAGATAAGCAAAAGCAAAGCTCGAAAAGAAGTTGAATCCGGCGAATATACTGGCTGGGACGACCCAAGGACATGGTCATTGCAATCATTGAAGCGTCGAGGATTTGAACCTGAATCAATAAGAAAGCTATTCTTAAGCATAGGTCTAACTCGGGCAGAGATAACAGTCCCAATAGAATCATTGCATACTGAAAACCGTAGAATAATAGACAGAAAGTGCAGCCGTTATTTTTTCATAGAGAACCCAAAAAAAATAAAGATCACTGGAACAAAAAAGATGAAAGTAGAAGTTCCACTGCATCCAGACTTTTCTGAGAGAGGTCATAGAAAATTCTCGACAACAGATGAATTTTACATTTCAGATAACCTTGAACAAGGCAAAACTTACAGGTTCATGAACTTGTTTAATTTCAAGGACAACGAATTCATAAGCAAAGAACATGATTCTAACCAAAGCGCAAAGCTTATACATTGGCTTCCTGCATCAGAAAACCTTGTAAACATAGAAGTGCTCATGCCAGATGGAACAATAAAAAAAGGCCTTGGAGAAAAATCACTAAAAAAGCTTAAGAAAGGTGACCAAGTCCAGTTCATCAGATTTGGCTTTGTTAAGCTTGACAAGAAAGAGAAAGGCAGTCTAACCTTCTGGTATACACACAATTGAGATGAAGCTCATCAACACTATTGACAAAAGCAAGGATTCTCTGGATGCAATATGTAGCAGAATATCACCAAGAGCGTCTTCAATAATAAATACAACATTAACAAGAGTTGAATATATTAGGGACACTGAAAAAGAAGACAAGGATCATGTAAAAAAAGAGGTCATGTCAGACCTAAGAAAGATAGTTTTTGGGTGCAGCCCTAGCATAAAAAAAGTCAATACTGAATATCTTGCAAGAAGAGTATTGGAAAAGGCTCATGAAAGGCAAGGATCTGGAGATATTAGGACAGCTGCCTGCCTTATTCGCATATACAAACAGCTTAACGAATGGATTGAATATTATAAGCTGAGAGTAATTTATAGTACAATCCCTAAACAAAACGGAGCCTATTCAAACTAACCGCACAAACTTATTTAAACCAATCATATTTTAAAACATCATGCTAATAGGCCTGGAAGTTCATGTATCTCTAAACAGGCTAAATTCAAAATTATTTTGTGGCTGCAAGATTCCAAGTGAAGATTCTACTCCAAACTCAACAACATGCGTTACATGCCTTGGAATGCCTGGATCAAAGCCGGTTTTGAACAAAAAGGCAGTTGAACACGCAATAAAGCTTGCATTAGCACTTAATTTCACCATAAACAAGGAATTCTTTTTTTCAAGGAAGACATATTTCTATCCTGACATGACCAAGAATTACCAGATAACACAGTATGAAATTCCCATTGGCGAACATGGCTTCATAACCCTGGATTCAGGCAAAAAAATAAGCTTAAGAAGGATTCATCTCGAGGAAGATCCAGGCGCTTTGATACATTTTCCAAGCTATGTCTTAGTAGATTACAACCGCGCTGGAATTCCATTGTGCGAGATAGTAACAGAGCCAGACATAAGCACTGCAGAGGAAGCAAAGGAATTCATAAAAAAGCTAAATGCAATAATAAGCTACCTTGGAATTTTTGACCCTAAGTCGGGAACAATAAAAGCAGATGTTAACATAAGCATGCAAGGCTATGAACGAGTTGAAATAAAAAACATCAATGGCTTCCAGGCCATAGAAAAGGCAGTAACGTACGAGGCTGCAAGGCAGGAACAGCTCATCAAAGAAGGAAAAGGCATCTCTACAAGGGAAACCAGGGGCTGGGACTCAGAAAAGAATATTACAACATTTCAGCGATCTAAGGAGTCAGAAGAAGATTATGGCTATATCTTTGACACAGACCTTACAATGATAGAAATTGATTATGATTACATAGACGCCATAAGAAAATCAATACCAGAACTGCCACATCAAAAAGTAGTTAGGTACACAGAAGACATGAAGCTAGAGCAGAAAGATGCAGAAATCCTTGCAGCAGAATACAAACTAGCAGAGCTTTTTGAAAAAACAGCAGTTGAAATAGATCCTAAGCTTGCTGCTCGCTGGTTAAGGCACGAACTCATGCGTGTCGTCAATTACAACAAAAGAGAGTTGCACGAGCTTGAACTAGATGAAAAGCACATCATACATCTCTTGAAATTAGTTGAAAACAAGCAGATAACAGACAACAATGCCCAAAAAATACTTGAAAAGCTAATAGAAAAGCCATTTGACATTAATTCTTATGTCAAGGAACATGGCTTAACAGTCATAAGCTCTGAATCCGATTTAATAGGCATTGTGAAAGAATCAATAAAAGAATGCCCTGTTGCTGTAAAGGATTACAAATCAGGCAAAGAAGAATCATTCAACTTCATAATCGGTGTCATAATGAAAAAGACAAACGGCCAAGCAAACCCTGATGTCGTGAGAAAAATATTAAAGGAAGAGATTGAAAAAATATAATTCTAATCCCATTTCAGAGAATGGGGCTAACTTTTTTGGTGTGTCTTCAAATGAAATCAAGATAATTATTCATGCTGTTGCTTATATCACTTTAATCAAAAAATTTAATATGTTAATGATTCAGAATGTATTGTGTTAGGAAATAGCTAAGAAACGCAAAGATCATTTGACATATTCCACATTATCAAGATCCTCGAACTCCTTGTCCCCTGTGAGAAATACCAATCCATTCTCTTTAGCCAAAGTATATCCTACGCAGTCAATGAACGAGAAGTTTTTACTCTTGTGCTTATGCTTAAATAACATGGCTTTTGCTATGATATCAGCATCTACCAACATAAGAGACTGCTCTAATTTTCTTCTCCATTCATTGGCTATGGCCTCATTAAAATCCCTTAATAAGGCATAATACAACTCGCCAAAGTTTAATATTGAAGTTGTAAGTATTTCTTGGCTGTATTTGACATATGCCTTGTTTTCTTTGATTATTTCAATTATTGCATAGGTATCAAAAAAATACATTTGGATCACTTGAAAAATTTGCTATCAAGGTCTTTATCCATGCTAGCTGCTATGCCTCTTGTTGGCCTTTTCCAACCCTTCAATTTGCCAAATATATTCTCCACTTTAAGCATTTTAGTGGGTGATATAATTACCCTAACATTTTGGTCTATCTTTAGGCGCTCTTTTTCTATTTTTTCTTTTGGTATGACTATGCCAATTGAGTTACCCCATGTTTTTAGCCTTGTTTCAACTTCTATCATAGTTATACAGTATAACTCAATCTATATAAATTTTGTGTATGTCAAAAACTATACGTGCAAAAAGCTATCCCAATCGCAGCAAGCCATGGTATTCACCCAAACCAAGATAATTTATGGTGGGCCACTAATTCAGCAGCCCTTTTATGTAGCTTCTTGTGTCAAAGCTCACGCTTGCTGGGCCTCTCCCCATGTTTCCCATGGATTTTCCCTTCCTGTTGAACTGTGATATGTACATGAGCCCTTCATGTGTTTTCAAGTGCATGTGCCCGCTAAGCTCATGCATCTTTTCAGTGTTCTCTATAAGCCCCCTTGCATTCCTTATCATATATGTTGAGCTTATATGCAGCCCTGTTGTAACTCCAAACATCTCAAGAAGGTCACCGCACAATGAATATGCCTCAATGTAAGCATTCAAAAGCCCCTCATGGTATCTCCTCTCTTCAAACAGCCTTTTCTTGTCATCTCTTGACCTTTCGATCTTGCTTGATATCGTGCTAAGCACAGTATTTACTGCTCCAGCTCTGAGTTCAAGGTTTGCCATTGCATCCCCATATTTTATTTCATCAAGCGTTGGATATCCGTTTTTTGGCTTTAATCCAGAAATTTTCTTTCCAATCTCTAACTTCAAGCTCCCATTCATCTCACTCTTTCTGTCAAACTGCCCTTTCATGCCAACATAGTCCATTAGCTCTATTGATTTCTTCCTGTACAATGTCTCTATGCTCTTGAAACTGTTCCTGTACATGGCAAGAAGCCCTCCAAGTGAGCCATGGACATCTGATGCAAGCCCTATTATTGCATTGTAATCATCTATCAGCGAGGTTTCAGCCCTGCCAGTTATTTTTCTGCCAATGCTATGCGCTGCCCTGTTAGCCGCGCTGCCCAAGCCATCTCCAGCAACTCTATTGACCTTTTTCTTGAATCCAGATATCATTCCAAAAAGGACGGCTGAGTTCTTTTCTACTTCAATGCATGTTGCTATATTGTCCTCTTCTATCATTGATGGCATTATAATGCCCTGCCCTTCACCATCTTCATCTTCATTCTCATAATCAAGCAGCAATCCCTCCTCATCAAGCATTTCATCTAAGCTCTTTTTCATTCAAATCACCCCTCATATAGTTATAACATCCAGGCCTATCACTATATTCTTCCTGTACAGTTCTCTCAAGCCTGTTTTCATCAGGCCCAAGCAACCTGTCTATGCATCCACCCGAGCCAACATAGCACCCAATCATGAAAGCAGCTGCATATGAAACAAGCCCTCTAACGTACATCATAACCACCAGCCATGAATCCATGCAGCAGCATTTTTATGTCCTCTATGCTCTTTCTTGTAGATGATTTCAAGTTCCTGATAAGCAGCTCCTTCTTCTTCTCTCTAGGTATGCTGTCCCAAAGCACCCCATAATCTATCCTGCTCAAAATCCCCATTATCTCATCTTCTTTCATACTTCCAACTGCGCTTGCCATTACATTTTCTCTCGTCTCTTTTGGCATGTTCTCTAGTATGTACAAACAGTCCTTTTCATCAATCATCTCCCCTATCTTGGCTTTGTTGTTGTATATCTCCTTCATGATAACATCTTTTTTCTCCCCATCGCTGAAATTGCTCCAGTTGTACGCAGCATCACCAAGAACAAGTCCTTCCTTCCTGTACAATGCTTCATATTTTACGTCATTAAGCCTTACATATGTTTCAAGGTTTCCCCCATCATTCTTTTTCCTCTCTATCCCAATGTTGAAAGACTGCTCCTTTGAAACAAACCCGGCTTGGCTTTCAGCATTGTAGAACCTTGCAGTATTGGCATAATACCCGACCTTGTCAACTGGCTTGCATCCAAGAAATGTAGCCATTATCCCTATAGCACCATATCTCAGAATTTTTCCACCAATCTTTTTTTTCATCTTTGCATCACCAAGGCCATATAATGCAGCCCTTTTTAATTGCCTTTCCTAGAAATATCCAGAAACCTTCCATAATTACCCGGAATATTTTCAGAATTCTTCATAAAAACAGAATATTCTTCCGGTCAAGAAGAGAAAAACAAGAATATTAATTTTCCAGTGTAATGCTTAGTTTTGTTTCTTTATCCTTCTCTATGTATATTACGCTATTGTATTCAGCATACCCTTCTTTTTCAATTCTTATGCTATGCCTTCCAGGGTTTATGTTCTCTACTAGCACAGTTGTCAATCCCTTGTAATCCCCATCAACATAAACAGCAGCACCATTTGGGCTAGTCATTATTCTTGCAGACCCGATTCCAACCCCAACAAGGTTCGAATTTACAGTAATAATTTCTCCAGCATCAACATATATGCTTTTGCTGCTTTCAACATAACCTGCCTTTTCCAATTTGACAGTATGCCTTCCAACTCCAACGTTTCCTATTACCAAAGGTGTTTTTCCCTTGTTGACATTGTCAACATAAACATCAGCCTCGCTTGGATCAGAATAAGCATTTATTATCCCTATCGCCCTTATGCATGTCTCGCAGTCCTTTGGATCTAAAGTATAGCCCCTATCGCATATATTGCAGTATTTGTAGCCATTGCAGCATATTGTCTTTTCAGTTGAGCAAGCTATTGACTTTGCTGCATCGCAGCTTACAAGGTTTCCAGTTATTGCATTGCCTTGATTTAAGTTGTATGCTATAGAAATCAATGTGCCTGCCAGAACAATCCCTATTGCCATCAATAAAGCATCTAATTTGTTCACCACTTTTATGCCTCTTTTATCACAAGCCAACAGCAGGGTATGTATTTAAATATTTCTATGTTCCATGTTTTGCATGGCATGTTACTCGCATTCAAAACTAAGCACTTTCCAGCAATGCAAGTACAAGTACAAGCTGCAGTATATAGACAAAATAAAAGTTGAAACTCCGGACACCATTGAAACATTTCTGGGCAACCTTGTTCACGAAACACTTGGAAAGCTCTACAAGGACTTAACTTTTAACAAAACAAACTCAAGAGAAGATTTAATCTCATTCTACGAAACCCAATGGTCAGAAAGGTACAACAGCAATATAATAATAGCAAACCCTGATTACACAGAAGCCAATTACAAGGCGATAGGCAAGAAATTCATATCAGAGTTCTATGAACATTACAAGCCATTCAACCAGCTTAGAACCATAGGCCTTGAAACAGACGAAAAAATAGAGCTTGAGAATAGAAACTATTACAACATAAAGATCGACAGGCTTGCATGCGATGGCCATGGAAATTATTATGTATGTGACTACAAGACAAGCAATAAGCTTAAGCTTCAAAAAGATCTTGATGGGGATCGTCAGCTTGCAATGTATTCAATATGGATAAAGCAGAAGTTCAATGACTGCAAGAACATAAAGCTTGTCTGGTACTTTCTTGCATTTGACAAGGAATTTGTTTCTGAAAGAAGTGATGAACAGCTAATGTGGTTAAAAAAAGACACGGAATCATTGATATGTGAAATAGAGGCAAACAAAGAATTTTCAACCAATGTTACCAAATTATGCAGTTGGTGTAAGTTCCAGCAGCTCTGCCCTGCATGGAAGCACAAATTTGAACTAAATGAAAACCAGAAGCTCTTTGAAAAGGACGCAGGCATGTCACTTGTCGATTCATATGCAGAACTTCAAAAGGCAAAATCAGACATTGAAAAGAACCTTGAAATCCTTAAGTCTTCAATCATTGAATTCTCAAGGCAGCACAACATAAGCGTTGTCTTCGGAACAAACAATAGATGTTCTGTAAAGCCATATTGGCATGTTCTAATATCTGAAAACAACAAGGAAAAGATAATAAGCATGTTGAAAACCAATGGCATCTACGAGGAATTTTCATCCTTAAACTACATGAGGCTTAGCTCAAGGATACTGAAGAATGAATTAAGCAATGAAATAACAAGTTTAACTGAAAAAGAACAGTCATACAGGCTGTCGTTGTCGAAAAGGTAAATCAAAAAAAAATCTTGGTTCTTGTGCAGCGAACGCACCAGTATGACGCAGGAGCTCAGTTAATGTCATCTAACATAAAAATCATCTTTAGCATTTCTATTTTACTTTCTTTATTATAAATTACTACAAAGCAAATAAAAGTTAAGTAAATTTCAACAATCTTGAAATATTTTCATTTCAAAACATTTATATACAATTGACTTCATGAATATATTTAGGAAGAACTTATAGTATAATAATAAGGTGATATTTATAAAACAATTATCTGTCGTTTTGATTTTAATGATTCTTATATTTGGTACTATGCCGTTAGCATTTGCTCAAACAAACACTAATACTCCAGCAAACGAACCAACAATAGCAAATGTAAAACCATCAGCACTCAAGCCGGTAGCGGTAAGCCCAACAACAGCAACAGGAATACCACAACCAACCCGAACAAATGTTCAATCAGCACCAACTGTAACAGCTGTTTCTGAATGTTCACTTAGTGATGAATTAATGAAAAAATACAATCAACTACTCATAGAGCTAAGAAAAGCAGAATCAGAAGGTGATAAAGAGAAAGCAGAAGAGATAACACAGGAGATAATATCTTTAAAGCAGGCAATTGCAAAAGCCAGAGAAGAGTGTGAATTAAAATATCCTAGACCCACAGTTTTACCAAAACCAGCAGCAATAGCAACAGGTACAATAGATAGATGCCAACTAATTGAGAATTCAGAACTAAAATATGATTATTATAAAGAAATCTATTCATTGCCTGATGAAGATATCAAAAAGAGAGGATACTTAAACAGAGAAGAAGTTGAAAAAATTCTAAAGCAGCTTTCAGATGAAATAGCTAGAATTAAGATAGAATGTGGACAAAAGCCAATAACGCCCGTCTTGGAGTGCAAAAGCAGAATATGCGCAGATGGCTCAACAACAACTTGCGAAACAAAAACAATAGAAAAATGCGGAGTTAATACCTATAGTGTTTCTAACCAATGTGATAATGCTGGCACGATGTTCAGAAATGTTTATGTTGAATGTTACGATGGAATTGAAACAATGGAAGGATATGCGGCTTCATGCAAATCTTCGTTGGATTGGCAGACTTTTGCTAAAGATTTTTGTGAAGGGCATTGCAAAAAAGTTGAGACATGCCTCTGCTCTACATGTCCTGAATTGCCAACAACCACAGCAATTGAAATTGGGAAACCAATAGCTATTGAATCTGGAAGGCCTGTTAAGCCAAATGTTACAACAATAGAGTATAAACCAATTGTTGTTGGCTCCGGAAATGAAATTAAAGATTACTATAAAACAAGGATTGAAAAAATAACTTCCTTGGACGATACTGATGAACAAATAAAAGAGCTTAAAGCATTAAAAGAAGAGATTGACAATTTAATTGAAAAACTCATAAAGAGCAAAAATACAATAACAACAAACGATGTTAGCGAATTGGTAACAAAGATCAGTGTTAGTGCTGGGGAGATAAATGCTGATAATGTGCAAATAAGAACAATAGGAAAAAAAGTATTGGCTTCAATTAACAATAAACCTATCTCTATAGAACCTACAGAAAAAGAAGTTCTTATTAAGGACGAAAATTTGGATGTAAATGCCGTAGCAGTATCTATACAAGAAAATGTTTTAAGGGTAGGAAATTCTGAAGTCAAGCTTACAGCAAGCGATGTAGTGGATAAGCTCAAAATCACACCAAAAGAGATTGAATTGATGGAAGAAAATGCAAAAGCTGTTTACAAAATCAAAGCAGAAGAGAATAGGAAATTATTAGGATTTATTCCTATCAAGATTGGGAATGCGCTGACAGCAGATGCCGAGAATGGAAATGTTTTGGAAGAGCAGAAGCCATGGTATACTTTTCTAACAACAGGTTAAACAGGCTATGGTTTGGAACAAGGACTTTCCTCAAGTTCTCCATCACCTGCATATTTTCTTGCTACATAAATAACAAGTCTTAAGTTGGAAGTTATAAAATATGTTCTGGCATTTTTGTCGCCAGAGTTCATCTTCATCACAATATCTCGCTCAGATTCCCTGCTAAGTAGAGGATATTTTTCTATCTCCTTTATGTAATGTTCAATTCCCATCTCTAGTAATTTCACAGTGACTGTCAAGTCTCGTCTTGATTTTCATTAAATTTTGGCTGAGACAATAGCCAAAATATCTCTTTTTAATCACATAAATGGATTATCTCGCATTAAAATTGCAATATCAAAATGCAAGTGATTAATTTCTAATGCAAGAATATAGTCCAAACTATACTATTCTTTTTCAACAATATAATTTATTTCTTATGTCTCTCCGAAGAAATAATGTATTTTTGCAAACAGCTGCAAAAATCCAAGGAAATTAAAGCTTAAATCTCCAATGGTTTTATTCCACCTTTCCCTTACTATCTTTAATTTTAAATGCAGGCTTTCATTGCACCTAAACTTTTTCTTTTCAGTCTTCTGCAGCGTTGCTGAATAATACTGCTCCAATGTATTGTTTGTCAGCGGAACAATAGGATTGTCCTGAAATAATGTAAGTTTGCCTATATTCTTTCTTATCATCTTTATTCTTTTTCTGGCATTCTTTGAAAACAAAGAAATCTCCTGTTCCAGTCTTGCAAGCAGCCTTAAAGTTTCTTCTTTGCTGTTTTTCAGCAAATATTTAATATGCTTCCTCCTGTTTTTCTTCAAGCATTTTCTGAATTCAGCAAATTCAGAAATTAATTTCATTTCATAGAATGAAATTAAGCCATCTTCCTGCACGAACTTATTTTCATCCAACTTTCTCAATTGCCTCTTGAGAAAGTTTAATTCAGCTTCATGATTGAAAAACAAATTAAGCAAAAGATACTGGTTGTATAATTCCTACATGGGAATCTCCTTTCTGCCATATTTGTTTAATTTCTTAGAACACTCAAAATCCTTTAGAATAAGCTAATAGGATCCATTTCATAGAATTTTCCAGACAAATTTATGGAAAATCTCTTCACAGAAGGCATATTTTCTATTCTTGGTTGTGCAAATTCACAACCGAAAAAGTTATTTAGTCTTATATTATATTCCAGCATAGTGCACCTCTTTTTGAGTCGATAACGATTCAAAAAGAGGCCTTATTTTTATACTTTATCAATACCAAAGTTGACAGTCACGAGCCGGCGAAAGTTTTATATATCACTTATAGTGATAATATTATCATAAATAGTGATAATATGAAACTTGAATTAAAAATTGTTGATTTATTGGCAAGAAACACGGAACGAAAGTTTACTATAAATGAGATAGCCAAATTCCTAGAAGAATATTATTCATTCGTTCACAGAATTGTTAATAAATTAATCAAAGACAGTGTAGTTACCAAAGAAAAAGCGGGTAAATCCTATCTTTGCTCTATAAACTTATATAATGAAAAAACAATCATATTGGTAAATTTAAGTAAAATTGAAAAGAAAAACGATTTGTACAATTCAAACAAAGAACTAAAAATAATACTAGAGGATTTTGTTAAATCTGCTGAATCACTTATCACTCCGATTTCGATTGTTTTGTTTGGTTCATATGCCAAAGGCACAGCGACAAAAGAAAGCGACATTGATATTCTGCTGATAAGCAAAACAAAAGTTGGCATAGATAAAATAACAAAAGAAATATATGCAAAATATGGCAAAGAGATTAATCCCGTAATAATGACTTCAGAAGATTTCAAAAGACAGAAAGATAAATCCCTAATTAAAGAAATTATAAAAGACCATTATGTTTTGTATGGCGTGGAAAAATTTGTAAATTTGGTGTTCAAATGAAGGCAAAAGACATGATTGTAAAGTCAATGAAAAGGGCCAAAGAAGAAAGAGGTCTCAGAGTATCCAAACCAAATAATTATATGAGCGAAGGTCATGTCAGGAAAGCAGACCATAATCTGATAGTTATGACGGATTTGAGCAAACTTGGCCATGAGGACTGGGTCGTCATTTCTGCATATTATGCCATGTACCAGTCAGCTATGTCATTGCTCGCAAAAATAGGTCTGGAAAGCAAAGACCACGCCACGACTGCATCGGTTTTGGAATATTTCTTTGGCGAGCAGATAAACAAAGAGTTGATAGGGAAATTCAACGAAATTAAAGAAAGGAAAGACAAGATCGAAGCCATAACAATAAGCGAAAAATTCATCGATTATCTGTGGAAAATCAAGAGGGCAAGAGAAACCGTTCAGTATGGGATTTCTATCAATTACAAAGAAACTGATATTGTTATGAGGAATGCAAGGGATTTTGTAAGCAAGATAAAACTGGTCTTGAACGAATTGGACGATAAACTAATCGAGTTCATCGTCAGGCAAGTTAAAGAATTAGAAGCTATAGCAAGGAAATGAGAAAGTTTCATGGGCTAGCTTCATATTTCCAAGACAATTTTACCGATGTGTTTGCCTTCAATCATTCTTCGTTGTGCTTCAGCTGCTTCTTTAAGCGGGAAAACTTTGTCAATAATGGGCTTCAGTTTCCCAGCACTAACCAATTCTAAAACTTTCTCAAATTCTTCTTTTGTTCCCATTCTTACACCAAAAATTGAAAGTTGGCGAACGTAAATATCACTCAAATCCTGCGTTCCCATATCACCACTGGTGGTGCCTGCAATAACAACTCGTCCATGAGGGCGGAGCATCATCCAGGAGAGTGTTCCAATGAGATGTAGTAATTAAGGGTCCACGTTGTTCGCTTGAAGTAAAGTGTCCCGAGTAATATTCGACTTAATTCCTGTTATATTCCCGAGCGACTGATTTGCTGTTGATGGAATCTAAGGAATGAGTGAGGCAAGAACTCCGCAGAATTCGCAGAGGTTTTTCTTTCATTGGTTGCGAGCAGAGCGAGCCTAGACTGGATTAAAGTTTAAACCTTGAAACTGAAGACATAAACTTTGGGGATTTTACTGTGAAAATAAGGCAATGCAAGGGCTTTAAAGACAGAATGACAATAATAAGCAGGGAACTGCTGAAAAAATCAAGAGCCTATTAAGTTTAGGTAGGATATTCAATGGAAGGCATGGAAAGTATTCTCCAATGAGCGTTCAGCTAGTAATAAAAGAAGCTGCAAAAAGAGCTGGAATAAAATCAAGGGTAACTCCGCACATACTAAGGCATAGTTTTGCAAAACACCTGCTGGAGCAAGGAATAAGATATAAGGTATATACAAACATTGCTAGGCCACAGCAAGCTGGAAACAACCCAAATATATACGCATATAACCGGCAAAAAATAAAGGACATTGCAAATCCATTAGACATAGCAAATAAAGAATAATTAAAATAAAAAAGCACATAGGCAAGATTAGATAAAACGAACTGTTGGAAACTGCAGGCTGAACACCTCGTTGCCTTGGTGCTTACACCCCAGTCCCATCAAACGGATGTTTTAATCCGTGTTCTATATCTATTTTCGCGGCGGGCTTCGTTCTTAGATGCTTTCAGAACTTATCCCTTGGCGCGTGGCTGCCCAGCCTGCCTTGTCAGACAACTGGTAAACTAGAGGCGCCGAGCCACCGTTCCTCTCGTACTAGATGGTTCTTCCACTCAGATATTTAACACTTCCAGTAGATATCATACAAACTGTCTCGCAACGTTTTGTTAAGGACGGAGGGAAATAAAGTATTTTTCCTTCGATTTGTTTGAACATCCTATTGTTTTCATAAATTTAATGTGGTTTTCATTGATTCTTGAGATTAACATTATGTACATATGATGTTTCTTGCCTTCTGCCAATTGCCTTTTGTGTATTGGGCAACACTTAATGCTGTTATTTTCTAACATATCCTTAAGTCCTTTAAGTGCTGCATAATTTGCTTGGCAAAATCCAAGTTCGCTTAGCCCGTCAGCATCAAAAAATCCCCTTACGTAATATTTTTGAATTTTAAAGGGGGCATTTTTTATGATGTTTGGCGTTGGCCAATTGATCTTATCCCCTATATATTTAAGTAATTATTTAGGGGATAAGCGAATGTTTTTCCCTCAAAATGAGCTGTGATGTTCGTAGTCTATAGAAAGGTTATTGTATTCAAATAGTTTTCTATAACTACCCAGCTCACGACGTCCTACTTAACCCAGCTCACGATCCCTTTTAATAAGTGAACACCTTCACCCTTGGACGCCTACAGCGCAGCAAGGAGTCTGGCCAGCATATCAAGACGCTTTCTCTTCTTTGGATGCAAAGAAACAACATAAAATAAAAATGATGGTATGAATTTTGTTCTTATTTTTATAACCCATTTACATTCTTAAAAAATAAGTACATTGTTTTTGATCTGTTTTTGATCTGTTATTGGTACAGAACAATTTTTTGTTATGCATTTTAAGTTTTTAGTGTAATCCATTCGTTTTATCAATCTCAATGGAATCGTTCTCTTTCCGCTTAGCATTTGGGATAATGTGCCTGTATTTACTGAATTTTCTTTCCAAAATTTAAGCAATGTCTTTTTTCCAATTTGTTTCTTTAACAACTCTTCTGCATCCAAGAAGCGAATTTCATCTTGAGACGCCAACCTTTCAATAAAAGTTTGCAACAAGTTCATGCAGTTATATGCACAAACTAGTGTATAAACTTTCTTGCCGACTCCTTAGCATGCAGTTCTGCACGCCCACTCTACAGTACAGAGAACAATCTCATGTACTTGGATAGGAAGAGCCGACATCGAGGTAGCAAGCAGCGCCGTCGCTGTGAGCGCTTAGGCGCTACGACTCAATTATGCCCGAGATAGCTTTTCTGTCAGAACTAGCCCCTATCAATAGGGACATAGTCGTTCGCTAGACCAAACTTTCGTCCCTGGGTTGAATATAGTTATCAACCCAGTCAAGCCAGCTTTTGCTCTTGCACTCCACAGAGGATTTCTAAACCTCTTGAGCTGACCTTTGGGCCCCACTGATATCTTTTCAGCGGGGTGCCGCCCCAGCCAAACTGTCCGCCAGCTGATGTCCTTTATTTCTAAAGTAAGTAATGTAAAGCTTGTAGGGTAGTGTCTCATCATCGTCTACACTTAAACTAGCGTCTAAGCTTTGGCAACTCCTACCTACGCTTAACAACAAGCTTCACAGTACAACAACAAGCTACAGTAAAGTTCTACGGGGTCTTCGCTTCCCACTGGAAATCTCTGGCCTTTGCACCAGAGGGATGTGTTCGGGAGGACCTAGTTGAAGACAGTGCGGATCTCGTTACGCCATTCATGCAAGTCGTCAATCAAACGACAAGGTATTACGCTACCTTAAGAGAATTATAGTTATTCCCGCCGTTTACCAGCTCTTAGGCACATTGAAAAGTGCTTTGAAGTACTGGCACTGGGCAGACGTCACCAACTATACAAACCTTTGCAGGCTAGCAGTTGGTTGTGTTTTTGTTAAACAGTCGGACCCGCTTTGTTATTGCACCCTGTAATCGCATTTATTCAACACAATCGCAGGGACCTCTTATACCGAAGCCACGAGGCTAAATTGCCGAATTCCTTCAACTAGGGTAACCTCTCATACCTTAGGCTTCTCACCCAGGGCACCAGTGCTGGTTCTGGGTATGGTCACTTAACTCCTTCCCAACCACCTTTTCATGGGTTCTAGGCATCAGTCAAACCGACAATGCCGGCTCGTTTCAGCTTTTACCTGGTTCTCATCATTACGACACTCCCCAGGCATGTGCCAATTGACAACTCAGACGAGAATTGTTGACATAGCCCAAAACATCAGTGATTAGTCTATCGTCGCCGAACGTAATTAAGTGGTAATGGAATATTAACCATTTTTCCTTTTCCAGTGCAACAAGTTATGAGCACCGTTAGGACCAACTTACTCTCAGCTGATTTACATTGCTGAGAAACCCTTGCCCTTTAGGTATTAGAGATTCTCACTCTATATAGATCCTACTACCACCAGGATTCTCGTTCCGATTCGGTCCATCCCATCTCACGATGAAACTTCTGCCCGAAAAGGACGCCTGCTTACTACAAAGCTTTTGGCTTGTTTATGGTATCGGTAACTGATTTAGCCCCGTCCACTTTCAGGGCACATAACCTTGACGGGTGAGCTATTACGCTTTCTTTGAAGGTTGGCTGCTTCTAAGCCTACCTCCCCGCTGTCTGTGGTTATGTACACCTTTCACCCGTTAACACTTAATCAGCATTTTGGGACCTTAACCATAATCTGGGGTGTTCCCCTCTTGGGACACACGCTTACCGCGCGCCCCTGTTTCCTGAGGTCTTCAACGCTATAGCATTCGGAGTTGAACAAGGAAGCGAGAACTTTCGTTCCCTTACTCCCAAATCCGTAGCTCTACAACTATAGCAATCTCGCTCAAGGCTATACTGCGGCATATTTCAGCAGGAACAAGCTATTACTGCTCTCGATTGGCTTTTCACCCCTAATCCCAAGTCAGAAAAGTACATGCACGTAACACTTCTTCAGGCCTCCACAAGGTATTATCCTCGCTTCACCTTGCCCAGGATTAGATCGAGCAGTTTCTTGTCAGGCCCAAGTGACTAATGGCACTTTCATACCACTCTTCTCGCAAGCTGCAAGAAATCGATTTCTCTGCGGATCAGATTATTCATCCTATCCTCGCCACTTAAGCCAACTCCCTGGTCCGTTATTCTAAACGTACGATACAACGTCAGCTGTATCATCAAATCACCATCAGGTTTCAGGATCTTTTCACTCCCTGTTAAGGGTTCTTTTCAACGTTCCATCACTGTACTATTGTACGCTATCAGATTCAAGACATATTTAGGTTTGGAAGTTGATAACTCCCAGTTTCCTGCTTCAAATCAAAGAAACAGTACTCAGGATGCCTGCACATCTTTCTCAAATAGGCTACGGGGCTATCACCCTCTATGGCACAACTTTCCAGTTGCTTTGCCTATTACAGTTAAGACTAAAAGCAGGTCCTGCAACACCACATCTCGCCCCTGTTTCCAAGGGAGATTCAGTTTGACCTATGCTGCTTTTTCTCGCTGATACTAACAGCATCTCTATTGATTTCTTCTCCTACAGGTACTCCAATGTTTTGTTTTCCTGTGTTCCATGCCATCTCTGGCCATATGGGAATCCCATTCGGGAATCATTGGTTCTATGGCCGCGTGCGCCTCGCCAATGCATTTCGTAGCTTGCCACGCCCTTCATCTTTGCCTTGAACTGAGTCATCCACCTAATGGCTTAGTAGATCTTTATCTAGTTAATCTTGCCTATGCACAGTATTAATAACTAAACATTAAATTTAATTGATTAATACCCTTAGCCCACAAAAATTCATTGTGTGAGCCGCAGTATAAAGCAAACCCAAAGAAAATCATTTTTAAATCTTCTTAAAGTTTGCAATGGACCCGTCGGGACTCTTCGATGACAAAGGTTGCTTTAACCCAAAATCATTTTCGAACCCGAGACCCCTGCCTTTCCTAGTTTTGATGAAACTTTTTTTGAAAGCTTCCATGCAAGGGCAGTGCTCTACCGCTGAGCTACAGGCCCATATCAATTGAAACGTATGAACATCCATTTTGGTTTTAAGCCAAAGTTAAAAAAAAATAAAAGGAGGTGATCCAACTGCAGGTTCCCCTACAGTTACCTTGTGACGACTTAGCCCACCTTACTGAACTTAAGTTCGAATTAATCAACAGGATTAATTCTCACATAAACCCTGCTCGGTTGGCTTGACGGGCGGTGTGTGCAAGGCACATTGACTTATTCACCGGACCTTGTTGAAATCCGATTACTAGGAAATCTGGCTTCATGAGGGCGAGTTACAGCCCTCAATCCGAACTGAGCCAAGGTTTCGAGGCTTGACTTCTCCTTTCGGAGTTGTATCCCATTGTCCTTAGCATTATAATGCGCGTGTAGCCCAGCAGATCCGAGGCATACAGACCTAACGTTGCCTACACCTTCCTCCCACTTACGCGGGCAGTCTCTACAGTGTGCTCGATCGTCTTTCGACTCGTTGGCAACAGTAGATGTAGGTCTTGTTCGTTAACTGACTTAACAGCACACCCTACGGCACGAACTGACGTCGGCCATGCACCATCTCTCGGCTTGTTAGGTAAGACCTTCGATTTGGTCACCTTGCAAAGAAGCATATTTTTGTAATCTTCCTTCTTTTGAATTATGAAACATGAAAGGAAGCAATTTGCAACATTTCTTTCCATTCCATTCGACACCATATCTCTCAAGTCTATTCTTATAATTCCTCTTACATAAGTGTGGTTTAGTAGAAGGTATTCCAATATCAAGACTCAAATCATATAAATCCCGTATTAGATTTCTACTTACACTCTCTATCAATACCCTTGGATATTGATGCCCCTTTGATCTTTGTAGTTTTGGATAACTCTCTGAATTTATCCAACCAGCCAAATGATACATTTTAGTTGTATCATCAGCTTCAAATATGGCTCTTGGAACCCTACATGTTAAGGTCTTACTTATTCCAGCAGGATGATATTGTAGGAAATAATTAACAATATCCTTGTTTCTTACTATTGTGTAAAACGTATTTCTTTGCTTCACGAATCTTGTGGTGGCATCATAACTAAATATTTCCTTAAAAAAATTTCTAAGGACTTGATGGTATTCTTCACATTTATCAGATATATAAAGAAGATTTTGTTTCTTCTTTTTTTGATAAATTGTACCATCACCACCTACGACAGCTATAAGATAAGCCTCTTTGTAATTCATAAAATTGCACAATTTGTATTGTTTATATTTATTTTTAAGTGAATTCCGAAAGATTTACGGCTTCTCTGCAAAGTTCTGACCGTCATCCTGCCGTCGCTGCTGGTGAGATGTTCTGCGTAGAATCAAATTGAACCGCACATTCCTCTCCTTGTAGTGCGCCCCCGCCAATTCCTTTAAGTTTCAATCTTGCGATCGTACTTCCCAGGTGGCAAACTTAACATCTTCACTCCGGCACTGCATATTCACGAAGAATATGCAACACCTAGTTTGCAGCGTTTACAGCTATGACTACTCGGGTATTTAGTTGGATTAGTTATTATTTTCTAATTCAATATCTAATCCGGTCTTAGCCTAAAGAAGGAACCTATATACGAGCCATTAAATGAACAGGATCACCATAAGATTTGATGACTAATTTAAGTAAATCATTCTTTGAAATCTTGTCTTTTGTGGATAAGCCACCATCTGATAAAAGAAAAGGTACTAAAATATATGATTCTCTAATCCTAACCATACCCTTAAAATAATGTTGACTCGCATATAAGCTTTGCCCTTGCATTAGTTCGCTCCCATAGCTTTCATCCCTCACCGTCAGATCCGTTCTAGGCAAATGCCTTCGCCATTGGTGGTCTTCCAAGGATTATAACATTTTACCGCTACCCAAGGAATACCCTTGCCTTCTCCCGGTCTCTAACAAAGCAGTATTTCCTGCACGTTGTTAAATTTAGTTTAACAATTTCACAAGAAACTTTCTTCATCGGCTACGAATGCTTTAGACCCAATAATCGCGAGCACCACTCGTGACGCCGGTGTTACCGCGGCGGCTGGCACCGGTCTTGCCCATCACTTATTCTCCAAGCTATTTACACTTGGCAAAAGCCCACTATAAAATAGTGAGCACTCAGGTTCCCCTTATCACGCTTTCGCGCATTGTAAAGAATACTCGCCTGCTGCACTCCTTAGAGCTAGGGCCCTTGTCTCAGTGCCCTTCTCGGGGCTAAGACTCTCATCTCCCCTACTGATCTTCGGCTTGGTGAGCTTATAATTCTTTTCCGAGTTTTTCTTCCTAAGAAAAGCTCTTTACCTCACCAACAACCTAATCAGCCGCCGACTCATCTTATGGCATTGCTTTTAAGGGAAAGCGCATTCCAGCCACAATCCAATATCCTGGTTTAGCCTCAGTTTCCCAAGGTTATCCAAGACCATAAGGTAGATTATCGACGTGTTACTGAGCCTTTTGCCGGTTCTCTTGCGAGACCCTTGACTTGCATGGCTAATTAGGAACCTAATAGCAGCACTCTCCCGCAGGATCAACGGGAATTGTTTTGCAAGATTGGTTTATATGAATTAGCTTAATTATCTACCGTTCATACATCGTACTTGATTATTCAATCAAAGTATTCATTATTACATGCCTGCTTTATGCATGCATGTTAATATTAAAAAAACAAAAAAATTAAATCAAAAAGAGTAATTATTCTTTTCTCATGATAGTTCTAATATTTGGGCAAGCCCTTTATAAAGATTTTGTTTTTTATTGCATTGTACTATTCATAATTTCAGCCGGATAATCAGGAATATCATTTTTATTGAATTCAAGCAATTTGCGACCTATAAACACAAATCTTAACTATGGCGACAATAAAATATAAATGCAAAAACAAACAGAAAATTGATTAATAACTTATTTGTGGTGAAGCTGCAATAGGTTTATAAATTTTTTCAGCTGTTTTATGACATGGCAAAAACCGACAATAAACATCTTGAAGATTTTGTTAGTGGTTATAAATCAAGATTTGAAGGCTATTCAATAGATGTTCAATGGCCAGACTGTGCTAAACAAGATCCAAATTCAGAAGCAGTTGATATTGTAGTAAAAATAATGGATGGCTCTTCATATTACTCAACATTTTTAACAAGAAAATACATAGATTATCTTTTTGAAAAAAACAAAAGAACTGGCGAATGTTCTGGCGGGATATA
>Ga0209541_10004643_pt1 | contig 24297 bp, 16 predicted proteins | sample RifCSPlowO2_01_FD_184027 | JGI IMG/M metagenome (GOLD analysis project Ga0209541, IMG submission 184027) | Groundwater microbial communities from Rifle, Colorado - Rifle CSP2_plank lowO2_0.1 (SPAdes) (version 2) | ecosystem: Environmental > Aquatic > Deep subsurface > Groundwater | place... | reverse complement strand
GTGGGAAACCAGCCATTCGTTGAAATCTCGGCAAGGTACATGGCCAGCGCGAAAGAGCTGGCAGCCACAAAAACCGTAATCACAAAGAAGATAATTTCAAGGATAAAAAAAGAAATTGGCTGAGCAGAACATGGCAGCATCGCGGCTTACAGAAGATGAAGAGGAATTCAAGGGGTACAAGGTGACATTTGTCCAGAAAAAGGCCATAAGCCCCAAAGACGTCATACCAAAAAACGTCCTGGAAGAAATAGACCGGGTTTACAACCAAAAGAAGCTGAGCCACTTCTTCCAGGCAAGGGCAGCATCTGAACCTGTACAGAAGGCGCAGCAGGAAGCGCGGCAGACGGCAACGCTTAAAGTGCAACAGGTACCGCCCAGCCAGACGGCATTCATCTCAAGCCAGCTCAGCCATTCCAAAAATCCTGACGATGCGGCAAAGGCGAACGTGCAAAGCCCTTACAGCCAGTCAAATATAGAAGAACTCATAGGCAAAGCGGCAACACGGCTCTCAAGGGAGGTCGGCGCAGACTGCATTGTCTCAATAGAAAAAGCCCAGAAGGAGGCGTCTGATGCCAACTACATATATGTAAAGGTTGCCATATTCAAGCGAACAGCCAAAAACGTATACACAAAACTCAGCTACAACACGAAGATGCGAAAGCAGATGGGCGGATCAACAATGCCGGTAAAGGAACTGCTCATGGAAGCCGTGAACCGGCACTTCATAAACAAGGGCGAGAGGATAGTGTGCGTTGCTGACGAGAGTATAGGCACAGGATACAAAGGCATGATACTCGTTTCTGACGTTGACAAGATATTCTTCAACATGAGCATCCACAACCTGACGGAGAAAATAAGCAGCGATGTGCTTGAAGCAATCCTTGGCATAGCGCTTGAGATTGTTAGTGAAGGCAGGGAAGGCAGAAGGATAGGTACAGCATTCATTGTGGGGGATGCAGGCGAGCTGTCAAAGCACGCCAGGCAACTGATAATAAACCCTTTCCAAAATTATCCGGCAGAACTGAGGCAGATAACAGACCCTGACTTGAAGGAGACAATCAAAGGGTTTGCCCAGCTTGATGGCGCCTTCTTCATAGACCAGAATGGCACTGTCCTGTCAGCAGGGACGCACATAAACCTTGACATGAGCGCAGTACAGATAGACGGACTGGACGGCTTTGGCACAAGGCACCGCTATTCATCGGCAATCACCAAGCTTGCGGATTCAATAGCAGTCGTCGTATCAGAGAGCGGCGGCACGGTAAGGGTTTTCAAGGATGGTAGGATAGTGATGAAGCTGCCGTAACTATAGAAGGTTTTGATTAACCCATCAAAATCAGTCAAAACCTTCTAAGAAGGACTTTGAATTTGATTCGAAACAGGGGTTATTCAAAGTCCTCTATAGGAGAAGAGCTAGATTTTCGTAGTAACATCCTCCTCTCTTATATGCATCGGAGCGACTATGCGTATCCGGTTATTAAGCTCCGATGCTATAGAGAATCAGGATTTCTTGACATAAACTTTCCTGACCGGCCAACTGATTTCTATGCCATCTTTTTCGTACGCCTTGGCCAGCTTCTTAATAAGCTCGTGAATCACGTGATACTTGGCAACAGGTTCGTCTACGCGCATAATGATGGAAAAATTTATGTTGGAGTCGCCGAACTCGTTGAAGCGGACAAGCGGCTCAAAACCTTTTGTAGCACCCTCAACAGTCTGCTGCACTTCTTTCGCAGTCCTAACCGTCACCTTCTCAACCTTGTCAAGATCGCTGCCGTAAGCAACGCCGCCCTTCACAAGAAAGCTCATTTCCTCAGATGGCAGATAATAATTTGTTATTACGCTCTGAGCCAGCTTGCTGTTGGGGATTACAATGACGTTATTCGGTAAAGTCCTGACCTTTGTTGAGCGCCATCCGATCTCATCAACATAGCCGTCCTCGCCATTTTCGAGCCTGACAAAGTCGCCGATTCTTACCGGCCTGTCAGCCATTATGTAAATGCCTGCGAAAAAATTTGCCAAAGTGTCCTGCAATGCCAAGGCAATCGCCAGGCTTGCAACCCCCAAGCTTGCAATCAAGGCAGTCACTTTGATGTTGAGCTGGTCCAGAACCGCAATGAAGGCGATTATGTAAATAAAGATGCTCAGGATTTTCCCAGTCAGAGGGAGGAAAGTCAATGCAACCTTCGAGTCTGTTGCAGACTGCTTTTTTACCCCCCAGTTTATTACCGAAGAAATAACCTTTGAGGCAGCGTAGGCAAATATTACTATGACAAGCACCTGATACATCCTTGTTATAACCGGCACATAACCAGCCAACGTATTAATCTGCGCCAAGGAAAGGTAGACGCCTGTCACAATGACGAGCAGGTACATCGGCTTTTTCAACGCAGAAACGAGCATCTCGTCAAGAACAGTCCCCGTCCTTTTGGCTATAGTTGACAAGTAAACCTTCATGAGAAAATGTATCGTGAAGCCAATAGTAAGCGCAACAGCCATTATCAGCCCTGCGGTTATGAGATCCCCGTACCTGGAGCTGGCTACGCTGCCTATTGCCTGAAGGCTAATAAGAAAATTCCCTGTGAGCGTGTTTGCATTCCCCAAGATTGCCATAAAAGGACCTTTCAGCAAATTGCATGACAGCATCTGCACCAGCCGATGCTTATCGACCAGATGTCGATATAGCTTATTCAGTTCGTTGCCATTATATTTATTTCTTTCGGAACAAAGGGTTTGCTTTGGCATTTGCGCCTTGACAAGCTTTCTGGTTGACTTACAACCCGAAGATGCCAAACAGCCGCCAGCTTATGAATGCCTCAACGGAAGCTGCAACCACCAGAAGTGCAACCGCAACGACAAAGACAACAATGGCATCCTTGACCACCTTGTTGAACCTGTCAGAGCCGAACTTCTCAAAAAGAAAGCCCCTTGAAATAATGCCGCCAGCGATTGCAGTCAGGATGTATGCAGCTGCCTCTGTTACCCGATGTGGAGAAATTGCAAAAAAAAGAAAGTGTGAAATATGACCGTGCCACATGAGCCGAGCTGGCCAGGGCGGTTTTTGCGAATAAGCCAAGCAAAACCCCCAGGCAGAGGCGTTCCAGATTATGAAAAAAACCCCGTCGCTTCCGTATATGTTACGGCCACTGTGACAACACGATAGCAAACAATTGAGCATGTTCTCATCAATTACCATCCTTGATTATACCCAATTGCCTGAATATTCAACATATAGACAACTGCGTAGCTTATGTCATGTCTTGTAAGCAGTTGTCTGATAGTGAACTGCGCCTCGTCTGTCACATAACCAGCGCAGTTCTCTATATCATCACAATTGGTTATACATCTGGACCCTTTGGACAAACTTTTTTAAATCGGCGGATGCAGCCACAGAATCTTGGGCCTGTGATCTAGTGGCTATGAGCCGTTAGCGCTTGCTGCGGCTAGCAAATGCTTCCTTCACAGGGAAGATGTCCTCGGTTCGAATCCGAGCAGGCCCATTTCTTTGTCACTTGATTGTAGTAAAAATAGAAAGATTTAAATAGGGGTTCCCCAATAATGCCTGCTATGGCAAAAGAGATTAAAACAATCGCCGAACCTCCACTTGAGGAACTCGTTAGGGTTGGCACTAACGGCTTTGGTTTTATTAATGGGCAAACCCAAGAAAAGTGGCTGGAGACAATTTTTTTAGCTGCGTGTGTTGCCGTGCATTTCAAATTTAGCAAAGGCCTTCAAGTACTAACGCACATTCCCCCGTTTTTTGATTATTCACATCTGCAAATAATCTTTCCATACCTAGCCAATAAGCAGTTAATGAATGGACAATTCTTGGAAAAAATCAGTATTGTCTACAGTAGTGATAATGATCCTGCGAAGAGCAAAGGGCACGGATTTGTGCCTCATCAAGAGGAAGCAACAAACGTCCTTAGACGTGCGGGCATTGAATGTGCCATAGAGCATATACGTACCCCAGATCATGCTGTGTTGTTTGATCGGAGAGGGGAGCCATATTGGGCAGATAAAGGGAGATTTGAGATGTATCAAATTGGCGGAGTGGATAGCAGTTGGAAATTTCCGTCTTTCTCCCCTCCAAGAGATGGTGGGAATTTATTTTGTGATAATACTGGAGAATTTGCATCAGTAGTTAACGACTATTCAATTCCAGATATGGACCCCCGCGGCCTTAGAAGGGCTGTGACTTCAGTCGTTAATAAGCTTAAAGCTTAAGAGTCACTGTTCATTTTGCTTATTGTGATGGTGAAGTATGGACATTGAACGACTAAAAGAGGAACAGCTGGAGGCAGCATCTAAAGTCATAACAGATGATTTGGCAGGCGAGCCGAAGACAATAGGCGGATGTGACTGCGCGTATTCTGACAAGGCGGTAATAGCTGCTGTTGTCGTGTGCGACGCCAATATGAACCCTTTGGAAAAGCAGACGGCCGTCGTTGAAAGTGCATTCCCGTACATGCTTGGAATGCTTTACTACCGGGAGGGGGAAGCGATAAAAGCGGCATTTGCCAAACTGGGAAAAAGGCCTGACGTGCTGCTTGTGGATGGCAACGGGGTTCTCCACCCTCTGAGATGCGGCATGGCATCACAGCTTGGGGTGGAGCTTGGGCAGGCAACAATCGGAGTAGCCAAGACACGAATGCTTGGGGATGAGGATGAGGCGGGAAACATAACAGTTGGCAAGGAACTGCTTGGCATGGAACTGAGAACAAAGGAGGTTTCAAAGCCGCTTTATATCTCGGTTGGCCATAAGGTGAGCCTTGAGAACGCTGTTGCGATTGTACAAAAATCAATAAGGCATCCCCACAAGCTGCCTGAGCCGCTGCATCTGGCGCACAGGATGGCGGACAAGAAGAGGCAGGCAATGGAGAGGGAGGCAAAGTCCAACTGTTATAGCAAAGGGCAGAAATATCAGGAGTGAAACGATGCCCTTTGCCATCACACGCGCCTGTAAACGGCGTAAAGCGGGTTCTTCAGCACAAAGTTTTCAATGGCGTCCATGTCACCATCGGCCACAAGCATGCCAAGAATGCCTGTTAGTACTGTCAGCCCTTTTTCAAGGTACAGCTTCTGTTTCAAGGCGTTCACCAATAACACGCTTTGAGATGCGACGAACGTCAACGTATAACCCTTCCCAAACACCTTGCGGAAGACAAGCTTTGCCCGTCTTAAGTGAAAGCCCGAAGTTACCACTGCCAACCTGTGCCAGTCATTTCGAAGCAAAAAATCCCTTTTGACAAAAAAAGCATTGCCCACAGTGTCCAATGACTTGTCTTCCTCAAGAATGTCAGCTTCCGTTAACCCTTTCCTGACGGCATAGCTTTTCATTACACAAGCCTCGCCTTTACCGGCCACAATAATCCTGGGTGCCATCCCACTAAGGAATAATTCCACGGCCTTGTCCACTCGTGACCTGCAAACCCTTGTAAGGTTGCCTTTTTTAGTCACACCAGCACCCAGCACAACGATTGCATCAAATTTCATCAAACTCACCTATTTTGGGCCATTCGATGGCTTCCAGCCTAGCTGGTTTAAAATCTTTTTCCACCGGTCTTTGACCAGTGGCGTCTTGCTCTGGTAGCTTCAGAAGTACGGCGCGTTCAGCCCGTTAAGCAGCAAAAGCCAGACGACGCTCGCAGCGTTCGCCGCGTAGTTTCTGAATACCCCCGGTCTTTGATCGGCGGTCGTTTATTTACGAAAACCCGGCTCATCTCGCATAAATGATAATCACACTTTCGCAAGGCTGCCAGCGGAAGGAAAATGGGGTCAGATTTTCATCCTTCTAAAAAACCTTGGCAGCCCCTCAAGCGGCCTGGTGTTCACGACGTCATCGGCGGTAAGCCACGCCCTTTTCGCTATTGAAACGCCAAGCTCCATAAACGCGAGGTCGTTAGTGCTGTGCGAATCCGTGTCAATGACAAACCGGCAGCCAATTGATTTTGCCTGCCTGGCCAGCACATCACTCAAATCGCTCCGGTCAGGGTAGGCGTTTATCTCCAGCATAACCTTTTTCTCGGCTGCCGCAGCGAATATTTCCATAAAGTCCGCATCGTACGGCTCGCGCCTGCCAAACCTCCTTCCTGTTGGGTGGCCAAGGATGTCAAGATGCCGGTTTTCCATCGCGGCAAGGATGCGCTTTGTCATTTCTTCCTTGGTTAATTTAAAGTGCGAATGCACAGAGCCGACTACGATATCCATCTTTTTCAGCAGGTCGTCAGGGTAGTCAAGCTCGCCGCTTGGGAGAATGTCCACTTCGGAGCCAGCAAGGATGCGGATGCCTTTCGTCTTAGCGGCGACTGCTCTTATCTCCTTAAGCCACTGTTCCATCTCATCAATTGCAAGCCCGTGTGCAATCCTCTCGCTCCTGCTGTGATCGGTTATTGCAACGTATTCATAATTGAGCTTCCTTGCAGCAGAAACCATGTCACCAATCATGTTTCTGCCGTCGCTCCTGACAGTGTGGCAGTGGAAATCGCCTTTTATGCTGCCATATCCGACAAGATTTGGCAGCTTATCCTTCACTGCCGCCTCTATTTCACCGTTGTTCTCCCGGATTTCAGGCTCCAGGTAAGGAAGACCGATAGCTTTGTAGACTTCCTCTTCGGTTCTGCCGGCAATTCTTTTGCCGCCGCCTTTCCTGAAAACACCGTACTCGTTGAGCTTCAGCCCCTTCATCACGGCAATCCCCCTTATTGCAATGTTATGCTCCTTGCTGCCTGTAAAATACTGCAGAGCGGCGCCAAAGCTCGCATTGTCAATCACCCTCAAGTCAACCTGAAGGCCTGAATTCAGCACAATGCTTGTCTTGGTCTCGCCTTTTGCCAGGATTCTGCCGACATCGGGCATTCCTGCAAAGAAATCCATTATCCTTGCAGCAGCTTTCCCGTCTTTGCAGCTTACAAGAACGTCAATATCGCCGATTGTTTCCTCCCTTCTCCTCACAGAGCCGGCAACAGAAACCCTAACTGCTTCATTCAGGCTTTTCAGGCGCTGTTCAATTTCATTGGCAACAGGCACTGCATAGCCAAGCGGCATCCTTTCATGGCCTTTCCTGAAAATCTCTATGTTCCTCAGGATGTCCTCTTCTGACTTTTCGCCGAATCCGGGCAATGCGCATATCTTATGCGCTTTCGCAGCCGCTTCCAGGTCTGAGATGGTTTTTATCCTGAGCTTTTCGTGAAGCAGCTTGATGCGCTTGGGGCCAAGGCCTGGGACTCCCATCAGCCCGGCCACATGGCCTGGCACCTTCTTTTTCAAGTCGTCATAGTATGCAAGCCTGCCAACCCTAAGGAATTCCTCAATCTTTTCAGCGATGCCCTCGCCAACCCCCCGGATTTCCATCAGCGCATTTTTACCGCCCCTATTGAAGACTTCCTCAATGTCCGCTGAAATGGTCTCAACATTCCTGGCTGCCTTGCGGTAAGCTGCCGGCTTGAATTGGGCATCCTGCATTTCAAGCAGGTCAGCAATGCCATACAGGAGCCGGGCGACTTCAGGGTTTTTCATCGTTGCCCGGTTGGTGTGACAAACCTTTTTAAACCTGTTGAAAAAACTTGCGATGCATGGTGATGAGGAAGATACGCGCGATGTTTCGCGGCACTGGCTTCTGGAATTATGTCCTTGACACGAGCCTGTTCGTGAATCCTGACGCGAGGAAATACTTTGGCCAGACGGTTGATGATGCAGTGGCAAACTTCCTTGCAGCGGCAGCCAAAATGAAGAATGTCAGGTTCTACATGCCGCCTTCCGTGAAGAAGGAATTACGGTATTTTGCCCAGAAGGAGTTGCCCAACTTCAGGCGCACCATACTCGTGAAGTCCCCTCCGATGCATGAGATGAAAGTGCCAGCCACAATAATGTGGAAGCTGCTTGACGAGATAAGGGCAAGGGTGAACGCGGGCTTGAGGGTGAGCGAGAAATTCGTGAAAGACGAGAAAATGCCAATTGACGAGAAACTGCACAGGTTGAGAATCCAATACAAGGAAGCGCTACGGGAAGGCGTTCTGGACAGCGAGGAGGACTTTGAAGTGCTCATGCTCGCAAAGGATCTCAAGGCAGCAATCGTATCGCTTGACCAGGGACTGATCAGGGCAGCCGAGGAAATGGGAATACGCTGCATGGATATTGATGCATTCTGCAGCCATGTTAACGAAGAGTGAAGTTACCGCAACCATTAAAAAATTGCGGCAATCCCCCAAAGCCATGGATTTAAGGACAGAGAGGGACGCGCTTGGCTGCAGGGAAATTCGTTCAGAGGCGTACTACGGAATATTCACAGAAAGGGCAAAAGAAAACTTCAGAATTTCCGGCATAAAGGCAGAGAGGGAATTCATCAGGGCGCTTGCGCTGATAAAGAAGGCATCCGCGGCTGCAAATGTTGAGCTGGGTGTCCTTGACAGGAAAACCGGAGAGGGAATCATTGCAGCAGCCTCCGAAGTCGCTGAGGGAAAATGGGATGATGAATTCCCCCTTGATGTTTTCCAGGCAGGTGCAGGAACACCATTCAACATGAATTGCAACGAGGTGATAGCCAACCGGGCAATTGAGCTTCTGGGCGGCAGGAAAGGAGAATACTCGCTTGTCCACCCGAATAACCACGTCAACATGGCGCAGTCATCCAATGATGTAATACCTACGGCAATCCGGATTGCCACGCTTTTCTCGCTTCCATCATTGCACGCAGGGACAGGCTGCCTGGCTGCAGAATTCAGGAAGAAGGCTGCGCAGCATGCAGTAGTCGTGAAGACCGGCCGCACTCATTTGCAGGATGCAGTGCCAATAACCTTCGGCCAGGTTTTCGGCAGCTATGCCAGTGCACTGGAAAACTGCGCCGCAAGGGTAAAAGCGGCAGAGGATTCCATGCTGCAGCTTGGGATAGGCGGGACGGCCGTAGGGACGGGAATAAATGCGCACCCCGGATTCAAGGAAATTGTTGTTGCCAAAATAAGCAAATATTCGGGGCTTAATTTTTCGGCGGCAGCCGACTCAATATTCACGACATGGAGCGGTGCAGCTTTCCTGGAAGTCTCAAGCTCGTTGCGTATGCTTGCGACCGAGACAATAAAGATATGCAACGACCTTATGTTGCTCAGCTCCGGGCCAAAGACGGCCATCGCCGAGTTAGTCCTTCCAGAAGTTGAGCCTGGTTCATCCATAATGCCTGGAAAAGTAAACCCTTCGGTTCCTGAATGCGCGATAATGGCCTGCTACCAGGCGCTCGGCAACGATTACGCCATAGCTGAAGCAGCGAAGTCTGGCCAAATGGAGCTGAACGTGATGACCCCCCTCATAGCGTTTGACCTGCTTTGGTCAATAAAACTGCTCACTAACGCACTCGTGATGCTTGCGGAAAAGTGCGTGAGCGGGATAGAGGTTGATGCGGGCAGGTCGAAGCAGCTTATGGGGAAAGGCTTAAGCCTGGTGACAGCCCTGAACCCTTACATCGGCTATGAGGTCGCGGCTGAAATAGTAAAGATTTCGCTAGCGCTGGACAAATCGCTGACAGAAGTGATTATTGAAAACAGAATCATGGCCTGGGAGGACCTGCAAAAGGTCCTTGACCCAAAAGCAATGACCATGCCTGGATTGGTTGACATTGCGCTTAAGCGGAAGATACAGGAAAGCGAAGAATTCAAGAGGTTCAATGCGTGCATTCCGCTGGTGTTCTCACCAGCTGGTTCGCACACCAGCTTCATTAGGCAGTCAAGAACCACTTATAGGAGAGGAGCCAGATTTTCGTAAATCATTTTTTCCTCTCCTATATGCATCGGAGCGACTATGACTTGCTATCATTAAGCTCCGATGCTATAAGCAGCCAGAAGTGGTTGCTGTTCATGCCACAAATCCTACAGGATAGGATTGTGCATTCCACCATGTGCGAAATTGCACCGGTCTCTGACCGGTGGTTCTTGACAAAGTCCCTGCCTTGACTATCAGAACTTTCCGGTTTTCTGCTGCCTTAGCGGCTGCTGTGGCATTGGTGGCGGGTTGCCAGTCCCTTTTTGGGGAGCGCCGAAAACTTCCTGCCCGTAGCCGCCGCCCATTGGTGGCGGGTTGAAGTCACCAATACCCCCAAGGCCGCCAAGCCCATCCTTCCCGGAGAACTCTTCCTTTTCAATCTCGTATGTCTTCGGATTGGGCAGTATCCTGTCAATAACCTCTATCGTCAGGTAAAACAAGGGAAAAAATGCAATGACCAGTCCGATATTGCCTAAACTAAAATCAACAACATCATAGATTATGGGCGTGAACATGAGCATAAGGTAAGTTGACTCCCTCACTCTTCCGATGTACTTAACGACCTTCTTTCCCTTTATCCCAAGGATTATTATTGCAATGCTGGCCAGGATTATCAAAGCCGAAACCGTCATCTCAGTGATGTTGTCGGCAGACAGCAATTTTCCAGAACCGGACCGTATTATGTACCTCATCCAGTCAATCCCGACAAAAAGCATGACGGCGCCGTTTGAGATTGCGTTCCCATAGCTGGTTCCCCGCTTTTCTTGGAAGAACTCGGAAAAAAGCCACGTGGTAAGTATGGGGATGATTATCCAAAGCATTTCAAGGTTCTTCAGCGGGGCGCCGAACAGCTTCAGCCAGTCAACAAACGCCCCGCCCACTACAGGAAGCAAGCCTGAAAAGTCAGCCATTAGATGGACGCACCTCCACTTGCGTCCTTAACTGAACTTAGCCCTGCTATATATAACTTTTCACTGGCCAGGCGCACGGCAAAACTATTAATATACATGGCACGATTGGCCATGCCATGATGCGGGGAAAGGCCAGCTACCTCAACAGGCTGTATTCAAAAATGCACTTCAAGACGCAGGAGTACTCAGAGAAGGTTTCCGGTTCATCACCGCCTTCAGTGTTCATAGGGCGTTTTGGATACCCTAAGGTGGCAGTCGGGCCCCTGCTGGCTGACGGCCGCGGCGACACAGCAATCCTCGACTCCCAGGAAGAGTGGATTCCCGCCAGTAGGACGGCAGAGGAAATCGTCGGCTTCAGGATGCAGCTCATCCGGGCAAAGCAGGAGGTTAAGGTGAACACCAGTCCGGCTGAGGAAAGGATTGTCTCGCTGCTTCAGGAGATTGCCCTTTCAAAGGAGTCTGCTGATGTCGAAGCAGAGTTCAGGAAAAAGCCGCAGGGCCGGTTTTTCCACGAAGAGGTACAACCTTACGGTCCCAGCGCCGCACTTAAGCGCCTCGAGGTTGGCAACAGCCGCTTCAATCCCCAGCTTGAAAAAGCCCATTACGATACAGACCTTAAGGCCAAGGATGCTGTCATCAGCCTATACGAGAAGGGCGTGCTTTTCTCAGCCATCCAGAAGGCGTTCAGCACAGGCGCCTTCGGGCTTGAAAAGAATAGGAAGTTGGTGCCCACAAGATGGTCAATCACCGCAGTTGACAGTGCAATTTCAGAGCACCTGCTCAACGAGGTCAAGGTGTATAACCCCATAGAAGTGTATCGCGTTTACGATTTCGCAAGCCTGAACAACCGCTTTGTCGTGCTCACGCTGCCAACATCATGGAAATATGAATGGATTGAGGCGTTTTACCCAAACATAGTAGGTGACAAACTAGAAGTTTTTGGCGACCATGAGCGATTTGAAAGAAAGACAGAATATTCCCCTGTCGGCGGCTGCTACTACTCTGCGCGACTGGCTGTCGCTGAGAAGCTTAGGGAAGAAAAAAGGCAGGCCGGTGTAATAATCCTGAGAGAGGCATACCCCGGCTACATCCCGCTAGGCGTGTGGAACGTGCGTGAAAACACAAGGGCAGCCATGAGAAGCGGCTGCCGCGCCTTTGAGTCATTCAATGATGCGATTTCCCACGCTTCTTCGCTGCTCAGGCTGTCCCTTGGAACATGGCTCCAGCACAGCGCGCTTCTGAAGGAGGAATTTGCACACTGGCGCCTTGCAGGTTCCGCGGGAATCATGCAAAAGGTTTAAATAAGTCAGAGTGAATCAGGTTCCCGGTGTGCATCTTTTGGTAAAAAGAGGAAGCAAGATGGTTTTGGCTGCGACTTTCCTCTTTGTGCTGTCCCTGCTGGCAGTCATTCTTCTGCCTGCGGCAGCTTCTGCCGGTGATTATGTTGCAATGGTCCAGTTGGCTGTTGAGAAGTCCTTATACGGCGCTGGGGAGGAGCTGCGCCTGAGCGGTAGCGTTTTGCTGAGCAACCTTTCAGCCAACAATTCCAACTTTCTAGCCGTTTCAGGGGCATCGGTCAATATCAGCATAAGCAACAGCTCAAGCAACGGCTCTGTGATGCTGTCAAACTACACGCTTAATGCGAGCACTGACGGCACGTTCAAGTCAAGGAACGACAACTTCCCAACAGGCATTCAGATTAACGTGCCTGTCGGAAATGGATACTACAACATTAGTGCCGCATACCGCGACCCGAACAATGTCGAGTGGAAGGCAACGGGCGCTGTGGCTGTTTTCGCCAATGCCATTGACCACATCTCAATAAGCCCTGAAAAAGCAAGGTATTATGCTGGAGACACTGTCCCAATCAACCTGAGGGCTTTGAAGGAAGTTGGAGACCGGAAGGTTGCTGTCGCGAACATCAGCATTAACGGCTCGCTGCGCTACACAAACCACACTGTGATTTCGACATTTTCATGCATTACGAACAATGGCGGAGTCTGCATTGTGAGCATAACCGCTCCAGCAACGGCTGGCACTTACCTGCTTGAAGCGAACAACTTCCTCAGCACTTCCTCTTTTGTTGTCGTGCCTTACGAGGCCTTCGTGTACGTCAGGGACTCGACAGGCGAGACATTTAAGGAGATTTTCAAGGCGAACGAGGTAGCGACCATAGAATTCAACGTGAAGTCCAACGGCTCCCTGCCAACAGGCGATTTCGTCTTCAACGGCACAATTACAGACGCCAATAGCAACGTGGTTGCCAACATAACCTCGACATCACTTACCAGCAACAGTTCATACAACAACCGCTTTTCATTTACAATCACGAACGTGTTCACCAATGGCGTTTATTATGTTTCGGCCAGCGTTTTCAAGAACGGGACGACCAGCAGGGTCAGCGCTTCAACATCATTCCAGGTGAGGTCGTGGAGCCTGTCTGTTGTGAAAGGCGTCCAGAACTCTGGCTTTGATTACGAGTACACTTCTTTCCCTGGCAGGAACGTTTCCTTCGAGATTTACCCGAAGGAGTCAGAAAACGGCACGGTCATAACAAGCCTGAACAGCAGCCAGTTCAACATCACCCTCAAAAGCAAGACGGGCAGCCTGCTTGCCATTGGCAACTCAACCTGGAACGCGTCGTGCAGCAGTTCGGGCTGCTACGCTTTCACCATCCAGATGCCCTCGGCAGCCGGAAGTTACCTCCTGACCGTTTCGCTTAACCACACCAACAATGAGGTGCAGACCGTGCACAGGATTGTGAGCGTCACAACCACCTCAATGTCAGCTACGCCAAGCAATGTTGAAGGCCAAATCAAGGAGCTTTTTGGCACATCTGAGTTTGTCTACATCAGCATCTCTGCCAAAAACACCACTTCCAATGTTAACATCACCGACGTGTTGGTGGAATCAGTGATTTACCAGAACGGCACAAAGTTCAACTTCACAGAGGTTGCTTCATGGGATAATGTCAACCTGACAAATTCCCCCCTTGAGTGGGCATGGAATGGCTCCGCACAACGGCTCAAGATTGACGCCCCCAAAACAGGAGGCAATTACCTCATTAATGTCTTCGTGAACAACCGTACGGCTGCAGCCAGCACTAAATTTTCAATCAACCCCTACACTGTCTGCGGCACTGCGAAGAACACCGCCGGCTCAGTTGACAGCTCAAGCAGCTTTTACGTTTGGCAATACAAGACAACAGACACGGTCTACCTTGAGCTTAAGATTACCCAAGCGCAGAATGGCGTCGGAAAGGCAACAGCCAACAACACTGGCGGCAACTCTTTCGACGCGTCTTATTACGGCATGGGCAGGGCATGCTCTGTTGACACGACAAAAACCCAGGCAATAACAAACGCCACAATCACCTTGGACGAGGTTGTCAACCTACAGACCGGAGCAAAAGCTACGCTGAACACCTCTGCCACTTCCTGCTCTGCTGATGACAATTCAGGTGCATACACCTGCACAGTCAAGCCTGAAACAAAATGGGATGGCGGACGGTATGCGGTGAAGCTGAAGATAACCGGTTCGGACGGAGAGACTGTTGACCGGGCTGACAGCATGTTTGAGGCAAGGGCGTTTTACATCTGGGCTTATAGCAACTCGTGGACAAACAAGCCGACAACAAACATAACTTTCAACGTGCAGATGTATGAAGCAGGGACCAACTGGTGGAGCAACTATGGCAGCACCGGCGGCATTACAGGAGAGGTTGCAATACAAAAGGTGGAGTACAATGGCAAGGACGGCGAATGGCTGTGGCCCCCGATAGACATAGGTTACAATACCACAGGGTTGAACGCCTCAAACATCTCAAACGGGAGGGGATCCTTTACCTTGACAACTGACAGGCTGCCAAAGGGCAGGTGGGAGTCTGGCTATTACGTCGTTACAATAAAAGGAACCAATACGGCAAGCGGCGAAAGCGATTACGGCCAGGCCTGGCTGGGCATCAGGATGTGGGAAACCTACGCAAACCCTGTTGACACTTCAGGCAGCAGCATACAGTACAAGGACTCGTTTGGGGTAAAGGAAAACATCACCCTCTTCGTGAGGATAACCAATGCAGGGGACTGGAGCGACTCTGGCAACACCAACCTTGCCGGGGGAGGTAATGTGAGCGTTGGCATCAAGAAGCTCCAGTACTACAAAGGCGGAGCCCTGACAGAGCTCAATGACTCGGCATACAGCTTTGTTTACATAAATGTCACAACATCAAGCCCGTGGTATTCAAGCGGCAATCCAGGCACCCACAACAAGTACTTCCTCAACCTCACCCCCGCGAGCGGCAAATGGGATGGGGGATACTACAACGTCATACTCAACGTTAACGGCACCGAAACAGGCTACGGATGGTTCAACGTCATAGCATTTGGGGTTGACACCCAGCCAACGGACTCTATAGGAACTTACACCTACACTGCCGCAGGCACCGGGCCAAGGTATTTCAATGTGACGACAACGAAGAGCAAAAAGAATTATTACAGCTATTATAAGGCAAACGATTACATAAACACCACGGTAAGGGACGTGGCGTTCAAGGTGTCGAGGGAAGATACATGGGAAACTGAAGAATTGAGCTACCCAGAACAGCTGAACGTATCGCCCCTGCAGGTCAACGGCACAACCCTCCTCATGGTCAACAAGTCAGGAAACTGGCAGAGCGGCTATTACTGGGGCGAGATAACCATGCAGGACTACGAGAACTCAACATCCATCGGATACCTGTGGTTCAGCGTCAGGTCATTCAGGGTTGATACTTCAGTACGCAACTACACAATAGACACAGACGGCAACGCGTCAGTTACCCTGAATACGAGGCAGCCTGACTGGGGCAACAATAACCTGGTTGCCGGCAACTACACCATAACCCAGATATATGAGGATGTCTGGTCAGGCTCTGGAAGGAGCAGGACAACTTACACCAACTACCAGCCAAACAGCACTGAAACGTTTAATGCGACTACAATCCTGAACATCACTCCAAACTCTGGTAACTGGGGCTCTGGCAGCTATGGTGGAGGATACCACTACCTTACAGTCGCTGTGCGGGACAACGCTGACAATACAACCCAAACAGGGTGGGTTTCGTTCAGGGCTCTTCCTTTCTCAATAACAGTGAGCAATATCCCGAACCAGTATTCTTTCAGCCAGGCCAGCAACGCAACAGTGAATGTTACAGTCATCAAGTCAACGACAGGACAAGCTACAACAGCAAACCTGACAAGGGCTTTTGAGAGCACATGGCCAAGCCAAACTGAGTACGGCTTTGCCGTGGGAAGCTGCACTTCTGCCGCCAATGGCAACGCCTGCCAGGTCACAGGCACCCAAAACGTCACTTTGGTCGCGCCTTCAGGAGGATGGCCGGCAGGCTGGCACTACATAAACCTTGAGTTCACTCCAGCAAATGGAGGGAGCAAGACGCAGGCTGACAACTCCGCATGGTTCAACGCAGTCCAGGCCTATGACGGTTACTTCAGCAACGTTGACGAGGGAGGCATCTACTACAAGTACACCTTCGGCTTGGGTGAGAACATCACGATAAGGATTATTGTCAGAAACACAAATTATGCGCCCCAGCAGGTCAACATCACACAGGTTGAGATGTCCGAGGACGGCGATAGTTGCTGGTCTGAATATTGTAAGTCCTATGGCAACTACTCTTACCAGGTCCTTAATGGCAGCGGAGGGAACGAGATAAAAGGCAATGGCACGATACGCATACTAAAGCCAGCTGCAGCATGGAAGAGGGGCCAGCACTCCATCAGGGCCACCGTCCAGGGCTCTGCAGGAAACGCCGTGATAAAGGCAGGCTACACATACGTGAAGGACACGTCTGCCATCAACGTAACCATGGTCTTGCCGCAGAATGGCCAGGTCATAAACGCGTCAAGCTTCCTGTTTAATGCAACCACCAACAAAGACGCCAAATGCAGCCTGACCTTGTTGAATTATGACCAGTTCTCCAATTGGTACTGCTATTCCGGAAGCAGCGGAAATGCGAGCACGGCTGGATGCAACAGCACGCGGTTTAACGGCACCACAGCGTATTATCAGGGTGTGAACTATCCTCCCTGGGGCGGAATGAACACGGGCGGCCTGATACACCATTACAACTTCAGCACCGAAGGCTGGACTAACCAGGACTATGGTATAAAGGTATGGTGCAATGATGCTGACTGGAACTGGGCTGATGCCACAGTCGCCTTCACCTTCAATGGCAGCGTAGCATCGCTGCCAGTCAAGGTAAACCTTACGAGCCCGGAGAATGGTGCTGTCGTTAACATAAGCAACGCAACATTCGCGTTCAATATTACAGGAGGCACTTCCAGGTTGAATGTCAACTGCAGCGTTTACATCAACGTGAGCAACCTTTGGCAGACCAACATAACCAAGGCAGTTATGAACAACATAACCAACATTACCCTGGCTAATGTTTCGGTTGGAGGGTTCAATAACGGCACATACATCTGGAATACGCACTGCTTCCAGTCAAACAACGTAACGAACAACGCGTGGGCGGCATCCAACTTCACTTTCACGGTAGCCGTCAACTCACCTTCAACTTCCAGTTCAACCAGCAGCATGAGCGCGACGGTTTCCTCCCCTCCTAACTATGGTACCGTGAACACTAGCTGGGTCGGCTACCTGTTCAACTTCACCGGTTCCTACAACAACCTAGGCTCTGCCGTCGCAAACTGCAGCCTGTACACGAACACAACAGGAATATGGCATGCGAACCAGACGCGCAACAGCGTTACGGGCGTTGGCAATCCAGTGCATCCATTCAATCAATCAAATATCTTGGCAGGCAACCACATCTGGAGCGTTTACTGCGTCAACGAGTCAAACTCCGCTGTTTCGGCATGGGCGGCAAACTGGACATTCAACGCAATCTCCAACATCACCGGCACAAACAATATTACTGTCAATCTCTCGCAGCCAATGAACGGGACAAACTCTACATCCGACGTGGTGTTTTACTTCAATGTCAGCACGGTTGGCGTCACCACAGTCAACTGCACGATCTGGGGCAACTTCACAAATACGTGGGCTGTGAACATAACAAACACGTCACTGACTCCGGTCAGCAACATCAGCAGCGGGAGCAACGTGACAGGACTTGGCCTGGGCGAATACCTTTGGAATACGAAATGCATAGACTCAACCAACAGCTCTCTGTTTGCATGGGCAGCTTACAATTGGTCATTCGTGAAGAATTCAACATGAGGGATGAAAAATGAGAATTGGAAAAATATCTGTTTTCGCAGCGGCCGTGCTGGCCGCCCTGTTGCTGGCAGCGCCGCAGGCGCTGGCAGCCCTCCAGGTAAACGGGTTCTCATGCAATGGCGAGACTGGCACTACCAACACGCCGAACAACGTGGCGTTCACGTGTTCAGCCACAATAAACAATCCCGACCAGTCAACAGCATCCCTTGGGTCAGTAAAGCTGTACATAGACGGCACGTGGGCAACCCAGGCCTACGACGCTTCAGGATTTGCAACCTCGCTCAGCACAGGCGCTTCCACAACGGCCACATTTGTTGACATCACCCCAACAACTCCCGGCAGCCACAAGTTTGCCTACCTCCTGCTTGATGGCGTCTCAGATACCTTTGTTGCCGATACAGTCATCAACGTGATGGACATCAGGGTGTCAAAAGTCACCGCAAACATATCATCCGCAGCCCAGAACACTAACTTCACCGTTACCGCCGAGATTTCCATAGGCGGAGCAATGTCTGTAACCACAACAATAGACCCGTCAGACTGCACCCTTGCCAGCGGGGAGCAGGCAACCAAGACCGTGGGGTCATTGACAGAAGGATCGCAGGCGAGCGTATCGTGGAAGCTGGCAATGGGCGCAAATGACTGCTCGTACACCGTAAGCGTCACCGGCACAGGCTCAGGAAAGGTTACCGATGATGTTTCAGGGATGGTAAGCTCAACCGGCGGAGGAGGCAGCAGCCCAGGCAGCACCACCACCAGTAGCAGCAGCGGCGGAGGCGGAGGCGGCGGAGGCGGAGGCGGGGCCTCCCTGGTATCAGAATCATCCCTGCTTGCATCAGTTCCGGCCGGAAGCGTTGCGACATTCGGCTTCAAGAAGTATGCCGACTTTGCAGTTTACGAGGTAGCGCTCACGGCAAATGTTAACCTTGAAAATGCCAAGCTGACGGCCAAGGAGGCAAGATTGTCGGAGACAACACCCCTGCCAACAGAGAAGCCAGCAGAGACCGTGTTCAAATACTTCTCCGTAATCCGGGAGAAAATAAAGAATGAAGAGATAAGCTCAGTCAAAATCAGGTTCAGGATTCCCGACAGTTTCCTGAGAAAGGAAGGCATCATCCCTGAAACAATTGTCCTGAAAAAGCTTGTCGGAAGCGCATGGGTCGCAAACCCAACTGTCCTGCTGGGCAAGAGCGGTGGATACACCAGCTACGAGGCAGGCGTGGAAGGGCTATCAACCTTTGCCATAGTCGGCGAGAAGAAGGAAGGCGCTGCCGCTTCAAAGCAGCAACAGGAGGAAGAAAAGGCAGCCGAGGAGAAGGCAGCGTTTGAGAAAGCAGCCGCTGAGGCAGCCGCGAGGCGGGAAGCGGTTGAGCAATCGGCAAAACCAGAGGCTGGGCAGGCAGAGTCCAGCAAGCCAATATGGGAAAAGGGAGGATTTGGCCCTGCCTTCAAGATTCTAAGCATGGTTGGCATCCTGCTCATTGGAAGTTTAATCTTCCTTGAGGTGATGCACTTCATGCACAAGAAGATGCCGCCACTAAACCTGAAGCTGCCGAAAATCCCGCAGCCGCCGCTCAGTGGGCAGAAGAAGTGACGACAGGGAAAAAGGAGGGAAAAACTACACTCCCTTCTCTTTCTCCACGTCAAGCACGTCATTTGGCGTGAGCAGGGCAACGCCTGCTTCTTTGCCGAGAATTTCAACCTGCACTATCCTGTCCGGGCTGTCCAGATCAACATTCTTCCGGTCAACCATGTCGGTCAGCTTTATTATGAGCTGGCCGCCCTCAAGCTTGTTCCAGTGCCTTTTGTTCAGGCCCAGCTTCCACTTCTCGCTCTGGCCTATGCCTTCTGAAGCAGCCCTTACCAGTTTCTGTATCAAATGAACCTCTGAAAGGCACCACGCATCTATCGGCGTGTAGTGGTGAGTTACTGCAAAAAGGTTAGGGTTGCTGCCGCATAGCTGCTTTATCCTGGTGACAACTTTCCTGGCATCTGAGACTGAAATCTTGAACAGCCCTTCTATCCCTGTCTCGCCTATCTGCGGCTTTTCGCCAGCCTGCTTCAGGACTTCCCTAAGTTCAAGCTCGGCTGTACCCCTGTGATTCGGATCAAACGTAACCAGCACGTTTGCCTGGCCTTTAAGCGGGGTTGAGATAAGTGGCATTATCGCAGCTTTTTTGGGAGCCGCCTTTTTTGCCGCCCGTGCTTTTGCCTTTGGCTTGGCATTAGCCCTATTGGAGACAGTTCGTTTAACTGATTTGCGGGTTGGCTTTCTGGCACTTGCCCGCTTTTTTCCTTTTTCTGTCTTGCCTTTTTTTGCCTTCCTTGCCATTGAATATCACCTCTTTGGATGATAAAGGCCTCAGGAACAGGATTATATTAATTTTTCGCTTGCGCAGCCGCGTTCAGCTCATTCAGAAACCTGGTTATTGTCCTTGCGAGGTTTTCCGGCTGCGAATTAAGGATTTCGGTTGTCCTTGCAATGGCATCGCCACTGTATCCTGCTGTTGAGGTGAGGGCAGTGTCAACCTGTTTTCCCTTTTTAACCGCGGCCTTCCATTTTTCAAACAGTTCCTCAGCCCTTCCAGGTACTTGTCCTGGCTCGCAGTTCAGCATTCCTGCAAGTTCGCCAATGATTTTCTCTTTTGCCATGGTTGCAGAAGACTCAGCGTTTCCCGCAACATACTCCAGCCTTACTATCCCGTCCTGTATCTTACTGCTTCTAAGTATCTTAAGCCTGCCTGCCTCTTTCGTGTGGTCTAGGTGGGTTCCGCCGCATGCTTCAACATCAAACCCATCAATTTCCACAATCCTCAGCGTTTTTCCAGGCACAATGCCGCCCTGGTATATCGAGAAGCCGTATTTTTGCTCTGCATCAGTCCGGGGCACGAATGACTTGTGCACTGGCAGGTCAGCCTGGATTACCTTGTTTGCCTCATCTTCAATCTGTTTAAGCTGCTGCTCGCTGAGATGCTCGTAATGCGTCATGTCCAGCCGCGCTTTGTCCACGAATTTTGCCGTGCCAGCCTGCCATGCATGGCTTCCAAAGATTTTCCTGCACACGCCGTTTAGTATGTGGGTTACAGTATGGTGCTGCGTGAGCTGCTTCCTTCTTTCCCAATTCACAACGCAGTCAACTTTCTGCCCAGGTTTCAGGCCGCGATTGTTGTCTGCCAGGACATGGACTATTACTCCGCCCTGTCTGAAGACATCCACCACCTCCGAGCCTCCCATTTTTCCTGTGTCGTGCTCCTGTCCCCCTGATGTTGGGAAGAAGCAGGTTTCATCCAGCATGACATATTTGTCATCTATTGCCTTGAGTATTGTGGCCGTGCAGCCAATTGCCTTGTAGTCCTGGTAGTAAAGCGCCTTTGTCTGCGGCAGCCCTGAAAGGTCAAGCTTTGATTCCCTCTCTGTGGCTGTTGTCTGGGGCCTGTTCACCTGCTCGTGCTTTTCTGCTACGAGCGCATAGAAGTTGTCAGGCACTGCCACTTCCACGCCTGAGATCTTCGCTTCCGCCCTCACCAAATCAGGGCTTATGCCCTGGCTGTCATAAAGTTCCACTAGCTTTTCCTCGCTTATCCCTTTGCTTTTCCCAAGGATGTGCTGCACTATCTGGCCGCCGCGCTTTTTTGTTTCGGCAAACCTCCTTTTTTCCACAGTGAGTATTTCAGAAACCTCTCCCAGGTTTTCACCCAACTCCGGAAACAGCGGCTTAAGATATTCTGCATGAAGCTCGCATAGCTGGGGCAAGTCAACCTGCCATCCGTAGCTGTCAATGAATGCAAGCGCCCTTCTCAGTATCACGCGCAGGTTGTATCCGCCAGCGACATTGCTCGGCAGAACGCCATCACCCAAGGCAACAAGAAGGCTCCTTGAGTGTTCAGCAACAGAGTAAAGCGCGGACAACGGCAGGATTTTATTTTTCAATTCCACGGCGGAAATCCCCCCCACCTTTTCCGCAACAGATTCCCATGCCCTATCAACGCTTTCTACCTCATCAATGTTGAGGTAAGAGCTGTATGGCAGGAACCTCTGGAGAAGCTGTGGCTCCACCTTAATGCCTGTCACATCCTGCAGCTTCTTCACAACAGTCGGGAAGGTTGTTTCATAGCTTGTTGGCGCTGCACCAGTGAACCATGCATTCCTTTCCTGGCCCATTCCCATGTCAAGAACCTTGAGTTTCAACTCCCTTGGCGTGCCGCTGCTGGTGTCGTAAATCATGTAAACCTGGTTTCCCAACTCCAGGCCGCGGCTGAAGTACTCCATGCACGGGCCCATGTTGCCGCCACCGGCCCAAGCGTCCTCATGGAAAGAAATCTCCTCATTCGGCAGCCCAAGCCCATCCTTTAGCCAGGAGTGAATATCCCTGAAGTAATCCGCTTGCTTCCATTTTTCAGGAGGCATGAAGGCGTGCTGGCCTATCATCACAAAGCCAGTGTAGTGGGCACCTGTTATGCCGACATTGTCAATGTCATTAAACCGCAAACAAAACTGCGGAACCACAAGAGGGTTGGCCGGCGGTTCCACCTCTCCCGAAACGACATATGGCTGGAAGTCGTAGATTGACGCCTGGACAAAGTCTGTATCGTCACGCCACCTGGCAGCAACAGGGTATCTCCGGATTGGGGTGTAGCCCCTTTTCCTGAAATGCTCCGAGAATTCCTTCCATACCTCTATGTAGCCAAGCTTTTTCCTGGCCGGAGTTCCATTGATAAACCTGAAGCCCCCGCTGCAGGCAGGGTCGCCGCACACTTTTGAGTCTGGATGGACTGTCCAGTAAAATCGGCTGCAGATGCCGCACTGCCGCCTTGAGAATCCTTCTTCCTTAAGGACGGATGTTGCGTAATACTTGTCAGGCTCTTCCGAAGCCTTCTTCCTGAATTCCTGCTTTATCTCCTTGTCGCTCATTTTGGTTGTGACTTTTGGTTTGTCGCGCTGTTGCCAAGATTAAAATTGTTTCGGCTCCTAGTTGTTAATCCGCTCACGGCATCTGCGTTGCTGCTTGAGACCCGTTGGTGGCTATGCGTCCCTGTTCTGGTTACTGTTGGTGAAGTGCCCCCGACCGGGTGTCAAATATCCTAAAGTTCGCCGTTTCCCCGCTTGAGATGAAGTTGGCCTCAAGGATTTCAAGCTCGCCTGTTTCCTGAAATGTTTTCGTTGTTATCCTGCACTCCTTGCAGAACACCACAAAACTCGTGTTTGTTTCCAGAATGTAGGCAAGGTAGTCATCTTTTGTCCACGCCCTTTGGTAATGCTGGCCTTCAAAGTAAGGCGACAGGGAGGAGACCATCCCCATGACTGGCAGAGAGTATATCCAGCTGCGGCAATCGTCAACCATGCGCACGTTCCCGTCAATCTGCGGAAGCTCGGCATAACTTTTCTGGTAATAACAGCTTATGCCTTCCTTCCAGCCCATCTCAAAGGGAACGTAAAGCAGAGGGTAAGCCAGAAGTATGCCTGCAATCACCAACACAAATGCACTTTTTAAATTCGCCAGCCTGGCAATCCCCCTGGGCAGCCAGTCTGCAATGAACGGAAAAAGCAGGACGGCAGACCTTATCGTCATGTCCAGCAGGTTGTCAAGCTCAAAATTGACAGTTCCAGAAAAGAACAGGTACTTCATGACCAGCGCCTGAATTCCAACTATTGCAACGCTGAACAAAAACAAAAGCCACCTGCCGCTGAAGATTGTCACAAGGTTGCTGACAGCAACATACGGGTGGTTCAGGCCAGCCAGCAGGATTGCGCCATCACCAAGCGGGCTTTTCCTGAAGCGCCTTATGAGGTAAACGCCAAGGTAGAAGAGAAAAGCAGAAAACAGGTATGGGTAGGAATCCGGCAGCAGGACCTTGACAAAAACAAGGCCATACCAGAAAAACAGCATGTTCCTGTTCCTGAAGACTGCCAGCGTGACAAGCACAAGCCCGGCGAAAAGTGCGGTTTCAAGCACCTTCACGGACGATTTCTGGAATGCAAACCATGCAGCCCCGGAGAGAAGGTGCGAGAATGAACCCACACTGTAAAGCGGCTGGTGACCGCTCAGCATGGTGAAGTCCTCGCTAAGGATGACCTCTTCCAGCATCATGTGGTTATACAACCACGCCTGATGAATCTGAGTGTAGATGTCCGAGCCAGGCAGGATGAGAACCGCAGCAACAACAACAGACAGTAGAAGGAGCTGCGGCAAGGTAAGTGCAACCGGCTGCTTTTCTCCCTTCGGCATACTGCCGTAAATACCCGCTGCATATTTAAGCGTTTGCACGGGTGAACTGGAAAGATTCAGAGCGCATGCTTCCCCTTGTTGCCAAGCTGCCGGGAGCAGCCACCCAGCACGTTCCCTTGCCCCACCCGCCACTTAAGGGAAATCTGACCTTTTCAAGGTTCTCCCTTCTGT
>Ga0209541_10004642_pt1 | contig 24298 bp, 25 predicted proteins | sample RifCSPlowO2_01_FD_184027 | JGI IMG/M metagenome (GOLD analysis project Ga0209541, IMG submission 184027) | Groundwater microbial communities from Rifle, Colorado - Rifle CSP2_plank lowO2_0.1 (SPAdes) (version 2) | ecosystem: Environmental > Aquatic > Deep subsurface > Groundwater | place... | reverse complement strand
CCGCCAGGGTTCCCGAGGGTTCAGCATCAGGCGGCGGGCGGCCAGGCGGGGGTTCGAGCCAATCTTTTGGAGAAAATCTCTCTTCGCGGAGAGATTTTCTTGTAAAGCGATAATTCCGGCTTGTTTAGCCTCCGAAATGAAGGTTCGCATCGGTTCGAGCCAATAATCACCCTTGCGAGAGATTGTGGCGATTTTCTCCTCGAGATCAATCTTGTGATTGAGGAACTTTTTCTTTTTCGCGGCATACTCGTCCTTTTCAATAAGACCGTCGAGATGGCTATCGAGCAAACGATCAATCTTATCCTCAATCACTTTTACTTGATCTCGTAAATCTCTCGCAAGACTGTCGGAGGCTTGGGCGTCGCCTCGCGCATCCTCGTCACACTTGGCGAGCCAAGTGTCGGCCCAAGCCGGAGACAAAGAAACCGATTGAAGCGCGGCGGATATTTGCTCATCCAACGCTTCCTCTCTCACATACTTTTGCGAGCAAGCGCCGCGCTTCTTGGTACAGCGATAATAGTGATGGCCTTTGTGGAGCTCGGCCGTGATAGAGCACTCGCACTCATCGCAAATCAGTAAACCGCGAAATGGATACTCAACTTTCATAACTTTGTTTTGCGGACGAGCTTTCTTGGCCATCACTCGCTGGACCTCATCAAATAGATTCTTGGTGATTATTGGCTCGTGCGAACCTTCATGAAGCTCTCCGTTATATCGAAAGATTCCATAATAAAAAGGATTAGAGAGAATATTTTGGATAAGGGAAACGGAGAGCTTCTTTTGCGCCCGGCTAAACAAGCCCATCGAAATACTCTCGTGGCGCATATCGTAGAGCGAAAACGTACCGGTCGAGTAACGTTCAAAAAGCTTCGCAACGAGGCGGGCGCGGTCGGGATCAGGGATAACATTGTGCTTGAGACGATCATTGAGATAACCGACAGGCGCCCATCCCGGCCACTCGCCTCGGCGAAGCTTTTGTCGTAGACCGCGCTTCGTATTTTCGGATAAATTGTCCACGAAGTATTTCGATTGCCCAAAAGCAATATTGAGCATGAATTTGCCCTGCGGGGTTGCCTCAAACCAAAATGTCGGGAATTTGAGCGCCTTGATATAGCCACCATCAACAAGATAAATGAGCGCACCGCCATCCACGCTGTTGCGAGCCAAACGGTCGGGATGCCACGCCATGATACCGTCGGCTTCGCCGCGCTCAATACGTGCCATCATATCATTGAAAATGGGACGACCGGGAGCTTTGGCCGTTTGGCTCTCGCGGAAGGTGCGCACAATCTCAAGTCGCTCCCGCAGGGCATATTCATTAAGCTCAACTTCCTGTGATTCAAGCGATAAAACTTGACGATCATCCTCGTCCGTTGATTTGCGAATATATAGAAAATATTTCATATTGCTTTTGGGCTAATTATCGCTTTACCCTCGAACCCCCGCCTGGCCGCCCGCCGCCTGATGCTGAACCCTCGGGAACCCTGGCGGATTCTCGCGGATTCGCACCCACGCCCCGACCCATCATCGTCCGATTTTTCACACCAACCTGCTCTGCTCCGCGGCCAGGACTCGAACCTGGAACCATCGCCTTAACAGGGCGCCGCTCTACCATTGAGCTACCGCGGAATATGATTAACGAGCACAAGGTATTTTATCAGCTTAGGTTGAAAAAACAAGTGTATCTGCTAGACTCGTGCAGTCGCGAGGCGCGACAGGGAGGACGCCATGCATTCGAGTGAATGGCTTTTCGTGGTTGCGTTGGTTCTGTATTCCGTGGCCATTTGGGGTCACGTATTGTGCGGCGAGTTCCGGCGGTGGATGTTGCCCGTGTTCGGTCTCGCAGTGCTGGCTGACATAAGCGGGACCATCTTTCTTTGCGGGATCAGTGGCCGATGGATTTGGACGTTCCATACGGTGATGGGCCTCCTTGCATTATTGATCATGACCCTCCATCTTGTGTGGGCACGCTTCGCCGCCCGAAGGGTGGGTCGCTCCGCCGAACTCTTCAAGAAGTATTCAGTGTGGGCTTGGGTCTTGTGGCTCGTCGCTTTCTTTTCCGGGATTCCCCGGCACTGACGACGGCCCCGACTGTTCATTGTTGCATCTCAAGCCGCGGGGCACGCAAAGCGCTTCGCGGCCTTTGTGTTTATATCGGTGAGGTTTTTCCTTTTGAAACAAAAACTCGCCACAGATGTGGTGAGTTTTTGGTATGGGACGACGGTGGAATAATGCTCGGGACCGTCATCCCTAATGCGCCTCTCGAGCGAGGCGGGAACTAGCCGCAACCTTTTCGTCTTCGGCCTTTTTCTTCTTCTTGTCCCCGAAGATGTCGAAGGTGTAGATTATCAAATTCCCGACGCCAACCACCGTCTTAGCGCCGAGGTAGGCCCAGTAAAACCCAAGTCCTTGGTGAGCTTGGAAATAGGGAACGATTTGTACTGCGGCGTAGCAGTTGCAAGCGCCCAGACCCAATGTCTTGACGTACTTCCACCAACTACCGGTGGCTCTGTACGTGACATTCTTGTGAGCGTGGTACGCCGTACTGCTACTGGCGGTGTATGCGCAACAGATAACAAACCAATCCGCAAAGCCGAGCCCGCGCATCATGACGGCTGTCAGAAGATTGACACAGACCGCCATCCCGGAGGAGGTGGCGTATCGTCCGATCCATTCTCCCAACTTGCGCCACTGGATCCGTGAGGGAGCCGGGCGCACAGGCGGAAAATCCGCTTGACGTGGTCTCCTCATCGGAACCTCCTCGCGGTCGGAATGACCGTAAAACAACAATACCCCAAAATGGGGTAATTGTCAAAGCATAGGAAATATCCACACGTAAGCCGCGGTGCTTATCCGGCGATTCTGATTGCGATGTAGAGCACGATGATGCCGATGACGGTCATGATGGTTGTCCACTTGGTCGGATGGCCGTGGTGGCTTTCGGGGAGGAGTTCGCTTGCGCCGATGTAGAGAAAGAATCCGCAGAATGTCGCCAGCACGAGCCCGAGATATTCAGCGGGAAGTTTGAAGAATAGGGTGGAGAGGACGCCGACAACAGGAGCAAGCGCATCAATGATCAGCCATCGGATTGCTCGCGCGCGCGACCCGCCGCTTTTCAGGATAAAATTGACCGTATTGATGCCGTCGGAAAAATCATGGACGAGCACCGCAACGGCAACGATCATGCCGATTGCTTGAGAGACCTGGAATGCGAGGCCGATGGCGAGGCCGTCCAAGAAGCTATGGAACGACAGACTGCCTGCGCTTAGGGTTCCGCGATGATGATTGTGCCCATCATGATCATGGTCGGTGTGCAATACGATGAAGCGGTCGAGGATCATATAAAGCACAAACCCGAATGCCGCCACGGTCGTCACAATCGATGTTTCGAATCGTGGACCGCCCAGCTCGATTGCTTCGGGGAGAAGATCAAAGAATGCGACACCGATGACCGCTCCCGCGCTGAAGCCGAGTACAAGATGCAGTTTATCTTTGAACCGCAATGCAAAGAATCCTCCAAGGAGCGTTGCTGCCAATGTCGCCAAGCTGATGAATATGATCATGATGTAATAAGTAACGTGTGATAGTAACCCAAGTATACAATATCCGCAAGTCTTAGAGAAGCATGTATCGTTTTGCAAAAACTAAATTTTGGATATATACTGCACTCATCATGAGAAAAATACTTATTTGGGGTGGGGTTATTGCGGGTTTGGTGGCGGTATTACTTGTTGTTGCATATCTCGGTTCTCGATCGCAGGAGGTGAAAGCGCTGACACTATCAGTGCCGGTATCTGATGCGGATTGGAAGACCGGTCCGGCCAGTGCGTCCGCAACACTCGTAGAGTATAGCGACTTTCAATGTCCCGCATGTGCGGCGTTCTATCCGGTTGTCGAACAGGTGCTCAAAGATTACGGAGATAAGATGATCTTTGTCTATCGTCACTTCCCCTTGCGCTCCATCCATAAGAACTCCGATCTTGCTGCGAGAGCATCGGAGGCGGCGGGGAAGCAGGGCAAGTTCTGGGAGATGCACAATATGCTTTTTGAAAAGCAGGAAGAGTGGGCGGAAAAAAGCAACTCCGACGCACAAGCGCTTTTTGTCGGCTATGCCAAGACCCTTGGTCTCGATGAAGAAGCGTTCGTCCAATATATCGATTCCGATGCCGCTCGCAAATCCGTCAATGACAGTCTTATAGGTGGCGAGCAGGCCGGTATTAACAGCACGCCGACATTCTTTCTGAACGGCAGACAGATGCTGTATACATCTATTGATGGGTTTATAAAGCAAATTACCGATGCGACCTCTGCCAAGTAAAAAGCTCATGGTAGCGATGCTCGTGTTAGCGATTCTTGGATTTGCTGATACCGCATATTTGTCGTTCGAAACATTGAGCGGAAGGGTTCCGCCATGCACCATCGTGAATGGATGCGAGAAGGTACTCACCAGCGCGTTTTCTCACCTTGGTCCGATACCGATTTCGCTTTTTGGAGTGGGATATTATGTAGTTGTCTTAATTCTCATCATGCTCTCACTGGATACGCGCAACGGCGCATATATTCGCTATGCCGTCTATATCGTAGGATTGGCATGGCTTGCTTCGCTCGGGCTCTTCCTCATTCAAGCACTTATCCTTCATGCGTATTGCTTCTATTGTATTATATCTGCCGGAATCACGACTCTATTGGCGATTTGCGGAGTCTTTGCGTTCAAACAAACAAAGCCCGTAACGGAGGTTGTCGCATAGCATGAAAAATATTCTCGTCACCGGCGCATTTGGTCAAATCGGATCGGAACTCGTGCCGGCGCTTTTGAATAAAAAGGGTGTTGCCAAAGTCATCGCTCTCGACAATCGCAAGCCGTCAGCGGATGCTGGCGGTATTGTTGAACTTGCCGACATTACCGATGCTATCGCACTCGAGCGGATTGTGCAGAAGTACAAGATCGACACAGTGTTTCATCTTGTATCGCTGTTGTCTGCCACAGGCGAGAAGAATCCCAATCTTGCGTGGGACGTTAACATGGGAGGACTCAAGATTGTCCTTGATCTTGCGGTGGGGTACAAGATGCGTGTGTTTTGGCCAAGCTCGATCGCGGCGTTCGGCCCGACCACACCCCGCGACAAGACCCCGCAAAAAACCATCCTTGAACCCACCACTATGTATGGTGTCACCAAAGTCGCTGGCGAGCTCCTCTGCCAATATTATTTTCTCAAATACGGCGTTGATGTCCGTAGCGTGCGCTACCCCGGACTGATTAGTTGGAAGGCGCAACCGGGCGGGGGGACGACGGACTATGCCGTGGCAATTTTTCATGAGGCCATCGCCACGGGCACCTATGAGTGCTTCGTCAAAAAAGACACCGTGCTTCCGATGATGTATATGGACGATGCGATTCGCGGGACGCTCCAACTCATGGACGCGCCGGCTTCCAAGATCAAGATTCGCACCAGCTATAATCTTGCCGCAATGAGCTTCCGCGCCGACGAACTTGCCAGAGAAATCCAGAAGCACGTCCCATGCGCCGTGACCTACAAGCCCGATCATCGCCAAAAGATCGCAGACTCCTGGCCCCGCTCCATCAACGACTCCCAAGCCCGCAAAGACTGGGGATGGAAGCCGAAGATCAATCTCGTGGCAATGACGAAGGATATGCTGAAACATCTCAATGGAAAATAATTTTAATCAACAACTTGTAGGGGAGCTGGCAGAGATTGAGAAGGCGGGGATGATGAAAGTTCCCAAGATAATCGCCGGCAGACAGGGTGCGGAGATTACTGTTGGAAAAAAGAAATTCCTCAACTTTTGCGCAAATAATTATCTCGGCCTCGCAGGGAGTAATGAGTTGGTGAAGGTGGCGACGCAGGGGTTCAAAGAACATGGCTTTGGCATGGCGTCGGTGCGGTTTATTTGCGGGACGGGGACGGTTCATACGGAGCTGGAAAAGGAAATTGCGAAGTTCTTCAGTCTTGAAGACGCGATCCTGTATGGGTCTTGCTTTGATGCGAACGCCGGATTATTCGAGACAATTCTTGCTGAAGGCGATGCGGTTTTCTCCGACGAGCTCAATCATGCCAGCATTATTGATGGTATTCGGCTTTGCAAGGCGGAGCGGTTTCGGTACAAACACTCTGATATGTCTGACCTAGAAGCTAACCTGCTAAAAGCTAACAGCTTTCGGCGGAGACTTATTGTCACTGATGGTGTCTTCAGTATGGACGGTGAGACAGCAAGGCTCAAAGAGATTAGCGTGCTCGCAAAAAAGTACGATGCACTCTTGATGGTGGATGATTCGCACGGATCGGGTGTGCTCGGAAAAAAAGGACGGGGAAGTCCGGAAGCCTGTGGCATCACGCCGGATATTCTCACGTCGACATTCGGCAAAGCACTTGGAGGCGCAGGCGGGGGATTCACGGCCGGCTCCAAAGAGCTCGTCGAGTATTTGCGCCAACGATCACGTCCATATCTGTTCAGTAATACGCTTATTCCAGCAGTTGCACATGCTGCACTCTATGTGCTGAAGAATTTTAATAAGAAGTTTTTGCCACTACAAAAGAAAGTTACCGAAAACACAAAATATTTCCGCGCCGGTCTCCAGAAGCTCGGCTTCACACTGGGCGGCGACGGCACGCATCCGATCACACCGGTCTTTTTCCCCGATGAACAGACAACCGTCAAGGCAGCCGATGTGTTGTATGAGAAGGGAATCTACGTTCGCGCGTTTACCTATCCTGTCGTGCCGAAAGGCAAAGCACGCATTCGCGTGCAATTATCCGCGGCGCATACGAAGAGGCATCTTGATCGAGCGCTGGGGGCGTTTGAAGCTATAAGCTCATGATCAAATTTGAACAACTGACGCAAGTGACGACGAAGGCGCTCGAGGAGATAAATATCCTCGTTCCCCAAGTTTCAAATTCCGCGAATGCTCTGACGTACTCGGATCTTTTGGCGATTGTTAAAGATAATGGGGTTACGTTACTTACGGTAAAAGATGGAGCGAAAATCATCGGCTTTGGAACGTTTGCGGTATATCACAGCATCAGCGGAACACGTGGGCGCATTGATCATACCGTTATCGATGAATCGTACCGTGGACAGGGTCTGGGTGAGAAACTTACCAGGGAACTTATTAAGATTGCCCGCGAAAAAAAAGTAAAACGGGTTGAACTGACGAGCCGATCAAGCCACGTAGCTGCCAATAAGCTTTTCCAAAAGATTGGTTTTGAAAAACACGAAACGAATATGTACCGCTTGAACCTATGACCAACGTTACACGTTACACGCTACATGATTTGCGTATTGTTTGCATCGGCGGGGGGACTGGCATGCCACTCGTGTTGAAAGCGCTACAACCGCACGGTGTGCATTTGTCCGCGATTGTCGCGATGGCGGACAATGGTGGATCGACGGGATTTCTCCGGAAACAATACGGAACATTGCCGACTGGTGATGTGCGCCGAGCGCTTGCCGCGCTTGCCGATGCTGATTCTCCGCTCAAAAGTCTCATGACGTATCGTTTCAAGGGCGGGCCGCTCGATCAGCAGAGTGCGGGGAGTATCTTCCTGACATCACTCGAGAATGCCATGGGCAGTTTTGAGAAGGCAATTGATGCCACCGCCAAGCTTCTTGATATTAAAGGCGATGTCATTCCTGTTACACTCGACAGCTCACAGCTTTATGCGAGATTGAGCAATGGCACGGTCATCATGGGGGAGACTGATATTGATATTCCCAAACATGACGGGACGGCGATAATTGAGAAGTTATGGCTGGAGCCGGAATCATCGGCGAATCCGAGAGCGATAGCGGCAATCGAAAAAGCGGATGCGATCATCATCGGCCCCGGGGATATCTATACAAGTCTCATTCCCAATCTCTTGGTAGTCGGCATTCCCGAGGCGATTAAAAAGTCAAAAGCAAAAAAAATCTACATCGCGAACCTCATGACGAAGTTTGGTGAGACGCAGAACTTCAAAGCGGAAGATTTTTTCCATGCGATTGAGGAATATATGTCTATTGATGCCGCAATTTTTAATACGCGAAAACCAAGCGTTGCAATGCTCAAAAAATATACTGCGGAAAAAGCAAAGTTCGTCGAGCCACCTTTGAAAAAAGATTCGCGATTCATCCTCGCCGATGTACTTGCCGATGGAGATTTTATCCGCCATGACTCCGGAGAGAAGCTCGCGCGTGTTATACTTTCTCTATGGAAGAAATAGTGGAAATTCCAAAAGAAGCAAAATTAGTGTTCAAAGGCATACTCTTTGATGTCTATCAGTGGCAGCAGAAGGTTTTCAATGGCGGCTATCAGACATACGAGCGGCTCAAGCGCAAGAACAGCGTCAATGTGTTTTGTATTACCGAGGACAAGAAGATTATTTTGCTTGACGAGGAACAGCCGGGCCGGCCACCGTTCCGTACAGTGCCTGGGGGACAAATTGAAGGCGGGGAAGATTCTGATGTATCCGCGCGGCGAGAAGTCTTGGAAGAAACAGGATATGAAGTCGGCGATCTTGAGCTGTGGCAGGCGGTCTATCCCTACGGAAACAAGATAGCATGGACCGTGTATAGCTACATTGCCCGGGGGTGCAAAAAAATACAAGAACAACACTTGGACGGCGGGGAGCGCATCTCAATTCGATTGGTGACGTTCGAGGAATTTATTGATATTGCCCTCGATGTGGATCAATTTCAAAATATGGAAATCTCTATGAAAATCATGCAGGCCCTCCGAGATCCGGAGGAGATGGAGCGGCTCAAGAAATTTTTGTTCGGCTAGCAGATGGTTAAGAAAATAATTCTTGCGGGGGTTGGGGCCGGTATTGTCATCGGGGCATCGTATGCCGGTTTTTTTGTTTTGAAGAGGTCTCAACCGGCAACGCCGATTGTGATTCAAGGATGCAGTGCGCAGTGTGCGACGATTTCGAGCATGGTTGTACCGCATCATGATCTGGTCAAAGCGCAAAGAAGAGAGCTATTTACTCATATTGGCAAGATGATCGGGGAGCCGAAGACGGTTATTTTGATTTCCCCGAATCACTATGGAGCCGGCAAGGCGACAGTCCAAACGACAAATCAGACATGGCAGATAGATGAAGGGACGATTGAACCGGATATCTCGGTACTATCATCGATCATTGATCATGGCGCATCTATGGAGCCGGCAAGCTTTATCAATGAGCATGGGATTTATCTGATACTTAATGATATCAAGCGAACATTTCCGAATGCACGCATTGTGCCGATTATTTTCAAGATTGATACGCCAAGCACCAACGTGCAAAAACTCCACGATGCGTTGAAAAAATCATGCGACCAATGCCTTGTGGTTGCTTCGGTGGATTTCTCGCACTACCAACCCGCCGTGCTGGCCAACGAGCATGATCAGCTCTCGATCCGCGCGCTGAAGAATCTTGACGAAGATGCGATTCGCGAAAAAGCGGAAGTAGATTCTCCTCCATCGTTGCAATTTCTCATTGCATGGGCAAGGAGCCACAACACCGAGCGCTTCGAGCTTGCCAATCACACCAATAGCGGTGAGCTTCTTAGCAACCCCGATATCGAGACAACGACGCATCTATTCGGATATTATACTGAAGGCGAACGGATAGCGCCTGAACGCAGGGTGAGTTTTTTCATCGGTGGCGATATGATGTTTGCTCGAGGTATTCATGCGACATTTGAGAAAGATCTCAAAGAAAGCGTGGCGCATCTGGGAGATCGGTTATTCTGGGGAACCGATGTAGCGCTCAGTAATCTTGAGGGTGCTATCAGTAGTACACGGGTCAAGCCTGATCCGGGGCCGACATTCAAATTTGTTTTTCCACCTGAGACAGTCAGCGTACTCAAATATATGCATATCAATGCCGTATCACTTGCCAATAACCACAGTATAAACGCGGGTTCGGGTGGGGAAGAGGTCACGCGTCAATTGCTTTCAAAACAAAACATCCAAGCTATCGGTGGATGGTCAGGCGTGGATACAGTTCGGACTGCGACATTCTCGGGACAAGGGTTGAAGCTGACGATCATTGGTGTCCACATGCTTCTGGACATACCCGATATCAAAGATCAAATCTCAAAAATAAAAAGTGATCCTGATCAACGGGTCATCATCTTTCCTCATTGGGGGGTCGAGTATGAACCAAGGCATAGTGCCCAACAGGAGCGTCTTGCACGCGCGTGGATTGATGCCGGTGCGGATATGGTCATCGGTTCGCATCCGCATGTGATTCAGGATGCTGAAATCTATCGTGGCAAGCCGATTATCTACTCGCTTGGCAATCTACTCTTCGATCAAGACTGGTCCGTCCCGACACAGCAGGGGATGCTGATCGGTGGTGCGTTCACCGACAAAGGTGTCGAGCTCTTCGGTTTACCCGTTGTATCCAAAAACCATCAACCCGAGCTTGCGCGCGGTGCACTCAAGCAAAATCTTCTGCAAAAGCTCTGGTCATCAATAACCCCGAGTGATATAATCAAGATACTGAATTAATATTTCATCCATGGATCAACCAGTACAAACACCGGTACCCTTCGTTCCAAAGAAATTTCCTGCAGCGTCGGTGGTTATCGTTGCCGTTGCGTTGGTACTTTTTGCCGCGGCATGGGTGTGGATCGGAGGCATGTCGTATAGACCTGATACAGTGGATCTCTATCCAGCAGAGACAGTAGAGGGAACGCCGATTGATTCGGTTCAACCATATGTATCTGAAACACTGCTTCCACCGCCCGATATTATTGATGGCGTGAACTGGCTTGGCACTCCCAATCCTATCAAGCAGAATCTGCATCTTTTCGCCAAGGGGTCCGATGAATATTCGAAGGATTCATATTACCTCCTCGGTGCCATCAATGGCGACCAACTTATTATCTCCGCCAACTGGGACTGCAATATCGGTGGGTGTTATGTCTATTTCTTCCGCCACCATGGCGACAAGTACTACTATCTCGAACAGGATTCGGGCCTGACGTATCGACAAATTTTGAACAACGATGGCGGAAACGGTGTTCTGCTGGCCGATTCGGTTTTGGTGGATTCCAAGAGTAGTTATATCGGATTGCGATCTCCGCAGACTTTTACATATCAGGGACTTTCTTTTTCCGGAGGATATAGTGGCCAGCAATCAGTTCAGATTCCGTATGTCAGCCCCACTTCTCAAATGCGCAAGCTTGGGGCTACGGCGGATGGAGAATTTTTTGCCATCGAATTTCCCGATATCGGACACAATATCGTAAGTCCTCTTATTTTCAGCCGATTTACTTTAAAACTCCCTAGTGGATTATATGTGGAATACGTGCCGAAGTATTCAATGTTCCGCGATGACAATACGTTAAAAGCGACTTTCGACGATGGACAGCGTATTACTGATCCATATCAAAACGCAATTCGCCGAGGGTGCGGAGGGAACGGGGATGCTACCATTCCAGCTCCCGCTTCCGAAAGAATCAAGCGCACGGCGACGACTGTTGCGGGCGAACCACTGTATGAATTTGTGGATTACAATGACCCGGTTTTGAAAGTGTATTATTCGAATATGACTGATAGCGATGAGGATGGCGTTCCAGAATATTACAATAATGTACCGGGCGGTGGGGGTGTACTCACTCCGATCACACTCACGCAATTTGCCACCAAGCACGCGGTGTTACTCTATAACGATCCACTTGGACGATGGGTGGTATTCAATCGTTCTCAATTTGGTCCGCAAGCAGAATGCGGGAAGCCGGTTATATATCTATATCCAACCAAGACGACGGATGTTTCGGTGCGGGTGGGAGCGAAGATAAGAATTTCAGAACCGGAATACGGGAACGGCTGGACTGTGCGTGCACAATCCGATGGGACGCTTACGACTGCCGATGGCACGACATACCCCTCATTATATTGGGAAGGTCTTGGCAACGGTGCATATCCGGAGATCACGCAGGGGTTTGTCGTGAAGCAAGCTGATCTTGAGTCAACACTTCGCTTGCATCTTGCACAACTAGGGCTCAATGCTCGCGAAGCCCAGGACTTCCTTGATTTCTGGCTTGCCAAGATGCCGACCATGCCGTATGTGCGGCTGACGTGGTTTGGGACTCGACAGATGGATCAGCTCGCACCGCTTGCGATTACTCCCAAGCCCGACAGCGTCATTCGCATCTTCTTGGATTTCGAAGGTCTCAATCAGTCGATCTCGATCGCACCGCAGCATCTCTCCGCGATTCCCCGCAACGGCTTTACTGTAGTCGAGTGGGGCGGACTATTGCGGAAGTAGGGAATATGTCGTATAATTGAATACTTTTGTAAAAGAGCGGCGTGCCGCTAGGGCATGGCGTTCTTTTTTATGAAATAACATGGAGATTCGAAACATAGCTATTATCGCGCACGTCGACCATGGGAAAACGACCCTGACCGATGCGCTTCTCAAGCAAACCGGCATGGTGGCCGCGGATTTTAGCATGGACGTGAATGCGCTTGAGCAGGAGCGGGGGATCACAATCTATTCCAAGAACGCCTCAATTTATTACAAGGACACCAAGATCAATATCGTCGATACGCCGGGGCATGCGGACTTTGGTTCAGAGGTGGAGCGGGTACTGCGCTCAATCGATGCAGTCTTGCTCATCGTGGACGCGCAGGAAGGCCCGATGCCGCAAACGCGATTTGTGCTCAAGAAATCTCTTGAACTTGGATTGATACCCATCTTGGTTATTAATAAGATCGACAAGCCAGCGGCGGATGCGCATCGGACGCATGATCAAGTGCTTGAGCTTTTTATGGAACTGGGGGCCAACGATGAACAGCTTGATTTCAAGACGATCTATGCGATTGGCCGGGACCGCGTTGCAATGAAGAAGCTCGATGATCCGCGCACGGATCTCACGCCGTTGCTCGACCTCATTTTAGAGGAAGTGCCGGTTGCATCGGGAAAGGAATCCGAGCCGCTTTTGCTCCAGCCGTTCAATCTTGGCTATGACAACTTCCTTGGGCGTATGGGTATTGCGCGTATTTATTCGGGCAAGATCTCGCAGGCGCAGACTGTTGTTATTAAGAAAGCCGATGGTACTTCACGCACCGGCAAGATTACCAAATTATTTTCATTCAAGGGATTCGAGCGTCAAGACGTCCAAGAGGCAACCGCGGGAGATATTGTTATGATTGCTGGCATTCCTGATTTGTATATTGGAGAAACGGTCTGCGAATCTGCAGATCAGACGGCGTTGCCGGCGATTCAAGTCGATGAACCGACGATTTCGCTTTTTTTCATGGTCAACGATTCGCCGCTTGCCGGCCAGGACGGCAAATTTGTCACTAATCGCCAAATCCGCGAACGTCTTGAGAAAGAGCTCGAGGTCAACGTGGGACTCAAGATAGATTTTACATCGAACGAATATTACACGGTCTATGGCCGTGGAGAACTCCACATCGCAATTCTTTTGGAAAACATGCGTCGTGAGGGATTTGAGGTGCAGGTGTCGCAACCGCACGTCATCATCAAGGAAGAGAATAGTGTTAAGCTCGAGCCGTTCGAGGAATCGGTCATTGATGTACCGCAAGAATTGTCCGGAACAATTATTGAGACGCTGGGCAAGCGGAAGGGTATTATGAAAGACCTTCGGCCCGAGCAGGGGAATCGCGTGCGCCTCATCTTTGAAGTTCCGACGCGAGGCATACTCGGTTACCGCAATCAATTCCTTATTGATACGAAGGGCGAGGGTATCTTTTCAAGCCGTGTCATTGAATTCCGCCCGCATGCCGGCGATATTGAAAGACGATCAGTGGGTTCGATGATCTCGATGGAATCGGGGAAGACCTCGGCGTTTTCGCTCGATAATCTTCAAACCCGCGGTGCGCTCTATGTCGGTCCCAATGTTGCGGTCTATGCCGGTATGGTTATCGGCAATACCTCCAAGGGCATCGACATGTCTGTTAATCCGATCAAGGGCAAACAACTCACGAACTTCCGCTCCGCTGGAAACGACGACAATATCTATCTCGCGCCCCCGCTTGAGGTAACGCTCGAGCGCGGTCTCGAAATCATGGCTGAAGACGAATATCTCGAGGTCACACCCAAGAACATTCGCCTCCGCAAGAAGTTTCTCACCGAAAACGATCGCGTGAAGGCCGCGCGAAGCTGATTGACGCGCACGTTCTTTACTGTTAAAAATTAACTATCAAGCGGCATTCGTGCCGGGAGGGGAACATGGCTTGCGACGCTCTCATCGTTTGCAGAGTCTGCTCTTCCATGGTTCCGTTGGATAACGACGACTTGATCGAAGTGCTCCACTACAACGGCAGGGGCAAGTTTTTTGTGGCTTGTCCGAAGTGCAGCTACGAAGAGGCACTGAGACCGGAAGCACTGGATGAGTTTCTTCGCGAAGCTCGTCCGAGGGGTAGAGCATGAGACACCGTTCCATCCAAGGGGCGTCGGCTTAGACATCAGTCAAGCCACGCCCCGGGAGTAATGTAGCATAAAAATTTCTCGAGGCCCGTCGCGGATCATTGCGACGGGCCTCGTTGCGTAAAAGAACTGGTGTTAGGTATCTCCTTCAGAGCTGGTTTCCAAGATGAGACTGAGACCCTGTGCGATAAGTCTAAGGCCCCTCCGGATGTTTCTCAGATCGCGCACCTCGGTCTCAAGCGCGAGCACTCTCCGCTCGAGCTCGCTGGTGGACGCTGGTGGAAGTTGCCGATCACTGGTTGCAGCGACTTCTTCGACGGAGGCTGGCCCCGTTTCGCCGTCTTGGCGCTGCGGAAGAATCCTCGGTTCTCCGGCGGGCCAGTACGTTCTGCCTTCAGGATCGCCCTTCTTTCCCTCGTACTCGAGGATTCCGTCTTTGACCGCGAGGGCAAGCAAAACGACCCCAATACCCCTGTCTGTCGGTTGTCCTTTTGCTTTGACCGCTTTTCCGGAGAACTCGAAGAGCTGTCGTACAAGCTGGCAGGCGCGCCCGGCCACAACGGGTGCAGGATTCTGCCTGCGCTCATTCTTCAGACCTGCGAGCAAGAGATCCTGGCAGGCCTTTGATGTTCTCAGGAGCGAGAGGCCGCAGATCCGCTTGCGTCCGGTGGGCAGCGGTGGTGGCATGGTGTCTTTCTCTCCCTGGCCAGCGGCCGGCTCTGGCGGCTTATCCAGCGATCCGGCTGCGCCAGTTGCCTGGCGACGCAGGCGTTCCGCTTCTCCCCGCTCACGCGCTTTGCGGTCAGCTTCCTCGAGATCTGCGTCTTGCTGACGTCTTTCGCGTAGGAGCTTTCCTTTGCGAGTGAGTTCCCGGGCCAAATCTTCCTTGGCGGCGCCCTTGTTTGCGATGGCTGGCGGCACGCGCAGGAGACAACGGACGAATTGGTCAGTTCCCAATTTAAGGGTTATGCGTAGCGAGTCTTTGGCCGCCGTGACTTCCAGAATTCCTTCTGCGCCGGGCCGGAACCGCACCGGTATCGTGGGTAGTCTCTCTACGTTGTGGATTCTCCAAGTGTAACTGTCTCGGAAGGACCGAGCGCCTGCGCATTCGCCAAGAGCCTCTCTGATGTACTCGACGTCTTTCTTGGTGAGGTCGGTTCCCGAGCTGTTGATCTCATGCTGTGGTTTATCGGCCATTGTGGCTACCTCGTTGAGTGGGTGGATTGGAAATGTACTGCGAAATCCATAACTTCTTATACAGATAATTTCATGGTCGGTCAATCATTGCTTGATTGACATTTTTGTCTATGGTCGGTATGTTTTTGGCAGGGCAACTGCCCAAGGAATTCAAGTCCATTCCCAATTCAAGAAAGAGGGTGAATCGTGGCAGTATCAACTGCTCTCCAGGATCGACTCGAAAAGAAATTCCGGATCATGAACGTGAGTGACATTCAAGTCGCTCCGCAAGTCAGGAAGGATTTCGATCAGGAAGAACTCGATAAGCTTGCGGCATCGATCAGCGCCGTGGGCATGCTCGAGCAGCCGATCGTTTCCTTCGATCCGCAGGGGCGTTGCTGGCTTCGTGCGGGTGAGCGACGTCTACGGGCCGCGAAACAGCTCCGCATGCAAACGATCGCTGTTAGCGTCGTCGATTTCGACGCAAACGCGCGCGTCATCCAGCTGGCGGAGAATGCTGTTCGCGTCGGGCTCAATCCTATCGAGGAAGCTCAAGCGATCGCCGAGCTGGTTCAAGAGGGACTCACCCATGAGAAGATCTCCAAGGCGGTTGGTATGTCCACCGGGACTATCCAGGCGCGCCTCGATCTTCTCAAGCTTCCATCGCCGGTTCAGGAGTTCGTGCGAACCCGTGCCATCGGCGTAGGCGATGCGTTGAAGCTTCTCGAGATGCCCGGAACCGAGGCCGACGTCATCGAAGCGGCGCAGAAGCTTGCAGCCGGCGAGAGGCTGTCGGTTCTGTCGACCATTCCCACGGGCGCGGACGATCGCAGGCATCGTGCGAATATCGAGAAGAAGCTGCCCAAGGACCCGAAGCAGCTCTTCGATGTGATCCTGAAAAAGATTTCCCCACTGACCTCATTCGTACTGGCGATAGTGAAATTCCTCGAACTCGATTTGCCGATGCGGCAGCAACTCATCAAGGCCGTTCCCGTTCCCATGATGAGAATTCTACACGGCCATCTGGTCACGCTACGTTCTGCAGTCAAGGCTCTTCTGAGGGAGATCGAGGAAATGAGGCCGGAGCTTCGCACTCTCACACCGGTGGCAAAGCCGACGGGAACGGCAAGCGCCGGGCTTGATCGAGGCGATTTCATCAATCCTATGGAGGTTTTTCACCCAAGGGGAAAGCAAGGGTCGCCTCACCCCGACGAAACCCTACGCATTCTGAAGCAGGTCTTCAGGGTTACGGACGGCAAGTGTACGATCGTGCTCTCAAAGACGACGCTTGCCAGTCGCCTCGGTGGTACGCCCGAGGCCGTGGGTCAGAGCGTCCTTGCAGCACTGCGTGTGATGCAGGATCTCTGGGACAAGCGAATCCCGTTCGCAAAAGATGCCGGGCGCCGAGGTCGCCAGGCGGTGGCGGAAAAGCTGTGTCAGATCGGACACGATCTCGGCACCAGGGAATTCCAGGACGTCATGGCATACATGAATAGGCACGCGCGGAGCGGCTGAGAGAGGAGACAAGCCGCAGTAAATCCGTTCAACCAATCGTTCCATTCCGTTTGTACCGCAAGGAGGTGATCGGCGCGGACAGGCGGCGGGCGCTGCATCACACTGCGGCGCTCTTCTGTTTTTGGCGCTTGATTTGTGGGCAAGTGTTTGCTACAATGGCCCCAGCAAAGTGAGTCTCTGATCATCGCTCTTGGATTATGAAGGGAAGTTGTTTGGCGGTAACGCGCGTTATAAACAAACAATTGCTCTTCAGACCGAAGAGAGGGTGATGTGACGAGGCTCTCCAAGGATGCCTGAAATATCCATCAAGGCCGAACAATTGTTTGAGCTCTGGCATATATCGATCACTAACTCGATGTTGCTTTCGTTGGTTACGCTGGTGCTGTTGGTCGCGTTTGCGTTCTATATGAAGAAACATATGTCCGCAGTACCCGGCAAATTGCAGAGCGTTTTTGAGCTTTTGCGGGAGCAAATTTTAGAGTTTATGGAAAGCGTGCTTGGGAATCGCCATGCGGCGGAAAAATATTTTCCGTTGATTGCGACGGCATTCCTCTTTATCCTCATTTCCAACTGGCTGGGGCTTTTGCCGATTGTCGGTCCGATCGGCTTGCGCCACGTTACGGAAGAGGGAAGCGGCCTCATTCCATTGTTCCGTGCGCCGGCGGCTGATTTGAACTTCACCCTCGCGCTCGCACTCATCTCCGTATTCAGCATTAATCTTATTTCAGTCCTTGCGATAGGAATAAAGAAATACATCGGCCGATTCATCCAGCCGCGCAGTCCAATCATGACGGGGGTGGGCATCATTGAAATTTTCTCGGAATTTGTTAGAATCATTTCGTTCTCATTTCGCTTGTTTGGTAATGTCTTTGCAGGAGAGGTGATCCTGATTGTTATGGCTTTTCTTGCCCCGCTTATTCTTCCGCTTCCTTTTTTGTTTCTCGAGATTTTCGTAGGATTCATTCAGGCGTTTATTTTTTCCATGCTCACCCTTGTGTTTATATCCATGGGAGTGAGCGAGACGAGCCACTAATATAACGCGTAACGTATAACGTGTAACGCCGGAATATTCCTGCGTTGCGCGATTCGCGCTACACGCTACACGAAAGTATGGAGCCAGAAGTAATGAAGCTGTTAGCCATTGCCATCATCATGGGCGTTGGCACTATCGCGCCCGCGATTGCAATCGCGATGATCGGTTCCAAGAGCGCCGAAGCTATCGGTCGCAATCCGGAAGCGGCGCCGAAAGTCCAGACTGCGATGATTCTCGCGCTTGCGTTTGCGGAAGTTATCGCCATTCTGTGTTTGCTTACCTCGCTGATTCTAAAGTTCATTGAGTAAGAGTAGTCGCGAAATTCATGTCTGAACTCCTCAACGCATTTGGCATCAATCTTAAGGCGATCATTTTTCAAAGTATCAACTTTGCGATCGTTTTGATTGTTCTCGCCCGTTTTGTCTATCGGCCATTGATGCGTCTCGTTGAGGAACGGCGCAAGAAGATTGAGCTTGGCATTAAAGGCGGAGAAGAAGCCGCCAAGCTGATTGCCGAAGCGGATACGATCAAAGGCGAAAAGATCCGCGAAGGAGAGACCGAGGCCGTCGCGATCATAACCCGCGGAGAGGCGCAGGGAACCAAGCGTTCACAGGAGATTGTTTCCGGTGCCGAGAAAAAGGCGGAATATATCATAGAGGAGGCGCTTGCCACGTCAGCTAAGCGGAAACAAGAAGAGATGCAAAATGTCGCGCTCGAGGCGCAGGCGATGGTCAAGGCCGCACTTATCAAGACCGTTGAGTTGAGTCCCGAGCAGGTGGACGACAAGCTGATCCATAAGGCGCTTGAAGTCATGAAGCATGGAGCATGAAATATAGAGCATGTAACATGAAGCATGGAACAAGATCATGAAATATTCTCCACATCTCTACGCGAGAGCCTTGCACGAAGTTATCAAAGAGACTCCCAAGTCCCACCATGAGACCGTCGTCAAGAGTTTTTGCGAGATGGTTGCAAAGAATGGCGATATTGGAAGAGCGCAGAAAATAATTGATGCAATCCAAGAGCAGGAAGTGCACGAGAAGGGCGGCCAAGTCGTGAACGTGGAGTTTGCCCGAGAAATGCCTGAAGCAGTCATCAAGAAACTTGAGAAGAAATTCACCGAGCACGATCTTGTCAGCGTCCGCATTACGCCATCACTTGTAGCAGGAGTACGCATCACCGTAGATGGAGAGAAAGAATTGGACGGATCGCTGCAAAGGAAGCTAAACAGACTATTCCATAAATAACTAATTTCTAATTCCTAATTTCTAAACAAATCCCAAACCCCAATGATTCAATTCTTTGAACATTCAGGCATTAGATCATTCATTAGAAATTAGTAATTAGATATTAGAAATTTTTACAGCCATGCCCTACGAAATAATAGAAAAATTAAAGAAACAGATTGCAGACTTCAAGGATGAGGCCGGTTTTGAAGATATCGGCACGGTCACCGAAACCGGTGATGGTATCGTCAAAATTGCGGGTCTCCGCAAGTGCTTAAGCCAGGAGTTACTTACCATTGAAAGCGAGAAGGGCGAGATCGCCGCTCTGGCGTTCAACCTAGAAGAGGGCTTCATCGGTGCCGTCGTGCTCGGTGATGCGCTCGCCGTTCGCGTCGGGCATCGCGTACGTCAGACAGGCAAGATTATCTCCATTCCCATGGGCAATGAAATGATCGGTCGCGTCGTGGATCCACTGGGACGCCCGGTAGATGGCAAGGGAGTTGTATACAAAGACGCAGGCAAAGCGAAGGATTACCCTCTCGAGCGCAAGGCTCCCGACGTACTTGCCCGCGAATCAGTCAACGTGCCTTTGCATACCGGCATCAAAGCGATTGACGCCATGGTGCCAATCGGCCGCGGCCAGCGCGAGCTCATCATCGGTGATCGTGCGACGGGCAAGACTTCCGTGGCGCTTGATACAATCTTGAACCAGCAGAATGACCCGAGCCGCCCACCGGTTATTTGTATTTACGTCGCTATCGGCCAGAAAAATTCCAAGATTGCTCAGTTCGTCAAAGTTCTCGAAGAAACCGGTGCGATCAAGTACACGATTGTCGTGGCCGCTCCCGCATCCATTCCCGCGCCGCTCCAGTATCTCGCGCCTTATGCAGGTGCCGCGATCGGGGAGTACTTCATGGATCAAGGCAAGGACGCGCTGGTTATTTATGATGACTTGACCAAGCATGCCGATGCTTATCGGCAGCTCTCGCTTCTCTTGCGCCGTCCGCCGGGCCGTGAAGCGTTCCCGGGAGATGTTTTCTATTTACACTCACGTCTTCTAGAGCGCGCCGCAAAGATGAGCAAAGAAAAAGGCGGTGGTAGCTTGACTGCACTCCCGATTGTTGAAACCCAACTCGGCGACATATCCGGATACATTCCGACCAACGTTATTTCTATCACCGATGGGCAGATCTTCTTGGAATCAACACTTTTCAACCAAGGCCAGCGCCCGGCTATCAACGTCGGTCTTTCCGTATCCCGCGTCGGCTCCGCCGCCCAGACCAAGGCCATGAAAAAGATCGCCGGTCCGCTTCGTCTCGAGCTCGCGCAGTTCCGCGAACTCCAAGCGTTCGTCCAGTTTGCGTCCGACCTCGACGAAGGCACCAAGAAAAAGATCCAGCGCGGCGAGCTCCTCACTGAAGTCCTCAAGCAAGCCGACCGCAATCCATTGCCGTTTGAACGCGAGGTACTCGTGCTCTATGCCGCCATTCGTGGCTACATCGACACGTTGCCCGTCAATCGTGTAGGCGCGTTTCAAGTAGAGTTCCTCGACTTTATTGAGAAACTCCACCAAGATGACGTCCTGAAACCCCTCCAAGAAAAAGGCGAACTCACCGACACTGTCGACACTGCCCTCAAGACTGCATTGCAAGAATTCTTGAAAGGGTTTAAATAGTCTATGACCCAGGAACCTAAACCACACTACTTTCACGAACGTCCGATATCCGAAAGAATTGCTTTGAGTTTTGATGTTTTGGGTAAGCAGCTTTTTAGTGGTGTACTACTTGCGAATCTTGGAATCGCTGATCGAGTTAAGCATAAAGAATGGGACACAATAAAACCAAAAAGATACGAGGAATATGCTAGAGAACAATGGCCAGAAAAAGCAGACGAGATAATGCGAAGGAGTGATATCTCGTGTGTTAAGGAGCATGATCAAATTGTCACAGCATTAGAGCAATGTATCCAAGATATTCATGGAGCACAAGATAGTGATGCAAAGGGGGAAAGAGTATTAAAGCTGCAGGAACTTAGCCATAGTTTAGAGGAACTTTTTAGTAAAACAAAGCCCTAATTTATGACCTCTAAACCCCTCAAAATCGCTGAAATCATCTTGCTCATCGTTGTGGTGGGGGTTGGTGCGTGGTTTTTGATGAGAAAGCCGGGCCAGGTCGCGCAAAACCCAACTCAGCATGTCGGGCCATGGCCTTCTCATTGCACGTACAATGCAAATTATTATTATGATGAAGATGGAATAGTGCTGATCGAGCGCAAATATGTATTAATGTACACTTCCCAAGAGGGAACAGATTCAAAAGAATATCCATCCTCGTATGTTAGTGATGGGAATAAAGTTTTTTGGGTTGGCCATGATTTAACTCCTGAATGTATGCCCCTTGGAGGAGCTAATCCCGCAAAAGTAATTGCATTGAGTTGGGATTGGGCTAAGGATGACAACCATGTCTATTTTCACGGGAGGCTTGTTGCTGACGCGGACGCGGCGACATTCCAGTTGCTCGGAGATGCATTTGCAAAAGATACTCGCCATCTCTATGACGAGAATATGGGAATTACAGCAGAGCAACCAGGAGTTGTGGTTACCGATGTTCATTTAGCGACGCTCCAACAAATCAAAAATACGGAGCTTGGCAATCCGCTCTATCTTTATTTTAAAGATAACCGACGAGTATATCTTGTCGGCGAACTTGGCTTTAAGGTCATTCCATCGGCAGACTCTGCAAGTTTTAAGGTGTTGAATATCTGTGGTTCGAGTGAAGCACAAAAGAGATATTTCGCAAAAGATAAAAATACAGTTTGGTGCGGGGAAAAGCTCATCGGTGCCGATCCGGTAACCTTTACCTATATTGGGGAATATGATGAATGTGGGGGAGGGCCTCCGTGCAGTTCTGGAATTGCTATAGATAAGACTTGCATTTATCGTGGCAGCGAAAAGGTAAAGAAGTCTGATGGGACTTGTTATGATCCCTCGACATGCTCGGCCTCAAATCTTGAGACCTCATGTCATTTACAATAATGAATCCCAAACTCAAAATCTTTGAAATCATCCTTCTCATCGCCGTTCTCATCGGCGGGGGATGGTGGTTGGCTAGGATAACCCTCATAGGTAACCCTTGTAATGTTAACGACCCAGAGGATCTAATTTTGGTTATGCGGAATCAATTTCGTAGATACGAGTATATTGATGTCATTGTAGGTCTGAAAGGCGGAGGGAATCATGCAGAAGCTGAAAGGATTGAAGATCAAGCACTGGCGATTTTTGAGAAAGACGAATTTAAATTTAGAGGTAAGGGCTCATCTATTAATCCCTGGATAAGTGGTCATATCAGTAAATCAGGGTTTGAGAAAATATTCCAATTTGAAGAATTCAAAGATATTGGACCCAATTGTTCAGGACAAGCTATTTAATCCATGGAATCCCCGCAGCATATAAAATCCAGGCTCAAGTCAGTCAAGAACATCGGCCAGATTACCAAGGCGATGGAGGTGGTTTCGGCTACGAAGATGCGGAGAGCGCAAGAAGTAGCGTTGGCTTCGCGTGCGTACGCCTATCGAGCTTTAGAGTTGTTGGAGACGCTCGCCAAAATCAAAGATCAAATCTCAAAAATTAAAATTGAGATTCCGTTGGCAGAGAAGAGAGAGATTAAAAAAACTCTTCTTGTCGTAGTAACGTCAGACAAGGGACTTGCGGGGGCTTTTAATACGCAGGTATTCAGACAAGTTGAGCAGTTTTTGGCTCAGGAAGGTGGCGCTTCGGAAATACACGTCGTTCCGGTGGGGAAACGTGCCGTCTCGTACTTCACACGGCGCAATGCGATGATTGTCGAGAGTTTCACAGGTTTTGGCGACTACGCGATGCCCGAGGAGATCGAGCCGTTGGGGAACTTGCTGGTCCAAGGATTTCTCGAGGGCAATTGGGATCGTGTGGTGACTATTTCCACGCATTTCCGCTCGACGCTCAAGCAGACTCCGCTTGCTCGGCAAGTATTGCCGATAGAAGTGGAGAAGATAGCCGAGACAGTGGCGGAGATTATTCCCGAGCACGGTAGATTTTCTGAGTTGAGATCTGACGCTACACGCTACACGCTACACGGCAGCGAATACATCCTCGAACCAAGTCCCGAAGAGACGCTCAACCAGCTCGTACCGCATCTTGTCACGATGCAGCTCTATCATGTAGTATTAGAGGCCAACGCATCGGAGCATTCGGCGCGCATGGTGGCCATGAAGACGGCGTCGGACAATGCGAGCGATTTGGCGGACGGCCTGACGCTGGAATTCAACAAAGCCCGCCAAGCTGGGATTACCAAGGAAATTATAGAAATAACAAGCACGATGAACGCATTGACATAATAATCAAGTCTATATGCATACTAAAATAATAAAATATCTGTCCATTGTCGTTATCGGGCTCGTGGCAGTCTTTGCTATTCGGTACTTTATATTCAATCCAAAGACTGGGGACGTTACGCTAACCCCGAGCAGTGTTGCGGTTACAGAAAAAAAATGCGATACGATCGTAACTATCGCTGAACTCAATACTATTTTTGGGTTTACCAATCCTGTCCAAAACTATGACAAAGCCCCATGTGCATGGTTTACGCGCCATTTTGAAAATTCGGTCATCAAGGATAATAACAATATATTATCTCTTGAAATGATCGTTCAAAAACAGGCAGACAGCAAGGTTAAAGAAAACTCAATCCTAGAGTCTTCTACGAAGGCGGTTATCGGTGTCGCCCATGCTTATCTACGGGAACAGTATGCCACTGGGGTGCCTGGTTCAGCATATGTTTTGATAATGTTTCGGGGTGATTATGTATACACATTTACGACGGCCATCGCAGAGGGCGAACAAGGTTCTTCGTATAGTGGTGGGTATGGTACAACTTATGCGACGAAGCTTACCCCCGAGCTTACGATGCTAGCCAAACTTATTGATA
>Ga0209541_10004641_pt1 | contig 24299 bp, 23 predicted proteins | sample RifCSPlowO2_01_FD_184027 | JGI IMG/M metagenome (GOLD analysis project Ga0209541, IMG submission 184027) | Groundwater microbial communities from Rifle, Colorado - Rifle CSP2_plank lowO2_0.1 (SPAdes) (version 2) | ecosystem: Environmental > Aquatic > Deep subsurface > Groundwater | place... | reverse complement strand
TATATCTCTGCTCAAATTTTTTATAAGTGAAATCGCCGTCCTCTGTTGAGGGAATTTCTCTCAACAAATAATATCTGACGGCGTCTGCGCCATATTTTTCTACAAGTTCGAACGGGCTAATAACATTTCCCGTTGACTTTGACATCTTTTGACCGCCAGAAGTTATAAACCCATGAATAAAAATCTGTTTTGAGTTTGGCAAGCCCGCAGATAACAACATCGCCTGCCATATAGATGACTGCTGGCGAAGATTATCCTTTCCTGCCACCTGAAGCCCTGGCCAAAAATCTTTAAACTTTTTATAATTTTCAGGCCACCCTAAAGCAGAAATATAATTTACAAGCGCATCAAACCAAACATACATAACATGTTTATCGTCATCTGGCACCGGCGCCCCCCACGGCATTTTTTCCTTTAACCTTGATGTGCTAAAATCTTCAAGCCCCCGTTTTGTAAATTCTTTTATCTCGTTATACCTTGATTCTGGAACAACAAAATTTTTGTTTTTTTTATAAAAGGCCGACAACTTTTTCTGGTATTTTGAATATCTAAAAAAATAATTTTCTTCGTCAATAATTTCTAATTCCCTGTTTGGATGCAAAGCGCATTTTCCATTAACTAACTCTGACTCTGTTTTTTCCAATTCACAGCCAACGCAATATTTTATTTTGTAAATTTTTTTGTAAATATCTCCGTTTTTATAACATTTTTTCCAAAAATCTTGCGCCGCTTTTATATGATGCTTGTCTGTAGTTCTTACAAAATTGTCATAACTTAAATTTAAGGCTCCTTTTAGTTTTTTGTTTTTTTCTGCATAAATATCGCAGTATTTCTGGATATCAATTTCTTCTTTTTGCGCTCCTTGAAAAATTTTAAGCCCGTGCTCGTCAGTTCCTGTATTAAAAAAAACTTCATATCCTAAATTGCGGTAAAAACGAGCCACGACATCTGCCTGTATAATTTCTAGCGCAAAACCGATATGCGGGTCAGCATTAACATAAGGCAGGGTTGTGGTTATATAAAATTTTTTACTTTTTGTGAGCATAGTGTAGTATTATATAATACTAACAAATTTTGTCCTAAAATCAATGATTTTACTCGTGCATATGCTATTTGGCGCGGCTGTTTCTTCATATATAAAAAACCCGTTTTTAGCGGTTATTTTGGCTTTTTTCAGTCATTATGTTTTGGATTTGATACCACATATAGAATATAATATAGAAAATATCAAAAAGGCGCAATGGGATAAATCTCTGCTGGATATTTTAAAAGTAGCCTCTGATTTTTTAATAGGCGTTCTGTTTATTTTTTTATTTTTAGGCTGGCAACTTATAATTTTTATCGTTGTTTTTTTTGCTATACTGCCTGACGGTTTGACTGTTCTGAGCTATTTTTTTCAAAACAAATTTTTGGAACTGCACAAAAAATTTCACCAGAAAAAAATACATTTTTTAAGAGACAACCCTTCGGCATCCTTCGGCACGGCTCAGGACAAGGACTCAGGGCAAATAAAAATCTCCAATTTCTGGAGAATTACAAATCAAGTTTTAATTATTATTATTTCTATTTTTTTGTTAAAAATTTAATCATACTGTTCTCTGCCCTCTCGCCTCTTTTCTAAAAACTCCTTTACAAATTCGTAAATAATTCCAAAAATAGGAACCGCAAAAATTGTCCCTAAAAAACCAAAAATTTTGGCTCCAAGAAGTAAAGACACCAACACTAAAACCGGGGGCAGGGCGATCATTTTTTTCATCAACAGCGGGGTTAAAAGTTTATTATCGACTTCCTGGACTAAAATTATTGCAATTAAAACATAGAGCATTGTTAGCCAAGATCCTGCGGAAACCGCAATAAAAACAACTAAAAGAATACTCGTTATCCATGGCCCTATATAGGGAACAAAATTTAAAATTCCGGATATTAAAGCTAAAAGAAAAGCGTATTTTACTCCAAATATATAAAAAACAATAAAGGAAGCGACGGCTACAAAAACACAAGATAAAATTCTGGCGCCAAACCAACCGGCAACTCTGCTCTGGGCGCGTTCAAAAAGAGACAAAATATTTTCTTCATATTTTTTGGGTGATATAAGAATTAAAAATTTTTCGGCGCCTTTTTCCTCTAACGAAAGGAAAAAAGAAATAGTGAGTATAAAAACCGCTGAAGAAACGCCTCCCAAAAAGGTCATCAAGGCTTTAATAACACTTTTTGAGCTTTGGACCAGGCTACCGGTAAGAATGGCTGTAATGTCATCAAAACTTTGAGACATATCAAATCCTACTTGTTTTAACGCAGGGCTTATCTGCTCAAAATAACCCGGCAGAGATTGCGAAAGCTGTTTTAACTCAAAAATAAAAATAGGGGCCGTCAGAAAAATCAAAACTCCTAAAATTCCGAAGATAGACAAGTAAACAATGAATATTGCAATAATTTTGGGGATATATATTTTTTTGAAAAAATTTATTGACGGCTCCAACAATATAGAAATAGACAAACCGAAAAAGAACCAGAGGGCGATTTCTCTTGCCAAATAAACAACATATAGAATAAAAATGGCTATAAATACTTTTATTATAGTTTCCCAAGATATGTCTAAAACTTGCCCTTTTTCCATTTTTTAGAGTTTTAATATCTGCTTTAATTTGTCTGATTCTTTTTCTTCTATTGGGCCAATGACTGCTAAATTTAATTTCTCCGGCGAAAATATATCTTTTGCTATTTTATTTATGTCGCTTACCGTGACCTTATCAATAATTTTTAACTTTTCTTCGGGAGTTAGAATATTCTGTTCCGTAACCTCTTGCATTGCAAAGAAAGATGCCTGCGCGTCCGTCGCGTCAAGTGATAAAGCCATAGTTCCCCTTAAATAGTCTTTTGCTTTTTTTAGTTCTTTGGCTGTAATTTTTTTATCTCTCAAATCTTTATATTCTGACAAAACTAATTCAACCGCTTTTTCCAAACTGTCATTTTTTATTCCAGCCTGTGTAACTAAATACCCAGTATCAGTTGTGGCGTCGACAGAGGTGTGGACATAATACGCAAGTCCGTTCCTTTCTCTCACAGAAATAAAAAGCCTTGAGCTCATATTCCCGCCTAAAATTATTGCCATTAAACCTAAAGCATATCTGCGAGAATCAAACATATTATAAGTCCTGACCCCCAAACAAAAATGCGTCTGATCCGTTTTTTTATAATGAACCAAAACTTCCGGATTTGACTGCTCTTCTTTTGTTGGAACTTTTTCCGGCAGATGGCTTGTTTTTACTTTTCCAAAATATTTATTTATTTTTCCCTGAATTTGCTTTACATTAACGTCTCCCGCAATGCAGACAACTGTGTTTTTGGTTGAATAGTGATTTTTAAAATAATCTAAAATTTTCTCCCTGTTAAAGCTCAAAATATTTTCTTTCTCGCCCACAATTCTCCAACCTGCGGGCTGGTCTTTATAGAGCAGATCCTCAAAAAGCTCCGAAACATAGGCTGTCGGCGTATCCAAATACATATTTAATTCTTCAACTATTACGCCTTTTTCCCTTTGTATTTCTTCTTCCTCAAATTTAGAATTTAAAAACATGTCAGAAATCCAATCTAGAGCAATATCTGTATTTTTTTTATCAACTTTTGCCCAGAATCCGGTAATCTCTTTTGAAGTAAACGCGTTATATTCCCCGCCGATTCGGTCTAAAGTTTCTGAAATTTTCAAAGTGTTCGGCCTCTTTTTTGTTCCTTTAAAAAACATATGCTCTAAAAAATGGGAAATTCCGCTTATGTCTTTTTTTTCGTATTTTGAACCGGTTCCGACCAATATTGAAACAGTAACGCTCTTGGTATTTTTTATTGGAATCGTAATCACCCTTAATCCGTTTTTTAGCGTAGTTTTTTTATACATAAATAAGTTTATTTAATTTTTCCGATAAATCTGAAATTTTTATTCTTTCCTGTTTCATCGTGTCGCGGTCGCGAACGGTTACTGCATTATCTTTTAAGGTATCAAAATCAATCGTCACACAAAATGGCGTTCCAATTTCATCCTGTCTGCGGTACCTTTTCCCGATATTACCATTGTCATCAAACTCACACATAAACTTAATTTTTAAGTTGTCAAAAACTTCTTTTGCTTTTTCAACAAGCTCGGGTTTGTTTTTTAGCAATGGAAAAACTGCAACTTTTATCGGAGCTAATTTTGCAGGAAATTTCATAACAATTCTTTCTTCTCCTCCGTCTAATTTTTCTTCTGTGTATGCTTCTGTCATCAATGCCAGCATAATTCTTGCAATTCCAACAGACGATTCAATAATATGGGGCATATATTTTTTTTTTGATTCAGGGTCTGAGTAAGATAAATTAACTCCGGAAAATTTTGAGTGCTGAGTCAAATCATAATCGCCTCTTGCGTGGACTCCTTCTAATTCTTTAAATCCAAACGGAAAATTATATTCAATATCATAAGCTTCTTTTGCGTAAAAAACCAAATTGTCGTGCTTTTTCCATTTTAAATTTTTTTCTTTTATGCTTAAGTATTCTGTAAAAAATTTCCATCTGTATTCTTTTAATTTCTCGTACTCCTGCATTTCTTCTTCTGGTTTCACAAAATATTGCATTTCCATCTGTTCAAACTCTCTTGTCCTAAAAATAAACTGTCTTGCTGTTATTTCGTTTCTGAAAACTTTTCCAATTTGCGCTATCCCAAATGGGATTTTTGACCTCGTCGAATCCAAAACATTTTTATAGTTTGTATAAATTCCCTGACAGGTTTCTCCTCTTAGATAGACTATTTCTTTCTGCCAATCATCGGCAAAATTTCCGAGGTTTGATTTTACCAGCAAATTAAATTTTTTAACTTCCGTAAAATTATTTTTACCGCAATCCGGACACTTTAATTTTTTTATATTTTTGGTAAAAATATCATTAATTTCTTCCTCTAACATTTTCTCATCAGCCTGAATGCCAGCTTCCTCTAATAAATGATCCACCCTGGATCTTGTGTGACAATTTTTGCATTCTGTGAGGGGATCAGAAAAACCAGAAATATGCCCTGATGCCTCCCATATTTTAGGATGCATAAAAATTGCCGAGTCTAATCCGATTATATCTTCTCGAAACTGCACCATGTATTCCCACCACATCTTTTTGATTATGTTTTGCAGTTCAACGCCATAAGGGCCGTAATCATAGCAAGAGCCAAAACCGCCATAAATTTCAGAGGATGGATAAACAAATCCCTTCCTTTTTGCAAAAGACACAATCTTCTCCATTAAATTATTATTATTTTCTTTTTTCATATTTTATTATCTTAACCTTTTAAATTTTCAAATTCAACTCAGATTCACAAATTAACATTCTAAAAACCTACTACGTCTTTTTGTCTCGAGACAAAAAGACGTAGCTTCAAATTTAATCTAATTTAAACGCTTTTATAAAATAATCCTGGCCGTCAACAAAATCCAATAAACCAAACCGGATATGACTTTCCAATTTAAATAATTTAATAAAATCTCTTATTTCTTGCTCACAATCATATGGAAAAATAAAAACGCTTTCCTGTAACTCGCGGAACCCGGCTGTTTTTAATCTATATCGCAGTGCATTTCTCCCTTTTCTGTGCGTATTTGGAATATCAAATGCGACCATTCTCCATTTTTTATCCCAAGCTTCTTTCTTATTATTTAACTGCTTAAACTTTGCATTGAGCGCGCGAAGTCTCCCTTTTTCGCTTAACAAAACAATTACTGAACCGTCATATTGTTCTTTTTGGGTTATAAATTTTGACCTTTTCAGATTTATAAAACTATTCTGTACCTCTTCTCTGCTAAATTTTTTCCAACTACTACTTGGAAATAGATCTTCAATAAAAAGCCCTTTCTTCAGTCTATAACTAAAACCATGATCAATGGAATCATATAAGTGCAATAATATTTGTTCTATTGCTGAATCTTTCATTTTTCGAGTGCATAATTATTCTCTTTTTTATCATAACATAAAATTTACTAATATGCGGCTTTTTGTCTCGAGACAAAAAGCCGCATATATCTTCTACTTGCCGTCTGCCATAAAATTGTTTGCTACTGAATTAATTCAGTAGCATGCTCATTAGCGCTATTTATATAATAATATGCTTCTAAAAATCTAAATTCAATATTTTTTATTGATCTTTTAAAATCTTCAGCCCCCTTGATTTAAGATAATCACGAAATTCTATTCCTGCAGTTACTGTATCAGTTTTTACGACAAAAGTATCTGTAAAATCTTCAGGTATGTTTTCTATTTTTTGATAATTTATTGACTGTCCAAGATATAAATCAAGTTCCGCGGGTTCGTTAGGTTTAATTTGCTCTAAAAGTTTTTGCAGAGTTGCGCCAGTGCGGATGTCATCTTCCACAACTAAAACTTTTTTACCTCGCAATGCCGATAAATCATCAAATAATTTAATTGTTCGAGTTTCTCCTTCTCCGCTTTCTGGAATATTAACTGCGACTGTAGGCATGCCAAGATCTAAAAAATAAGGTTCGTATCCAAATCCCTCTGGTCCGACGATGAGCGCCACATCAAAACCCTTTTTTACTGCTCTCCGGGCTGCACTAAACGCTCCTAATGGATTGTTAGGATCATGGGGATTATACACGCCTCTTCCTTCTGCTGCCTCTTTTGCTTTTCCTTGATAGCGAGCCCTAATTAATTCTGTTTCAAATTCAGGGGGTAATGGTTGAATTTTTTCTAAAGAATTCCCAAAATTTTTAGATGTGTACGGCAATTCTGTTAATTCATATAAACCAGACTTTAATTGTTCTTTATGGGTCTTAAATATTTGGGTCGCTTCTGAAATAATCCGCTCACGTACTTGTAAAATTCCAGGCAACATTGGATTAAGCGAATCAAAAGCGCAAAATCTTTTTGCCGCATATGCTTTTAAAGACTTGGAAAGCTCTGGGAATTTTTTTTCTAGTCTTTGAGCTTCGTCAATAAATAAACGTTCGGTCAACCGACGACGGCCGTATTGTGTTCCCAGTCTTTCATGGGCTTTAATATACGCATCGCCAGCTTCCTGCATCGGCGCATTGTCAGGACAAAAAACTTCAATTTCTTGCGGTAGCCCCTGAGTTCTTGTAAATCCTTTAGGGAAAATATTATGGGCAAAATATATGCCAATGCTCGCCGGCGAAAAACGGGAGAGCATTTTTACAATTTTTTTTACCGATGCTCCAGTGACAGCATCTTTATCAAATAGTAACACATTCTTCCCTTGAAAATCTTCTGGCTCAACAGGATTAACCCATTTACCTCTTGCAACTTTACGGTTATGCGCAGCCACATCCACAATTATAGTCGGCATTTCCCATAAATTTGCAATTGCTCCCTGGTTTAGTCCACCGCGGGCGATAGGCACTGCAACATTATATTTTTTGCTTAAATTTTTAATAGCAACAAGATCAATTCCCATATTAATCACGCCCGTTGCCCTTGGCATATTATTTTCTTGTAAAAATTTATCTCTGTACGCAAAAACTTGATTTTTTAAGGCATTAAAAACCTCGTCGTATGAATTATTTGCCCCACTATTTAGCAAATCGCGCATACCCTCATGATCTTCCAGCATATTTAAAACGCTGGGCATGTAGAAGCTATCTGGACGCTCGCGAAGAAGCTGGTCAGCTACCTTACGCAGTCCTTTAAAATCCTGCAATTTTCTAAATGCCTCTATGGCCCAATATTCATTTTTTTTAACCTGTAAATAATGGTAGCCCAATTCAGTAAAGCGCTCTCTTTCTTTTTGAGATAATACATCAATGCCTGAATCAGAACGACGCGTTAAATCGAGATATTCTTCAAAATGCTTTTCATATTTTTTGTGAAGCTCAAATGGACCGAGATCGCCACTCTCTATTGGTTCATCGGTTGGTTGTTCGCCAAATTTTTCAGGCATATTTTAATTTATTTTTATTGCACTATTCCTTTACCCGCAACCGTAGGATCGTCGGGCATACTTGTATTCACAGCCGAACCTTTTGATGTAACAGTTGCGCCGGTTGCCTGATCTTCGCCAGAAATAGTTGCCTCGCTTATAATGTCGGCTATAAAGTTTTTTTGATAAACAGCCGGCGTTAAGGAAACCTGAAAAGATATTGATTTTTGGCTTCCTGAAGATGCCGTGATGTCTCCAGCCGACCAAACAATTTCCCTGCTTGAACTGTCAAAAGAAAATTTGGACGACTCGCTTTCGGGAGAAATTAACCCGGTCAGAACAACGTTCTGCGCAAGGTTTGCCTTTACTTTAACATTTTTTAAATCATTAAAATAATTATTAATCGTCCATACGATGGTGTATGTAGTAGACTTGTCGGCTATCGGAGGAATTGGTCCTGAGTTTGAAACGGTTGAATTTTGATAATAGCCTTTTTGAGAGATACCCAAGTTTGAGTTAATTTTTGTGATAAAATCTTGAGTGATTTGCGAAATGTTTACACTGTCTCTTACGGTTATATTGTTCTTTTCGGAATCAGAAAGCGGCCAGCTGTTTTTTAGCCTCACATCAAATCTAACACTCTCTTCCTGTTGAACGGCCAATCTTTTTAATCCCTGAACTTGTTTGTAATCCCAAACGATCAAATTATCATTGGGTTGGGATTGGCCTTCTTCGGCTTGTATGGTAGAAGCATCAAATGCCGGACTATCTAGTTTTACCACCATAAATAAATTATCAAAAGGGGTAGAGCCTATGTTCCTAAAAAATATTTCGTAATGCAGAAGTTCTCCTGGCGACGCCACATAATTTACAGAGCCATTTATCTGTTGGGAAATAAAAAGCAACGGCTCAATTACTTCTACATCTATGTTCGTATCCTTTATCTCAATAAAACTTCCTGCTATTCTCATACCAAGCTTTGCTGTAAAATTTAAACGGCTACCGGTATCAGCCGTAATTCTTCCTTTAATATTGATTCTTCCTCCCTGCGCCTTATTCAATGTTTGAAGCTTCCATTCGTAGTTATCTAAAGAAGGCGGAGCAGATGTTTCAAAACTAAACCCGTTCACAGAATCAATTTTTATACTGAGATTTTCCAGAGGATAATCCACGTTTGAAAAATAGTTAACTGAATATTGTATTTCTTTCCCCTTTTCTGCTTTTAACGGCAAATCAAAATCTAAAGTCAGAGGAACAATATCAATTTTTGTGGTGAAGGTTGTGCTTGATTCATAGCGGGCGGTTATATTTTTTGGTATATAAGAAAGGTTCGCTTTCGTCACCTTCAAGTCTCCCTCCTTTCCTAAAAGCCTTGCTTTAAATTTCACGAATTCTTCATCCCCGGGATAGACGTCTTTTAAGTCTTTGGCGATCATTGTTTTTCCGTCCTCTGTTAAAGAATTTTCCGGAAGTTCAAAAATAAGTTTCGGTTGTTCTAACACAAAATTACCATTATTTTTATATTTAATAGTATATTCAATCTCGTCTCCCACTTTTGCTATATCAGGCCCTAAAATTTCAATCCTCAAAATTTCTTTTGAAAAAATACCCTCTCTATAAAACCAAAAAGCTATGGCTCCAAAGATTACTACTACCGACAGAATAATAAAAATTATTTTCTTAGGCATATTTTTTCATCAACCTTGAGTTATTAAATGATTATACTATAAATTATGAAAAAGAATGGCTTGACAACATATATAAATAGTAATTTTCTGACAATTGATTTAACAGGTTCAACGATAGGTGTTCTATCTTCAGCCTGCTCAAAACTTGCCAATCTTTATTAAAAATCAACCTTAATATCTTTACAACGTCTGAATTTATCCTACGGCAACCTTCAGAACAAGTTTCTTTATCATAATAATTTTCTGCCGTACAGTTTTTGCATACAATCCCGCCGTCTTTATTAGAAAAATAAAGATTATAAGGATTTAATTTTTCACAGCACTTAACGCACTTTTGGGTTTCCGGCATATACCCTAATTCAGAAAAAAAATTCCACATAAAATAAAAATATAATAATCGCGTAGCATCGGCCGTTAATTTTTGGCTGTTAATCTTTTTGAATATATCTGATATTAAATTCCAAAGTTTTTCGTCTTTTTCCTGACCTTTGATAAATTTGTCTAAAACCTCTGCAATTTTATTGTAAATTATCATTTTTTCAAAATTTTGCGAACAATCATTTTTTTCTATTGCAACAACATCGGTTAGGGTTTTATGGTTTTTGCCCTGGATAAATTCAACTTCCGAAAAATAAAACTTATCAATTCCCGCCCTTAATTTCGAGGTGATTTTTCTTATAGCGCGGGCGCGTATCTCTATTTTTCCAAAATCTTTTGTAAAAATAGAAAAAACTCTGTCCGCTTCAGACCTGTCGTCTTTTTTAAAAATAAAGCCCTTTGTCCGGTAATATACTGCCATGAAAATTTATTTTATCCCGCCTATTTTCTTGAAAAACTTAATTTCTTTTCTTATTTTCCCTTTTTCAGCCGAATCTTTCGTATTAAGCATCTTCTGATTCAATTTTTTAATTCCCCATTTTAAATCTGTTTTAGATATATTTCTGCCATAGGTCTGGGGAAAAACCTCTTTTTCCAATTTGCCTCTTTCCGCTGAATTTAAGGTCAAACCGACCTGCTTTTCTGCTAACCAAACCTTAGGGTCTCCTCCCAGCTTTTGCCTCAAATCTATGCGGGACACCTCCGATTTTCCTGAAAATATAGAGTCATCTTTCTTAGTATTGCTATTTGGACGAGAAGCCAAAGCATCTTCGTGAATTTCTGAAGAAATTTTTTCACCAGTGTTATACGAATCTTTTTGCGCGCCAAATGCCCTTTCTGCGATTTTTTCCCGCGGTATTTTTATTTCAGACCCTTTTAACATTTCCATTCTGTTTTGCTGTATTATAGATTCTTTGCCAGAAGAAACCGGCTGATAACTTTTTTCCGCTCCTGTGGCGCCGTTTTTTTCATCCAACCCCTCCTGGTCAATATTTGAATCCTTTGCAGGACCGCCATCTTTTTCCGCTACCGTTTTTCCGCCGCCAGCCCCTGTCCCCCCGGTTGCAAATTTTTTAGATACGGGTATCTTAATTTTAGAAAAAACCGTTGATTCTTCCTCTTTTTCGCCTATTGCGGATTTTTTTAACGCAACCAAACCCTCTTCAATATCTTTTTTTTCTTTTTTGCCAAAAGCTTGTTTTTGGTCTTTTTCTGCCGTATTTTCTTCGCTAGGCTTTTTGATGTCCATGTATTGCATCTTCGGCGCATGGGTTAAGTCCTTCCCAAATTCCTGCTGTTTTTCTGCGATTTTTTCCCGCTCCTGCCTGCTCTCTTCTAACTCTGGAACTACGACATCAAAATTCCGATCGTACTCTAAATCCTCATTTTTGAAAAATATTTTTTTTACCGTTTCCTTTATTAATTTAAAAACTGAAACAATAATAAAAACTACAATTGCGAGCGCAACAAGGACAATTAAAAAAATAATTAAAATAAACAGTAAATTTTCATTATTTTGAAAAATAGAAAAATCAATCGTCATTTTAAAAATTATTTAAAACCATTTTAATTGTTTTTGTCTATTTTGGGTATTGCAATAAAATCAATTTTTCCTTCTTCGTCTTTAATTTCCTTCACGATATAATTCTGTGGTATTTCTTCTTTTTTAGAGACCTTGGTGATATTGCTAATGCCGACTTCTTTTAAAAATTGGGGATCTTTGGCGAACGATATGACCGCTGTTGAAGAAAGATTACTAATAATCATTTGCGGATTATATCCGCCTATTTTTCTAAGATCCTTGATACTTCTAATTTTTTCCCTTCGTTCTCCCTCTTTTTTCAATTCCTTTGTAATATTTGTGTCTAATTCAACTTCATTTTCAATGTTTTTATCAAAAATGATTTCTTTTATGTTTGTTTCATCTTTCACCAGTTTCAGCAACTCTTTTTCGTTTTTAATTTTTGATTTATCATTTTTAATTTTCAATGAAGCCAGCGGCTGCCTAACTTTCAACCCTTTCAAAACTCGCTCTCCGAGCGCAAAACTGACAACTTTTCTAACCTCGTCCATTTTTTCCTCCAAATTTTTATCAATCAACTTTTTATTTTGTTCAGGCCAATTTTCCAAATGCACAGATTCTCCATCGTTTTCTGTTTTTATTTTTCTAAAAACAAACTCTGCCGTAAAAGGCAAAATAGAAGCTATGGCTTTTGAGAAGTTAAACAAAACAATTCTCAAAACACTTTCCGCGTCTTGTTTATCTTCTCCTTCCTCTTTAAATCTGCCGCGAGCCCTCCTCACATACCACAAAGACAATTCTTCAATAAAATCTTTAACGAGCCTACAGGATTTTACGGTATTGTAGCCATTCATTTCTACAGTTATTTCTCCGATAAAATTGTTCAGCTTGCTCAAAATCCATTTATCTAAAATATTTTTAAACTTTTTAGGTGTATCTTCAGATAATTTTTTTGAAACGTATGTCCCGTAAAATTCGACCACGTTGCACAGAGTGTTTACTACTTTATTATAAGTATCTTTTACGTCTCTCTCATTAAAAAATAAATCTTCCGACTGCATCACAGAGCTGGACATTAAATAAAATCTCAAAACGTCTGCTCCATATTGGTTTATTATGTTCCAAGGGTCGGGATAGTTCATCTTTGACTTTGAAAGTTTTTCTCCTTTTTCATTTAAAATTGTGCCCGTACTGACAACATTTTCAAAAGAATTTTTTCCAAACAACAAAACAGACAAAACATGCAAATAATAAAACCACGTTCTTGTTTGAGCAATGTACTCCGCGATATATTGGGCTGGAAGCCTCTTTTTAAACTCGGCATTGTTTTCAAATGGAAAGTGCAATTCCGCAAAAGGCATCGCGGCTGATTCAACCCAACTGTCAATGACCTCTGGAATCCTTTGCATATCCTTATCGCATTTTTTGCATCTTAACCTTATTTTGTCTGCTCTATCTTTATGCAGGTTTACTTCCTCAACATTTTCAGACTTATAAACTTCACTAAAATTGATTGACTTTTCTTTTAACTCTTTTACCGAACCGATACACTCTGAATGCCCGCATTCGCACTTCCAAAATGGCAGAGGGGTCGCCCAATATCTATTGCGCGAAATATTCCAGTCGGGGGCGTCTTTTAAAATATTTAAAAATCTTCCGCGCTTTAAATGTTCAGGATACCAGTTTATTTTTTCATTAAATTTTATGAATTTATTTTTATCTTTTTGTATATTTATAAACCAAGCAGAAAGCGCCCGATAAAATAATTTTGAATTGCATCTCCAGCAGTGCGGATAACTGTGCTCATACATATCACCGCGTAATAATAAGTTTTTTTTCCTCAAATCATCCGCGATGGTTTCGTTTAATAATTGCGCTTTTTTACCGGCAAATTTTGTAACGTCTTTTTCAAAATAACCTGCCGAATTTACGTCCACAATAACTGGTAAATCAAATTTTTTACCCGATTCAAAATCTATTTCTCCATAGGCCGGGTTTATAGTTACTATTCCCGTACCTTCAGCTAACTCAATGTAATCAACGGCAAAAGTTTGAAAAAGATGTTTTCTTTGTTCAACTTCCTTGTTGTGCCTATGAAAATCATAAATATGCTCATATTTTATACCTTCAATATTTTTTCCTTTAAACTCATCAGTTATTTTATATTCGCCAAGGCCAGCCATTATCTGACTAATTCTGCTTTTTGCTAAAATATAATATTCGTCTTTATACAAAATTTTGGCATAATCAGTTTTTGCATCTATTGCCAGCCCCATTGTGCTCATCAAACTCCATGGCGTTGTAGTCCAAGCTAAAAAATATATGCTATTATTTTGTTTCTTCAAAAATTTTTCGTCTATTATTTTGAATTTAACCACAACAGACAAATCCTTTTCTGTTTCATAACTGTTGTCCATTGCCACTTCAGCCTTTGAAACTGGTGTTTCACAATGCGGGCAGCACATCAAAACTTTTTTACCTTCATAAATTAAACCCTTGTCCCACAAAGTTTTTAATGCCCACCAAACAGATTCCATATAAGTAGAATCCATTGTCTTATATGAATTATCAAAATCAACAAAACGGCCGATTCTATCGACCATCTTTTTCCATTCCCTTGTGTACGTTAAAACTTTTGAACGGCAGGTTTCATTAAATTTTTCCACTCCAATTTTAGTTTCAATATCTTTTTTCCCGGAAATCCCCAATTCTTTTTCAACAATGTTTTCTATGGGCAAACCATGGCAATCCCAGCCCCACTTTCTTAAAACAAAAAAATCCTGCATTGTTTTATACCTTGGAAACACATCCTTTGCTACAGAACTTAGGATATGTCCGTAATGAGGCAACCCGGTTGCAAACGGCGGGCCGTCATAAAAAACAAAACTTTTAGACCCTTTTGTCTTCTCTAAAGTTTTTTCAAAAATTTTGTTATCCTGCCAGAATTTTAATATTTTCTGTTCCTCTTCCGGATAATTATATGCCATTTTTAAATAAAAATTAATTGCCCCAATTTCGGATATGAATTTTCCCTGTCAGCGCGCGCTTTTAAAAAATCTTCTTTTTTTTTAAATCCTCTCAAATATCCTACCATAAGCCATATTGGGTCTGCGTGACTTATAATTAAAATATTTTTGCCTTGATATTGTTTTTCAAGTTCGTCCAAAAACCCCTTTACTCTCTCTAATATATCGCTCCAGCTTTCTCCACCCTCGGGCTTGTTGCTAAAAACGGTCTCGCCCTTTAAATAAAACCCGTGAGAGTCTTCCATAGGCTTTCCCATAAACACGCCTAAATTGATATCAATTAAACGCTCGTCATAATTTATTTTTTCAATTCCTAAAATTTTAGCTGCAATTTCAGCCGTTTCTTTGGTTCTTGTATAGCGTGACGAAAAAATCAAATCTATGCCTGCGCCTTTCATAGTTTGCGCAGTTTTTTCTACCATCTCTCTGCCTTCCTCGGTCAGAGTTATAAAAGGATTTTCATCTGCAAAATAATTTATTTGCCTGTTTTCTTTTTGGTAGATTGTCTGTCCGTGCCTCATTATGTAATATTTATTATTTAAAATCATTGTATTGTTATCCTTCGCGACTGCTCAGGATGAAATTTTCCGAAATTTCACATTTTTTCTAACGTTTCTATTCCAAGCATCCATAAGCCGTTTTTCATAACTGTTGCAAATGCGTTTGTTAGAGCAACCCTATATGGCGAAAGCTCGTTTTTTTTATCAACTATTTTATTTTTTGCATAATAGCTATTGAATGTTCCCGCTAATTCTGTAAGGTATAAAACCAAATAATGCGGCTGATAGTTTTCACCGGCTTTCAAAACTATTTCGGAAAAATAACTTATCATTTTTTCAAGCTGCGAAATTTCTGACGGTATTTTTTTAAATGACGATTTTATGCCTTCTTTTTTTGCTTTCTCTAAAACAGAATTTGCTCTCGTATATGCATATTGTAAATATGGCCCGGAGTCGCCTTCAAAAGAAATTGACTTATCAAAATTATAAACAATATCTGAACCAATTGATTGTTTTAAAATAGAATATCTTATGGCGCCGATCGCAACTTTTTCTATTATTCCTTTCTTATCTTTTTCCAATAATCCTCTGTCTTTAATTTTCTCCGCAACTAATTTCTCAACTTTTTCTATCAAAGATTCTCCGGTTATAACTTTTCCGGTTCTGGACGACATTTTGCCTTCCGGCAAACGCAACATTCCGTGTCCGATATGTTTTGTCTTTTTTGCTAAATCAGGATTAGTTTGCTCCATTGCGCAAAGCATCACTTTGAAATATTCATTCTGTTCGTTTGCTGTAATAATTATCGAACTATCATATTTATATTTACCATATTTAAATTCAGCCAATCCTAAATCCTTTGCTTCGTAAGTGGGTAATCCTTCTGAATTAATAAAAACTCTGGTATGTAAACCATGTTCTTCGCCTTTAAAAATAATTGTTCCATTATTGCCCTTTTCAAAAATTCCTTTTTTAAAGCTCTGTTCAACAATTTTTTTGCCGGGAGTTACGACATGGCTCTCAAAGATTAAATAATCAAATTTTGTTCCTAATTTTTTATAAAGTTCGTCAAAATGCTTTAAACTTTCTTTTTTTCCTTCGTCATATAGTTTATTTATTTCTTTATCATTTCGTTCGTATATTTTTTTATTAAGCTCTATTATTTCTTTTTTTGCCATTTCGTCTGTTTCATATTTTCCAGCGCCGAAAGCATATGCCTGACCCCAATTTTGGGTTCTATTTTGCATTTTTCCCCAAACTGCTTTTGCAACATTCAAACCGATATCACTCTGATAACAAACTCTTTTTACCTCGGCTCCCATAAATTCAAAAGTGCGAGACAAAGATTCGCCTATTGCGTTGTTCATCAAATGACCAATATGAAATTCTTTAAATAAATTAGCGTTAGTATAATCAATAATAATTTTTTTATTTTTTAGTTCATTCCTTTTCCCAAAATTGTCATCTATTTTTTTTAAATTATCAATAAAAAATTTATCGGCAATAAAAAAATTTATAAATCCGGGCCCCGCAACCTCTATTTTCGAGAATAATTTATTCTCGTCCTGAGCCGTGCCGAAGGATTTTTCTACTTTTTCTTTTATCAAATTTGCAGTTTCAATCGGATTTTTATTTATTCTTTTTACTAAAACCAAAGCAACATTAGTTGAATAATCTCCGTAATTTTTATCGCCAGGAATTTCAACCGAAAAATCCGGCATTTCTTTTGCAAAACCTTTTATAGATTTTTCAATTATTTTTTTTATTTTTTCTTTCATTTTCCGCGCAAAATTTTTCCTGTAAATTTATCAACCTTTAAACTAACGACGGGCTCTTGCTGGTTATCCGACGATTTAAATATACTTACAGAGTAATACCCGCCCATATCAGACAAGCTCGTTTGTATTCCGCTCATATCTTTTTGACTAAATTTTAATTCTGCCTTAGCGTATTCTTCAACCATATCAAGCGCTTGGTTTTCGTTTATTTTTGGTTCGCCCACTTTTTTTACATTGAATTTTACGAACTCGCCGTCCCAACCCACTTCTTCAAAGATTATTAAATAACCATTCCATAATTTTTGTCCTGATGAATATGCCGCAATAGTTTCTTTTTTGTTTAATGCTTTTAATTCAATGTCAGCGAAAGCTAAATCGCCACCCTCTGTTAAAATTTCGTGCCCGCCGCCTTTATTGGTAACAGTCAAACCGCTTATTGTTTTTGATTCGTTTATTTTTAGCTCAAATGTTTTTGCCATATTGTACCTGTTTAAATTTATATACGAAAATATTCCCATAATTATTAAAATTACTATTAAAATTATTAAAACTATAACCAATATTAAAAATCTTTTATTCATATTATTATTTATTTTAACTAATAATTGTGCCGATAAATGGTTTGTTGCTTAAAAGGTCCTCTAATCTTTCTAAATTTTTGCCGTTTATTATGGCTACTTTTATTTTTAGAGATTCTGCAATTTTGGATGCGCGCGGGTCAAATGGCATAGACAAACCCGGAGTCCATTTATCGCCAACAATTTTTTTAAAATCTTTCCAGTTGATTTCTTTTATTGCTTTTGCGTCTGGAAATTGTTTTGGGTCCTTATCATAGACATAGTCTATGTTTGTTAAATTTATAATGGTCTTTACTCCTGAATTTTTAGCCAGCATAACAGAACAATAATCAGTAGACCAGCCCGGCTTCCATCCGCCGGCAACCGCAACGTCCCACGCACCAGTCCCGCCTACTGGCGGTGCGGTGCGGGATTTCGCCCTGCGGGACTCAACTTTTTTAGTGGGATCAGTAATAATCTTTGGATAAGAATATTCGGCAAAAACCTGTTTTACAACTTCTGCATTCAGTCTTGAGACGCGAATTCCAAGCCAATCTTTATCAACATTCTTTGCGCCGAACTCTGCCAGCGCTTTCTGGTAATTTCTGCAAATTTTTCCTCCGCCGACCAAAATAAAAAATATTTTATTTCCAAAATATTTTTGCAACGAGTGCTTAAAATTCTTTAAAAATCCCAAATCAATCTCCCCCGGCGCCACCAAACTCCCCCCCAACGAAATTATAATTGTCTCTTTATTTTTCATTTATTAAGTTTACCTTATTTAACTCAAAACTTAAAGGGCTACGTTTATAAAAACAACTTTAAATAGGCATCACAAAATACGACGATAGTCGTATTTTGTGATGCCTAAAATAATCGCTAAGTATAAATTAAAATTTATAATAAACTAAAAATTTGTTTTAAGTGTTTTTCATTGTCAATTGATTCAAGCACGGCAAAACGTGCATATTTTCTCAGTCTATAAAATTCTATTATAAAATCAATTTCGTCTTTACAGTTATATGGAAAAATAAATGCGCTTTTTTGCAACTCGTAAAAGCCTAGTTGTTTAATTTTTTCTCTAAGCGAGTTTCTCCCCTGCCTAATTTTCTCCGGAATATCAAAAATTAATAAACGCCATTTGCCATCCCAATCTTTTTTTTCAATTTTCATTTCATCAAATTTATATGTTAGTGCTTTTAATTTGCCTTTGTCGGTCAAAACCATTGTAATAGATCCGTCTAAATTTTCTTTTTTTTTAACCAATTTTGATTGATAAAGTTTTCTTATTTCATCCTGAACTTCTTTTTTATTAATATTTTTCCATTCTTTCCCAGCAATTTTTACCGCACGCCAATATTGCCGTGACGTATATGCAAAACTAAGGGCTAAACCCGATAATAAAATCAATAAAATTTTTTGGCTTAATGGTTTCATGTTTTATTATTTCTACAAATTTTATTTTCTTTATTTCATTTTAAATCCTCGAACAAATAAAAACAAGCCCTCACAAAATAAGACGATCGTCATTATTTATGATAACTTAATTTAGTGTATTTTTTAATGTATTTTGGGGAAGAAATGGTTTGGCACGATAAAATTGCAAAAAAAGCCCCGACCAGACCATCTGACCGGGGACACGATGTCGTTGGGCGAACCCAAGACCTACTCTTCTTCTAAGGCGGTTTCATAGGCTCGCATTGCCCTAACCACACGCTCGCGCGCTTTTTTTGGCAACGTTATGAGTCCGTAAAACACCCTGAACTCTGACGGTGTTTGCTCAACTTCATTCCTCCGACTAACCCGGAGTTTAATAAGTTCTGCCTCCTCCCGACTAACCCGGAGTTTAATAAGTTCTGCCTCCTCCGTTTCATTCAATCCATAGGCACAAGCAACTTCATGGATTTTTTCCCATGGGACATTGCGGTAATTCAGTTCCCACTGAGAAACGGTACAGGCAGACAACCCCAATACTTCGGCAATTTGCTTTTGAGTTTTATTGGCTTTTTGTCGTGCCTGCTTAAGAAATTCTCCGGCAGTCATTCTTTCGGCTTCTTTGTCGGACATTTAAAATACCTCCTTTATTAAGCGAAAATTGTCATTTGAAATGTAACTTCTGTTCTGTAAGAAGGGCTGATTAAAACCATATTATCATAAAAATATAAGCTTGTCAAGCATAAAACTTTGTGCTAATATAAAGCCATGAAGATTTATAGTGAAAATAAGAAGGCGGGGTTTGACTATGAGGTACTGGAAAAATTTCAGGCGGGGATAGTTTTGTTTGGGCAGGAAGTCAAATCAATTAAAACAGGGCATATAAATTTGTCCGGCTCTTATGTTACATTAAATTCGGGTGAACCGTTTTTGGTGGGAGTAAAAGTGCCTCCTTACCAACCCAATAATGCTGGAGCAGATTACGGAGACGAACGTGCCAAAAAATTGCTTTTAAATAAAAAAGAGATAAATTATTTAATAGGAAAAACAAAAACAAAGGGTTTTTCCCTGATACCCTTGAAAATATACGAGAACAATGGTAGAATCAAGATTGAATTCGGGTTAGCTAAAGGAAAGAGAAAATACGATAAAAAAGAAAAAATAAAGAAAAGGGACATAGAAAGGGAAATTAACCGCGAATTATCGGCTTAAGCCGAATCCTTGGGGATGATTGTTTTGATGATTTGTTCTTTAAAGTAAGGCAAGTTGAGCTTCCTTAGGGCTCTTAAATCTTTTAAGGAAAAACATAATTGCTAATTTATTTAATAAGCAACCCGCGTTAGCTTTCGCTTAATGCGGCATCTTCACCATTGACTCCTAATAAATGAATGAAGGTGTTATATTATTAGGATAGATAATTTACCTCTCCGATAAATTATCAAAATTAAGGAGATAAGGCATTAAAAATTTTGTTAATTTTCTATTTGATGCTCGAACACAAAAATTAACTAAACTTGTAGAATTACTTTTAAAAACTTTTCAGACGGGATTTCAATATCCCCATCTCCACACTTAGACAAACTCAGCGCAAACAAAAAATTAATTTGAATAAAGTATTAATAAACAATTTTATAAGGGCAAAAGAGGTAAGAGTAATTTCAGAAACCGGCGAACAGCTTGGGATAATGGGAATTTTTCAAGCAATTGATTTAGCAAAATCGCGCGGTTTAGATTTAATACAGGTTACAGAAAAAGTTGAACCGCCGGTCTGCAGAATTGCAAATTACGGAAAATATCTTTATTCTTTGCAAAAAAAAGAAAAAAAGATAAAACAACCCAAAGGGGGCGGGCTAAAGGAGATAAGGCTTACTTTTAATATATCTCCTCACGACATGGAAATAAGGGCAAAACAGGCTGAAAAATTTATGAAAGAGGGAGATAAAGTAAAAATAAGCTTGGTTTTACGGGGAAGAGAAAAAGCAATGGGAGACTTTGCAAGACAGAAAGTAGTATCATTTTTAGAAACCACGGACAAACTAATACCAATTAAAGTTGAAAGGGATATAAAGCGTGAGCCGAGAGGATTCACAATGATTATCTCAAAAAAATAACATGTTAAAGACAAAAAAAGCATTGGTGAAAAGGTTTAAGATAACCAAAAATGGAAAAATTCTTAGACGGATTACTGGCCAAAATCATTATAGGTCAAAAAAAACCGGGGAACAAAGAAGAAAAAGTCGCAAATGGGTCCCATTGGCAAAATCAGAAACAAAGAGAACAAAGAGGTACTTAAATTTTTAAAACATGTCACGAGTTAAAAGAGGCACACAATCTAAAAAACGTAAAAAGAACCTGCTAAAACATGCAAAGGGTTTTCAGTATGGAAGAAAATCAAAGTATAAATTGGCAAAAGACGCTTTAAGGCATGCTTGGACGTATGCGTATAGAGACAGAAAAGTAAAAAAAAGAACATTCAGAAATTTATGGAATTTGCAGATAAATTCATTGGCAAGACAAAACGGGGTTTCATACAGCCGGTTTATTAACGGCTTAAAAAATAAAAAAATAGAGCTAGACAGAAAAATATTAGCGGAACTGGCAAACGAACATCCTAAAATATTCAAATATATTATTGACGAAGTAAAATCAAAATAAAATAAAAAACCCTCGGTATTTTTACCGAGGGTTTTTCACAGCCTCCTACAGCGGGTTTTTTGTGATAAATTCATTTGCCTTTTTTAAAATTTCTCTTGCGTTTTTAAAACTTAATTTTTTAAGGGACTCTTCATAGGTCAACCACAAAAAACCGGAGTGCTCATCTGAAATTTTTATTTCTTCTTGCCGTGTTTCCGCAACAAAAAAGACTACTAATTTAAAAACCCATGGCGCCTTTTCCCTCGCCTCTCCTTTTAGCCCGTAAGACCTGCGGAAAAAATATTTTTCTATCTCTTTAAATCCGGGCATTATTTTCAAATCTTTGATACCGGTCTCTTCAGCAACTTCCCTTTTCGCTGTTTCTTCTTCGGTTTCGCCCTCCTCAACATGCCCTTTTGCGAATCCCCAATGCCCGCGTTTTCCCGATTCAGACGGCGCATAATGCAAAAGCAGATAGATTGGCAAGCCATTTTCTAAACGATATATTATAGCTCCAGCTGATTTTTCCCTTGGCATATTATTTAAAATATTTTAATAACTCATTTATTGGCAAAGTATTTATAATATCTTCTTTTTCGGCCCAACCGCGGCGCGCTATGGCTACTCCATACTCCATTAAATTTAATTGTTCTTTTTGGTGGGCGTCTGTATTTATTATCATTTTTACGGCTTCATTTTTAGCCTTTCTTATATAGATGTCTCTTAAATCTAATCTGGAAGATGAATTAATTTCTAAAATCGTTCCGGTTTCTTTTGCTATTTGCAAAATTTTATTAAAATCAATTTGATATTCATCTCTTTGCCCGACAATTCTGCCCGTTGGATGGGCCAAAATATCAATATTTTTATTTCGCATTGTTTTTTCAATTCTTGCCATCATTTCCCTTTTTCCCATTTTTAATGTTGAATGCACTCCGGCAATTACATAATCTAATTTTTCTAAAACTTCGTCTTTTATATCCACGGTTCCGTCGTTTAAAATATTGCACTCGCATCCGTGCAACACTGTAAATTCTATCTTTTGTTTTTTAAGTTTTTCATTTATTTTTTTAATCTCCACATTCTGATCTAACAATTGTTTTCCATTCAACCCGTTTTCAATTCTCAAAAATTTTGTGTGGTCAGAAATCCCAATATATCCATATCCTAAATCCATAGCTGAGCGCGCCATCTCTTCAATTGAGTTTTTTCCTCCATCCCAACTTGAGTGGCAGTGCAGGTCTCCCCTGATATCTTTTAACTCAACTAATTTTGGCAATTTTCCGTTTAAGCCAGCTTCAACTTCTCCTTCGTTTTCTCTTAATTCCGGCTCAATAAAAGGCAAACCAATCGCTTTATATACCCCTTCCTCTGTTTTTCCGGCAATCATTTTTGGCCCACGAAATACTCCATATTCGCTTAATTTCAAACCCCTGTCTATGGCAATTTTTCTGGTAACTATATTGTGGTCTTTTGACCCCGTAAAATACTGCAACGCGGCGCCATAACTTTTTGCCTGAACAACCCTTAAATCTATATCAAATCCAACTCGCATTCTTATCGAAGCTTTTGTGCCTCCCTTGCCCCAAACTTTTTCAACGTCGGATAAAGAAACAAACAAATCCATAACCTTTTTTGCATTTTTTGACACAACTAAAATATCCGCGTCTCCAATTGTTTCTTTTTTTCTACGCAGAGAGCCGGCGACACTGATTTGTTCAACTTCTTTTAAATTTTTAATCTTTGCCACAACGTCTTTTACGGTCGGCAAAATCTCTTCCAACAAGAATCTACCCTTGTTTCTTTTTACAAACTCTATTCCTTCCAAAATATTTCTTTCAGTTTTCTCTCCAAATCCGAAGAGCGGAGCAATTTTATGGGCTTTTACCGCTTTTTCTAAATCCTTTAAATTTTTAATTCCTAATTTTTGGTATAATATTTTAACCTTTCTCGGCCCCATACCCTCAACTTTTATCAGCTCTTCTACTTTCATTGGGAGCTTCTTTTTTAATTGTTCGTAAACTTTTATTTTTCCGTTTTTTAAATAATCTTCTATGTGTTCTGCAATATTTTTACCGACTCCGGGAATTTCCTGAAGGGTTTTTGTGCCCCCTTTTATATAAATGTCTCCCACGTCTTCCTTCAGGGCAGACAACGAAATAGCCGCCTTCTCATAAGCATAAGGCTTAAAAGCCACGCCTTCCATTTCCAGATATCTTGCTATTTCATTTAAAATTTTGGCAATCTCCTGATTCCTCATATTTTATATCGCTACGCTAATTTGCTAATTACGGTTCCACTACCGGTTTTTCATAAGATACTATAAAACCGCCTCCTCTCGTGGAAACATTATTTCTTACAAGCAAGAGCAAAAAAGCGGAAAAAATTGTAAGAACGCTTACAAAAATAAAAAGTATTTTAAAGCCCAACACCGATGCTATAATACCCCCTAATCCTCCCGCAATACCGGCTCCAGCTCCGATAGATGTTGTTTCCATGCTCCATTCAAATGCTTCTTTACCCTTATCTATGTGACGTGTGAATATGGCCAGCCATGACGGTAATGCCATCGCCATTCCAACTGCATGAACTATTTGAAATATATAAATTTGCCACGGAGTTGTAGAAAACAAATATCCAATTGGCACCATTCCCACTATAAAAAGTCCGATGACCATAAACCAAAAATCATCTTTTTCTCCGGGGTGTTTATCCAAAAAACGGCCAATTGGTATTTCAATAAGAGATTTTGAAATCCAATAAGCTAACGCAGAGAATCCCGCCACTTCCGCGGCTTTAGCCGGGTCTCCAATTGTTATTTTTTGTAAAACAAACAATGCAAAAATAGGAGATAAAAGCCCCCAGCCTCAATTTAAAAA